>PR_CR_10_Liq_1_inCRDRAFT_1001127_pt1 | contig 15574 bp, 8 predicted proteins | sample PRCRCaboRojoPR_3_FD_10241 | JGI IMG/M metagenome (IMG submission 10241)
GCTCGCCCCCCGGAAGGCCAACCACAGCCAATGCCCCATAGGGGCAAAATGTAGGTAACCTCTAAGACTAGCCAACGACTCGTGCTGTAGGTACGAAATGTAAATACCCGGCAACGCTCGCCCCTCGGCAGGCCAACCACAGCCGATGCCCCATAGGGGTAAAATGTAGGTAACCTACAGGACCGCCCGCCGCCCTGTGCCGTAGGTACAACATGTAAAAACGATGGCGCACCGACCGGCAACGCTAGTGCGAAACAAGCACGCCCGGCGAAAGAAGTGCGCCGGGCGAGGCCGCCACACCGATCGGCAATGCTCGCCCCCCGGAAGGCCAACCACAGCCAATGCCCCATAGGGGCAAAATGTAGGTAACCTACAGGACCGCCCGCCGCCCTGTGCCGTAGGTACAGCATGTAAAAACGATGGCGCACCGACCGGCAACGCTAGTGCGAAACAAGCACGCCCGGCGAAAGAAGTGCGCCGGGCGAGGCCGCCACACCGACCGGCAACGATCGAAACCCAAGACAACCCAACAAGCACGCCCGGAGAGACAGCTACACCCTCCAGCAACACCCACCCCTCTAAACCCCAAACCCTACACCCCAAACTCTAAACCTCCTCAACCCAGAGCACGCTACCCAAAGTAGCCAACGCTCAAAGTGTACCCCAGCAACCTGCCATCCGACCTGACCCACCACAACACCTTCTGCCCGCTGTCCCGACAATTGTCGGGATTGGCAAAGGGGGAACCAAAACACCACAATACCAAAACACCCACCGCCCGCCAAAACCTTCAGGCGAAGGAGGGACAAAAACCCAAGACCGCACCAACAGCACCGCTCGCTACTTTTAGGTTTTACATTTCTCCGTTTTACATCTTAAATTCCTACCCTCCCCCCAACCGCTCCAAAAACACCCCCTTCTTAGACTGCGCCACCGATAACTCCTTCCCATTCTTCAACACCACCGTACCCCCCTTTCCCTTGATGTACCGCTGCACAAAAGACAAATTCACCAGCGTAGACCGGTGAATACGGCAAAAACCCTGCGCCTCCAGCAACCCCTCGTAAAACTTCAGCTTGCGGCAAATCAGATGCTGATCGCCCGAACTCAGGTGAAATCGGGTGAAGTTATCCGCCGCCTCGCAGTAAAGGATGTCAGCTGCCTCCACCACCTCAAAACCATCAATCAGCGGCAGCACAAGGCGGTGCGGGCGGCCTTGTAAATGCTCCCGGAGCACCGCCGCCCGGACCAGGCGGCCCTGCTCCTCCAACTGTGCGCGTACCTTGGCCACCGCCGCAATCAGCTCATCTATATCAATGGGTTTGAGCATGTAGTAAGCCGCGCTGAGGTTGAGGGCAGGGATGGCATACTGACTGTAAGCCGTGACGAAAACAATTTCAAAATCAACAGATTCCAGTTGATCCAGCAGGTCGAAAGCGTTGCCGTAAGGCATTTCAATATCCAGAAAGACCAGTTGTGGCTGATGGGCATCAATAGCCTCGGCAGCAGACTGAATATCCGGGCAGGTGCCCACCACTTTGACCTCCGGACAATACTTGCCCAGGTAGCTTTGCAGGCTCTCCCGGCTGTCTTTTTCGTCATCAACAATCAGAGTGGAAATGAAATCGGTCATAGAGGCAGGCTTAAGGTAACCAAAGTGCCGGGGTCTTCCTCCCCGGGCTGCAAGTCGGTGATCGATAGCTCATACTGCTTATCGTAAAGGGTATGGAGAAGGGTCATGCGCTGTTGGGTATTGCTCAGGCCAGTGCTTTGGTATTGCGCCTGCCGCTTCGTCTTCACCGATTGGGAACGCGACCGGCCAATCCCGTTGTCAGCGATTTCAATCCGAAGTCGGTGGCCAGCGCCCGGACGGATGGACAGCCGGAGGTGCCCTTTGCCGGATTTGTAGCGGAGCCCGTGCCAAATGGCATTCTCCACAAAAGGCTGCAGAAGCATGGGCGGAATTTCTAAATCAGTGGTATTGAGCCCGGGCGCTTCCTCAATCTCATACTCAAACTGCTCACCAAAGCGGGCGTGCTCCAGCTTGAGGTACAATTTCAGCAGGCGCAGCTCTTCCTCAAAGGGGATGAAGTCCTTTTGGCTGTGCTTCAGAACCATCCGCATCAGGCGGGAAAAATCGGCCAGGTACTTGTTGGCCGCCCGCTCGTCTTGCTGCGCAATGTAGTTGTTGATGCTGTTGAGGGCATTGAAGATGAAGTGGGGGTTCATTTGGGTGCGCAGCGACTTGAGCCCCAGCAACTGATAGGCCTTCCGGCGCTCCTTTTCCTGTCTGCGCACCACGCCAAAGCCGATGCCCACCGCCAGCAGCAGCAACACCAGCAAACCGATGATCCAGCGTTGGGCCTGCAACTGATTGCGCAGCAGGTTTTGTTCGGTCTGCCGCAACAGAAAATCCTTCATGGAAAGGTCGACTTCCCCCTGTTCCTGTACAATGGCAATCTGCTGCTCCAGTGCCTTTTGCTGAAGCGCCAGATTGCGTTCATTGGCTTCGACGTATTCCTGATAGGCCGCTACTGCACTTTGGTAATCGCCTTGTTTGAGCTTGACTTCCGACCGGAATTTATGCACCTCCGCCGCCCGCGAGGGGTCAATAGCAGGCGTGATCAGGTCATCGGAGGCATCGAGTACCTCTTCGGCCGCTTCTACATCGCCTTCCTCCAGTTCAAGGTTGGCCAGTTGCAGCTGCTCCCGGAGTTTCACCTCAGGGGGCAGAGATCGCTTTTGCTGTTCCGAAAGGGTGCTTTGCGCCAGCTTTTTCTGTTCGGCCTTATCCTCCACAGCTTCATCCAGAGCGACCTTTGCTTCCTCGATGTACTGATAATCCTCATAGTTCGATACCTGTTCGGGCAGCTGCTGAATGGAAGTATTGTAGGATGCCCGGGCATTGGTCACATCGCCGGCATTGTCCAGAAAATTGCGCGACCGCTTAGCCGACACCCGCGCCATTCCGATACTGTCCTGACGCACCACCAGTTCCTGATTGACCGTATTGTAAAGGGCCTCGCTTTCTTCGAAGGCACCGGCAGCTCGCTTGACATCTGCCAGCCCTTCCCGGCATTGCAGGTGAATGGCTTCTCCGGCGGGCAGGTCCAGGCACTGCTGAAAGCTCGTTCGTGCTGCGTCATACTGCCCGGTTGCCAGTTGGAGGCGCCCCAGCCGGTTCCGGTTGGCTGCCTGTTCAGAGGGATCGGACAGCATATTCCAAAGCGGCATCGCCTGCTGATAGCGGTTGAGGGCCAGGGAGGCCTGCCCGATATCTTCGTAAATCTGCCCCAGGAGCACATACGCCCGGGCGCTCTGCCGGTAGTCCTGCGTGCCCAGGCTCTCCTGCAGGCTACGGTTGAGCAGGCGGATGGCTGCCTGTGGGTCTGTGTACCGGCGGGCAGTGGCTTTTTCCAGATAGGTGGAATCACTGCGGTTTTTGCTACGGCTTAGGCTGCCGGACTGGGCTGTTGCGCTGACCGAAAGAATAAGAATCGCTGATAGGATCACTAAAAGGTCCAAGCAGATTTTGGTAACAGCAGAATGGATTATTGTAGTGATCATTTAGCTCATTCTGAGTAAATCCTCTATTGGCTCCTGAATATTTATTTCCTTTATCAACTGATCTACTTCTTCCTTATTGAAACCTTTATAGTTTTGTTCTAACTTCAATTGTTCAATATCTAACTCCTCCCTCATTGGTTTTACAATTTCCATAAGGATAGCATTTCCACTGGAATACTCCTTTAACAGCAACTCTAATTTATTCAAGACCTCTTCGTCTTGAAGACTTGTGATTTTTTCAATCAATTTGTATTTCTTTGTTTCAACGGTCATACCTCATTTTTTATCAATCAATAAGTTACGCTTAATTATCGGTTCTTACAATTCTATGTCTTGATTATCAACAAAAGTCAAAATCAATTGATTCCCGATTGCATTTACTCACATACAACCTATATCCCATTCACACCTTCCTGAACAAAGATAAGCTTTCTCCAACTAACGCATTCCGGGAAGATTTCGGGTTTAAACCACCTTCCTAAAGCCGGGCGTCGCCTTCCCAAAGCCAAACGGGCCGTTGACCAAGTGGTGGTTTTTTCTCTTGTTTTTTTGCCGGAATATTGAGGAAAAACAATACGATATGAAAACATTCCGCATTTCCCCACGCTTGCTGACACTGAGTTTCCTGATCGCCGGACTCGCCCTTTTCCAGTTCCGGGCCGCGGCACATTGGCTGGTATCTGGTTTGCCGGAAACCAAAACGGCAGCGGCTCCCCCGGACGACGGGCCACAGCGCATGCAGGTCGCCCTGCTTTTAGACACCAGCAACTCCATGGATGGGCTCATCGAACAGGCCAAGTCCCAGCTCTGGAGTATTCTGGTCACCCTGAGCCAAACCCGCAAGGACGGTAAAGCGCCTAAACTGGAGATGGCGCTGTACGAGTATGGCAATGACGGGCTTCCCGCAGCTTCAGGTCATGTTCGGCAAGTCCTGCCTTTCACCAGCGATATGGACGAAGTTTCTGAGGCTCTATTCCAGCTGACGACCAACGGCGGGCAGGAGTACTGCGGCACGGTAATCCAAAAGTCCCTGAGCAACCTGGGCTGGAGCAGGCACGACAAAGCCGTCCGGATGATCTTTATAGCCGGCAATGAAGGGTTTAATCAGGGCGCCTACCCCTACCCTTCGGCCTGTGCTGATGCACTGGAAAAGGACGTGATTGTCAACACCATCTTCTGCGGCGACTGCAATCAGGGCATTGAACTTCAGTGGAAAGACGGCGCAATGCGGACCGGCGGGCACTACAACTGCATCAACCAGAACGAGGTCACCACCTACATTGAAACGCCTTACGATGCCCGTCTACAGCAGCTCAATGACTCCCTCAATCAGACCTACCTTCCCTTTGGGCAACAGGGCCATGCCAAGCGGGAGCTGCAAATCGCTCAGGATCAGAACGCCGGGCAGTACGGCCAGGCCAATGCCGCCAACCGCGCGACCTTCAAGGCTTCTTCCAGCTATAAGAATACCTCCTGGGACCTTGTGGATGCCTATCAGGAAGACGAAGCCGTTCTGGAGGAAGCCGAAGCACTGCCGGAAGCACTCAACGGCCTTTCGGAAGCCGAAATCAAAACGAAACTAAAAAACCTGGAACAACAGCGGGCAGCCGTGCAAGCTCAAATCCGGGACATCAGCAAGGAGCGACAGGCCTATATTGATGCCCAGCGCAGAAAAGCCGGACAGGAAGCGGACTCCAACCTGGAAGCCTCCGTACTGCAAGCTATTCGGGCGCAGGCAGCACGGAAGGGCTTTACAACAAAATAAAAATGAGGGTAGGGTCGCCCCGGCTGGGCTAAGGTTGCAGCCGGGGCAGGCCAGCCTCTACCTCCCCAAGGACAAGCCCGGCACTGCCCCAGCGGAGGTTGAGGCTAAGGTTGAGGTTTCCGACTCCGCTAAAGCTACGTCGGACGTAGAAGGACCAGCCTCCGTCCTCCAGGGGCACGGCCGCTTTGCGACCGCATCCCGGCGACCCAATGACTGCCACTGCTTGCCCCTTTAAACTCTAAACCTTGTATCATTCCCACCCGCAAGCTGGAGCACACTCCCAAAAGCAGTCCACGCTCAAAGTGTACCCCAGCAGCCCAAGCCAACCGACCTCATAGAGCGTCAAATATTACTCACCCCAAACCTCATCTCGATTTTACGACCTCGTAGAGTGTCGCATCCTTCCAACCAGAAAGTTAGGGCATACTCCCAAGCCAAGCCTGCGCTTAAAGTATACCCTAACCGCCCTCCCCCCATCCAACCTGCCCCACCATAAAACCCTCTGCCCGCCGTCCCGACAATTGTCGGGATTGGCGAAGGAGGGATCAAAACATCACAATACCGAAGAACCAAAACACCACAATACCCTCTGCCCGACGAAGCCATTTACCCCAGCAGCCCAACCCAATCGGCTTTGCAGAGCGTCGAATATCAGTCACCCCAAACCGCTTCCCGGTTTCAGACCTCGAAGAGTGCCGCACCCATCCCAACTATAGCCATAACCAAACCGACCGGCAACGCTCGACGCCCAGGCAAGGCTGAGGTTAAGCGCCCTCCCGCAAGTTGGGGCATACTCCCCAAGACAGCCAACGCTTAAAGTATACCCTAACGGCACTCCGCGCCCCGCCCGCTGAAGCCCTAGGCGAAGGCTGGTAGCCCAGGACTGACCCCACGGCAGTGCTCGCCACTTTTACCCTCCTTCGTATCTACTTCAGCGGGCAGAGCATTTCCGAAGGCCCTTTGGGTTACATTAAGAATTTTGCTGTTTCTAAGCGTAGCAAAGCCCGTATGGGTACATTCCCCCCCAACCACCACAAAAACGAAGGCCAGAACTCCAAACCCCATAAAACCTAACAATCCCAACCCCACAACACCAAAAATTCCCTACCTTGCCAAAAACCAACCCACATAGCCATGAGCGACAAACTCAACCGCCGCGACTTCCTCCAAAAGTCCACCCTCGCCAGCGCAGGGCTCGCCGGATTACCACTCACCACACCCGCCTATACGACCCTTCCCAAAAAAGAACGCGACCTCCTGCGCGTCGGCATCATCGGCATCGGGCTGCGCGGGCAATCCCATATCGACCTCCTCCTGCGTCGCAGCGACAGCACCGTAACTGCCATCTGCGATATCGACGACCGGATGATACAGCGTACCCTCGACCTCTTCAAAAAGCATAATACCAAAGCCCCAAAGGTGTACAAAGGGGAGCAGGCTTACCTTGACCTCCTACAGAATGACGATGTGGATGCTGTGCTCATTGCCACTCCCTGGCGTTGGCATACCCCACAAGCCGTAGCCGCCATGCAGGCCGGGAAATACGTAGGCATGGAAGTTAGCGGTGCTTTCTCTATCGATGAATGCTGGCAGCTGGTCAATACGCACGAAGCAACCGGAACGCCCCTATTTTTTCTGGAAAACGTCTGCTACCGCCGCGATGTGATGGCTGTTCTAAATATGGTGCGCCAGGACCTCTTCGGTGAGCTGGTCCACCTGGAATGCGGGTATCAACATGACCTGCGCGGGGTGAAGTTCAACGACGGCAAAACCGCCTACAACAGCGGCGTGGAGTTTGGCGAAAAAGCCTTCAGCGAAGCCCGCTGGCGCACCCGCCACTCCGTTCACCGCAATGGCGACCTCTACCCTACTCACGGCATTGGCCCAGTCGCCCAGTACATCAACATCAACCGGGGCAACCGGCTGTTGTACCTCACCTCCACAGCCACTAAGTCGCGGGGGCTGCACGAGTATATTGTCAACCACCCCAAAGGCGGACCCGACCACCCCAATACCAGCGTCCGGTTTGAACTGGGCGATATCGTCACTACCGTTGTCAAAACCGCCAAGGGCGAAAGCATCATCATCAGCCACGATACCAACCTACCCCGCCCCTACTCTCTGGGCTTCCGGGTACAGGGCACTAAAGGCTTATGGATGGACGTCAACGATTCCATCCACCTGGAGAGCAGCAGCCCCGGCCACCAATGGGAGCCCGCAGCAAGCTATCTGGAAAAGTACGATCACCCACTCTGGCAAAAGTACGCCAATGATGCCGAGGGCGCCGGCCACGGTGGTATGGACTGGTTCCTGATCAACGATTTTGTGCTCAGCGCCCGAAACAACACTCCACCGCCCATAGATGTCTACGATGCCGCTACATGGCTGGCCATCACTCCGCTTTCGGAGCAGTCTATTGCATCGGGTAGTCAGCCGCAGCCTGTCCCCGACTTCACCCGGGGCCGGTGGATGGTTTGGGAGAACCGGTTTGGGCAGGTGGGGTAACAGGGAGTATCCTTGCCAGGGTAACCCAAGCTCAGCCGCCGAGGTTAAGATTCGTCCCGGGCAAGGCCACGTCAAGGTTCAGGTTGAGGACTAAGCGCGGTCTTCCATGCGGCGACAATTCATTGCCGCTCCCTGCGGAGGAGCCGCAACATCCGATTTGCGACCCCCACCCGGCAGCCCTGCAACAGCCCATGCCCCATAGAGGCAAAATGTAGGTAACCTCTAAAGACCAACCTTTGCCTCGTGCCGTAGGTACGAAATGTAAAAACCCATGTCACCCCGACCGGCAACGCTTGTCAATTTTACATTTCCAACCCGGCAACGCTCAACACCAAAACACCATAAAACCAAAATACCAAAGCACCCGCCAGAGCCTCAAGGCGAAGGAGGGACCACAATACCAAAACCCCCTCCCCACCCACAAGCTGGAGCACACTCCCCAGAGCAGCCAACGCTCAAAGTGTACCCCAGCAGCCCAACCACCGACCTCGTAGAGCGTCGAATATTAGTCACCCCAACCTCCTCTCGTTCTTTCGACCTCGGAGAGTGTCGCACATCCCCTTTGCCACAGGCACAAAAAAAACTGCAGCCCAGGCCAAGCCCAAACTGCAGTTCCAACCTAAAAAAACAAAATCTAACCTACTGCCGCACCACCTTCAGCACCTCCCGGTAACCATCTTCGGTGAAGACCTCCAGGAAGTAAAGCCCGGCGGGCAGTGACGTAGCGTTCCAGTCCAGCTCCGTCTCCCCCTCCATTAAAGGCTGCTGGGTAATCCGCTGCTCAAACTCGTTGAGGAGTGTCGCCTGACCTTCCGCAGCAAGGGGCCGGCTAAATTGCAGTGTGAACGCCTCCCGCACCGGATTCGGCAGAATACCGGCTTTGATTACCGGAGCGGATTCCGCTGTCCACTCCATTGTATTGGGCATAACCAGGCTGCCACCCTGACTCAGGTAGCGCACTTCGCCAATCACTGCCGTTGCATTTCCGAACGGGTCAGTAGAGAAGACCGCCAGGCCCATTTCCACACAGTTGTCCATAGGCAGAAAGGCCTGATGGAAGAGCACCCAGTTCCCCCCGTCGGTATTGCGGTAGAATGCCCGAATAAGATCACCCTGACTGGTCAGGCGCAACCACTCAGGGAAGGAGGCATAGGAAGTATTGCTGCTCCTTGGCCCGTTTTGAGTGTAGCGGATTTCCCGTCGCAGCAGATTCGTCAGGTTAGAATAGACTGCATACATCTTGGAGCCCGGGTCGCTGCTTTCCCGAATCATCAGTCCTGCATAGCCCCCAACAACGTCCCGAATGCGGGCCTGAATACCGCCATTCCCACACAGCGGCACACTGGCAAAAGCCAGGTTGTCCGAATTTTGAGGAATGAGGTTATAGCCTCCAGTGCCAATAGTAAAGTCGCCGAGATCAGGGTTATCATTGATACAGGGATCATATTCGTAAAAGCTGCCATCACCCTGATCGCCAATGTAGTTGGCGGTCCATTCCGGGGGCAGGGTGTTGCCTGCGTCGACCGTCACATTGGCCGTGCAGTTGTTCATATTGCTGCTGGGGTCGGTTACGGTGACTACAATCGGGAAAGTCAAGCCTAGGTCGTTGCAGCCAAAAGTAGTAGTAGGAAAAAATACAGACGCAATGGAGCAGTTATCGTTGCTATTGGCTGCGTCGTACACATCGCTTTGCTGCAAATCGTATGTGCCTTCCGGCTGTATCTCGACGGTGACATTGAGGCAGGCGGCGGTGGGCGCAATATTGTCCTCCACAGTTGCCATAGCGGTGCAGCAAGCTGTGTTGCTATTTACATCAGTGACGGTCAGGGTGACGGTATTCATACCCGTATTGCCACATCCGAAGCTACTGGGCGAGACAGACAGGCCGCCGATCCCGCAGGCGTCGCTGGAGCCACTGTCGACATCTTGAGCTGTAATGCTTCCGTTGCCGTCAGCGTCCAGTTGCACGGTGAGGTTCTGGCAAAGGGCGGTGGGCGCTACGTTGTCCTCGACAGTGACTGTCGCGTCGCACTGGCCGCTTTCGTCATTGACACCAGTAATGGTATAGGTCACAGTATTCTCGCCTACATCGGTACAGCCAAAGTCCATGATGTCCAAACTCTCGGAAGCTAAGCCGCACTGGGAGGTACTGCCGCTGCCAATGTCTACAGGAGTTATACTGGCGTTTCCGCTGGCATCAAGCTGCACGGTGATGTCTTCACAGACGGCCATAGGCGGTGCGCAGCAGAAGCTGTTGGGGTCGGCTACGTTGACGGTAGCGGTACAGGCGTCAGATAGTCCACTGGATTGTGAAGTCACGGTCAGGGTGATATCATAGGTATTACCCACGTCGTTACAGGTAAACTCCGTCATGGAGGCGGAGAAATCAAGCCCACTACAGGTAGCCGAGGAGCCGCTGTCAAAGAAGGCAGCGCCAACTGTCGTGATGCCGTCGCTTGTCAGGCTGACTGTTGGGTCAGCGCACACAGCAGTTGGCGGGTTGTTGTCCTCCACGGTCACGGTGGCGTTACAGGTGCTGGTGTTGCCATTCACATCGGTTACCGTTAGCGTTTCAGTATTGGGGCCCACTTCTGAACAATCAAAACTGGTTTGGCTTAAGGAGAGGCTGAGGAGGCCACAAACATCTCCAGATCCATTGTTCACTGCCGCTGCGGTGGCAGAGCCATTGCCGTTGGCATCGAGCTGTACGGTGAGGTTTTGGCAAACGGCTGTGGGCGCTACGTTGTCTTCGACGGTGATAGTGGCGTCGCAGGTACTGAAATTGCCGTTCACATCGGTGACAGTCAGCGTGGATATAATATTCTCCCCCACATCACTACAGGTAAAAGCCGTTGCTGTTGCACTAAGGCTGGCGATACCGCCTGGTACGGGCTGGGATGAGCAGTTATCAGCAGTAGAGCCGCCGTTGATATCTGAGCCCAGGATAGAGGCGTTACCGGTTGCGTCGAGCTGAACGGTGAGGTTTTGGCAAAGAGCAGTGGGCGGCGTATTATCCAATACCCTGATCTTGATACTACAGGTATCCAGGTTGCCGGTTGCGTCCAGCGCCGTCCAGCGCAATTGGGTGGTACCCACCGGGAAGGCCGCACCGGCCAGCGTACCAGCGTTATTGTAGTTGTTCGTCAGGCTCGCTACCCCACAATTGTCGGTGGCGGTTGCATCGAACTCTGTGCCCTGGGCAGAGTATGAACACGCCCCGGGGTCGTTGTTCCGATCGGTAAGCACTATTGATGACGCTACGCAGGTAACGATCGGGGAATCGACATCCCGAACGGTGACATTGGACGTGCAGAGCGCGAAATTTCCGGTATTGTCGGAAACGGTCAATTCGATAGGAAATGTCTCCCCTAAATCATCGCAGTCAAAGACCGTAGTATTAATCCCCAAACCCGCGACACCACAGTTATCAGTGGAGCCCCCGTCGAGTTCATTTGGGTTTAGGTTATATAACCCAGAGGTATTCAGATTAACCGTGATATCCTGACAGGCGGCGGCCGGCGCTTCCACATCATTCACGGTCACGTCGAAGGTACAGGTAGCAGTATTATCGGAGGCATCGGTAGCAGTGGCAGTGACAGTAGTCGTCCCCTCTTCGAAGGCAGTACCTGAAGCCGGAGTATATTCAAAGCTGACTCCCGGGCAATCATCAGAAACGTTGGGGTTGGGGATGCCGACCACCGCGTTGCACTGTCCGGGGTCGTTATCCACAGTGATGTCCGCCGGGCAGGTGATGACGGGGTCTTCAGTATCGTTGCAGCCGGCTGTCAATTCGCTTTGCACATCTCCGGAGAGCACAAAGCCTGAGGCCGTACAGTCCATGCCAAAGAAATCACTTTCCCAGGCACCCAGATTTAAACTAGGCGGATTGGGAATAGAGGCGGAGGTATTGTAGACGTAGGTACAGCAAAACGTAAAGCCGCCCATGCCATCGCCGCTGTAGAGGTTGATTTCCCAGCGGTTCTGTCCGCCATCCCACTCCGCTCTGACAATATTGCCATCGTCAAATTCAAAAATATTGCGGCCATTGCCATTATCGCCTGCGGGCTGCAGGGTTGTGCTGGCAATGCCACAGGTGGAAGAGGCAAAGGTAATTTGTGCATTCAGCAGTCCAATAGAGCACCATAGCAGCCCTACAGATATGCCTATTTGCCTTATCAATGGTGTGATTGTCAATTTTTTCATGGTTTAAGGTAGTTTAAGGGCATGACAGGGCCATGCCTCATTGAAGCGTGAAAGGTGTAGCAATAGTCTGAAAAGAGGGTGACTAACCCTTTCGGCAAATGATCCCCGCCTCCTGCTGAACCCGCAAAATTTCGCGATCGCGCAGCTCCTCATTCGGCAGCACATAGCAGCGGCGCATATGATCGGCGTGAGCCGGGGTCAGGCCTTGCAGCGAGGTGAGCTGATTGCCTGAGGCGTAGAGGGTTTCCAGCCTGGTAAGCTTGTGGATGGGCTTTAGCCCGCGGAGTTGATTGTGCTGTACATAGAGCTCCTTGAGGTGGACGAGGGGTTCAATGCCATGCAGCGACTCGATTTGGTTTTCATTGAGAAACAGGTGCTCCAGTTTGGTGAAGTAGCGCAACGAGCGGACTTCCCTGAGTTTCATATGGGTAATGGATAGGTACTTGAGGTTATACAGGGGCAACAGGCCCGACAGGTTGGTCAGGGGCGTGCTCACATTGGAGTTGAATGCCGTGGGGCCAGCCAGCCGCAAGGTATCCACACCGATGAGGAGCATCATCAATGGGTCATCGGCAGGAGGGGCTAATGTTGGGCCTGCACCAAAGACCGCTTCATTGTAGGCCATTTTCCATTGCATTTCCAGATCATTCCACCACTTACGGGCACGCAGGAGCTCCTCGGGGGCTGTTTTGACGATAATTTGCATAAAATCAGGGATTAGTTGGGGACGGCTGTTCCGCAAAGCAGGTACAGCACGCCCCCGGAAAGTTTTTAAAATGGTTTAACTGCGGGAAGGGAACACACCCATCAGTGCGATACAGTTATGCATAGCAAGGTAGGGCATGCGGTTTTCGTGCGCCTGTCCGCCTCCGCTATTGCTGATCGCACCACCGGCCAGCTGAGCGTTGCCGGCAGTCCCGTTAAAGATGGTGTCTGCTCCGGTCGTTTTGCCAATCAGGGCATTGGTTCCTGCGGGAGAGGCACCGGCATCTCCCAGTGCAAAGCCATGGTTATGACTGGGCATCTCTGCAGCGGTTAGGGCTACAGTCTCGACGCCGCCACGAGTCCCAAGGCGGTAGTCGGAAAGCCCTGCCCCGCGGCCTGGTCCGATGATGACGCGCCCCCGGAGGTCAGGCAGGGCAAAAGTAGTCCGGCCATCGCCTCCGTAGATCGTTCCCAAAAGGGAGAAAAGTGCCGTGTTCTGGCTGATTGGCATCAACTGCCCTTCACAAAAAGCCCAGCCGCGTGGGGCGAAGTTGAATCCAAAGGTGGTAATCTGACCAATAAATGGGTCCATCGTCTAAAGTTTAATTGGTAATTGAATAATTGATGTTTCTTTAGACTCTATTTGAACCCCATCAAAAAGGTTACCCTGCTATTCTAAAAAAGCGCCAGGCCTACGCTTAAAGTGTGCCCCCCGCAGCCCAACCGACCTCGTAGAGCGTCGAATATTAGTCACCCCAAACCTCATCCCGGTTTTCCGACCTCGTAGAGTGTCGCACACCGCCCACCCCAAAGTTAGGGTATACGCCCAAGCCAGGCCTACGCTCAAAGTATACCCTAACCGCCCAGCCCAACCGACCTCGCAGAGCGTCGAATATTAGTCACCCCAAACCTCATCCCGGTTTTCCGACCTCGTAGAGTGTCGCACACCGCCCACCCGCAAGTTAGGGCATACTCCCAAGCCAGGCCTACGATCAAAGTATACCCTAACCGCCCAGCCCAACCGACCTCGTAGAGCGTCGAATATTAGTCACCCCAAACCTCATCCCAGTTTTCCGACCTCGCAGAGTGTCGCATACCGCCCACCCGCAAGTTAGGGTATACTCCCAAGCCAGGCCTACGATCAAAGTATACCCTAACCGCCCAGCCCAATCGACCTCGTAGAGCGTCGAATATTAGTCACCCCAAACCTCATCCCAGTTTTCCGACCTCGCAGAGTGTCGCATACCGCCCACCCAAAAGTTAGGGCATATGCCCAGGCCAAGCCTACGCTTAAAGTATACCCTAACCGCCCAGCCCTCATCCAACCTGCCCAACCATAAAACCCACCGACCGCCGAAGCCTCAAAGCAAAGGAAAGACCACAACACCATAAAACCAAAACACCACAACACCCACCAACCGCCAAAGCAAAGCTCAACCCAGGATTGACCCCACGGCAACGCTCGCCACTTTTGCATTTTACATTTTACATTAAGCGTTTTACAGTTCCGAAGCGCAGCAAGGCCTTGCTCACTCCACCACCTCCCGGCTCCACTTCTCCCAATCCTCAAGGTAGTAATCCAGCAACGCAGGCTGGTCCAGGCGGTTAGGCTCCAAACCCGTCGGGCGGGCGGAATCGTCGGGGAAATGAAGCATGGCCTCCACGACCTCCCCGTCCAGATATCGCACAGGCAGGTTAGTGCGGAAGGTCGTAATAGCAATAGGCTGTGGACCTGCCAGCACAAAGCCCCAGTCACCAAAGGAAGGCACGTAGGTATGATAGGGCAGTACGTGCCGGAAGCCGGTCGCCTGCAGGGTCTCCACGATGCACCAGAAGGCATCGCGGGTGTGAAAAGGGCTCGTCGCCTGCGTGGCTAACACCCCATTTGCCGTAAGGCGGTTGCGGGCCATGCCGAAAAACCAGGTGCTGTAAAGGCGGGCCACGGCTTCATTGGAGGGGTCAGGCAAATCTACCAGGATGAGATCGTAGTAGTTTTCGGTTTCTGCGAGGAACTGACTGGCATCCTGAGCTATGGTCTGCACCTTTGGATGGTCCAGCACGCCTTCGTTAAGACCTCTGATGTAGGGTTGCTCCCGACCGAGGCGGAAGACGGCCGGGTCCAGATCGACAATGGTCACCTGTTTTACGCCGGGATGCTTGAGCACCTCCCGCGCCAGCAGCCCTTCTCCCCCACCTAAAATAAGGACTTGCTCCTGATAAGGGGCGGCTTCCAGAGGGATGATGCCCAGGGCCTCGTGATAGCGGTACTCATCGACGGAAGAAAATTGGATGACCCGGTTGATGTACAGGCGGACGTCCGACCGGTTTTTGGTCACCGTCAACTGTTGGTAGGGCGTGCGCTCGCTGTATACGATACGGTGCGGGTAGGAACGGCTGTCCCAGTCTTCCAGCAGGGGTTTTGCCTGGTAAAGCAGGATACCGAAAACCAGACTTATGCCTAAGGTGACACCAAACATCCCTCGGACCAGCGACCGGGGTAACCGGCCCGCAAAATAGAGCAGGATGAAAACGCCCAAGCTGACATTGACCAGCCCAAAAAACACCGAGCTCCGGAACAGCCCAAAAAACGGAAGGAGCAAAAACGGAAACAGCAGCGTCGCCAGCAAGGCCCCAAAGTAATCCAGCGACATCACATTGGCCAGGTTCTCCCGCAGTGGGTAGTACTTTTTCATAATGCGCGCCAGCAGGGGGATTTCAAAGCCGGTGAGTACGCCAACAACCACAGTGAGCCCTATTACTAACCCCTGATAAGCATTCGGCGAGAGCCGGGTGAAGAAAAAATACAGCAGCGGCACACTCACCCCACCC
>PR_CR_10_Liq_1_inCRDRAFT_1001128_pt1 | contig 15570 bp, 6 predicted proteins | sample PRCRCaboRojoPR_3_FD_10241 | JGI IMG/M metagenome (IMG submission 10241)
ATAGGCAGGCGAGCCACTTTGATACTTTTGTCTTCAGGAATCATGGTGATTGTGCATTTAGCTTACATGGCTATGCCTGATTGTGACGGATGCGTATACCCGCCGTTCCCCTTGGTACTTTTAGGGATTGGGTACTCCATATACGCTTCAGTCATGTGGGCTTCTATACCCTACATAGTTGAGCCAAGGACTGTAGGAACTGCGTTTGGCGTAGTCACTTCAATACAAAACGCTGGTTTAGCAGCGATTCCGCCTGCTATCGGAGGAATAGTGTCTGCGACTTCTTACCAGCACGGGTACTTTTGGGCTTCGTTTTTCTTTGTGGTTATGGGTCTTATTGGACTTGCTACTGCAATAATGTTGTTTATTGACGACGGGAAGAAAGGAAGAGTTCTTGAGTCAAAGAACCCCAACAAGGAGTCAGTCATGGACAACACTGCTGACAAGTTGGGAAGCGAGTTCTAATAGATGGTAAGTGAGTTAAGTAATAACTTGGTGACATATTTATGAGTTTAGAAGACGAAAGGAGGAGGGCAACCATAAGTTCCGAAGAACTTACTGCACTCTTGATCGGCAAAATAATTCCTGGGACTCCCCTTGAAAGACTGAGAACTTTTAAGTCAAAACTAAACAAAATTCCTGAGCTAAACTACTCTTTGGAAAAGTACGTCGAAAGCAGAAGTGCCCAGATCGAAAGGGGCTTGAGGCAAGGAGTAGCTATGAAGGAAGTTTTTAACAAAGAAAACTTAAGTGAAGACGAAAGGAGAGTAGTTATGTCTTACTACCCAGAACTCACTTCCCACATCATCCACTACGACTTGTTTATGTCTGCACTAGAAATCCAGTCGAGTGAAGAGCAAAGGAAGTACTGGGTTCCTAAAGCCGAAAAATGCGAAATTCTAGGCTGCTACGCCCAAACTGAACTAGGTCACGGATCCAACGTAAGAGGCATAGAAACTAGAGCTACTTACGAACCAGAGACTGACGGGTTCATACTGAACACTCCTTCATTCACAGCTTGCAAGTGGTGGGTGGGGGGCTTAGGAGTAGCTTCAACCCATGCCTTAGTAGTGGCTCGACTTATAATAAAGGATGTGGACTACGGACCCCACGCTTTTATTGTCCAAATAAGAAACATGAAGACGCATGAGCCGCTTCCAGGCATCTTCGTAGGAGACATTGGTCCTAAGCTCGGAAGTCACAGCATTGACAACGGGTTTTTGAGGTTTGAGTTCTTCAGAATTCCCAGAGAAGCCATGCTCAACAGGTTTGCTAGAGTTAAGCAGGGAGGAGAGTACGAAATAATCGACCCAAATGCTTTAAAGATCCTTTACTTTTCGCTAGTGAAGGCAAGAGCCAACCTAGCAAAGGATTCTTGGCACCCTTTGTGTCTGTCACTGACTATAGCAATTAGGTACTCTTTAGTGAGGAGGCAGTTTGGAAGTCCTTCAGACCCCAAAAAGGAACTCCAAATACTAGACTACCAGATTCAGCAGCATAAACTGTTTACTTGTTTGGCAAGGCTCTTTGCTTTGGTGTTTGCAGGAAGCGAAATTAAGGACCTGTACGAAAAGTGCAGAGTCTTGATTGAGAACGGAGACGACTCCCGTCTGGGGGAACTCCACGGGATAGTTTCCATATTTAAGGGGTTTGCTACAAGCAGGTCTTTGGAAGCTACTGAAATCTGCAGAAGGAGTTGCGGAGGACACGGGTACTTAATGGTATCTGGACTGCCTTCAATATATGCTAACTACTTGCCTTCAATTACTTACGACGGAGACAACAGCATTTTGATTCTGCAGGGAGCCAAGTACGTCATGTCTAGACTAAGACACGCCAAGAAAGGAGAAGAACTGCCACCTAAGCTCAAGAAGATACTTGAAGCCACTGACTCTCTGCAAGGAAACCCCTCCGACCCCCACTTCCACCAAGTGCTTTTTGACGCTGCTGCTCGTTCTACTATTTACGCAGTGTTTGAAAAAGAAAGGAAACTCCACGAAGCTGGACACAGCATACAGGAAATTTGGAGTTTCCACCTGCAACACGAAGGAATAGAAGCAGCTGAAGCACTTTACCTAAGCATAACTCACCAAGCCTTTTTGAACTCAATTCAGGAAGTAAGGGACTCTAGTGTCTCCCAAGCTTTAGAGCAACTGAGAGTTATTTTTGCAGTTTCTGAACTTACGAAGTGGCACCCAACTTTGTTGAGGCAAGGAATGGAAGGGTCTGCAGTGGACTCTCTGACTGATTTGTTGCACAAAGCTTACGAGGCAACAAGACCAAATGCCTTGGCATTGATAGAAGCCTTTGAAATTCCTGACCAAACCCTGAACTCCGTGATAGGCAAAAGAGACGGCAACATTTACCCCTCGATGCTCTGGACCAGCAAGTACCTCAACCCAGTAAACAACTACAGAGTGTTTCCAGGAGTCCAAAAAGTCCTTAAACCTAAACTTTAGTGTTTATAAAAATAAAATGTCTGATGACCAAAACCCATCTAGAAATCGGAGGTTCGAGTCACTTCGAGAAAGGCTTAAGTCACAAGCAACTGAGTTACCAGAAGTAATTAATGAACTAAAGGATTTTTTAGACAGGTGTTCTTATTACGGAGCAGACCAACCTAACTACATGGTCCAAATATTTCCTGAACTCATCCAGACTTTAAGAAGAATTCCTCCCCAGTTCACAGACTGCGCTGAAAACACAGCTAGACAAAACATTTTGGAAATAGTTCTTAAGTGTCCTAACCTAGAGCCTTTCCGGAACTTCAATCAACAACTTTACAAAATAACAGAAGAAGTCATGAACTCCGACAACGAAGAAAACGCTGCGTTGGCTATAAAACTGCACATAGAGCTCGCACGCACCTTCAAAGACATCATTGCAGAGTCCAACATCAACCAGTTCGTCAGGTACGCTGAAAAGATGTTCCAGGACTACAAAGAAATCTGTTTAAGAGCTATGAACAGGAAGCCAGGCCAGCTCCTGCACAGAGACAGCAGCTTGAAGGTTTTGATTGAGTGCGGCAACGCCATCACTAGTTTGTACCACTCCTTCCAGAAATACGTCCCTATGAAGCACTTTATTACTTACTCCTTTGAAATAGTTTGCAGTGAAGACCCTGAAGGACTCAACAAGGACCAGAAGTTCAAAAAGGACTACATGCTGTGCAAAACTCGCATTCTCAAGTTCTTGGCACAGTTTTCTCAGAGTGAAAGGTTCGTTGAGGAGTTCAAGAACTACGAAGACAGACTTCCCAAATCCATAATTGACATGATGCGCAAGTTCCCTTCGGATGCCTACAACATCAAAAAGGACCTGTACCACGGGTTTTCAGTAATCATTAAGTCCAACCACAAAAGGGGCTTTTGCAAGCACATTGACTCGATGCTTGAGGACGAGGAACAGGTTCTGGCGCCTTCGAGCATCCGGAGTTCTTGGTACAACGCCATGCTGGAGTTTTGTGACATTTTCAGAAACGAAATGAGCACTCCCCAACTCTGCAAAGCAATTGCTCTTATTTGTCGCAACATCCACTTGTTTGTGCAGTTCCAACTGCAGGCTGTGGTTATTTTGAAGAACTACCTAGAAAGTGTCCGCAGTGCAAAGGACAGCAGCAACAGAATGGTTCGGGACCGGAACTTCACCCAAATTGACCTTATGTACCGGATGATCCTTCTGACAGTGACCCAACGCCTTAAGTACTGTCGGGGACTTATAGAGGAGTTCTTGAAGCACTACAAAGACAAACACTCCCAAGCCAGGTCGAGTCTCAACATCCACGAAGTTTGTGCTCTTTTGAAAAGACTGTCTGACTTAGCTAAGTTCGTGATTCTGGAAAAGGTTTCGGGAGGGGCAAGTCCTGCCATGATCCAGGACTTTAAAACAGTGAAGTTGATTACTAAGATTTTCAAAAACATGATTATTTCTTCTAGGATTTACGTTGAGTTGGGGGCTGAAAGGGAAGAAATCAGTTTGTTCGAAATTGTTTCTCAACTGCTTAGTAACTTGCACCACGCCACCCTCAAAGACATACTCCAGGAACTCATGCCCTTTTTGTTCGTGAAGTACCTAGAAACTGCCAACACCATAGAGATCTTTAAAATGGTAAAACGCACCAACAGAGACAACGCTTTGGCTCTAGGAGACATTGTAATAGGCTTCGCTATTGACAACTTGGAAGTGATGGAGCCTGAGTCAACTGTTTGGGAAGCCAAGATGCTCAGTATTTACAACAAAGCTAAGTACAAACCCAACTTAGCCAACGAGTCCAAAGACATGATCAAAAAAAGGTTCTGGACTGTTTTGGAGTTAGTGCTGAATTCAGATGTGCTTGAAGCCCACGGAAAAAGACTAATTGAAAAGTGCGAAGAACTCTGCAAGACTGAAACTATTCCTCGGTTTGTGATGCTTGCCCGGAGGTGCATTGGAATTGCCTTTAAAAACGAAAAACTCCGCAGAGAACTTGCAACTCCTTGGATCCAGCAACTAGACCCCATACTACTGCCCAGCCCTCCCCAGAATGTGATATTTTCTACTTTGTACTCTTCTAGTCACGATCGAGTGTACTTTGCCTGCATTTTGCTGGATGAAAACTTGTCCAGAATCAAAATCACTCCTGAACTACTCAAAAGACTCTTTGAACTGCTCCACAGAACTCCTCAGTACAGCTACCACAGTGTGATTCTGGAACTGCTGGGCAAACTCGGTCCTTACATCCGAGAGAAAAGGGACCCAATTTCTTTTAAGTGCCGGAAAATGCCTTTTAACAACCTCAGTGAAAGTCTGCACCCTACGTATGCCTTTTACGTTCCTATAAAGTACGACCCTGAGCAGCCTCCAGTTAGGATTTCTCTAGACTACATTCTGTCTAAGATTTCTAAAATCTTCAGGGACCGACTGAGCATTTACGAAACTCAAAAGAAAACTTTACTTGCAGCCAGTAAGTTGTTGAGTTCTGCACTCTCTTCCTTTTTGGGTTGGTTCCAAGTAGACCAGAAACTGCTTAGTTCCAAAATTTCAAGTGTTTTGTTTGGAAAAAGGGAAAGCGGCTTGTTCCAAGTGTCTACTAACGTGCCCAAAATGCACAGAATGGCTTTCCAAGAAACTCTCAAAAACTGTGTAGAAACCATAATTTCGCTGCTGGCGTTTTCTGAAATGTCAGACGAACTGGGAGAGTTGTTTGAAGTTGTGTGCATCCACATAGGACTGTTTTTGTTTTGCCAAGTCGAAGGAGACTTCACAGATGTAGGGTTCAACCCCACAGAACTCTTAGACGTACTTTCTGAAAAACTTGCTTATGTTGACAAAGGTGACGACCGGTTTATTGCAGCTCTTAAAGGTATCCAAACTATCTTAAACACTGTTGGAAAACTACTCCAGAGAAACGAGCCTGCTCTGAGCAGAAGCGAGTCTGTGAGGCAGGTCCTCTTGTCTTTAGAAAGGACTTGCTACAAACAAGAGTGGACTACTCAAGTAGGCGCTTGCGGCGGACTTAACCGCTTGTTGCCTAAGTTTCCCCAGTCCCTGATCCAGTCCCACGCTGAATTGCTTTTGCGTACTTCACTTCACATTTTAGAGTGTTTCCCAGCTACTTTTAAAACTTTGCTGATCGACGAACCTGTGAATTTGTTTAAGTTAGTAGTTGACTACGTTCCCAAAGAAGCAGTTGTTGGGTACTTAGCTGGAGGGCTGTTTTCTAGGTCTCCTGTGTTAAGACAACAAGTGAGGAACTTACTTGGGTCCTTTGATGCCGACCTTTCGAGTTTAGTTGTTCCTTTGCAGTCTTCGTTTTCGCTGAATCGTAACGAAGCTTCTCTCAGAGACCAAGTAGTTGAAGTAGTGTTTTCGCAAAGCTTAGCAAGTGTCCACCTCACAGTGAAGGCAGCAGTTCTAGAAACCTTTACTTACTTGGTAGAAAACCAATTGCTGGAGATCTGCAGTGAAAACATTGCTAAGATCCACAAACTTCTAACTGACGTGATGAAGGAACACGAAAAAGTAGAAGACCCAAAAGAAGACAGAGCAAACACTACAGGACCTGATGTTATTTTGCAAGAAAAAGTGGCCTTTTGTGGAGCTCTGAAAGCATTTATTTCAAGTCCTTCAACTTGGGAGCTAATTGCTGAGAAAAACGACTTGTGCACAAACCTAAGAAACAAAATAGCGTCTGTGTTTTTGGTAGTGCTGAGTCAAAGCAGAGACCAGCAAGTAACTGAAATAGCTAAGCAGGGAGTGGTCAAGATCCTTTCTGAAGACAAAAACACCATTTTGCCCCAAGAAGAACTCAAACAGTGTCTCAGGCCTATTTTACTTGAACTTGCCAAAAGCAGCAAACCGCCTAGTCTTTTAAGGATCCAGAACCTAGCAAGGCTCCTAGAAGTCATTTCTAACTGCTTCAACACCAACTTAGGCAACCGTCTTTTGAGACACCTCAACGACTACTGCAATGAGCACAACCGTCCCCAACTGCCACTTATTCCCAACATTGCCAACTTGTTTCACTTGATGCCTCACTGTGCTGTAGAGATCCTTCCAGACGTAATAAAGGGCTTCATGAAAGCTGAAGAGAGTCTCCAGAAAAACGGAATGCAGGGGTTCCTCAACTCGATCATTTCGCACCAACTCATAAAGTTCTTGGTGAGGTTTCCCAGTGAAATAATAGAGTTCTTCTTCGAAAAAGAGTTCCACGAAAAAAAGCTGTTGAGGTACTTCATTAACCTTCTGAAACACCCTATGGGGTTTGGACTCAGAGACATCGTTGCAAGGAGGTACCAAGAGATACTTATAACCAAATGCTTTTCGGACTACGGAAACACAGAGCTTGTGTACAAGGGGATGAAAATAGTAAATGGACTGACTAAGTACATGAATAGGTGGATCTCTACTAAAGAGGACCTTATATCAGTCCTCAAGACCATTTGGGACAAGCGACTTGCAAACCCAGTGTTTGACGAAAAAGAACTGATTAAGGCCACTTACATTGAAAAGTACTTAGTGAAGGCGTTCATTAGTTACATCAGGTTCAACATTAGAAAGGGGGTTATGGACGTTCTTTTTGAGTTGCCTTTGTCTTACGGCCGAAAAAACATCTGGAACTCAGACTTCCTGACTAACTTTCTGCAAAAAGAGCTTCCACAGATTCTGTGTCCCAGACAAAAGTTTTCAACCATGAAGCAAGTGATGGAGTTCCTCAGCAGAAAAGAGGTTTCTGACGGGCACAAGTCAAAGGTGCTGGAGCACTTCGTAATTCCTTTTTTAATGAGGACTTTCAAAATGGAACAGGGCAAAGAAGTTATCCAGAAGTCACTCCAAGACTCTTCCATTCGCTTGATCAAACACCACCTAGAAGACTACTCCAACCAGTTGTGTGTGCAGTTAATGAACTTAGGTTCAATTTTAATTGAAAACCTCAAGGAAGAGTTTTACCCCTACCGCAAAGTACTTATAAAGTTCTTTTGGGGAATGATTAAGTCGGAAAACCCCATTATAAAAGGAAACGCCTATGTGAACGTAGCAAGGTTCATAAACGTTTACAACTTACCCGACACCCTAACTGTGCAACTCTTGGGAGCTTTGCTCAAAGCCCACCACAACGAACTCCAACCAAGCTCCCAACAAGCTTTTTCTTACTTGTCTGAAAAGTTAAGTGCACTTTTTAGAGACGCCAAGTTGAAGGACTACTTAACTGACTTCGTGAGGAAGAACCTGTTCCACGAAACTAGGGAGTTCAGTTCAATGATGCACGTAATTGACATCATCATCAAGAACCAAAGTGTGTTTTACCACATTCGAGAAGGACTGACTAACCACTTTTTGAGTTGGATAAACCACTTAGGACTTGGACTGCACTCTAACTACAATGCCAAAAAGACCCTTTTGGACCTTACAGCTTTGATGATAGAGTGGTCGCAACGCCACGCAGAAGAGTCCTCTGAAAGTTACATTGCAGCTCACCACAAAGAAATGCTGATTAACTTCTTTGCAAGGTTCGGCCAAGCACCAGCTCTGTACATTTCGAAGCAGCCTCAAAGGAGTTTTGAACAAATGAACTTTCTTTCAACTAAGTGCCAACAAAACCTAAAACGGGCTCTCAGTTTGTGGGGAGACGTTAACTTCAAAGCCAAAAACTGGACAGACGCACTGAAGAAGTGCATGAACCTAGTCCAGCAAAACCAAAACCAACCCCACCGAACCAACGTCATTGACAGCCAGAGGAAACTGTTAATTCGCAGTTTAGACATAATCAAAATACTTTCAGAACACCCAACTCGCAACGCCATCATCCAGTACCCAGACTTAGTTCGTTACCTCGCTTCCCAAGTAAAAGCTAACGAATACCCCAACATGATTAAGCTTTTGTGCGACATTATTTCTAACTTGCTAGAAGTGCCTGCTAACGAAATCCTCATGCTGCTCAATGAGATTCTGGAAAGTTCTTTGTCTAATGACTGCACTCAAAACTACTCCTGGGCAGTTAAACTTTTAGCTGTCATTAGTGAAGTTTCTCCTATCGACATCACAATCCACATGAAAAACCTACTGCTGATGTGCTCTTCTTTGATAAAAGAAATCCAACAGGACATGGGACCTATCAAGGAAATTAAAATAGACACTCTGCTCACAGCTTTGAAAATCATCCACAACAACATCACTGCTTTGAACGAAGACCACAAGAAAATACTTAAACACTTGTTGTCCAGCATTTTTGAGTGCAAAACAGAGTCCAAGTTAATCATGGAAGGATGTAAGGTCATTGAAATCTGGCTAGAGTCCTCAGAAAACGACCCTATGTTTACTACGAAAGACAAATGTTCTTTGCTGCTGAACCTTTTCAAGTCTTTCAGACTCGAAATTAGTCACGCCAGTGTTCCTTTGGAAATAGCCCTCCGAGTTCTTTCAAACAACAAAGACTCCTTTGAACCCCGGATTACCCTTTGCAAAAACATTCTCCACTTTTTGCTGAAGGACCCTGCGCACTCCCTTAAGCCTGAGTTCGACAGAGTTCTTAAAGATATGCTTGGAACTTCTGTTTGGAGAAGGCTGATCTTCGTAACTGAGCAACTTGACGCAGCAGAACCCAAAGCGTGGGCTAAGTCTTCAGTTGACTTATTGTTGGGTTGTCTGGAAGAAGGAGTTGTAGTTAGACCCCAACTTTCAGACGATTTCGAAGACTCCTTTGATCGGGATACTGCTGAGTTCCTTCGCCAACACCAGTGGTACATCCACCACAACTCACTCAAGTCTGGTTCTGATGTTTTGAAACCACTTCGCCAAATGATAAATTTGCCAGCAGCTCACTATTTCTTCTGCTATATATTTCCTCAGCTCTGGAGTACTTTTTCAACTTCCCAGCAGTCCACTCTTGCCCACTCCCTGGAAAACCTTCTCTTGAACAGGTTCTCTGCAGAGAGCTCTTTCCAGTACTTCCCAGTTAAAACTATTTTGATTTCAATAGCCAGTAGTTACCCCCAGCCAGTAATCAGACCTGAAATCCTTCAGTTCTTAGCAAAGACACACAATGCCTGGAACATAGTCATTCCAATGCTTGAGAGTTACTACGAAAGCTTTGGCGACAGGAAAAACAACATTTACATAGAAAACTTACTGGAGCGACTAAACGAAAAGGAACAGTTAGTTGGCTCTTGGATTTCCAGAGCAGTTAACCCAGAAACAGTCGAGGCTTTGAGTCACTTGGTTGTAGGTAACTGGACTAAATGCAGAGCTAAATTAGAGCAACTCCTGCAAAACGAAAACTACTTGAACGACATGGAAATACTCCAGAAAGCCTGGGTGCAGTGTGTGCAGAACACAGGGGATTGGCAAACTCTTAGACACTACGGAAGCATGATGGACGACTTGTCTCTGGTTGAAGCTTGTTGGCACTTAAACGATAAGCTGGGAGTCAAAGAAGCTGCGCAGAAACTAGGGGTTTTAGCGCACCCCACAGTGCAACATTACCTGCAAGTGCTGGAGTTGCTTGAATTGAGTCCTGAAGAGTTTTTCTCACAAGTGAAAGAAATGAAGAAGAAAGAAGACCACTTAAGCATTAGTTCAGTAGTGAGGGAGTGGGGCAGTTTGCCTAAGTACCCCTGTTCAGCCCACACACCAATTATACAGCAGTTAGACATGAAGTTTGAGTTCAACGAGTGCCTTCAACTCACCAAACCCCTTGAAGAAATTGCTCAAAGTGGAGTTCCTGCCCAACAAGTTAACAACAAGGTATTCAGAAGCCGCATCACTAGTATGCAAGACGGAGTTGGGGTGTGGGAGTCGCTTTTCAAAGCAAGAACCCTGACCTTCGACATCATGAACAGTGTTTTAAGTAGGATGCAAGGGCCAAGCTCTTCCTCACAGTTTGAAGAGTCCACTTGGACTAAGATTCACTATGCTAGACTCCTGCGCAAGTCAGGCTCTTACAGAGCTGCTCTGAACCTTTTGAAGCAAATCGACCACCGAATTAACTCCGAAAACAAGTTTTTACTCAACAGGGAAATCTTTAAACTTTGCTTTGAAAACAAAGAGTACGAAGCGGCTCTTTCAGCGATTAACAAGTACTTGCAAGAAGACTCACTTGAGGTGGAGTACAAAAGCGAGTTGATGAGACTTAAAGGCAAAGTTTACAGCAGCAATCCAGACGCTTACCAGTTAGCTTACTCCAGCTTTGCAAACTCCTCTGAAGTCTGGGCCAACAACTTAAATACTTGGCTCAACTGGGGCTGTTTAATTGCTAAACAGCTCCAAAAGACTCCAAGTTTGTGTGCAAATGCTGTGTGCTGTCTTTTGTTGGGATTAAGAAAGAACCCTGAAAAGCACAAAAACTACCTACCTAAGATCTTTTTGTTGTTGGAAAAAGCCCCAGAAAAGGACTCCCTAGACGAGTACTTTTTGAAGTTGCCTTGCAAAGTGTACTTGCCTTGGATTCCCCAGATGTTAAGGAGCTTGTCCAAACCCCACGGAGAAACTTACTTTAAGATCTGCCAAAAACTAGTAGACACTGAACCCCAGAAACTCTTTTTCCACGTAAGGAGTTTGCTCATAGAAAAGGAAGAACTCCGCCCTGAAGAAGAAAGTCAGGAAAAACTCCACCTTGTGAAACTCCACACTGAACTCAAGTCAAAGCACCCCTTACTTGCAGAAACTCTCAACTTCCTAAGCACCAATCTCACACAGAACCTCAAACTTTCTCTAGAAGAAGACCTTTACAGTGCGCTCAACGTGCTTCATGAACACTTATGCCGCTCCGAAACTTCGTCTCAAGTTTTGCAAAAAGCTTTCCAGTTAATTACTGAAAAGTTCTTTTTGAAGGAAGAAAACCAAGAGTTTTCCGACAAGTACTTTGGAAGTTTCTGTGAAGAGTTCAACACTGACCTTTTCGATGACTCTTCCCAAACTAAAAAAGCACTTAAAAGGTGGATGGAGTGGCTCAGTGAGGACTTAGTAGGAAGGTTCAGTTTGGAACAAGAGTGCTTAGAACTAGCAACTTTCTACAGCAAAGAGATTAAGATTCCTGTGGCAGAAACTACTCTGGAAAGGTTCATTTCCCAAGTAGAGACCCTTAAACTCAAGAACTGCAACCGGGTGTTAGGAGTTAGAGGAGGCGATGCTTCAGATCATCATATGCTTCTGCAAGTCACTGCCCCCTACAAGCAAGACTCTTTGTTGCTGAACCAAGTGATGCTTCTTATGTCCCACTACTTAAACTCTACAAGCATTCCACACACAATCAGGGGGTCTAATTTTTACTTGTACGAAGGAGTTACTCTTGACCCCAGACACATACTTCTTGGAGTTCCCCCAAACGCTGTTTCACTGCAAACTGTTTACGAACTAGTTATGGACGAACAAAGCCAAGACTCCGAATCTCCTGCAGAAGTTTCAAGGTTCCTTTTTGTGTCTTACATTCAAAGGTGTCTTCAGTCAGCTGACAGGTTTGCAGCCTTCAAAAACCAGTTTACAGCCCAGTGGGGGTTGTTGTATGTGCTTTGCTTAGTTCTTAACACTCAGCTTGAAGAACAGACACTTTCCAACATATGGTTCTGCAAAACCAATGGAGCTATTTGCTTCAATCTAATGAATTTAGGCCTAGGCAACTCTGGCGAGTTCGGACTTAGAATGAGTCCTAACATAGTAACTATGTTGGGAAGAACTGGGATACAAGGGACTATGCCCGCAATCATATGCAACGCTTGCAGAGCTATACTCAAAAAGTGGGACTCCTTTGGACCAGCTTTAGAGTTCATTTTGAGGGACCAAGCAAACTTTGACTTGTCTGGAGTTTACAAAAGACTAGAAAAGGGATCTGAACCCCAGTTGGTGGCCAGGCACTTGCAGGAACTTATGAACTGTAGTGGCCAGCCTGACTGGTGGCACCCTTGGTTTTAATAACTTAATGGGTAATATTCAAACATTAGGGATAATTTCTTCACGTGCAGTGGTTGGTGAAAAACTAACCAGGAAAGCTTTTGAAAGCAAGTACCTAGACACAGAACCTATTGAGTGGGTTGAAGAAAGGTGCTGCAACCTAAAGAACCCACTAAGGCTTTTAGGAGCCCAACACAGCTTTGTGGTGCTGAGGACTTACACAGGTAAGTGCGTGAGACTAGAGTACTGCCAAGACACTCCAAGAGGAGAAGTAATTTACGATTACATTGACTTTTTGCCTTCTGAACTCTTCAGACGAGCAAAGGCAAGAAGAGGAATGACTGTGGGTGGAGCTGTCAATTTGTTTGTTGAAAAGGCTTCTAAAAAGAACTATGACTTAAAAGAACACTCTTGCCAACACGTGAGTCGGGACACTTACAACGCTGTGTCAGGACAACGGGAAAGTCAGTTAAGGATTAGTTGGCTTGAGTGGTTGCTGGAACGAATTAAAGTGGCTGCCCCAAAAGACCCTTTACACGACACAATCCAACAAGAAGAAGAACTCAAAGGAGACTTTGAAGAAGATGAAGAAACTGACATTTCTAGACTGATTATAGACTTTTTTTTCTTGGACAAAAAGGTGTTTTAAGTTAAGTTTACCAATTAATTATCAGGCAAGGAGTCTATGAAGGTTTGGGAAAATTCGCTGGTTTTGGTTCTTTCGGAGTAAAGTGGAGAGCACTTGCAGTTCATGTCACTGAGCAGAAAGTCGAAGTCTTGCTTGGAGCGTTGGAGTTTCCTTTCGTGGCGGGCTTGCATGGACTGAATTTTCAAATTATATTCTTCCTTGGTGGTTTCTACTAGTTTTTTGTAGTACGAAGTTTCTTTTTTCGACTTTTCGAGTTCGTCGTTGAGTTCCAGAATTAGTTGGTTGAGTTCAGAAATGTCTCTTTCGTATTTGAAATTTAACTGTGACAGGTACTCGTCCTTTTGTTTGAGTTGGGTTTTCAATACTTCTACTTCGGAGTAGTCTTCTTCAAAGCAAGTGTAGGTTTTGTGGAGTGCTTTGAAACTTAAACTTTTGTTAATGGTGGTGTTGGGCTTCCATTCCATAGTGATACTTACATTGTTGGAGCAAGGACTTCCTGTTACCGATGAAGTCTTGCTGGATACGTTTGTTGCCTTGTAAGCGTTCTTCAGTTCACAAGCTTCTTTGAGGGACTTCACTGATATCCAGGATCTAGGCGCAACCTCTTCTTCAGAGTCTGAGTGTTTCATTTTTATAGCGCCTGTAATGTTTGAGTTCGTCCAAAGCATTCCTAAAGCTGAAGTCCACGTGCACATTGAAAACACCCTGGACATTCCTCTAGTTACTGAGTTTGCAAGTCGCAACCACAAAACCCTAGACTTCACACAAGAGCAACTTTTCCAGAAAAGAAAAGAGTTTTCTTGTTTGGACGACTTGTTGGGCATGTCTGAAGTTGTCCAGTCTGTTCTTCTGACCCAGCAAGATTACTCAGAACTGTCTTACTCTTACTTGGCAAGTTTAGCTCGTTTTAACGTGACTTACTGCGAACCTTGTTTTTTTCCCGGAAATGCTTTTTGGGGACTTGTGCCTTTTGACTCTATCATTAAAGGCTTGTTGGAGGGCTCCAGCAGAGCTGAAACTGAGTTTGGAATCCAAACAGGCTGGATTCTGCAGTTATTGAGGACTCAAGACTCCTCTACCAACAAGTGGATTTTGGAGCAAGCTAGCTTCTACAAAGAGCACATTGCTGGAGTAGGACTTGCAGGCAATGAGCTCTGTGCGCCCTCTAAGGACTTAGAAAGTACTTTTGAGTTAGCTAGGAACCTGGGACTTTGTGGGTCTGGCGAAAAAGTAACTGTACATACAGGAGAGGAAGCTTCTCCTTCTTCAATCATTGAAACTTTGGCGTTTCTGCGCCCTGGAAGACTAGACCACGCTGTGCGTTCTCTAGAAGACCCCTATCTGATGAAGTTTTTGTCAGAGAGCCAGACTCCCATAACACTTTGTCCTGTGTCAAACAGGAAACTAAAGGTACTGGACAGGTTTTTTAAGGGGAGTTACATTTACCACGAATTCATCAAACAAAACTGTTTGGTTTGTTTGAACAGCGACGACCCTTCTATGTACGGGGCTTATTTGCCCGAAGTGTACAAAGAGTTCGTTGAACAGAGCCCTTGGTTTGGCCCGAGAGACTTGGCTGAACTGGCCAAAAACAGCTTTAAGTGTTCTTTCCTTCCCAAAAAAGAGGTAAACAACCAGGTGTCTAAGATAGAACAACTAACCTCTAAGTTGGAAGAAGCCTAATAATAAATGAACAAAGAACTAAGAAAAGCCCTGTGCAAAGAGCCAATAGTGGACTCAGAGGGAAACATCAACCACTTGTACTTTGCAGACTTGCCCAAGAACTACTGGTCTCTGGAAGACCAACAAAAACTACTTATGGGGCTCCAGGAAAAAGGAGTGGGCAAGTTCGAGGAAATCCAAGCAGAGTACTTTCCTTCAAAAACTGCAATTGAACTGAGACTGCGCACCTGTTTAGCTTTGGGAGTGTACGACCTTTCTGAGTACGAAGGCTTCACAGACACCTCCCAAATTCCTGAAATCTACTCTAAAAACCAAGACCTAGGCCAAAAAAGCGGCAAATGGTACTATGGAGTGTACTTAAATAATTAAGTTATGTTATCAGAAAGTTGTGTTGTCTTGGACAGGAACTACGTTCCCTCAGAACACGAAATTAAAGAATACGCCAAAGAAATCGGAATGCAGTTTCCTCAAGACGAAAACCTTTTATACGTAGCCAAGGCAGGACTGCTAGCACCTCTTCCGTCCCACTGGAGCATGTGCAAGTCAGATACTCAAGGGCTTTACTTCTATAACAATTACACTAAGCGCCAGCAAAAACACCACCCTCTAATGCCACAGACCAAACAACTCTACCAAAACATCAAACAAGGGAGCTACAAAAAACTTACTTTTGGAAGGCAAAAAAAGTACAAACCTCTTCAAGAGGAGTCACAAGCTAGCCAGTTGCGAGAAGCCAAAGACTTCATTAAAGAGTACCAAGAAAAAGTAATCCTTACACAGAAACAAAGGGCCTCGAAAACCTTTAAAAAGGAAATGACCAAAGAAAAGTGTTCAATTGTGAAGAACTTCAAAGCCCGGGAAGCCGAGTTGTTTTC
>PR_CR_10_Liq_1_inCRDRAFT_1001129_pt1 | contig 15566 bp, 14 predicted proteins | sample PRCRCaboRojoPR_3_FD_10241 | JGI IMG/M metagenome (IMG submission 10241)
GCCGCGCGATCAAGCTGCGAATCACTGCTTCTGCCCTGCGCAGCGTCGACCACCGCGGTGGTCTGGACGGCTACCTTGCCAAGGCAAAAGACACCGAACTGTCGGCCAACGCTCTGAAAGTGAAGAAAGAAATCGCCAAAGCACAGGCCCCGAGCGCCTAAGCAACGCGTTTTTTAGAATTGTTTTGACAGCCCCGTCCTTTTGGTCGGGGCTGTTGCGTTTTGTCGCTTTTCTTTGGTGCCGCGGAATGCCTATATCTCGGGCATGATGCGCAGCTTGCGGCCATACCTTGCCCTTTGCCTCGCCCTGCTTCTGACCCTTACAAGTCAGACCATGGCGACTGCCCGTGGCACCCCCACGCCTGTTGGGCAGGCGGTGCTTTGCACAGGGACAGGCCCGGTCACGATTCTTGTCGATGCTGAAGGGCAACCCACGGGGCAAGTTCACATCTGCCCTGACTGCGCCCTGAACTTCCTTGATGGCGTGCCTGCTCCGCTTGCGAAGGCAGCCACGGTTCCGCAGGTCACCTCAGTTCAAGCCATTGAATTTAGAGACGAAATCCAACCATCCGCACCACAAGCCTTTGCCGCACGCGCGCCTCCTGAAGCGGTCTGACCCACAAACCTCAGACAATATTCAATACTTCAGGAGAGACCAATGTCCTTCAAATCCATCGCCTTCGCGACCCTCGCCAGCCTTGCCACCGCCCTGCCGGCCATGGCCGCCGATATCATGGTCGAAGATGCCTATGCCCGGTCCTCGGCCATGTCCGCCAAAACCGGCGCGGCCTTCATGATGATCCACAACCACGGCGACGCCGAAGACCGCTTGATCGGCGCGGCCTCCCCCGTTTCCAAACTCGTGCAACTGCACACCCACAAGGAAGATGCCAATGGCGTCATGAAAATGATGCATGTGGAGGAAGGNTTCGCNCTNCCNGCNGATGGNATGATCAAAATGCAGCGCGGCGGNCATCACGTCATGTTCATGGGCCTTACTGAACCATTTGAACAGGGTGATATGATCCCCCTCACCTTGACCTTTGAAAAGGCGGGTGAGATGGAAATCGAAGTGCCTGTCGATCTGGAGCGCCAACCTATGGGCGGTCACAATCACGGGCAAATGTCCAATTGATTTCAATACCTTGCCGGGCCGACACAGGCCCGGCATAGCCTATCAGTTTTGGCGGGTGAGTTCCTCGTCCACCCAAAGCGGCACAACTTCTGAGGCAGGCCCGTGCCTTGTCTCGGCAAAGTCGCGGGAGTTGACGGAAGGCTCAAGGTTCAACTCTACCGTATGCGCCCCGGCACGCCCCGCATGTTGCCCGAAGGCCGCCGCCGGATAGACCTGCCCCGAAGTCCCAATCGCAGCGAATACATCCGCGCCTTCAAGATGTCGCCAGATTTCTTCCATGTCATAAGGCATCTCACCGAACCAAACGACATCGGGCCGCGTCGCCGTGGCCTGACAGGCCGGGCAATGATCGTCTGGAGCCATAACCAGAGGCGCATCCCAGCGATGCTCACAGGCGGCGCAAAGGGCGCCGTTCAGTGCCCCATGCATGTGCATTACCCCTGTCGCTCCCGCAGCCTCGTGCAAACCATCCACGTTCTGCGTGACGATCACAACCTCTCCCTTGGCCTCGCGTTGCAACCGCGCAAGGGCGTCATGGGCGGGGTTGGGTTTGGCCTCGGCGGCCTGCGCCCGCCGGGCATTGTAGAAGTCATGCACCAGCTGTGGATTGCGTGCGAAACCTTCGGGCGTGGCCACATCCTCAATCCGGTGCTGCGCCCAAAGCCCATCTTCATCGCGAAAGGTGCCCAAACCGCTTTCGGCGGAAATGCCCGCGCCGGTCAAAATGACGATCTTTTCCATTCCCCCTCCTTGGCTTATGCCTTTGTGCCCAAAGGAGACTGCGATGACCACCAAAATCCTTTTCGTTTGCCTTGGCAATATCTGCCGCTCGCCCGCCGCCGAAGGGGTGTTTCGCAGTTTGGCCCCGGAGGTTGAAACCGATAGCGCAGGCACCGGAAGCTGGCACGTTGGAGAACCGCCCTATGGCCCGATGCAGGCGGCGGCGCAGGCACGCGGGCATGACCTTTCAGACCTGCGCGCGCGGCAGTTTCATACCGGAGATTTCAGCGCTTTTGACCTGATCATCGGGATGGACGACGCCAATATCGAAGACATCGAACGCCTGCGTCCGGCGGGCAACGCGACACCCGTAAAACGCTTCACGGATTATGCGCCGGGCTGTGGTTTGAACCACGTTCCAGACCCTTACTATACGCGGGATTTCGATGGTGTGCTGGACTTGTCGAAGAGGCTGCAAAAGGCCTGCGCGCCAGTCTGTGAAAGCCGGCAGCGCGCTTTCGGCTTTTCCGAACATGACTTTCGCGGCCTGAAAAAAGACCCGGCGCGATCCATGCTGCCCCTTGCCCTGTGGCCCTGTGCGGCCCCATTCAAGAGGCAACAAGGAGATATCCGCCATGCCCATCACGCCGTTCAAGACAGCCCCCGGAGAGGCCCCGCAAACCGCCGCCGATATCATCGACACGGTGCAAATCATGCTGGCCCGTTTGCGGCAGGGCGGCGGGCAAGTGGCGCTTGAATATGCCCGCACGCTCGACAACTGGCAGGGGCAGGTCACTGTCTCTAGCGAGGCGATCGCCGAGGCCGTGGCCAAGGTGCCGCAAGACCTCAAAGACGATATACAATGGGCGCATGACAACATCAGCCGCTTTGCCGCCGCTCAGCGCGCCACGGCACAGGATATGGAAGTGGAACTGCGCCCCGGTCTCATTGCCGGGCAAAAGCAAATCCCGCTGGCGGCGGCGGGCTGCTATGTTCCCGGCGGGCGCTATACGCATATCGCCTCGGCGTTGATGTCGATTGCCACGGCACGCGAAGCGGGCGTGGCCGATATCACCGCCTGTTCGCCACCCAATGGGGCCGAGGGCATCCCCGCCCCCATGCTCTATGCCATGCAACTTGCCGGGGCGAGCCGGATCCTGTGCATCGGTGGCGTGCAGGGGGTGGCGGCCATGGCCTTTGGCATGTTCGGCGCGCCGCCCGCTGATATTCTGGTTGGCCCCGGCAATGCCTATGTCGCTGAAGCGAAACGACAATTGTTCGGCCCCATCGGGATCGACATGTTTGCCGGGCCCACCGACAGTCTGGTTTTGGCCGATGAAACCGCCGATCCGCTGACCGTGGCCGTNGATCTNGTCAGTCAGGCCGAGCATGGCGCCAACAGCCCTGTGTGGCTGGCCACAACGCACCGGCCACTGGCCGAGGCGGTGATGGACGAGGTGCCGCGCCTGATTGCCGACCTGCCAGAGCCGAACCGCAGCGCCGCCGAGGTGGCATGGCGCGATATGGCCGAAATTGTCCTGTGCGACACAGCCGAGGACATGGCGCAATATGCCGACCAAAAAGCCCCCGAACACCTGCATGTTCAGGCCCGCGATTTAACCTTCTGGCGCGAGCGTTTGCGCGCCTATGGCTCATTGTTCCTGGGCGAGAACACCACCGTCAGCTTTGGCGACAAGGCTGCGGGGCCAAACCATGTTCTGCCCACNTCGGGNGCGGCGCGGTATACNGGNGGGNTATCGGTGCATAAGTTCCTGAAAACAGTGACTTGGCAGAAAGTCGATGAGCGNGCCCTGCCCGATCTGGCCCGCGTCAGCGCTCGCATCAGCCGCGAGGAACGGATGGAGGGCCACGCNCGNAGCGCCGATATTCGGCTTGATCGNCTGGCCGATACCGGCAAACTGAGTGCCGGGTAGTCCTAGACGCCGCTGCGCGAACAAAGGAAAACGGATATGAAAACTATCGGCATCCTTGGTGGGATGGGGCCGGAGGCCACGATCTTGCTGATGCAAAAGGTATTCGACGCGGTGCCCGATGCCCGCGACGACGCCGATCACATACCGATGATCGTTCACCAGAACCCGCAGGTCCCCAGCCGGATCAAGGCCTTGATCGAAGGCACCGGCGAGGACCCGGCGCCGGTGCTCGCGCATATGGCGCAAGACCTTGAAAAAGCAGGTGTTTCCGCACTGGCAATGCCCTGCAACACAGCGCATCACTATGCACCGGTTATCGAGGCGGCGAGCAGCCAGCCCCTTTTGAACATGCTGGACTTGACCGCCAACCATTTGGCGCAGTCCGGAGCCCGAAAGATTGGTATGCTGGCCTCTCCGGCAACCCGTTTGACAGGGGTTTTCGACGCGCCCTTTTCTGAACGCGGGCTGAGACAGCTGACGCTGCCAAACGATGATGAGCTTTTGCAAGTGATCCGTGCAGTAAAGGCGGGCAAGCCCGCCGCGGAAACCGGCCCCGAGCTTTCCCGGCTTGCGCAGGTTTTGCTGGATCAAGGCGCCGATCACCTGCTTGTCGCTTGCACGGAATTGTCTTTGTTGACCAGCCACTTACCAAGCCCTACAACATGGACTGACAGCCTGGATTGCCTGGCGTCCGCGATTGTCTCATTCGCGCGGTCTTGAAACATCAAGGCGCACGGAATGAAGCCGACACTACCGTTGACAGCACGTGCCCGATTTCAAGCGGCGGCGGCGTTGTCTAGATAACGCGGGGACGCCGGGCCTGAGCAGGTGCCAACAGCCTCGATATGATCGACAAGGCGCAGGGCCTCGTGCACCGGCAAGATGGAATACAATGACTCATCACCGGCCAATGACCGCTCGATCAAGTCGCGCGACGAGGGGCAAAAGAATAGTGCACCACTGTCGCTGAATACCACTTGTTCATCCGCAAAATGCAGCAGGATCACCTCGGCATTCGGTGCCGGGGGCGAACGGTCAATGCCGCGGATGCCTTCAAGAACACGGGCCCGAACAAGTGCGAAGGGATCATCATAAAGGGCTTCGGCAGTGTCGCTTTCCAACATGACAGGTTGGCCCGGAAGGATTTTCATATTGGTGCGATTGCCCAAGACACCCGTAGGCACGCAAAGCGGCCAAAAGCGGCGGGGGCAATCCCCTTCGCCGTCCCACAGGCGAACACGCGTGACCTTGGTGACGGACTGAAGGTTGTTGTCGAAGGTCAGCACTTGATCACCTTCCGAAATCGTCTCGATCCCGCGCCAGCCCATGGCGGTTGCCACCCGTGTACCGGTCATCAACCCTGTCATCACACCCGTGGCCGCGCCATCAATCGCGCCTGTTACTTCCACTGTACGTTTGGTCCCCATAGATGGTGCAGACATCCAACCAAGCATTTCGCCAATCCTCGCTTTCTCGACCCGTGGCTACCAGCCGCCGGTCTGATGAGACGATAAAGAGCGATTCTCGTGCCGCTCCTTGGTCAGAAACAGGGCCGAAATGCGGCACTGTTCACGTTTCGGCATCAATGAGCATTAGAATTTGAAACTAATCGTCGGTTTAGCATTAACCAATACTTAATAAATATACCCAAACCGCTCGATATCTTGCGTAAACAGGGATTGGACCAGAGCCGAATCGCTTTGGGTATAATAGTTGCGATAATCACGATCACGGGTTGACTGGTTGTTAACAGGCAGATCGAGACGGAACCCAAGGTGGTCCCACAGGGGTGCACTGTCTTCCTCGAATTGCTCCAACCGGATGAAACTATCGCAAACCTCGCGCCCTTGGGCATCTGTCACGTAATACCCGTAGGGCGCGGCCCGCATCGCGGATTGAGTGCTGGGATCGTTCAGAAACGTCGTGAACTCAACCTGTTTTGCCAGAGTCACAGCCGGATGGTCGAAGGCTTGCGTTCGTAGCCAGTGATAGTAACTGACCATTCTGTCCCACGGGTTGCGGACCAAGGTAAAGACAAAGGCGCTTTCGATCTCGGTGGTCGAAACCAGACCGTCAATATCGGCCAGTGTCGAGTGTTTCCATAACCGCCCGGCTGTTTGAATTCCCTTAAGGCGCTTTCGGCGGCGCTTGGCCTTGGGCGTGTCACCGATCAGGATGTCATCCTTTTTCGCCCGTTCTTCCAGTGCAAGCATCATGGAGGTGCCTCCAGTCTTGGGAATATGGACGAAAATGAAGTTGCGACCGGGCGAGATAATCATGTGACGCACGCTAGGACCAAGGCCGCCCGGGGACAAGTGCTTGGCCACCCTATCCAGAGGACCATTAACATTTGCTTACAGCAGCAAACTCAATAAGGTTTCCTGCACCTTAACGCAGGGGAATCAGGGAGGAGAGGCCATGGGCTGGATGCGGGACGAAACCGGGCTTGAAAGGAATGCGGCGAACTTCGTGCCATTGACGCCGCTGTCACACCTGAAACGCGCCCGCCGCCTGTATCCAGACCAAGAAGCGGTGGTTTATAAGTCCATCCGCCGGACATATTCGGACTATTACGAACGCTGTACACGGCTGGCGTCGGGACTGGCGAAACTGGGTATTGCGCCGGGTGACGTGGTTGCCACGATCCTTCCCAACCTGCCCGCCCATGCCGAAGCGCATTTCGGCGTCCCGGCCTGCGGGGCGGTTTTGAACGCGGTCAACACCCGGTTGGAAGCCGACACGATCTCGTACATCCTCGATCATGGGGAGGCCAAGGCCGTACTTGTCGACCCGCAGTTCCTGCCGGTTCTGGCCGATGCCATGGAACAGATGGAAGGCCCCGCGCCCATCGTGATCGAGGTGGCCGATGACGAGGCGGGCGTGCATGCCCATGGGCATTACACCGAATATGAGGAGCTGTTGGCCTCGGGCGATCCTAATTTCGAGTGGATCATGCCAGAGGACGAGTGGGAAAGTCTTGCGTTGAACTATACCTCGGGCACCACAGGGCGGCCGAAAGGCGTGGTTTATCATCACCGTGGCGCCTATCTGATGACGATGGGAACGGCGGTGACATGGCCGATGCCGCGATACGCCAAGTACCTGACAATCGTACCCCTTTTCCACTGCAACAACTGGAATCACACCTGGATGATGCCGATGGTGGGCGGCACCGTCGTGTGCTGTCGCGACATCACGGCCAAGGCCATTTACGATGCGATTGCGGATGAAGGGGTGACGCATTTCGGGGCGGCGCCGATTGTTCTGAATACCATCGTCAATGCCAAGGACGAGGAGCGGCGGCCTTTTGACCATGTGGTCGAGGTTTTCACCGCCGGTGCGCCGCCGCCCGCGGCAACGCTTCGCGCGATCGAGCCGTTGGGCTTCCATGTCACGCAGGTCTACGGACTGACGGAGACCTATGGCCATGTGACCGAATGCATCTGGCAGGAAAGGTGGGACGACCTGAAGGACGAAGACCGTTACGCCATCAAGGCGCGTACCGGCGTCACCATGCCCATGGCCGAGGACATTACGGCGATGGACCCCGAGACCATGGAACAGACACCCATGGACAGCACCACGCAGGGCGAGATCATGATCCGCGCGAATACGGTGATGAAGGGATACCTGAAGAACCCCAAGGCAACTTTGGAAAGTTTTTCAGGGGGTTACTTCCATTCCGGCGACCTCGCCATTCAGCATCCGGATGGCTATTTGCAGATTGCCGACCGCGCCAAGGATATCATCATCTCGGGAGGGGAAAACATCAGCTCGGTCGAGGTTGAGGGCGTTTTGATGATGCACCCCGCGGTTCTGCTTTGCGCTGTGGTCGCCAAGCCTGACGAGAAATGGGGTGAAGTGCCTTGTGCCTTCGTGGAGGTGAAGGACGGGGCCGACACGAACGAGGCCGAACTCATTGCCTTTGCCCGCGAGCGGCTGGCGGGGTTCAAGACACCCAAGGCGGTGGTGTTTCAGGAATTGCCGAAAACATCGACCGGCAAGATTCAGAAATTCGAACTGCGGCAGGTGGCACGCGGCATGTAACCGGGAGAATCACCGCCAAGCCTTTGGTTAACAAGAAAAAACCCTTGCGGCATTGCGTCGGTTTCACGTCGGTATCACGTCGGTATTTTTGGCCGGATCCCCGCGGATTAACACTGCGTACGATGCAAAACGTACGAAACGTACGTGGGTTTCGTACGTGTCTCCGCGCCGATGAGTCAGCACCATAGGCGATAGACGCCCTGTACCACACCGTGCTAACCTGCTGCGAAAGAGGCAGAGCAGGCCCATCCGACATGACCGCATTGAGTGAATATCACAGGCTTGAGGCTTCGGGTCTGTGGCGTGCATCGCCCGAGGACCAGCGGAGCGAGGTTATCGTTTCGATCGGCGATGCGACGCTGGTGATCTCGGACATGCAGGACCGCGCATTGGCGCATTGGTCTTTGGCGGCGGTGGATCGGGCCAACCCGGGCGAGACCCCGGCGATTTACCACCCGGATGGCGACCCCGGCGAGACCCTGGAACTGGCCGAAAACGAAGAGCAGATGGTTGAGGCCATCGAAAAGCTGCGGGCCGCGATCGAGCGGCGGCGCCCCCACCCCGGCCGCCTGCGGCTTGTGATGTTTCTGGCTTCGGTTCTCGCCGTGGCGGGATTGGCCGTATTCTGGCTTCCGGATGCGGCGAAAAACCATGCGGTGTCCGTCGTGCCAGAGGTGAAGCGAACAGAGATCGGCGAGGGTCTTTTCGGGCATATTCAACGCGTCACCGGCCCGGCCTGTCGGGATGCGGGGGGGCGCGAGGCGCTTGCCAGACTGGCGCGCCGGTTGCCCGGTACAGGCGGCGCGGGCCATTTGGCCGTCATGCGCGGCGGCGTGAAAGATGCGGTTGCCCTGCCCGGCGGCACAATCCTGATCAACCGTAGCTTGGTCGAGGATTTCGAAGACCCGGATGTGGTGGCTGGCTATATCATTGCTGAACGATTGCGCACGCAGCTGCATGACCCGCTGAATGATTTGCTGGAGCATGCCGGGCTATGGGCGACCATCACCCTGTTGACCACCGGGGATCTGGGCGAGGAGACCTTGACCGCCTACGCCGAGCATCTTCTGACCGATGAGCGCCCGGAACTGGACGAGGAGGTTCTGCTCAAGGGGTTCGAGACATGGCAAGTCCGGTCGACCCCTTACGCCTATGCGCGCGATATCTCGGGGGAAACGACATTGGCCCTGATCGAGGCGGACCCCTATGCCGCAGCCTCGCCCGAGCCTGTGTTGAGCGATGCAAATTGGCTTCGTTTGCAGGGCATTTGCGGTAGCTGAGGCGGATAAACGGCCAAAAAAGCGCCCAAGGGGGCGCTTTTTCGTATCAATCATGTGAAGCGATCAGCTGCCCGGACGCGCCTGACCATACCCCTTGCCGCGCACCTTGCGCAGGGCGCGGTCAAGCTGTGGCTGAGTGCGGAAGGGACCGACCTTGACCATTGAGAAGGATTCACCACCGCGGGTCACACGGCCCATGCGCGTCGGAAGGCCGGAGTTAGCCAGCCGTTGCGCCGCGCGCTGTGCTTGGGTCGCATCACGGAACGCGCCGACCTGCACATAGGAATGGCTTGCCTTGCGAACCATTGTCTTTTGCGGCGTCGTTTCGGGGGCCACGGAGCGTGTCGACACGTTTGACTTGCGCGGGGCCGCCTGCCGTGTCGAGACAGTGGCGCGGCGAGAGGTATTCGCAACCCGTTGTGGCGGCAGCACGACACGACCTCGGGTCGCCACGGTCACGCCAGCGGCGCGTTGCGCCTCGAAGCTGGTATAGGGGTATTGCAGGCCCGGATACATGTAGCTGATGTCGCGTCCGGTGTTTCGGTCAATCAGGTAGCGGGGCACGGTGTTGGACCATGCCACCTCCATCTGTGCCATACCAGCGAAAGTCTGATGCGCGCGCTTGGTGTTCAGGCGATCATCATCCCAGACGGGTTTGTAGCCCTCTGGCACCGAGATGCCGACCGTGCTGTTTTGCTGGTTCTGATAGACGTGCTTGGGCGCGACGCGAATGTGCTGGTTCGCGGTTGTCCTGTAGGTCCCCGACGCGGGTTGCCGTATTACCGGTTGTGGTGCGGTTTGCGCAGTGGTGTAGGATGCCACCTGCGGCGCACGTGGTGCACGCATCGCATTGGCGCGTGCCGTGCGACTTTGAACAACCGAAACATGCGGTGTGGCTTGCGGCCCGCAGCGAACGCTCATACCGGGCGCGGTGCGGTAATACTGGCGGGAAATGGCACTGGCACCTTGGCAGGCCGGTTCGCCCGTGCGGGCAGGCACGGTTTTCGCCATGCGTTTGGGCTGTGGCTTGGGCGCGGTTTGCGGGGCTTGGGCTTTGCGTTTGACCACCTTCGTCACGGTCTTGGGCGGCGCGGCGGCGGATTCTGACTTTTGAACGCGCGCCGCAACCCTTGGTTGCGCCGGACGCTTGACGATCTTTTCCTGTGCCTTGGGTTGAGGGGCGGGTTCCGCTTGGGGCTCGGAGGCTTGTTTGATCTTGATTTGTTCGGGTTCGGCCGCGGGCGCGGCAGCGGTTTGCGTGGGCTTGGCCGGTTGTCCTGCCAAACTGGGTTTGAACCCGCAGATCGGCGTGCGATCACGCGACACGCGCGGCACCCAGTTCACGTTGCCGTCGATCCCGGCACGCACGTAGACGCAGCCACGGCTATCGACATATTGGCGGCCCTCGTAGGAGGCGGGCGGGAATTCGGCCGGAACCTGAACATCGGCCATGTCCTGCGCCTGCACAAATCCTATACCCATTGAAGCGGCGATAACGGCGCTCGCCAAGATACGTTTCACCAGCATGTTGTCCCCCAAGACAGATTGGGGAATCTTGCCCTATTTGTTCCGCTGAGTAAACAGGATATAGCCTATTTTGTGCCAAACATGCGATCACCCGCATCCCCTAGCCCGGGGACGATGTAGCCTTGATCGTTCAGGCGGTCGTCGAGAGCGGCGGTTGTGATCGGAACATCGGGGTGTTTTTGGCCCAGATGGGCCACGCCTTCGGGGGCCGCGACAAGGCACATGAGGCGGATATTCCGGGCGCCCTTTTGTTTGAGAAGGTCGATGGCGGCGGCGGAAGAATTACCGGTGGCGAGCATGGGGTCGACAACGATCACGGCGCGCTCATCGAGATGCTCAGGAACCTTGAAGTAATATTGCATGGGCTGAAGCGTTTCTTCGTCTCGTTGCAGGCCGACAAAGCCCACGCGGGCCGAGGGGATGAGTTCAAGCATACCATCCAGAAACCCGTTGCCCGCCCGCAGTATCGAGATCAGCGCCGGGTCGCGCCCTGCGAGGGTTGGGGCCTGCATCTGGCAAAGCGGTGTTTCGATGTCGCGTGTGGTAAGCGCCAGATCTCGGGTCACCTCGAACGTCAGTAACTGACTGATTTCGCGCAGGAGTTGCCGGAACGTGGCGGTTGGGGTCGCCACCTCGCGCATGATGGACAGCTTGTGTTGCACGAGGGGGTGATCGACGACTGTCAGGTGATCGGGCATGGGGCCTCCGGGTTATTGCGAGGTGGGTTGGTGGTGTGGCAGGCGGTTCTGGCCCGGCCCTTGGGCGGGCACGCCAAGGTGGGCGGCGACACTGGCGGCGACATCGGTGAAGGCCATTTGGCCCAACTCCCCCGTGCCCAGTCCGGCGATCAGGACCGGGACACGTTCGCGGGTGTGGTCGCTGCCCGCCCAGGTTGGGTCATTTCCATGATCGGCGGTGAGCAGCAGCATGTCGCCGTCACGCAGGCGCGGCAGGAGGGCTTTGAGGCGGCTGTCGAACCATTCAAGGGCTTGGGCATAACCGAGCGGGTCGCGAGGGTGGCCATAGAGGCTGTCGAATTCGACGAAATTGGCGAAGGTGAGGCTTTGGTCCTCGGCGTGATCGACGGCATCGAAGAGGTGCGACATGAGTTGCGCATCGGTGCCTTTGGCCACGTCATCAATCCCCTGCATCGAGAAAATGTCACCAATCTTGCCGATGGCGTGGACCTTGCCCCCGGCCCCTTGCACCCAATCGCAAAGCGTGGGCGCGGGCGGTGGAATCGCGAAATCNCGGCGGTTGGGGGTGCGGCGGAAGCCCGTGTCTTCGTCGCCGACGAAGGGCCGCGCGATGACGCGGCCGACGCGCATATCGTGCAGCATCGGGGCCACGGCGCGGCAAAGGTCAAGCAGGCAGTCAAGGCCAAAGGCTTCCTCATGGGCGGCGATTTGAAAGACGCTATCGGCGGAGGTGTAGCAGATGGGCCAGCCGGTGCGGAGGTGCTCGGCCCCCAGCTCGCGCATGATTTTGAGGCCGGGCGCGTGGCAATTGCCAAGGATACCTTTGGTGCCTGCGGCAGCCTTGACGGCCTCGACCACCTTGGGCGGGAAGGCCGGGGTTTCATCCGGGAAGGTGTGCCATTCCCACGGCACGGGCACGCCTGCCAATTCCCAATGGCCGGTGGGGGTATCCTTGCCCGGCGAAACTTCCGTCGCGCAGCCCCAGAGGCCGGTGGGTTTGGCATCAAGCCCCGGTGCCGTGGCCCCTGAGGCAAGGTGCAAAGCCGCNCCAAGGCCCAGCGCATCCAGGGTGGGGAGGTGCAGCCCGCCGGGATGCGCCTTGGCGATATGGGCGATGGTATTGGCCCCGGTATCGGGTGTGTCCCCGTTGAAGAACTGCGCCGCATCCGGCGCGCCGCCGATACCGACGGAATCCATGACGACGAGGAAAGCGCGCGGCATGGGTTAGCCCAACCTGTCGTGAATGAGCGGCGGCACCTCGGGGGCAGCGTCGCTGATGGTGATGGCGTTCAACAGCATTTCGGCAGCACGGTCGGCCTGATCGGTGCGGGCGGCGTGGAGGCGGCAGAGGGGTTGGCCCTTGGAGACCTTCGTGCCAAGCGGCAGCACCTTGTCGATGCCCACAGCAGGATCGACCGTATCGCTTTCCACCTGTCGGCCCGCGCCAAGGGTGATGGCGGCGAGGCCCATCGCCTCGCCTTCCATGGCCGAGATATAGCCCGCGCGCGGGGCCTCGATTTCCATGATGACGGTGGCTTCGGGCAGGAAGCGTTGCCATTGATTGGTGAAATGCACCGGCCCGCCCATGGCGGCGATCATGCGGCCAAAGTGTTCGGCGGCGCGGCCATTTTCGATTACATCAGCGATTTGCGCGGCCCCTGTGTTGGGGTCAGCGGCGAGGTCAGCGTTGGACAGGGCGACACCGCCCAGCGCGCAAGTGAGTTCATAAAGCCGCCCTTTGATCTCGCCGGTAAGAACGCGCATCGCCTCGGCCACCTCAAGCGCATTGCCCAAGGCGGGGGCGAGGGGTTGGTTCATGTCCGAAATCAGCGCGCTTGTCCGGCAGCCTGCGGCATTGGCGGTATCAACAAGGGCGGTGGCAAGGGCATGGGCGGCGTCTGGCGTTTTCATGAAAGCACCGGAGCCGAGTTTGACATCGAGCACCAGCCCTTCGAGCCCCGCCGCCAACTTCTTGGACAGGATTGAAGCGGTGATGAGGTCAAGGCTTTCGACCGTGGCGGTGACATCGCGGATGGCGTAAAGCCGCCGGTCGGCGGGGGCGATATCGACCGTGGCCGAGACAATGGCGCAGCCCGCGTGATCGAGGGTACGGCGCAGTTGCGCCTCGGAGAGCGTGGTTGCCAGGCCGGGGATCGCTTCGAGTTTGTCGAGCGTGCCGCCGGTGTGGCCCAGCCCCCGGCCAGAGACCATGGGGACAAGCGCACCGCAGGCGGCAAGCGCCGGGGCCAGAACAAGGCTGACACAATCGCCAAGGCCGCCAGTGGAGTGTTTGTCGATCACCGGGCGATCTGCGGGCCATGACAAAACCTTGCCGCTGTCGCGCATGGCAAGCGTCAGGGCGGTGCGGTCCTCGGAGCCAAGCCCCTTGAGCAGCACGGCCATTGCAAAGGCGGCAGCTTGGGCGTCGCTGACCCGGTGGTCGGCAAGGCCTTGGGCCATCCAAGTCAGCGCCTCTCGGCCAAGGGGCTGACCGTCTCGGGCCTTTGCGATGATCTGTCGGGCGTCCATTGGATTACCCTTTGCTGAGGTTCTGCGACGAAAAGGCCCCTGGTAGAAGCGCGCCCAGAGTATCGGCCTTCACGTCGCCAGAGAGGGTGGCCATGGTGATGGGGACCTGCCCTGACCCAAACTCGGCCAGCCTTTGACGGCAGCCGCCACATGGTGTGATCGGTTCGGGGCTGTCGGCGATGATCGCGACTTCGGTGATTTCCGTCTCGCCAGCCGCGACGAGTGCCGCCAAGGCCCCGGTTTCCGCGCAGGTGCCTTCCGGATAGGAGGCGTTTTCGACGTTGCAGCCGGTGTAGACGCGCCCCGATCCGGCTCTTAGCGCCGCGCCCACCTTGAAGCCCGAATATGGGGCATGGGCATTGTCACGAACGGCTCGAGCAGCGTTGAGTAACTCCATGCAGAAACTCCAATTCAAAACACGATACAGTTTCAGATTGCGCCTTGGCGCTTGGCTATGCAAGCTACCATTCAGCGCCGGTTGCGCCATTCGGCAATTAGTTTAATATTAAACTATCAGCGAGACGGGAGGATGCCATGAGTGACAGCCACAACGAAGCCCTGCGTCAGGCAGCTTTGGCTTATCACGAGCATCCCAAGCCCGGGAAGCTGGAAATCCGCGCCACCAAGCCCTTGGCCAATGGCAGAGACCTTAGCCGGGCCTATAGCCCCGGGGTGGCCGAGGCCTGCCTTGAAATCAAGGAAGATGAGCGTAACGCCAGCAGATACACGGCGCGCGGCAACCTTGTGGCCGTCGTCACCAACGGCAGCGCGGTTTTGGGCCTTGGCAATATCGGCGCGCTTGCCAGCAAGCCGGTGATGGAGGGCAAGGCGGTTTTGTTCAAGAAATTCGCCAATATCGACTGTTTCGATATCGAGGTGGATGAAAAAGACCCCGAAAAACTGGCCGATATCGTTTGCGCGCTTGGGCCGACCTTTGGCGCGATTAACCTTGAGGACATCAAGGCACCGGATTGCTTTATCGTTGAAAAGCTGTGCCGGGAGCGGATGAACATCCCCGTCTTTCATGACGACCAACACGGCACGGCGATCGTCGTGGGCGCGGCGGCCACCAATGCACTGCATGTGGCGGGCAAGCGGTTCGAGGACATCAAGATCGTCAGTACGGGGGGCGGCGCGGCGGGGATTGCCTGCCTCAACCTGCTGCTCAAGCTGGGGGTGAAGCGCGAGAATGTCTGGCTGTGCGATATTCACGGATTGGTCTACAAAGGCCGCGAAGAGGATATGAACCCGCAAAAGGCCGCCTTTGCGCAAGACAGTGACTTGCGGACACTCGACGAGGTGATCGAAGGGGCAGACTTGTTTCTTGGGCTGTCGGGGCCGAATGTCTTGAAACCCGAGCATGTGGCGAAGATGACCGAGCGACCCGTGGTTTTTGCCCTTGCCAATCCCACGCCCGAGATCATGCCCGACGAGGCGCGCAGCGTAGCACCCGAGGCAATCATCGCCACGGGCCGCAGCGATTTTCCCAATCAGGTCAATAACGTGCTTTGTTTTCCCTTCATTTTCCGGGGGGCCTTGGACGTGGGCGCGACCGATATCAATGACGAGATGCAGATTGCCTGTGTCGAGGGGATTGCCGAACTGGCCCGCGCCACGACGAGCGCCGAGGCGGCGGCGGCCTACAAGGGAGAGCAACTGACCTTCGGGGCGGATTACCTGATTCCCAAACCATTTGA
>PR_CR_10_Liq_1_inCRDRAFT_1001130_pt1 | contig 15564 bp, 13 predicted proteins | sample PRCRCaboRojoPR_3_FD_10241 | JGI IMG/M metagenome (IMG submission 10241)
GGCCTTGTCCTCGGGGCGGGCGGCCGCGATCCAGTGCGTGATCCCAAGCCGCTCGGCAAGGGCGCGCACAGGGGTCTCGGCATCGCCAGAGACCAGCCAGACCGCCTTGCCCGCATCCCTGAGGGCGCGCACGGCCTCTTCGGCACCGTCGCGCAGCGCGTCGGTAAAGGTAAAGGCCACCGGATCGTCACGCCCGACCTGAAGCCAGGCACTGGTTTGCGAACCGGCCTCGGCACCCAGCCAGTCAGGGCGGCCCAGCCGCACCGTCAGGCCCTGCCAGATCGCCTCCGTGCCGTAGCCGGGACGTTCTTCCAGCCCCGATATCGGCGCAGGCTTGATCCCGGCCGCTTGGGCAGCGCGGACGATCGCCTGGGACAGCGGATGGTCCGACCCCTGCGCCAGCGCCAGCGCGATTTCGAGATCGCGGCGGCTGTGGGCCCCGAGATTGGTCAGTTCGGGCGTACCGGCGGTCAGCGTGCCCGTCTTGTCGAAAACGACCGTGTCGACCTGTGCCAGACGTTCAAGCGCGGTGGCATCCTTGATCAAGAGACCCTTGCGGAAGAGCTTGCCCGACGCGGCGGTGGTCACCGCCGGTACGGCGAGACCCAGCGCACAGGGGCAGGTGATGATCAGCACGGCGGCGGCGATGTTCAGCGCCATGCGCAGATCGCCCGACCATATATACCAGCCCAGGAAGCTCAGAGCCGACAGGATATGCACGCCGGGCGCGTAAAGTTTGGCCGCCTGATCGGCGAGCGAGGTGTAGCGCGACCGTCCGCTTTCGGCGATGGCCACCAGGTCGGCCATGCGGTGCAGCGACGTGTCCTCGCCCACGGCGGTGGCGCGTAGGGTCAGCGGGCCGGTCAGGTTCACCTCGCCCGCGCTGACGCGTTGTCCCGGACCGCCATAGACCGGCACCGTCTCGCCGGTCAGAAGCGACCGGTCAAGCTCGGACGTGCCCTCGACGATCTCGCCATCCACGGGCATGCGGCCACCGGGGCGCACCAGGATCAGGTCCCCCACACGCAGGTCGGCCACCGACACGATGTCTTCGGTGCCATCGGAAATGCGCGTGGCCCGGGGCACCTCGAGCGCGGCCAGTTCCTCGGCGGCCGAACGCGCGACGGCGCGGGTGCGGTAGTCCAGGTAGCGCCCTGCCAGCAGAAAGAAGGTCAGCGCGATGGCCGCATCGAAATAGGCGTGCTCCCCTGACAGGGAGGTTTCCCACAGTGAGGTCACAACCGCCAACAGGATCGCAAGCGAGATGGGCACATCCATGTTGAGCCGACCGTGGCGCAGAACGCTCCACGCGTTGCGGAAGAAGGGCTGCGCTGAAAATGCGATGGTGGGCAGCGTGATCGCGGCGGACACCCAATGGAACATGTCGCGCGTGGGCCCTTCGGCCCCGGACCAGACCGCGATGGACAGGAGCATCACGTTCATCGACGCAAAGCCCGCCACGGCCAGCCGCATCAACAGGTCGCGCCCCGCCTTGTCGGTGCCCGTGGCGCTGAGCGCGCCCGCGTCCAGTTCATGCGCCTCATAGCCAATGCGGTCGAGCACGCCCACCAGCTCTTCGGCGGTGACATCGGGGGCCGCGTCGATATTTGCCCGCTTGAGCGTCAGATTGACCCGCGCACCGTTGACGCCGGGGTGCTTTGCCAACTCCCGCTCGACCGCGGAGATGCAGGCCGCGCAGTGGATGGTCGGCAGGGACAGCGCGATGTTCACCTCTTTGGGCAGCGCGCGCTCGGCCAGGGATTCGGCGGCAGGGGCGGCCGCACAGGCCAGACAGGCAGAGACCTGGGCACACATCGGCCTAGCCCCGGATATGTAGGATGACCCGCTGCTGGAATTCCGTGCCATCCTCGGCCAGCGCGGTCATGCGAATGTTCCAGTTGCCCTCACCCAGCTTGGCCGGGGCGACATAGGCGGTGCCGTCAAAGGTGAAGTCCGGCGCCTGGTCATCCTTGACGTGGGTGGCGCGGCCGACGGTGGCCTGCAGATCCTGCACCTGGACAGGGCGGCCTTGCTGGTCGGTGATATGCAGGATCACGAGCCCTCCCTTGGCTTCGGCAGCGACCTGCCAGCCAAGCGCCTCTTGCGCCGCGCGGCGATCGTCGAACTGCTGGCTCGCGACATAGGAGTTCTTGGTCTCGAGCCCGGGGAAGGTGTTCACGGCGCTGAAGGCGAGGAACAGGTTCACCCCGATGATGATGGTGAAGGCCCCGACAAAGCCCATCAGAACATGGCGGCCGGTCAGTTCGCGCGTTTTGGCCATCAGTTTTCTCTCCCGTTGAAGATCGTGTCTGTATATGCCCGCTCGCCGTTGGTGATGTCCTCGACCCAGAAGCGGAACTCGGTGCGTTCGCTGTTTGCCGCGTCGGCACTGGGCGGTGCGATCACGTAGACCCTTTGCAGGAAGGTCGTGTCTGCGGGGACGGTGACGGTTTCGTAGGGCGAGCCCTCGAGCTGGATGCGCAGCGCCGGATCGCCGGCAACGGTCATGCGGAACGGACGGTCCTCACCATGCTTGTTCAGAAGCCGCACGTCATAGGTGTTGCGGATCGAGCCATCGGACAGGGTGACGAAGGTCGGGTTGCGGACCGGGGCGACCGTCATCTCGATATCCGGGCGGACGAACAGTGCAAAGATCAACCCGATGCCCACCAGCGACCACAGCGCGGTATACAGCATCGTCCGCGGCCGCAGGATATGCTTCCAGATCGAGCGGGGATTTTCGCCCGCGCGCTCGGCGGTTTCATCCGACAGCGCCATGTAGTCGATCAGGCCACGGGGCTTGCCGATCTTGGCCATCATGTCGTCGCAGGCGTCGATGCACAGCGCACAGGTGATGCATTCGAGCTGCTGGCCATCGCGGATGTCGATACCCACGGGGCAGACGTTGACGCAGGCCATGCAGTCGATGCAATCGCCTAGGTTCTCGGCACCTTCGGCCTTGCGATGCTTGCCGCGCGGTTCGCCGCGCCATTCGCGATAGGCCACAGTGATGGTGTCTTCGTCCATCATGGCCGCCTGGATGCGCGGCCAGGGGCAGGCGTAAATACAGATCTGTTCCCGTGCGAAGCCGCCGAAGACAAAGGTTGTCGCCGTCAGGATGAGGATCGTGGTGTAGGCTGCGGGATGCGCCTGAAGCGTGAAAAGATTGCCCAAAAGCGTCGGCGCGTCGGTGAAGTAGAACACCCAGGCACCACCGGTCGCGAGCGCGATCAGGAACCACGTTGCGTATTTCGTCATCCGCAGGCGGAATTTCCGGAAATCCATCTTTTCCTGCCGGTGCAGGCGCAGGCGAGCGTTGCGATCACCCTCGATCCAGCGCTCCACCAGGATAAAGAGGTCGGTCCACACGGTCTGCGGGCAGGTGTAGCCGCACCAGACGCGGCCCAGCGCCGAGGTGAACAGGAACAGCCCCAGGCCCGCCATGATCAGAAGGCCCGCAATGAAGTAGAATTCATGCGGCCAGATCTCGATCCAGAAGAAGAAGAACCGGCGATTGGCAAGGTCCACCAGGACCGCCTGATCGGGCAGGTTCGGGCCCCGGTCCCACCGGATCCAGGGTGTGATGTAATACACCCCGAGGGTCAGGATCATGATGATCCATTTGAGGTTTCTGAACCGGCCCGACACGCGCTTGGGAAAGATCGGCTCGCGGGCGGCATAAAGACTGGGGGCTGGCTGGTGATCGGGGTTGCTCACGGAATCGCTCCGGATGTGGCGTTATGGATTGAAGCCCGTTTTGGACCCCCGGCCTAAAAGGGGCTTTGACATGCATCAATTCCCGAGACTGAAACCAAACTCTTGATCCCGCACCGGGACCTGACGCCGCAGCCAGCGCAGGAAGGCCTTGGCGTGCGGGCGCAGGGCGCCGGGGCGGGTGACGATGTGGTAGCCGCGCGCCGCCTCCTCCTGGAACACCAGTCTCAGACGCCCGGCAGCGATATCGGGCTCGACAAAGGTCTTCGCGGTCACGGCAACCCCCTGCCCGTCGCGGGCCGCTTCGATCATGAGGTTTCCGGGAAGCTGGACGAGTCCACGCATGCGCCCTTCGGTCACACCGTTGCGGCGAAGCCAGTCCGTGGCCTCGGTCGTGCCCAACTCCTGCAGCCAGGGAAGATCGCGCAACGCCTCGGGGGTCACGGGGTCGATGCCGTCGATCAGCCCCGGTGCTGCCACGAGAACCAGTGGCGACATCAGAAGCGGCTCGCAGTCAAAGCCCGGCCAATCGCCGTCGCCGTAGCGCAAGGCGATGTCGATCCCGCCCGGCGTCGGATCGGCCAGCGCGGGGGTCGGGTTCAGCATCAGGTCGATTTCGGGATGGCGTCCGCGAAAATCGGCAAGGCGCGGCATCAGCCAGTTCGCCGCGAACGCCGGTGTCAGGGACACCTGAAGCGGACGGTCGGCTTCCGCCTCTGTGATCTCGGCCACGACCGTTGCGACCCGCTCCAACCCGTCGAGCATCGCCTGCGCCAGACGGTCGCCCTCGACCGTGAGCACGGCCTGACGCCCGGAGCGGTCCAGAAGCGCGACCCCCAAATGCGCTTCGAGTCCGCGGATCTGCTGGCTGACGGCGGCATGGCTGACATTCAGCACCTGCCCAGCGGCCGCCATGCTGCCGCGCTCTGCATAGGCGGCAAGCGCGCGCAGCGACGACAAGGGCGGCAGCAGGCTCCAATCCATTTGAAACTCCAGCTTACACAAATGCAGAATTGCTGAGTCGCATGCTCTCGCATTTCGGGCAATGACTGCAAGGGCAGCAGCAAACCGGAAGGAGACACGTCATGCTAGGGATTTTTGCAAACAGCCTGTTCACCGCCACCGGCCGCCAGGGGCCTCAGCCCCCGTCCGAGCGCCGCTGGACCCCGCCGCACCCATCCTGGCGCGACGACCGCCCCCGGCTGATGGCGGCCGCGCGCCGTGATTGATCCGATCGTACTTTCACGGGATCTGCGNGGNGCCCTCGGGCGACGGCCTGCANCGCAAAACGACGCCCGGTTCTTGACCCGGCGCCGCAGCGCNCGACATTAGTGAAACGCCGGCCCCCCAGGAAACGCGCGAACAGGACGGGGGACCGGCGTCGGACCCGGGGCCTTGCGGCCCTGGGCAACTCTGCAGCCGACTACCGCGCGATGCCTCGCACGGTGGCCGACCACCTTTTCAATTACTGACCGCCGCCCAGCTGGTGGACGTAGGTCGCGACCGCGCGGATCTCGGCTTCGCTCAACTCGGCACCGCCCATCGCGGGCATGACGCCGAAGCGGGCCTGGGTGACCGTGGTCATCAGGGTGTCGTAGTCACCCCCGTAGAGCCAGATCGCGTCGGTCAGGTTGGGTGCGCCCTGGAACGGGTCGCCCTGGCCGTTCTCGCCGTGGCAGGCCGCGCAGTTGTACTCGAAGAGCTCCGCCCCGGCCTCGGCTGCCGCCGCATCGTTCGGGGTCTGGCCCGACATCTGCTGAACGTAGTTCACGACCTGCACGATCTCCTCTTCCGAGAAGATCTCGCCATAGGCGGGCATCTCGGAATAGCGGGCATCGGGGTCATCCTCGTTCCGGATGCCGTGGGCAACCGTGTAATGGATGTCTTCGATGGTGCCGCCCCAGAGCCAGGCGTCGTCCAGAAGGTTCGGATAGCCCGCCGCCTGCACACCGGCCGCACCCGAGCCATGACACTGCGCGCACCAGCTGCGGAACACGGCGCCACCGGCCTGGATGGCGTAGGTGTTCAGCTCAGGGTCGTCAGCGATGGCCGTCGTCAGTTCCACGCTGGCCAGCCGTTCGTTGATGGCGGCGTTGGCCTCTTCCACGGCGGCGATGTCAGCGGCCACATTGGCGCGGGTCGACCAGCCCAGAAGGCCCGGTGTGGCCTCCTTGATCCCCGGCCAGGCCGGGTATGCGATGGTGTAGAGCACGGCCCACACGATGGTCGCGTAGAAAGTCCACAGCCACCAGCGCGGCAGGGGGTTGTTGTACTCTTCAATGCCGTCCCAGCTGTGGCCAGTCGTTTCGACCTCTTGCTTCTTGCCGGACGTCGTCGGTTGTTTGCTCATGTCCTCGCCTCCTCGTTCGCGGCGGGTTGGTCGCGGCCCTCTCTGGGCGCGGGTGCGTCTTCATGCCGGAAGGGGATATCCGCCGTGTCCTGGTAGGTCTTGCCACTTCCCGGCCGCAGGACCCAGAGGATCACTGCGCCGAAGAAGAGAAAGAGGAACAGCAGAGCCCAGCTGTCGGCGAATTGCCGAAGGGCGGTATAGGTCTCCATCACGCCCTCCCTAGCGGCTTGCATCGGGCGTGAAGGTCGAGAAATCGACCAAGGTGCCCAGCATTTGCATATACGCGATCAGCGCATCGGTTTCCGAGATGCCCGGCGCCCCGTCGAAGTTGCGCACGTTGACGTTCTCGCCGTAGCGCTCGATCAGGCCGTCGGTATCACCCCACGGATCGGTCTGCGCCTCGAAATCCGCAACCGCATTCTCGATCATCTCGTCGGTATAAGGCACGCCGACGAAACGATGGGTCCGCATCAGGTCTCCGACATATTCGCCGTCGATCAGGGTGCGTTCGAGATAGTCGTATTTCGGCATCACCGATTCCGGCACCACCGACTGCGGGTCACGCAGGTGATCCACATGCCACGCGTCCGAGTAACGGCCGCCCACGCGGGCCAGGTCCGGCCCGGTCCGCTTGGAGCCCCACTGGAACGGGTGGTCGTACATCGACTCGGCCGCGAGGCTGTAGTGGCCGTAGCGTTCCACCTCGTCGCGCATCGGGCGCACCATCTGGCTGTGGCAGACATAGCAGCCTTCACGAATGTAGATGTCACGGCCCGTCAGTTCGAGCGGGGTGTAGGGGCGCATGCCGTCCACTTCCTCGATGGTGTTTTCGAGGTAGAAGAGCGGCACGATCTGCACCAGCCCGCCCACGGTCACGACCAGGAAGCTGAAGATCAGCAGGAGGGTCGCGTTGGTCTCGAGGATCTTATGCTTGTCGAGAATAGCCATTGAACAAGCCCTCCTTATTCAGCGGCAACCGCGGCACTGCCCTCGGCCTGCTTGGCCGGGGACCGCTTCACGGTCATCCAAAGGTTGTAGCACATGATGATCGCACCGGTGAGGTAGAGCACCCCGCCCAGGCCACGGACCACGTACATCGGGAACTTGGCGGCAACGGTGTCGGCGAACGAGTTCACCAGGAAACCGTTGGCATCCACTTCGCGCCACATCAGGCCTTCCATGATGCCGGTCACCCACATCGACGCCGCGTAGAGTACGATGCCGATGGTGGCGAGCCAGAAGTGCCAGCTGACAAGGCTGAGCGAGTACAGACGCTCGCGCTGCCACAGCTTGGGCACCAGGAAGTAAAGCGCGCCGAAGGTGATCATGCCGTTCCAGCCCAGCGCACCCGAGTGCACGTGGCCGATCGTCCAGTCGGTGTAGTGCGAGAGCGAGTTCACCGCACGGATCGACATCATCGGGCCTTCGAAGGTGGACATGCCGTAGAAGCCGACCGAGATCACCATCATGCGGATGATCGGATCGGTGCGCAGCTTGTCCCAGGCGCCCGAAAGCGTCATCAGGCCGTTGATCATGCCGCCCCAGCTGGGCATCCACAGCACGATCGAGAACACCATCCCCAGGGTCGAGGCCCAGTCAGGCAGCGCCGTGTAGTGCAGGTGGTGCGGACCGGCCCAGATGTAGATGAAGATCAGCGCCCAGAAGTGGATGATCGACAGCTTGTAGCTGAACACGGGACGCTCGGCCTGCTTGGGCACGAAGTAGTACATCATGCCCAGGAAGCCCGCGGTCAGGAAAAAGCCCACCGCGTTGTGGCCGTACCACCATTGCGTCATGGCGTCCTGCACACCGGCGAAGACCTGGACCGACTTGGAGCCGAAGATCGAGACCGGGACCGACAGGTTGTTGAACACGTGCAGCATCGCGACGGTCACGATGAAGGACAGGTAGAACCAGTTGGCCACGTAGATATGCGGCTCTTTCCGCTTGATGATCGTGCCCAGGAACACCGCAAGGTAGACCACCCAGACGATCGTCAGCCACCAGTCGATGTACCATTCCGGCTCGGCGTATTCCTTGGACTGGGTCGCGCCCAGCAGGTAGCCGGTTGCCGCCAGCACGATGAACAGGTTGTAGCCCCAGAAGACGAACCACGCTGCGTTACCGCCCCATAGCCGCGCCGCGCTGGTGCGCTGAACCACATAGAACGAGGTCGCGATCAGGGCATTGCCGCCAAAGGCGAAGATCACCGCGGAGGTGTGGAGAGGACGCAACCGCCCAAAGTTCAGATACCCTTCGGACCAATCGAAATTGAGACCGGGAAAGGCCAGCTGGAAGGCAATGAACGTGCCGGCCAGAAAGCCCACGACGCCCCAAAAGGCGGTGGCGATCACGCCGGCGCGCACCACGCCGTCCATGTAGCTCTGCTCTCGAACGGCGGCCGCAACCGGTTCGTCCGTATGGCGGAGCGTGTACAGGAAAAGACCACCGCCCACGGCCATGATGATGATGGCGTGGACGAGGTAAGCCACGTCACGTGCGTAATTGGCTGCGATCATCGCCAGTAGCGTGATCAAGCCAAACACGATCAGCTTAATATAATTCAACATTTTGCGTCCCTTCGTCTGGACCGCTCGATTCGTACTTCGAGCGGGGAATTTAGACTGTCCGCTTATTGCTGGCGGGGGGCGCCACCCGCATTGATCTGCATCAAGGCTGGGTGGTGCTTTTCTTGACCCGCATCAAGGCGTCGCAGGCTGAAACCGCTAGCCTTGTCCGAGATCACAGTTTCAGGAGATACCAATGGCTTACAAAACGCTTCTGTCCGTTCTCTCCGATCCCGCGTTGATGGAAACGCCGCTGGCGCAGGGGGATGCCTTGGCCATGGCGGAAGACGCCCATTTCGATGTTCTTTGCCTTGGCGTGGACCGTACGCAGACCGGGTACTACTACGCCGGCGCGAACGCGATGCTGCTTCAGGAAAGCATTTCGCGGGCTCAAGAGGACGCGGCCGCTCTCGAAAAGGCAGTCAAGCAACGCCTCGAAGGGACCCAGGCCCGCTGGGCCACGGATACCGGCGTTGCCCAACTGGCCGACCTGGGCCGCATCGTGGCGGCCCGGGCGCGGTTTTCCGACCTCGTGATACTGCCCCGACCCTATGGCGAAGGCTGCGGTGCGGAACTGGAGCCGATCATCGAATCGGCGATGTTCGAAGGGCATGCCCCGGTGCTGGTGATGCCCGATGCCGCGGCAATGGCGGCCCGGCCCAAGAAGATCATGATCAGCTGGAACGAAAGCGTCGAGGCGATGAACGCAATCCGCGCCGCGATGCCGTTCCTGCAAAAGGCGGACCTGGTCAGCGTCGTCGTGGTGGATCCGCCTGCGCACAGCCCCAACCGCTCCGACCCGGGCGGCCCGTTGTCCCAATGGCTGTCGCGTCACGGCGTACGGGTGGAAATTGATGTGCTGTCGAAGACCTTGCCGCGGGTGTCGGATGTGATCCTGCGTCACGCAACGGACATGGATGCCGAATTGGTCGTGATGGGGGCCTATGGCCATTCGCGTTTCCGCGAAGCGATCCTGGGGGGCGCCACGCGAAACATGCTGGAACACGCGTCGGTGCCGGTCTTCATGGCGCATTGACCGGGGCCCACTGATCCGAGGCGCACAGCGCAAAGACGGGGCAGGGTCCATAGAAGGGCCTTGTTCACCGCGTTTCGAAACGCGGTCTCAAGCGGTTTCGAACCGCTTGGCCGCGTCGCATCGCAGCGGCGCCCGCCCGATGACTGCCCGGGTCTCGCAGTTCGGATCTGGCAAACCGGGTCGGGAGAGGATCGGTCTAAATGCCGGAGGCTTCGGGCGGCCCGGCAGGCCAGCATGATCAGGCCAGCATGCCGCCGTCGGTGTCGTCGCCCGCTTCTTCCAGAAGGCGCGCAAAGTCCGGCACGGTCACATGCCGCTTGCCTTCGAGATGGATCACACCGTCGCGCTTCAGCGCGCTGACCTGGCGGCTCACGGTCTCGAGTGTCAGGCCCAGGTAGTCCGCCATCGCCTCGCGCGTCAGCGGCAGATCGAAGATCAACGGACCGTCCATGCCCTTGAGCTGCAACGAGGCATCCCGGCGCGCGATGATCGACAGGAGCGACGCGATCTTTTCCCGAGCCGTCTTCCGGCCCAGCACAAGCATCCATTCGCGCGCGGCGTCGAGCTCGTCGAGGGTCATTTCCAGAAGGCGTTGCGCAATGTGAGGCGTGCGCGCCATCATGTCCTCGAACGGTTTCTTTCGGAAACAGCACATGACCATGTCGGTCGTGGCGACGACATCGTAGGCCGCACCTTCGCGGCCGGGGCGCCCGACGAAATCGCTGGGCAAGAGCAGCCCGACCATCTGGGTCCGGCCGTCCTCCATGGTCTGGGTCAGCGTGGCGATTCCCGACACGACCGAGCCCACGAAATCCATCCGGTCGCCCGACCAGATCACCGTCTGACCCGCCTCGAAGCTGCGGTAGTACTTGATTTCCTCCAGGCGGGCGAGCTCATCTGTTTCGCACCGGGCGCACACGGCGCGGTGGCGAATGGGGCAGTCGCCGCAATCCTGGCTGATGGACTGTGTATGATCGTTCAACATGTATCGGTCTTCGCGCGCTTGATCTGCGTCAAGGTTTTCCTTGCCACACAACGCTAACTGTAAACTCATGGTGACACGAACTCAATTGGCGAAGCTGGGTCTATTTGACGCGAGAGTACCGCGGTATACCAGCTATCCCACCGCCCCTCATTTCTCTGACCAGGTGAACGGCGCGTTGTTCCAGAAATGGATACGCGCGATTCCGGCCGGAGGCGAAATCTCGCTATACGTCCATGTGCCATTCTGTCGGCGGCTGTGCTGGTTCTGCGCCTGCCGCACGCAGGGCACCCAGAGCGCGGCCCCGGTCGCGGCGTATCTCGAGGTGCTCAAGGCCGAACTCAAGCTCTTGGCCGACACGTTGCCCGAGGGCGTGACCCTGTCGCGGCTACACTGGGGCGGTGGCACGCCGACGCTGCTGACGGCCGAGATGATGACCGACCTGGCCGAGGCGATCGCCGAGGTCGCCCCTTTCGGCCCGAACGCCGAGTTCTCGGTCGAGATCGACCCGAACGAGATCGATGGTGCGCGGCTCGACGCGCTGGCGGCCGCGGGGATGAACCGGGCCTCGATCGGCGTGCAGGACTTCGACGACCAGATCCAGCAGACCATCGGGCGCATCCAGGGCTACGACGTGACCCGCAAGGCGGTCGAGATGATCCGCGACCGTGGTGTGCATAGCCTGAATGCCGACATTCTTTACGGTCTGCCGCACCAATCCAAGGCGCGCATCACCGAATCGGTCCAGAAGCTTTTGTCGCTAAACCCGGATCGCGTGGCCCTTTATGGTTACGCCCATGTGCCTTGGATGGCCAAGCGTCAGCAGATGATTCCCTCGGACGCGCTGCCCACACCGGAAGAGCGGCTGGCGCTGTTCGAGACCGCACGTCGCCTTTTCCTTTGGGACAACTACACCGAAATCGGTATCGACCATTTCGCGGTAAAGGGTGACGGGCTCGACGTGGCGTTGCGCAACGGCACGCTGCGGCGGAACTTCCAGGGCTACACCGACGATACGTCGGACGTGCTGATCGGCCTGGGCGCTTCTTCGATCTCGCGCTTCCCGCAGGGCTATGCGCAGAATGCCCCGGCGACCTCGGTCCATACCGGCGCGATCCGCGAAGGCCGCTTTTCCACCTCGCGAGGGCATGTCTTCAAGGGTGAAGACATGTTGCGCGCCCGCCTGATCGAGGCGCTGATGTGCGATTTCCGTATCGACGCTGCCGAGATCTGCGACAGTTTCGACATCAGCCAACGCGGCCTGCGCGAGATGTTCGACCAGGTGAACCGCGCGTTTGAAGGGCTTCTGCAGATCACCGAGGACGGGCTTTTCGTTCCGCCAGAGGTGCGGCCCCTGACCCGCCTGATCGCCCGGCATTTCGACGCATACGAACTGTCGAAGGCGGGCCATTCCTCGGCGATCTGAGGTCGTCGCGGTCTATCCCGCCAGGTCGAACGCCGCTGCAAGAAGTGTGCGGGTATACTCGGTCTTGGGCGCGTCAAAGATCTCTTCCGCGGTGCCGTATTCCACAACGTCGCCCTGCTTCATCACGATCACCCTGTGGGACATGGCGCGTACGACTTTCAGATCGTGGCTGATGAACAGGTAGGCCAAACCGTATTTGCGCTGCAAGCGGCGCAACAGGTCCACGATCTGCACCTGCACCGTCATGTCGAGCGCCGAGGTCGGTTCATCCAGAACCAGCAGCCGGGGCCGCAGGATCATCGCGCGGGCGATGGCGATGCGCTGGCGCTGACCACCTGAGAACTCGTGCGGATAACGGTCCATGGTGATCGGGTCGAGGCCCACCTCGTCCATCACCTCGGCCACCAGGTCACGCGGGCTGGCGGCTCCGTCATGCCCGTGAACAGACAGGCCTTCGGCGATGATCTGCGCGCAGGACATGCGCGGACTGAGCGAGCCGAACGGATCCTGAAAGACGATCTGCATGTCCTTGCGCAGTCGACGCAACTCCTTGGTCGACCATTTGCGGATGTCCTCGCCCATGAAGACCATGCGCCCCTCGCTCTGGATCAGACGCATCAGCGCCAGCGCCAGGGTGGTCTTGCCCGAACCGGATTCGCCAACGATGCCCAGCGTCTCGCCCTCGCGGACGGAGATCGTGGCGTCGTTGACGGCCTTCACATGACCCACGGTGCGGCGCAGAAGGCCTTTCTGGATCGGGAACCAGATCTTGAGGTTCTGGGTGCTCGCGATCTCGGGCGCGGTATCGGGCACCGGGTCGGGCACGCCCACCGCCTCGGCAGCCAAAAGTTTTTGCGTGTAGGGATGCTGCGGGTTCGCGAAAATCTCGGCCGTGGCACCGGTTTCCACGATCTCGCCGTCCTTCATCACGCAGACCCGGTCGGCGATCTTGCGCACGATGCCCAGGTCATGGGTGATGAACAGAAGCCCCATGCCCTCGCTGTCCTTCAGCTCGGCCAGAAGCTCGAGGATTTGCGCCTGGATCGTCACATCGAGCGCCGTGGTGGGCTCGTCCGCGATTAGCACGTCGGGCTTGTTGGCCAACGCCATGGCGATCATCACGCGCTGCCGCTGACCGCCCGACAGCTGGTGGGGATAGGCGCCCAGGCGCGATTCGGGGTCTCGGATGCCCACGCGGGTCAACAGTTCGACGATGCGGTCGCGCGCCTCGTCCACCGTCAGGCCCTGGTGCAGCATCAGGCTTTCGCGGATCTGCTTTTCCAGCGTGTGCAGCGGGTTGAGCGAGGTCATCGGCTCCTGGAAGATGAAGCTGATGTCGTTGCCGCGGACCTTGCGCAGCAACGCGTCCGAGGCCCCGATCATCTGCTGATCGTCGTACAGGACGCTGCCCGAGACCTCGGCGCTTTCACCCAGAAGCGAAACGGTCGATAGCGCCGTCACCGACTTTCCCGATCCGGATTCACCCACGAGCGCCACGGTCTCGCCGCGGTCGACGGTAAAGGACACGCCCTTGACCGCCTCGATCAACTGTCCATCCTGGCGGAAAGCGACCCGCAGGTTGCGCACGTCAAGCACACTCATTGAAAGGTCTTTCTGGGATCGAACGCGTCACGCACCCCTTCGAAGATGAAGACGAGCAGCGACAGCATCAAGGCAAAGACGAAAAAGGCGGTGAAGGCCAACCAGGGCGCTTGCAGGTTCTGTTTCGCCTGGAGCGTCAGCTCGCCCAGCGACGGCGACGAGGACGGCAGGCCGAAGCCCAGGAAATCAAGCCCCGCAAGGGTCGAGATCGTGCCAGTCACAATGAAGGGCAGCATGGTGACGGTGGCCACCATGGCGTTGGGCAGCATGTGGCGGAACATGATCGTGCGGTTCGACACGCCCAGCGCCTTGGCCGCGCGCACGTATTCAAGATTGCGCGCGCGCAGGAACTCCGCGCGCACCACACCCACAAGCGCGGTCCATCCGAAGAGCACGGTGAGAAAGACCAAGAGCCAGAACCCCCTTCCGAGGATCGCGAAGAGGATGATGATCACGTAAAGCGACGGTGTCGCGCCCCAGATCTCGATGATGCGCTGGAAGATCAGGTCGATCCAGCCTCCGAAATAGCCCTGGATCGCCCCCGCCACGATGCCCACGATCGAGGCCAGCGTAGTCACGATCAGCGTGAACAGGATCGACAGGCGGAAGCCATAGATCACCCGGGCCATGACATCGCGCTTGGTGTCGTCGGTGCCCAGCCAGTTCTGCCCGTTGGGCGGCAGCGGGGCCGCGCCCGGACGATCCACCGGTGTGTCGTAGGCATAGGGAATGAGCGGCCACAAGAGCCACCCTTTCTGGATTTCCTGACCGTCCACGATTCCGTCCGCGGCGTCCTCGAAAACGCCCTCGGGATCGTCCCAGCACGCGTCAAGCCCGCCCGAGCGGATCAGGCACTGCACCTCGATATCGCGATAAACGGCCTCGGTCTGGAAATCCCCACCGAACTCCGTCTCGGCGTAGAAATTGAAAACGGGCATGTAGATCTGCCCCTGGTATCGAACCGCGATAGGTTTGTCGTTGGCCAGGAATTCGGCGAACAGGCTCAGCCCGAAGAGGATGCCAAAGATGATCAGAGACCAGAAGGCGCGCCGGTTGCGGCGGAAGTTGCGCCAGCGGCGTTGGTTCAGCGGAGACAGGAATCCGGCCTTCTGCGGCGGTGCAACCGCTTTGGGCCGATCTGCGGGCCCCTCGGTTCCAGGGATCGGATCGGTCAACGCCATGCCCTACCCCTCCCGCTTTTCAAAATCGATGCGCGGGTCGACGATGACATACATCAGGTCCGACAGGATGCCGACAACCAGACCGATCAGCCCGAAGATGAAGAGCGTGCCGAAGATGATGGGATAGTCCCGCGCCACCGCTGCCTCGAAGCCCAGACGCCCCAAGCCATCGAGCGAAAAGATGGTTTCGATGATCAGGCTACCGGTGAAGAAGACGCCGATGAACACGGCGGGAAACCCGGCGATCACGATCAGCATCGCGTTGCGGAAGACATGACCGTAGAGCACGCGGCTTTCCTTCAGTCCCTTGGCGCGGGCCGTCATGACGTAGTGTTTCTTGATTTCATCGAGAAAGCTGTTCTTGGTCAGCAGTGTCAGCGTGGCAAAGGCCGATATGGTCGAGGCCACCACCGGCAGTGTGATGTGCCAGAAATAGTCAGCCACCTTGCCCAAAAGGCTCAGATCCTCCCAATTGTCGCTGGTCAGACCACGCAACGGGAAAATCTGGTAGTAGGACCCGCCGGCGAACAGCACCAGCAGAAGGATCGCGAACAGGAAGCCCGGGATCGCATAGGCCACGATGATGAGCCCGCTGGTCCAGGTGTCGAAGCTCGAGCCGTCCCTGACCGCTTTGCGGATCCCCAGCGGGATGGACACCAGATAGGCGATCAGCGTCGACCAAAGGCCCAGCGAGATCGATACCGGC
>PR_CR_10_Liq_1_inCRDRAFT_1001131_pt1 | contig 15557 bp, 10 predicted proteins | sample PRCRCaboRojoPR_3_FD_10241 | JGI IMG/M metagenome (IMG submission 10241)
CGACGGGCTCACGGCCTATGCCCGCCATCCGCTCTTCGGCACCGTCGGCGTGGACAGCGGCTTCTACGCCCCGCTGGACGCCCGCCGCCTCGCCCGTTGGGCGGCCCAGGTGCCGGCGGACTTTCGCTTTCTGGTCAAGGCCCCCGCCGCCGTCACCCAGCGCAGCCGGCGCGAGCGCGACGGCGGCTTCCGGCACAATCCGGGGTTTCTCTGCGTCGACACCGCGCTGCGCCAAGCGGTGGAGCCGTACATGCAGGGCCTGGGCGGGCGCGCCGGCGTGCTGCTGTTCCAGTTCCCACCCCAGGGCCGGCGCATCGACCCGCGCCGCTTCGCCGAGGACCTGTACCGCTTCCTGAAGCGGCTGCCGACGGGGCCGAGCTATGCCGTCGAGCTGCGCGATGCCCACTTGCTGACGCCGGACTTCGCCGCCGCGCTGCACCACGGCGGCGCCGTGCCCTCGTTTGCCGCGCACCCGCGCGTGCCGCCGCTGCCGGAACAGATGAAGCTCTTTCCGGACGACGCCGACGGCCCACTGGTGATCCGCTGGCTGCTGCGCCGCAACCGCGGCTACGACGAGGCCCGGGAGCGCTACGCCCCCTTCGACCAGCTCGCCGAGCCGGACCCGGACACCCGCACCGCCATCCTGTCCCTCGCCGCCGCCGCGCTCGCCCGCGGCCGGGAGGTCTTCATCATCGTCAACAACAAGGCCGAGGGCTCCTCACCACTGAGCCTGGTGGAGCTGGCGCGGGGATTGGCCGGCGCTGCCTAGACCCCGGGCAGGAGATTCACGGACACTTGCGGGGACGGACACTTGCGGGGACGGACACTTTCGGGGACAGACACTTTCGGGGACAGAACGCTCGATTCTGCCGTGATGAGACAGGCTCACGCGAGGATTCCCTTGGACAGGAAGATTCGCGGTGCGATAACGCGCAAGCTCAGTACACCGTCCCCGCATTTTCCGCCCAAAATCATGGTGACGGTATACTTAATGCAATGCATGATGCCCGGGGAGCAGCGCCCATCAATCCCGACGCGAGCGCAGACAATCCAGGCCCTTCATTCGCTTTGTCCGCGCCTGCGCGCCCATCCAAAAAGACGATGACGGTCTATCCAATACGGTGGGGGTATATCTAATGCGATGCACGCCCCGGCGGCATCACCCCCGCACCACCAGGAACATCCCAAGCGCCACCACCACCGCCAGCGCCGCAGCCACCGCCACCAGCCGCAGCGCCCGGCGCAGATCATCTGCCGCAAGGTCCTCGGGCCAGGCGGCGTCGCCCATCCAGGGCTTGTCCTGCCATGCGCCGTGGTAGCTGACGGGGCCGGCGAGGCGCACGTGCAGCGCCCCGGCGGCGGCGGCCTCGCTCCAGCCGGAATTCGGGCTCGCCAGCGCCCCGTGCCAGCACCGCGCCGCCGGCAAGACCGCCCGCCAGTGCTGACCCGTCAGGGCGGCGGCGACGGCGAGCAGCGGCACCGACAAGCGCGCAGGCAGCCAGTGCAGCAGGTCGTCCGCCCGGGCGGCGGCCCAGCCGAAGCGGCGGTAGCGCTCGGTGCGGTAGCCCACCATGGAGTCGAGGCTGGAGATGGCCTTGGCCATGATGAGCCCAGGTATGCCGAGCAGGGCCAGCGCCCAGAGCGGCGTGAGCACGCCGTCGGTGAGGTTCTCCGCAAGACTCTCGATGGTGGCCCGCACCACCGCACCCCGGTCGAGCCCCTCCGTATCCCGGCTCACCAGCCAGCGCAGCCGCTCACGCGCCGCGGGCAGGTCATCCAGCACCGCCAGCACGCGGCGCCCGTGCTCCAGCAGGTCCCGGGTGCAGAGCAGGCTGTAGGCGATGTAGACATCCCACAGCCAGCCGAGCAACGGGTGCAGCGCATCCAGCCCCAGGTGCACCAGCCACCAGGCACCGAGCGCACCCAGGGTCACCGCCAGCCCGTGCAGCACCCCGGCGAGGCGTCCGGCCCAGCCCCGGGCGAACAGCCCGTGCTCCAGCGCGATGCTGCCATGCCCCAGCACGCGGATGGGATGGAGCCGATAGTTCGGGTCCCCGAGCAGCGCATCCAGCAGCACCGCGGCGAGCAGCAGGGCGAGTTGGGGGTCCATGGGCAGGGCGGGCAGCGTGGTCGGCGCAACGGCGAGTCGGAGCGGGGCGCCCCGGCATCTTAGACCAGCCCGTTTGCGGATGGGGCTGTCGGAAGGCTGCTGTTCGCGCGCATTCCCCATCAGGGCCATGACGCATAGGCCGGCTCTGGGCACTGGGCACTGGGCACTGGGCAGCGGCCGCCCAACAGCGACGGGCACAGCCCGCAACCTTTCAGCACACCGGGTGGGGGCGCATAGAACTGCGACCTGGTGCACGAATCGCCATGCGCGCCGCTGCGGCAACCGCGGTTCTGCGGCGGGCATCACGGCCGGGATCATTGACGGCACTAATGTCTGGGGCAGCACAACTCACAAAATCAAGCCCCTGCGGAAGCCACGGGGCGCAGACAGAGACGGAGTTCAGCATGTCTCGCGACGCAGACCCCCAGGCCGGCCACCGCCCGCCGCTTAATGCATCCGCCCCGGCCGCCGCCGGGCCGCGCACATCGGCTCCGCGCCGCCCCGCTCCGGCACAGCACGCCTACGCCGCCTTGCTTTGCTGCGCGCTGCTGTTCTCGGGCCAGGCGACGGCGCTCGACCTGTACGACGACGACGCGGCGGCGTCCTTCAGCCAGATGGAGCGCGTCGCCGAGGTCGCCGAGGCGGCCCACACCGGCGGCTTCGGTCTGCGCGTGACGCCCACGCATTGGCACAACCAGTTCCTGCGCCTCGCCGCCGGACGCATGGATTTTCGCGGCTACAGCGCCATCCGCTTTCGCATTCGCGCCGAAGGCGGCAGCGTCGACCCGGAGATCGCCCTCGCCGACCAGACCTGGGGCAGCGCCGTGCGCGTCGCCGAGCACGTGGACGGCGGCATCGTGGATACCACCTGGCGGGAGGCGGTGATCCCGATGGCCGGGCTCGCGGACGAGGACTTCGCGCTGGACAGCGTCTATCTCATCGCCTTCCTGCCCCAGGACGACCCGGCGCCTTTCCACGTGGACGACATCCGGCTGGTGGACAGGACCGCGCCGGCGCTGCTCGGCTGGTCCACGCCGTCCGCGCGGGTGCTGAGCCTGCGCTTCGAGCACCTCGACCACACCAGTGTGGACGCCGCCACCCTCGGCCTCAGCAGCCCCACGGACCCGGCCTTCGCGGCGCCGGTGCCGGTGCCGGCGGCGGGCGTGGACCGCGCTGCCGTGGCCGTGACCGAATCGGGCCGCGGCGCCGTCGTGGAATCCCGGCTGCACCTGCTCCTGCCGCAGCCGCTGCTGCCGGGGCATGACTACCAATTGGACCTGAGCACCCTCGCCGCGCCATCCGGGGTCGGTCTCGCCGAGCCGATGGTCAGCGTGCACTTCGATGACACCGCCGTCAGCAGCAGTCTCAAGGTCAACCAGATTGGCTATCTGCCGGCGGCGACCAAGCTCGGCGTCGTCGGCAACTGGCTGGGGGACCTCGGCCCCATGCCGGTGGATGCACCGGACTTCGAGGTGGTGGACGCGGACACGGGCACCGTCGTGCTCTCGGGCGGCCTCGTGCTGCGCGCCGCGGACGACGTGAAAAGCGGCGAGGATGTCTACACCGCGGACTTCAGCGCATTGACGACGCCCGGGCACTATCGCCTGCGGGTGCCGGGCCTCGGTGTGTCCCATGCCTTCCGCATCGGCGACGACGTCTATGCCGATGTCTGGCGCACCACCATGCGCGTCTTCTACCACAAGCGGAACACGGACCTGACGGCGCCCTATGCGGACCCGGGCTTCGAGCGCGCGGGCATCGACCCGCTGCTGGACGCCGTGCACCACCCCATCCTGGCGGCGTATCCGTTGAGCGCGGGCGAGGCCCCCTTTGATCGGCGCCCCGTCACCGGCGGCTGGTTCGACGCCGGCGACTATGGCCAGTACATCCACAACGCAGCACCCGTCTGGGGGCTCATCGGCCTCGCCATGGACCTCGCACCCGCCGGCCACTTCACCGACGGCGAGCTCGGCATCCCCGAGAGCGGCAACGGCATCCCGGACATCCTCGATGAGCTGCGCTGGGGCATGGACTGGGCCATGCAGATGCAGGACAGCGACGGCGGTGTCTACTGGCGGGTATCCAGCGCGAGCTGGGACATGGGCCTGCCGGCGGACGTGAGCGAGCCCAGGTTCCTGTACGAGAAGACCACCCGCGCCACGGCGCAGTTCGCGGCCATGGCGGCCATCTATGCCCGGCTCATCGCGCCCTATGACCAGGCCGACGCCAATGCCGCGCTCGCCGCCGCCGAGCGGGCCTGGGACTACGCCGACGCGGCGCCCGCCTACCCGCCCGAGGGCGAGCTGTACCAGAACCCGACCGACTACCCGGGCGGCGGCACCTATGCCGTGCGCAGCGCCAAGCCGGACCTGCTCTGGGCCGCCGCGGAGCTGTATCGCAGCACGGGCCTCCCGGACTATCAGGACGCCTATCGCGACCTGCTGGGCGAGGTATCGGTGGACCTGAGCGCCGCCCCCTACGGCACCTTTGCGCACTGGGCCATGACCCAGGCCGGGCATACCGCGCGCGACATCCTGCTGGTGGAGTCCGCCCGCCGCGCCGTGATGATCGCCGCCGACACCAAGCTCGCGCGCGCCGCGCAGGACGCCTACCGCTCGCCCAAGCACCCGGCCATCGAGCTCACCGGCTGGGGCAACTTCGCCATCTCCCCCATCGACGCCCTGGCGCTGCTCCAGGGGCATCACCTGAGCGGTGAGCCCGTCTACCTGGATGCGGCTCTGCAGGCCCTCGACATCATCCTCGGCGCCAACCCCCAGTCCCGGGTGTATCTCACCGGCATCGGCGCCGACCCGGTGCAGGACCCGCTGGATCGCATCTCGCTGAACGACGCCAATGCCGAGCCCCTGGCGGGCCTCGCCGTGGGCGGCCCCACCTGGCACCTGAACGCGAGCCGCGAGCCCTTCATCAGCGTCAACGCCGCCTACTGGCCGCCGGCGCAGCCGGAACTGAGCTCCGACGGCGAGCCCGACTACGCGGGCGCCTACCCGGTACAGCGCCGCTGGATCGACGACCATGAGCTGATCGCCATGAACGAGACCACGGTGCGGGAATGGGCGGCGGTGGCCGTGGCCTTCGGGCTGGTGCGCGACGCCACCGCCCTGCCCGAGCCCGCCGGCACTTACGCCTGGACCCCGGGCGCCGGCGGCTCCACCACCCTGTACCGCCTGGGCGACCTGCCGGTGGCCGACGTGCCCCTGGTCACCCCGGCGCAGATCGCCGCCTTCGGCGCGGCGGCGCTGGACGCCTCAGACGCCCACATCGCGGCCCTCACCCCGGACCAGATCGCCGCCCTGAGCGCCCCGGACAGCCGCTACTGGGTGGGGCGGCTCAGCCTGGCACAACAGCTCGCGCTGACGCCCACGCAGATCGCCGCGTTCAACCAATGGAGCTTGCTCACCGCCCTGCCGCCGCAGCAGGTGCCGATGATCTCGCCCGCCAAGCTCCCGCTCCTCGGCGTCGAGCTGCGCAACACCACCGACGCCTGGAAGGCCGCCCTCACCCCAGCGCAGCGCGCCGCCCTGACCGCCGAGCAGCAACAGATCATGGCCGACACCGGCTGGTGAGCACCGAGAATACGGTGACGGTATACGCAATTTATCGATCAAGCAGGGCGCCGGCTGCCCAGTCCGCGGCTTCACGCGCCGCGGAAGAAGCAGAATTCGATATACCGTCCCCTTTTTTGTCCCCTTTTTTTGGAGTCAGCCGATGGGAATGAGCGTGTAGCCCTGCTGCTGCCAGCCGATGAGGGAGACGAAGGTGTTGTTCACGGGCTCGATGCCGTCGAGCACGGTCGCCAGGTCGACGCCGTTGTTGCCGGCGGCGATGCCGCAGATCTCCATGCGCACATTGGGCTTTGCCATGAGCGGGCGCAGCCGCTCCGCCAGTGCCTCGAACTGCGGGTGGCCGGCGGCGATGAAGGTCACCGCCGGTCCGCGGAAGGCGAACACCATATGCGGGGTGGCGCCCGCCGAGAGCAGGTCGTCGTAGGTGCGGGCGATGACGCCCATCTGCCGGGTGAGCCGCTTGGCGTCGGTGGCGTTGATGTCCCAGATCACCCGCGCCTCGCGGGCGCCGGCCAGGGCATGGGTGTCGGTGAGGGTAGACGGCATCGTGGTTCTCCTGATGGCTGTCTCGGCCGCGGATGGCGGCTGCTGGCGCGATCGCGTGTTGTTAACCCTCCCGCGGTTCCGCGCGGTGATCATCGGCTCGCCCGTGGGCAATTGCGCACCGGCTGAGCATGCCAGCGGCAAGCCCGCCAAGTGCGACCCAGGTCGCATTTCCTGCCTTGCCCGCGTGCTTGCCCCAGCAAGCCTGACGAAAACACTCCACCAAAGCGCGCCGCGAAGATCGCCGGCGCAGCGTCAGTGCACGTCATCGCACGGTAACCCGGTGCCGCTGTTCGCGGCAGCCGGTCGCACCATCGCGGCGGCACAACCACATCAAGATTGGGAGAATCGCCATGCCCTCTGCTGCCCATGTCCGCTGCGGATCAGCCTCAACGCCCCAAGCCGCCCCGCCCAGGCCCGCCTTGCCGGCGCAGCGTGCGTTGGCTGCCGCCCTCGGCATCACCGCCCTGGCCACCGCTGTAGTCACCGCGCCGGAGGCCGCCGCCATGGCCGTCAAGGCCGACGTCGCCTGGACCCTCGACGGTATCACCGACGGCAACGTCGGGCTCGGCAGCTTCGCGCCCGGGGGGATACCTTCCTGCTGGAATACGACCTCTACACCTACAGCGAGTCCAATCTCGCCGGCACCGGCTGCACCGACGCCGGCGACGGCGGCGACCCCGGCAACCAGGGCGACGAGCCCGTCGAGCGCCCCACCGGCCCCGGCTGCGGCCAGGGCATCGCCCAAAGCGGCGACCCCTTCGACATCGGCAGCAGCGTCAGCAGCGACGTCCCCGCGCCCGGCACCGCCGCTGTCGTCCTACTGGGCCTCGCCGGGCTCGGCGTTGACCGCCGACGCCGGCGACACTGACCCAGCCGCAAGGAAGACAAGCCCAGATGATCCGGCATCGGGATGATGTGCGGGGCGGGCGGTCCTCGCGGAGGTGACCGATCCGGCGCGCGCCGGCTTGGCACACCACCGGACAGCCAAGCGCCAGGCATTGCGCCGGCAGCGGCCACTGCTGGTACAGCGATTCAACTGCATGACATAGGGTAGAATGCGACGCGCTGAAAGACGCAAACTCGAGTAGACCGGTCACCGCAGCACAGGAGCTTGAGCCATGGATATCAACGGCACAGACCGGTGCTTGGGCTGCATGGAGGAGAAGCGCGCAGCGCAGGTCTGCCCGCACTGCGGCTGGGATGAGACGGGCGCGCAGGCATCACCGCTCGCACTGCCGCTGGGCGATGTGCTGAACGAGCAATACGTTGTGGGTCGTATGCTCGGTCACGGCGGCTTCGGCATCACCTACCTCGCGTGGGACCAACGCCTCAACACGCGGGTCGCGGTCAAGGAGTACATGCCGCGGGATCAGGTCACACGTGCCAAGGACGGTCGCTCGGTCGCCGTCTTTCACGGCGAGGCTGCCGAGCAGTTCTCCTATGGGCTGAGCAAGTTCCTGGAAGAGGCCCGCAACCTCGCGCGCTTCACCGAGCATCCCGGCATCGTGACGGTCCTCGGCTTCTTCGAGGCCCATGGCACCGCCTACATGGTGATGCAGTACATCGACGGCCTGGACCTCAAGGCCTACCTTTCCCAGGTCGGCGGGCACCTGCCGACACAGGCCGGCCTCGGCATCATGTCGCCGGTGCTCGACGCGCTGCGTGCGGTGCACGACGCAGGCCTGCTGCACCGCGACCTGAGCCCGGACAACATCTACATCACCCGCACGAGCCGCGTCATGATCCTGGACTTCGGTGCGGCGCGCGATGCCCTGGGCAGCCACAGCCGCAGCCTCGCGATGGTTCACAAGGAAGGGTTCTCTCCGGAAGAGCAATACCGGGTCAGCGGTCACCAGGGGCCCTGGACCGACATCTACGCCGCCGCCGCCACGCTGTATCGCATGCTCACCGGCAAGACACCGCCGGATGCGATGGAACGGCTCGCGCAGGACACCCTCGAGCCCCCATCGCGCCTGGGCGTGATCCTGGCACCCGACCAGGAGGCTGCTCTGACGAAGGCGCTCGCGGTGCGCGCGCCGGCGCGTTTTCAGGATGTACGGTCCTTCCAGGCGGCCCTGTTCGCGACAGCGCCCCAACCGTCAGCCCAGCCGCCAGCCCAGCCGCCAGCCCAGCCGTCGCCATCGCCGCCACAGGAGCCGTATGGTGCGCGAGCCACACCGCCGCCGGGCGCCCGCACCGCACGGGACACCGGCGGCACACGCTGGATGGTACCGGTGCTGATCCTGCTGATCGCGGTGCTCGCCGCCGGGCTCGGCTGGTCGCTGACGCGACCGCCTGCTCAGCCGCCGGGCGCAGCGCAAGCGGGGCGGGATGAGGCGCCGTTCGCGGTGGCAGACGACGGCCCCAGCGCCGCGGACCTGCTCGCCGAGGCCGCGCGTGAAGCAGAGCTGGAGCGTCAGCGACAAGTCCAGGCCGAACGGCGGCGCGAAGCGCAGGCCGAACGCCAGCGCCAGGCCGAGCTGGAACGTCGGCGCCGGGAGCAGGAACAGGAGCGGGAGCAGGCGCGTCAGGCGGCCGTGGACCGTGCAGCCACCGCGGCTGCGGCGGCCGTGCGCAGCTACTACCGGCACGTGGACAACGGTAGTACGTCGGCGGCCATGGCGCTGTGGCACGAGGTCAACAATCCGGACAGCCTGCGCGGCCTCATCAGCGGCACACGCAACGCCGAGGTCCTGAGGATCGACCGTATTCGTCTGGACCGGTCACTGTTGAGCGCCGACGTGCCGGTGCTCGTGCGGGTCACCGGCGCGGACGGCCGCACGGAATGCTGGGTCGGCCCCATTGCCATGAACAAGTTCGGCGGCGCGTGGAAGATCGAAACCATGAAGGGACTGCGCAAGCGCGCCTGCCCATAAGTCCCGACGCCCGTACCTGTTGAACCTTTGAGCCCCTGAGCCTCTGCCTCGACCTGATGAGCGCTCTGCTCCGTGACAGTCCGCATCCCACACGCACCGTACTCGCCGGCAGCGCGGCACCGGCGATGCTGTTCGCGGCCATGATCACCGCAGCACCCGCACTGGCGAGCCCCCCGCACACCTCCGTGGGATCGCAGGCGATTCTGGAGCACTGCTGGTCGTCCGCACAGCTCCGGGGCACGGCACGGGACCAGATACTGCTGGAGCTCGAAGACGCAGCGCTGTTCAACCGCGCACCGCCGGCGCGCACCAGGCCGCTGGTGCCCGCCCAACCCTTGCCCGCCGAGCTCCGCGGCTCCATCCGCAGCGTCGCCCTGCCGCCGGGGGACAAGCGCATCGCACTGACCTTCGACCTCTGCGAGATGGCGAGCGATGTCACCGGCTATGATGCGGAGCTGGTCAATTACCTGCGGCGGCACCGGGTACGCGCCACGTTCTACGCCGGCGGCAAATGGATGCGCAGCCATCCCGAGAAGACCAAGCAGCTGATGGCAGACCCCTTGTTCGAACTCGGCAACCACGCCTGGACCCACGGTAACCTCCGCTACCTGGCAACCGACGAGGCCGCGGAGCAGATTCTCTGGACGCAGGCCCAGTACGAGCTGCTGCGGGAGGAGCTCGCCGCCTCCGCCTGCGTGCGGCGGCTGCCCGCGGCGGAGCTCACTGCCATTCCGCATCGGCTCCTGTCCTTTCGCTTCCCCTTCGGCACCTGCAATGACTCCGCCCTGCGGCAGCTCGCGCAGGCCGGTCTGCCCGCGGTGCAGTGGGACATCGTCACCGGTGACCCGACCCGCAGAACATCGGCAAAGGACATCGCCCGGCGCATCCTGAATAACGCCCGCCCCGGCTCCATCGTCATCGCCCACGCCAATGGCCGCGGCTGGAGCACGGCGGAGTCCCTGGATCTGTTCGTGCCGCGGTTGCGGCAGGCGGGCTACGCGTTCGCCACCGTGTCCGAGCTGATCACCGCCGGCAGGCCCCATATCGTCAACCAATGCTTCTGGAGCCGACCCGGCGACAATGACTATGTCGACGGCAGATACGGCAAGGGCACCGAAAAGCCCTGGCCCCGCTGAGTGCCGGGCCATGGCGCACTGCCCACCCCGGATCGGCCCCGTTGCCCTGGCCTCGGCGGTTCTGCTGCTGCCGCCGCCGGTCGCCGGCGTGCCGGAGCCGCGGGCGGCGCTGCTGGACTATTATGCCGCCGTCGACAGCGGCGACTGCGCACGCGCCGCAGCGCTGCGCCCAGGCTATGCCCAATCCGCCTGCGCCGCCATTGCCGGCACCCGCGTGCTCGCCGCAACGATCATTGCCCGCGAGGCCGGGCGTGCCGTGCTGTCGCTGAGCGTTACAGTGGACAAGCGCGACGGCCCAACACAGCGTTTCAACGGGCAGGTCGGGATGCGCCGATGCGGCGATCAGTGGTATGTCCCGAGCTGGGCCTTCTCCAATGCGGGCGGCAGCGACTTCACTGAGCGCTTTCTGAACGGCAGCCTGGATCACTCCACCGATTTCTGCGCCAGTACGGTGCCGGTTCCGGCTGCCGCGGACGTAGTCGCCTCGCCCGAGGCGCCGCCGGTGCCGGATCCGGCGCCCGCCGCCGTGGCACATGGCACGGTGACCGTTGGGTCGCCGTACCTGCTGGCGCGCTGCTGGACCGACGCGGACCTCGCCGCCCTGCCCCATGAAGCAGAGCTCACCACCGCCACGGCGCCGCTGCCGCCGCTGCGGCGGCAGCCTGCCGTGGACCGCTGGAGCGGCACGGCCCAGCCACCGTTCATGAACCTGCGTTTCGTGCGGCCCGCGGGGGGTGCGCGCCTCGTCGCGCTGACCTTCAATCTGATCGAGCGCCCCGGCGAAGTTGCGGGCTACGACACGGACCTCGTGCAGGCGCTGCGCTCGGCCCGCGCGCCGGCTACGCTCTTCGCCAGCGGGCGCTGGATGCAGAGTCATCCGGAGCGCACGCGCCAGCTGATGGCCGACCCCTTGTTCGAGCTCGGCAGCCTCGGCTGGGACCATCGCAACATGATCTTTCCGGAGCCCAACGAAGCGCTGCGCCAATGGCGCCTGGCCGATGCCGTCTACCATCAGCTGCGCTGGGATCTCTCGCACCGCCGCTGCACCGCTGATGCCCGCGGCCGGGAGGAGATGGCGCACATCCCCGCCCTGCCCACTCTGCTGCGCTTCCCATACGGGCGCTGCGACCGCTCCGCCCTGGCCGTGGCCGCCACCGCGGGCCTGCCCATCGTGCAATGGAGCCTGGTGCTCGACGACATCGCGCATGGGTCCAGCATTGAATCCATGCGTACGCGGGTCCGCGATGACCTCGCCCGCCGCGGCCCCGGGCTCATCGTCGTCGGGCACGCCGACGGTCGCGGGAGGCACACGGCCGCGGTCGTGCGCCTGCTGCTCGCCGACCTGAGCGCCGACGGCTACCAGCCGGTGACGGTCTCGACCCTGCTCAGCGCGGGCGAGCCCGTTGCCTACCCCGCCTGCTTCGAGCACCGCCCGGGAGACAACCTGGACTATGACGACCGGTTCTCTGATTGACGCGGCCGGCTGCGCGGCGGATGCCTCCGACAACCTCGGCGGCGGCCTGGTGCTCGGCACACTCCGCGACGGCGAGATCGCCGGACTTGCCACCGCTATGGCTGCGCTGGAGCCTTGGCGCGCCCTCGGTTACCAGCCCGCGGCCCTCGCGCACTACTGGCAGCGCCCCGATGTGGGCGCCTGCCGCATCGAAGTCCGGCTGAACGCGCGTTGCGCCGGCGCGCTGTGCGTAAGACCCCGCTGGCTGTGCGGCCCCTTTCTGGAACTGCTCTGCCTGCTCCCGCAGGCCCAGGGGCAGGGCGTGGGCCGGCGGATCATCGACTGGCTGGCGACGCGCGCCGCCGGCCTCGGCGCGAATCTCTGGACCTCCGTGAGCAGTACCAATCCGCGCGCCCACGCCTTCTATCGCCGCAACGGCTTTGTCGAGGCAGCGCGCCTGCCGCAGCTGATCGCCACGGACGCCGACGAGCTGCTGCTGCGCCGGCACCTCGGCAACCATCGCCCCGGCGTGGAGGACCATCCGTGACCGCCAGGTTCGCCGGATCGCTGCCGGGCGCCGGCCTCACGGTGGGCGCCGCCGAGGACCGCTCCGGCGACGAGCCGGACCCACGGCCCTTGGTGGTGCACTGGGCGTTGCCCGGCGGCGCCGGCCTGCTCGGCGCGGTCGCAGACAGCGTGCATGGCCAGGCGGACGAGCGCAAAGCAGGGCAGCTCGCCCTGGATGCACTGCGCCAGGGCTGGCGAGCCGGTCCGCCCGTGGCCCTCGGCGCCGAGGCGCTCGTCGATGCCTTGGATCAGGCTAACGATCTGGTGCGTCAGGTGGCCGCCCAGGCGGCGGGCGCTGCGCCGGCCCGGATCTCGCTCACCCTGCTCGCGCTGCACCGGGGCCGACTCGACTGGGGCCGACTCGACTGGGAGGGGCTCGACTGGGTGTCCGCGGGCGACAACGGGCTGTTCCTGCTGCGGGATGACGAGCTGGTATCGCTCATCGAGCCTGGCTTCCCGGCGACTGTTGCAGGCTGTGCCTATCTGGGCATGGAACGGCCGCCGGCGCTCGATCAAAGCCTGCGCCCACTGCCCCTGCGACCCGGCGACAGACTGCTGCTCAGCAGCCCGGCTGTCGCCCGGCACTTGCAGCCGCGCGACATCGCCAGTGCGCTGCGCTTCGATGCACAGCCGGCGGCACAGGAGCTGGTGGCCCTGACGGCCCCGGCGGCGCCGGGCCGGGCACGGGTGCTGGTGATCGCCACCCCACCGGCACTGCCGGCCGCTCCTGCCGTCGTGCACCCCCAGGGCGCAAACCGGGGCGCAAACCGGAGTGCAGACCGGGGCGCGCGCGCGCAACAGCTCGCCTCAGCCGTTGTGCCACGCAGCAGGCTGCCGCTGCCGCGCGACCCCGTCTGGCTCGCCGCGCTGGCAGCGACGGCCCTCGCCGTGGTGCTGGGCCTCATCGCCCTGCTCGTACACCTGGGCGCGCGACCCATGCCCGCCGACACTGCGCCGGCACCTTCGGCTGCCGACACCACACCTGCGCCAGCGGCGCGGGCGCAACGGTCGCCGCCGGCGCAGACGAATCAGGCTACCCCGGCGGCCGGAGCTGCGGAGATGCCCGCGCGTCCCCTGCAGTACCGCGACCTGCCTCCCGCCGGCGACTGAATGATTGCGCAGGAACCCACCGACCCACCCCGGACATCTCCGCAAGCGCCGTTCGACCACACCGACAGGGAGGCTGTGAACATGCCCAGCATCCAGCTTCGACGCACCGCGGCCCGTGGCGCCGCTCGCAGAAGGGCGACACCGGGCCGCTTTGCTCGCGAACCGGCGTCGCGCGCGACCGCCCGCGCCGTGCTCCTCGGCCTGATCGCGGGGCTCGCGCTGCCTGCGCAGGGCGAGCGGCTGCCTGGGACCGCTGCGGCAGCGCGCTCCGCATGCCCCATTACCACGGGCACCGGGCTGCCGGGCCAGCCGCCGGGGCAGCGATCCTTCGCCGCCTGGCGCGCCGCCTTCGAGCGGGCCGCCGTCACCTGCGGCATCCGCCCGCGCGTCGCCGCCGCAGCCTTACAGGCGGCCCGACTGGACCCGGCCATTGCGCGGCTCGACCAACGCCAGGCGGAATACAACAGCACCTTCATGGGCTACCTGCATCGGCGCGTCAGCGATGTACTGGTGCAACAGGGCCGCGCGCGCCTGCAACGGCACGCCACCCTGCTGCGCGGCATCGAAGCGCGCTACGGCGTTGCGCCCGAGGTGCTGGTGGCCCTGTGGGGGCTGGAGTCGGGCTTCGGCGCCAACCAGGGCGATACACCCGTGCTCGCTGCCCTGGCGACCCTCGCCTACGACGGGCGCCGGCGGGAGTTGTACCAGCGACAGCTGCTGGCGGCGCTCAGGCTGCTCGACGCCGGCGACGTCGCCCCTGTGCAGCTGCGGGGCTCCTGGGCAGGCGCCATGGGCCAGGTGCAGTTCATGCCGACCACCTTCGTCGCCCATGCCCTGGACGCCGACGGCGACGGCCGCCGGGATCTCTGGGGCTCCACCACCGATGCGCTGACCTCGGCAGCCAACTACCTGACACGCATTGGTTGGCGAGCGGATCAGCCCTGGGGCATCGAGGTGACTCTGCCGCCGGATTTCGACCCCTATTCCGCGGAGCTGAACGTGCGCCGCGACACGGCAGACTGGGCAGAACAGGGCCTGCGCCTCGCCCGGGGAGGTGCGCTGGCTGATGCCCTGGGGCGCCTGCCCGCGCGCGGCGCCGTGGTGCTGCCCTCGGGCATCGAGGGGCCGGCGTTCCTGGTGTTCGACAACTTCGATGCGATCCTGGAATGGAACCGCTCGATCTTCTACGCGCTGTCCGTCGGCTATCTGGCGCAGCGGCTGGCGGGCGGTCCCACGCTGGTGGGGCGGGCGCCGCCGGGCGAGCAGGCGCTCAGCCGCACCGAGGTGATGCGGTTGCAGGAGGCGCTGAACGCCCTCGGGCTGGACGCGGGCGAGCCGGACGGCATGGTGGGCGCCCAAACGCGCCAGGCACTGCGCAGGTATCAGGCCGGGGCCGGGCTGACGGCGGACGCCTATCCCACGCCGGCGCTGATTGCGCGCATCCGGGCCGAAGCCAGGGGCGAGGCGCCAGGCGCCCTGCCGGCGACGGACCGCACATCGGTGCGCGCGCTCCAGCGCGGGCTGGAACGGCTCGGCTACGACCCGGGTCCGAGCGACGGCCTCATGGGCACGCGCACGCGCACGGCACTGAACGCCTACCTCAGCGACCGCGGTCAGGCGCCGGTAGCCCGGCCCAGCCGGTCTCTGGTGGAGCGTATCGCCACTGAAGGCGAGGCGGTGGCAGAGACGGTGCTGGAATCGCCCGAATAGACCGCGGGACGCACCGCCGCTGTGCACGTCGGGCGACAGCGCGGCCTGAGATCAGTTGGTGTGGTCGCCCTGGCGCAGGGAGTCTACCCGGCTCTTGCGCGCGCCCGTGTCCGGATCTTCGTAGTACAGCGCCGAGCAATCGCTGTTTGCGTAGACGCGCTTGCACTGGTACTCCCGGCAAGTGCCGTAGCACCAGCACACCAGATCCCCTGCGGTCTTCCAGCGCCCCCGGATATAGTGCTTCCCGTCGCGCTGGAAGTATGCGGTGCCATTGTCGGCCTGATACTCCTTCCAGCCATAGGGCTCGGCGACATCGATGCGCCGCCCGTACGCCGTACGGCCGCTCAGCAATGCGCGCAGCTGGGCTGCGCTCAGGTAGCCGCCGCGGCAGCGGCTCGTCGCCGCGGCCGCGATCAGGCGCTCAAGCCGGCGCTCCGCGTCGACCCGGTGAGCGCAGCCGTTGGC
>PR_CR_10_Liq_1_inCRDRAFT_1001133_pt1 | contig 15536 bp, 11 predicted proteins | sample PRCRCaboRojoPR_3_FD_10241 | JGI IMG/M metagenome (IMG submission 10241)
GCCCCCGGCTGGTGCGCGGCGCTGTAGGCGTAATCCACCAGCGCCTGCGGTGCCGCATCGATGAAGGATTTGCTCAGGTAGTAGCGGATGCTGGGCTTGGACGCCACCAGGTCGAACAGCCGCTGGCGCCACAACGGCAGGCTCAGGGCCCGATAGGCCACGCGGCCGGTGTTGGGGCCCGGCATGGCGCGGGCGCTGAAGCCCGTCGGTGAGATCAACACCAGCGAGGCCACGGCCTCGGGTGCCGCCAGTGCGGCGCGAGCGGCGAATTCCGCGCTCAGCGACAGTGCCAGCACGTCCGCGGGCCGGCCGATGACCTGCGCCAGCACGGCGCCGATGGCGTCGGCGTACAGGGCCGGAGAATAGACGCGGTCGCTGCGCTCGGACTGCCCGAATCCCGGCAGCTCGATGCTATAGACCGGGCGTTCGCCGCGGAAGTGCTCGAACAGCGGCCTGACCTCGTAGCTGCTGGGGGCCGCATTGATGCTGTGCACCAGCAGCAGTGGCCGGCCGTCGGCCGTGGTGTCAGCGTAGTAGGCGATGCGCCCGGCGCTGCGGGTGTGAAGCTGCGCCAGCGGTGCCGAGAGTGCCGGCGGCAGTTGCGCTGCTGCGGGGGTGCTACTGCCGGCCGGGGGGCGCTGTTGTGTCATGCTGCGATGTCCTGTGGTCTGTGCACGGCGATGGTTGCAATCGCCCCACCGCTGCGCCGATGATGCGCCGCCTCACTGGCGCGGCTTGCGTCGGCGCGGCCCACGCTGGGGTCGCGCGGTCGGCCCGTGCAGCACGGGGCGCGCTGGGTCATGTTGTCCGGGTCATGCTGTCCGGGCCATGTTGTCTGATTGGAGTAAACAGGTGAATCCGGAAAAGGTCGTCTTCGGTTTTTTCATTCTCCTGGCCCTGACCCTGAACGTCGGCTTCGTCTTCGGCGACATCGACGAGCCGGGCCATCACCACGTGTGGGAGTTCGCCGCGGTGGTGGTGGTGAATGCCATTGCTACGGTGCTNAAGCTCGGCGATCGCACNCAGATGGGTGCCGTGCTCTTGGCCACCAGCCTGGTGGCCATGNTACAGCTCATCGCCGGNGCGCTGGTCTGGACCATCGCCGCGCACGGCACGGCGGCGGGCTTCACGCCGCATGCCCTCGCGAGCGTGGTCTCCCTGGCGGTGGGTGCGGTTGTGGCCAATGTGGTCTCCGTGGTGTTGCTGATCGTCGAGACGGTGATGCTGCGTCGCTGATCGCGGCCCACGGCGGCCTCTGCCCCTCGCCNCAACACCCTCCGCTGTCCGCCCGCCCATGGACAACATCGTCTTTCTGATCTTCCGGCGCATGCGGGCGCCGCTGCTCGCGCTGCTGGTGACCTACACGGTGGCCATGACCGGGCTGGTGGCGATCCCCGGCGAGGACACGGCGGGCAACACCGTGCATCTGAGCTTCTTCGATGCCTTCTATTTCGTCAGCTACACGGCAACCACCATCGGTTTCGGCGAGATCCCGTATCCGCTCACCGGCGCCCAGCGCATCTGGGTGACCTTCTGCGTCTATGCGACGGTCATCGTCTGGCTCTATTCCATCGGCTCCCTCATCGCGCTGCTGCANGACAAGACCCTGCAGCGGGCCATCCGGGAANGNCGCTTCGGCCGGCGCGTGCGCAACATCCCNGACCCTTTCTACCTGATCTGCGGCTACGGCCAGACCGGTAGCGGTCTGGTGCGGGCCTTGACCGATCGGGGCCAGCGCGCGGTGGTGCTCGACAGCAGCGCGGAGCGCGTGAACCTGCTGAAGCTCGAGAGCCTGCGCGAATACGTCCCGGCGCTGCACGCCGATGTACGCCACCCCGACGCCCTGCTGCTGGCGGGGCTGCGACTGCCGAACTGCCGCGGCGTGCTCGCGCTGACCTCGGACAACGAGGTCAATCTGCGGGTGGCCCTCGCCGCGAAACTGCTGCAGCCGGGNGCTCAGGTCATCTGCCGCGCNGATTCCCACGANATCGAGGCCAACATGGCCTCCTTCGGGACCGATCACATCTATGACCCCTTCGATACCTTCGCCAGCTATTTCGCCACGGCGCTGCAGGCACCCTGTCTGACCCTGTTATCGGACTGGCTCGGCGAGCTGCGCGGCAGCCCGCTGCGCGAGTCGGCCCATCCGCCGACGCATGGACTCTGGGTCATCTGCGGCTATGGCCGTTTCGGCAAGGCGCTCTACAACCACCTCAGGCAGCAGGATCTCGAGCTGGTGGTGATCGAGGCGCATCCGGAGCGCACCGACCAGCCCGACTGTGCCCTGGTGCACGGCCCGGGCACAGAGGCCCACACCCTGGAGCAGGCGGCGATCCACCGCGCCGTCGGCATCATCGCCGGCACCGACAACGACGCCAACAACCTGAGCATCGTCATGACCGCCAAGGCGCTGAATCCCGGGCTCTTCACCGTGCTGCGGGAGAACCAGCTAATGAATCGGCAACTGTTCGATGCCGTGGATGCGGACATCATCATGCACCCGAGCCTGATCGTGGCGAACCGCATCCGGGTCCTGCTGGGCACNCCGCTGCTGACGGAGTTCGTGCACGACGCCCGCTTCGAGGACGACGCCTGGGCCTGCGAGCTCATCGCCCGAATCACCGCACTCGTGCAAGATCAAGTGCCGGAGGTCTGGCAGGTGCGCATCGACGCCGACGATGCCTACGCACTGCTGCGGCTGCGGCCACAGGAGCCGCTGCCGAAGATCGAAGACCTGGTGCGCGACCCGCGTGATCGCGGCTGCCGGCTGCCGGCGGTCGTGCTCATGCGCCGCCGCGAGCACGGCCGCACCCTGCTGCCCGATCTCGATGATCGTTTACGCGAAGGTGACGAGCTGTTGTTCTGCGGTCGCAGTGGTGCGCGCTCGAGTATGCTGTGGACATTGCAGAACCTGCATGCGCTCACTTACGTGCTGCATGGCGCGAGTCCGCCGCGCGGTGTCGTCTGGGAATGGTTACTGCGGCTGCAGCGTCGACGACATGCGGTGCCGAAGGAGGGCGCCGCACTGCCCGAGCATCCGCGTGACGACAGCCCGGTCGACTGGAACAACAGGGATTGAAGCGGCGCCTCGGACCGCCGCCAGTGGCCTGTTGGGCCGGGGCGTATGTGTTTGAATCCCGCGCGCCGCTGTCATATGGTCGGGGCTCGCCGCGGCGGCCCAGCCCATCGGCGCCAGCCGCCATCCCATCATCCGGAGATCGCCATGAACGCTTTACTGGACCGACTGGTCGAGGACCACCGCCGGCTCGCGCACTTGATGGTGATGCTCGAGGGCATGCTAGACCGCTTCCACGACGGCTCCGAGCCCGATTATGGGCTCATGTGCGAGCTGCTGGAGTATATGATCGATTACGCCGATCAGGTGCATCATCCGAGCGAGGACCTGATTTTCGAGCGTCTCCTGGCGCAGCCTGGACAGGGCCATGATGTCTTGCGTCGGCTCATGCTCCAGCACGAGTCGCTGGCACAACTGAATCGCCGCTTCAGGGAATCGCTGGAAGGTATCGTCCATGAGGAGGTGCTGCCCCGCGAGGAGGTCGAGCAGCAGGGGCGCGAACTGCTGGCGACGCTGCGCGAGCACATGCGCCTCGAAGACGAAGAAGCCTTCCCCATCGCGCTGGCGAGCCTCACCGACGCCGACTGGGCCGAGCTGCAGGCGCGGGCGCCAACGGCCGATGATCCGGTCTTCGGCCAGGCCGACCCGGAGCGCTTTCGCGCCCTCTACGGGCAATTGCAGGCCGAGATCAGGCAATGAGATGACGCTGGGCCGGGTCGGGCCGGGAGCCACGCTGCTCTCGGCCCGTGCCGCGGCGGCGTCTCGAGGCGTTCGTCAGGGCCCGGGGGTAGCGAGCCCGTCTGCCTCTAGCGCTCGTGACGGCGCCCGGTCATGCGGTGGGCATGGCGGTGGGCATGGCGGTGGGCATGGCGGCGGACATCGGATTGTCCTGATCGGCCTGTTGTCTGCGCCGAGTCTGCCCCGATGTTGTTCGTGGGAGGCGCAGCGCATCGCCGGCGCGCCGCCGGCCACCGGCGTCGGTCGCACGATGCCATGCCGCCCATCCCAGGCCCCGACTTCCCCCTGACAACACGGCCGGCAGGGAATACCTGACGCTCGCGACACCATGCGATACAAGAACGTACCTGGCTTTGAGCACGGCACCCCCGAGAGTCTCGGTGTGCTCATGCTGAATCTCGGCACACCCGATGCCCCCACGCCAACGGCGGTGCGCCGCTATCTTGCCGAGTTTCTGAACGACCCGCGGGTGGTGGAGCTACCCCGCCCCATCTGGTGGCTGGTGCTGCACGGCGTCATTTTGCGGGTGCGCCCGAGTCGCTCGGCACGCGCCTACCAATCCGTCTGGACCGAGCGCGGCTCGCCGCTGTTGGATGTGGCCCAGCGCCAGGCCAATGGCCTGCGCGCCCTGCTGGATGCCCGCTTCGGCGAGGGGGTCCGCGTGGAGCTCGGCATGCGCTACGGGCGGCCGTCGGTGTCGGATGCACTGGAGCGGCTCAAGCAGGCCAATGTCCGACGTCTGCTGGTGCTGCCCCTCTATCCGCAGTACTCCGCCACCACCACCGCTTCGGTGTTCGACGCCGTGACCGACGAGCTCAGCACCTGGCGCTGGCTGCCGGAGCTGAGATTCATCAATCATTACCACGACGACCCGAACTATATCGACGCGATGGTGCACAGCATCCGCGCCTACTGGGACGAGCACGGCGAGCCCGAGCGGCTGCTGTTCTCGTTCCACGGTATTCCGAAGAAATACTTCATGGCCGGCGATCCCTACCATTGTCACTGCCACAAGACGGCACGGATGGTGGTGGAGGCCCTCGACCTGCCGGAAGACCGTTGGCTGGTGTCGTTCCAGTCCCGCGTTGGTCGCGATGAATGGCTCCAGCCCTACACGGACGAAACCCTGAAGCTCTGGGGCGGCGATGGCGTCAAGCAGGTGCATGTGATCGCACCCGGCTTTTCGGCGGATTGTCTGGAAACGCTGGAGGAGATCGACGTGGAGAACCGCGAATATTTCCTCGAGGCCGGCGGTGAGGAGTATCACTACATTCCCTGCCTCAATGACGACCCGCGGCACCTGGAAATGATGCTGGGGCTGGTGGAGCGCCACGCCTGTGGCTGGCCGGAGATGACCGGCATCGCCGAAGACTGGTGACGCCATCACCGCAACGTCCCGCCGCGCGCCCGCCGCCGGCGGATGCGGTTGTCATCGGCTGCCGGCGTCCGTATCTGTCTCCGCCGGAGCATCAAGCCAACACCCAATGTCAGGCGCCGTCCGTGCGGGCAGCGCCGCCGGACAAATCCTATGGACAAGCATCCCCTCCCCACCGAGCTCAAGCTCAATCAGTCCGCCCGCGTGCTGGAGATCAGCTTCGATGACGGCGCGCATTTTCGGCTGCCCTGCGAATACCTGCGTGTATACTCCCCATCCGCCGAGGTGCGCGGTCACACACCCGACCAAGCCAAGCTGCAAGTGGGCAAGGAGTACGTCAACATCCGCGATATCCAACAGGTGGGCACGTATGCGGTGAAGATCGTCTTCGATGACGGCCACAAATCCGGTTTGTACGACTGGCAATACTTGTACAAGCTCGGACGCGGCTGGCAGCCGTTGTGGCAGGACTATCTGAGCCGTCTCGCCGAGGTCGGCCGCAGGCGCTCGATCGACGACCCCTTCGAGGCGATGCGGGCCCGCGGCGAACAGCCAGCCACGCTGCCAGCCCACGACGCCGTCTGAGAGTGGGCCGCAGAAGGCGCTGGCATGCGTCTGATCCGCCCGCGGGCCCCAAACCTTCAGCATTCCCGCAGCCCCTGTTGCGCGCGACCCCCAAGCCCCCGGCCCGTCGCCGGGGGCTCGACTGAGCAGCGTGCCATGGGGCCAGGAGCCGCCGCCCGGCGGTGGGCCTAGCCGTCGCCCGACGCGCTCGTCATGGCGCAACGCTCGATGCCAGCGAGCGCGAAACGCCAGACGTGCTCGATCAATGGCTCCAGTCGCTCTGGCACCGGGGGCCGCTCCGGGTGCAGCCGGCTGATGATGGGGCCCGCGTGGTGGTAGTACAGCACTTGGCCGATCACACTCGCGGCGCAATCGATGGTGCGCGGATCATCGGGCCCGTCCCCCAACAACTCGCCGACGATGCTGTAGAGCTCACGTGCATCGGGCTCCAGATGCTCGGCGACGATGCGATCGAGCACCTCGCTCGGGCTCGCCATCTCGGTGAGATAGATGGTGCTGAGCTGCACCTGGCGCTCGGTGTTGCCGGCGCAGCAGAAGATCTCTTCGAACAGCGCGCGGATATAGACCCGCAGGCGCTCGGCCGCGGGCGCGTCGGCGGGGAGAAAGTCCGTGCGGCGTTGTCGCAGCGTCTCGAACAGGGTGCCGTAGATGGCTTCGTAGAGCCGCCGCTTATCGCCGAAGTGGTAGTGGACCGCGGCGACGTTGGCGCCGGCGCGGCTGCAGATCTCGCGAATGGTGGCGGCCTCGTAGCCATGCTCGGCGAACACCTCCAGCGCCGCCTCCAGAAGGCGCTCGCGGGTGCCGCCGCCGTTCGCCGTTGCCCCTGCCCGTTGTGCCACGCGCCCGCGCCCGACCTGCCGTTTGGGTCTCTGGTAACGGGAGTTTAACCCAAGCGACGGTGGGGGCGCGCCCGCCGTCCTCCGCCTGGTCCGCTGCGTGGGCACTGATGTACCATCAAGCGGATGTCCGCACACCGCCGCAGCCCAGCCACGGGCCCGGCCGTCGCGGCGCTTGCCCACGAGCAGCGGTCACAGGCCTTGAGCACGAACAAATCAGCCCCTTCCGCGACGACCGCCCGCCCGGATCGCACGCAGACGCAGGTCGTCGGCCACACGGCCGCCCGCGGCGGCGGGCCGCGCCCGCCGCAGGCCACGCGTCGGCGTCACGCCCCGTTCGGCGTCACGACCTGGTTTGCGCGCCTGGTGGCCACGCCCCTGGCCCTACCCCTGGACGTAGCGTTGATCGGGCTCCTCGGCGCGGCCGTGCTGCTCGGCAGCATTCAGGATGAGCTGCCGGCGGTGGAGGCGCTGCTCGAGATCAAGCTCGAGGAACCGCTGCGGATCTACACCGCCAACGGCTCCCTCATGGCCGAGTATGGCGCGCAGCGCCGCCGCGCCGTGGACTTCGAAGACATCCCGCCCGACCTGGTCAACGCCTTCCTCGCCGCCGAGGACAGCCGCTTCTACGCCCACCGCGGCATCGACGTCATCGGCCTGGCCCGGGCCGCCTACGCCGTGGCGCGGGCCGGAGCAGCCACCCAGGGTGGCAGCACCATCCCGATGCAGGTGGCGCGCAACGTCTTCCTGACACCCGAGAAGACGGTCAAGCGCAAGCTCACGGAGATCATGCTCGCCATGCGCATGGAAGCCACCCTGAGCAAAGCGCAGATCCTGGAGCTGTATCTGAACAAGATCTTCTTCGGTAACCGCGCCTACGGCATCTCCGCCGCCGCCGAGTTCTACTACAGCAAGCCGTTGGACGCGCTGACGCTGGCGCAGATGGCCATGCTCGCCGGCCTGCCCAAGGCGCCGTCCGCCAACAATCCGCTGGCGGACCCGCAGCGCGCACGCGAGCGTCGGGACTGGATTCTCGACCGCATGCTGCGGCTCGGCTACATCGACGAAGCCGCGCACCGCACGGCCCGGGCCTCGCCGGTGACGGCAGAAGGCCATGTCACCCCCGTCGAGTTCGAGGCCGGCTATGCCGCGGAGATGGCGCGCCAGGCCATGGTGGATCGTTTCGGTGAGGAGGAGGCCTACCGCCTCGGGCTGAAGGTCATCACGACCATCGACGAGACCCTGCAGACGGATGCCGATCGGGCGCTGCGCCGCGGCCTCATGGACTACAACCGCCGCCACGGCTACCACGGACCGGAAGACCGGCTCGAGCGTGTTGCCGACATGAGCCCGCAGGCGCTGGACGCCTACATCGCCGAGCGTCCAGTCGTGCCCGATCTGCCGGTGGGCGTGGTGCTGGAGGCGGATGCGGATGCGGCCCAGGTCTACCTCGGCGGTGGCGCGACCCGCGAGCTGCGCCTGTGGCAGGTCAGCCACATGCGCGAGTACATCAACGAGAACGCCAAGGGTCGACGGCAATCCCGCGTCGACCGGGTCGTCGCCGCCGGCGACGTCATCCGCATGCGCCAGAACAAAAAGGGCAGTTGGATCCTCGCCCAGGTACCCACCGTGGGCGGCGCCCTGGTGGCGGTGTCGCCCACCGACGGTGCCATTCGCGCCGTCTCTGGCGGCTATTCGTTCGAATGGTCCGAGTTCAACCGGGTCACCGACGCCCGCCGCCAGCCCGGCTCGACCTATAAGCCCTTCGTCTACGCCGCCGCATTGGGCAAAGGCTACACGCCCGCAAGCCTGATGAGCGATACCCGCACCAGCTTCGGGCGCTGGCGTCCGAAGAACGCCGATGACAAGTACATGGGCACGATTCGCATGCGGGTGGCGCTCGCCAAGTCCCGCAACCTCGCCGTCGTCAATCAGCTGCACCGCATGGGCATCGACTATACGCGGGATTTTCTGCAACGGTTCGGCTACGGCATGGAGGATATACCGCGCAATTACGCGCTCGCCCTGGGCAGCGGCAGCTCGACGCCGTTGCAGCTGGCGGCGGGCTATGCGGTGTTCGCCAACGGTGGCTACCGGGTCGAGCCGCATATCGTCCAGCGCATCGAAGACGCCGCGGGCAATCTGTTGTTCCAGGCCGAGCCGCCGCGGGCCTGTGTCGACTGCTGGCTGGAGCCGGAGGCAGATGCGGCCCAAACCCTGGGGCTGGACGCCGCCGACAGCCCGCTGGCGCAGCAGGTGCTGGATCCGCGCATTGCCTACAACATGCATTCCATGCTGCAGGATGTCATCACGGATGGCACGGCGAAGCGTGCGCGGCGGCTGGGACGCTCCGACCTGGCTGGCAAGACCGGCACCACCAACGATTCGCGCGACTCCTGGTTTGCCGGCTACATGCCCCGGCTCGTGGTCGTCGCCTGGATGGGCATGGATGACAACCGGCCCCTCGGTGCCGGTGAATGGGGTGGCACGGCGGCGCTCGGCATGTGGGTCGAGTTCATGGCGGACGCACTGGCGGACGAGCCCATCGCCGAGATCAAGCGTCCCGAGGGCATGGTGCCCGTGCGTGTGAGCGCGACCACGGGCCAGGCGACCACCGGCGGCGGCGTGCTGGAGCACATTCGCAGCGAATACGCGCTGATGACCCTGGGTCCGGATCCGGTGCAATACGCCGCCGCCGGCGATGACGCGAACGCCGACGGAGCCGATGGGCGTGGTTCCCGGCGCCGCGCCCCGCGGGTGATGGACGAATTGTTCTGAGCCGGCGCAGCGCCGCCGGGCGCCGGCCGATGCCGCCGTCAACCGCACGCGGCGGTCGTCGCCAGGGCGAGATCCGCACCGCCGCGGGATGTGATCTGCAACTGGGCGCCCGCCGGCAACAGGCAGGTACCGCCGCGGTGCAGCCGCAGTCGCGAGGCCGCGCCGTCGATGTGGAGCGTCCCATCCAGCACCAGCCCGAGCATCACGGCATGGGGTTCCAGTGGTGCCGCGTCGCCGACCCCCAGCCGCAGCCGCCGCAGGGAGAATTCCGCCACCGGCGGCGCGTAGATCTGCCAGCGCGGATCGTGCGCCGCCGTCTGCGGTGCCATGATCCGCGGTACATGCGGATCGACGCGCAGCACCTCGAGCAGCGCATCGACGTCGATATGCTTGGCGCTCAAGCCACCGCGTAGCACGTTGTTGGAGTTGGCCATCAGTTCCAGGCCCGCGCCCTGCAGATAGCTGTGCAGCTCGCCGGCGGGCAGAAAGATGGCCTGCCCCGGACGCAGGTGGAGCAGGTTCAGGAGCAAGAATGACAGCAGGCCGCGGTCGTAGTGACCGCGCGGGGAGTATCGCCGGTGCGCCGCCAGCAGCCAGCGGCAGCGCTCGCGGCTCGTATCCTTGGGGTCTGAGCACCTGCGCTGCGCCGCCGTCACCAGCGGCGCCAGGCGTGCGTCGACGGCCGCCTGCGGCAGGCGCATGAACTCCGCGTACAGGGTGCGCAGCCCGTGCGTGCTGGCGTCGAAACGCCGGCCCAGATCCGCCAGGGACGGCCAGCGCACCAGCTCTGCGGCGATCGCTTCCAGCGGGCGAAAGCCGCGCAGCGCATGGAAGTCCGTCAGCGCCACCAGCAGCTCGGGCTTGTGATTGCGGTCGCGATAGCTGCGTCCGGGATCGTTCAGCGCAAGGCCGAGGCGGTCCTCGCGCAAACAGCCATTCGCCGCCTGTGTGCGGTTCGGATGGGCCTGAATCGACAGCGGTGTCGCCGCCGCAAGCACCTTGAACAGGAAGGGCAGGGTGGCGCCGAAGCGTGCGACCATCGCGGCCCCGAGCACGGCCTCCGGCAGCGCGGCGACGAGCACATCGAGTGGTACCCGGGCGGGATGCAGGCAGGCGGTGGCGGGCAGATCGGGGTGGGCGCCGATCCAGAGCTCCGCTTGCGGTTCGACCGCCGGCGATTCGGCGCCGAGCAGTTGCGGGATGAAACGCCGGTCGCCCCAGCCGTAGTGGTGAACGCCGCAGCACAGCGCCACCGGATGGGGCTTGCGGGCGTAGGCGGCGATGGCGTCCGCGGCCAGGCGTTGGTCTGCGCGCGAGCCGCCGCCGTTGGCCGCCGCCATGGCTCAACGGGCGTTGTCGCCGGTGATGGGAACGAAGCGCACCGGCAGCAGCGCACGCTCGCGCAGGCGACCGTCCGCTTGTTTGGTGAGCAGGGTGAGCTGCTGGATGGCGTGTGTGGCGCCCACGGGCATCACCAGGCGCCCACCCACCGCGAGCTGCTCGATCAATGGCTCGGGGATCGTCGGGTGGGCGGCGGTGACCACCACGGCGTCGAAGGGCGCCGCCTCGGGCCATCCCAAATAACCGTCACCGGCACGCACATGGACGTTGGCGTAGCCCAGGCGCTGCAGCGTGGCGGCGGCCCGCTCGGCGAGCTCGGGCACGATTTCGACGCTGTAGACTTCCACGCCCATGGCGGCGAGCACCGCCGCCTGATAGCCGGAGCCGGTGCCCAGCTCATAGACCCGGTCACCGGCCTCGACCCCGGCCAGGTGGCTCATCACCGCGACCATGTAAGGCTGGGAGATGGTTTGGCCCGCGCCAATGGGCAGCGGACTGTCCTGATAGGCCTGGCTGCGCAGCGCCGGCGGCACGAATGCTTCGCGGGGGACGCGGCGCATGGCCTGGATCACCGCCGGGTCGAGCTGGTCGGTGCCCAGAGACGCCGCAGTGGTGGCGACATGCTGTTCGATGGCGTCCACCATGCGCTGGCGGGCGGCCTCGGAGGGACCGTCGTCGGCGGGGAGCAGGCCGGCGGCGAGGCCCATGCCGACGATGCCGAGCAGCAGCACCGGCGCGAGCAGGGCTGACGGACGCTGTGGGCGGCGAGATGTGTGCATGGCGGCGGCCGTCGGTCGAAAGCGCCCTTGCGCAACGGCTGCGCAACGGTCATTGCAGACGGAGCCCTGGCGGGGCACGCTTGAATAGTAGCACCGCCCACAGCCGTCGCACCAACGTGCACCGCTGCGCCCGATGATGCGCCCACGCAGCCGCACCCGTATGCTGTTGGCCAGGGCCCGCATAGCTCGCCCGGCCCTGCTGTACTTCTACCTGACGACGAGGGGGCGATGACGATGGATCTGACCGACAAGACGGCGGTGATCACCGGCGCCAGCCGCGGGCTGGGTGCGGGGCTGGCGACGCGGTTCCTGCAGCGGGGGCTGCGGGTGGCCGCCTGCGCCCGCCATCGCCCGCAGCTGGCGGGCGACGCCGCCAGTCTCCTCACCCAGGCCGCCGACGTGACCGACGCCGAGGCCATGGCGCAGCTCTGTGCCGAAGCCGTCGCCCGGTTCGGCCGGGTGGATCTGTGGATCAACAACGCCGGACTGCTGGTGCCCATCGGTCCGCTGCACGAGAATGATCCGGCGCAGGTCGCGCTGCATCTCCAGGTGAACGTGACGGGCGTTTTCAACGGCAGCCGCGCCTTCATCCGCCATGTGCACGCGCGTGGCGGTGACGGCGTGCTGCTGAATATCAGCTCTGGCGCCGCACGCAATGCCTACGCCGGCTGGTCCGCCTACTGCGCCGGCAAGGCCGCCGTCGAGCGCATGAGCGAGGTCATCGCGCTGGAACAGGCCGACGGCGGTGTGCGCGTGCACGCCGTCGCCCCCGGCATCATCGACACCGAGATGCAGGCACTGATCCGCAGCTGCTCCCCGCAGCAGTTTCCGCGGGTACAGAAGTTCCTGGACTTCAAGGCCAGGGACGCCTTCAGCTCGCCGGCGTTCGTCGCCGACCGCATGCTGGAGCTCGCCTTCGATCCCGTCACCGCCGCCGACGCGCCGGTGCTGACGACCCTGCCATTGGAGCACGGCTAGCATGTCGTCGCCGGTGCGGCCGGCGTGAGTCCGTGACGGCGCCGACGGCGCCGATGCGCCCGGCAACATCGGTGTAGCGCCGGTCACCCGCCGCTGGCACGCAGCTGCTCGGTCAGCTTGGAGAGCTCGCGCTGCATCTGCAGGTTCTGAAACGGCTGCAGCGCCGGCACCTGTCGGCGCAATAGGCCGTCGAGCAATTGCTGGCTGGACTGCACCAGGTCCACCAGCTCGCCGGAGACACGCACGGTCTCGTAGGTGTTCCATGCGGCGGCGATGTCCCGCTGCAGCGCTTCACGGGCGGCGGCGACTTGCTGGCCCTGCTCCTTGAGATAACGGCGATAGACATCGGCGGCCCGCAGGGTCAGCTGCTGGGCCTCCAGATTGGCGTCCAGGATGGCCGCTTTCTGCGGGTGCTCGCGCTTGAGCGCGCGGGTTTCCGCCGACAGCTGTCGGGCACGGCCGGCGATGTCGTTGATCTCGGGAACGTAGCGCTGATCGATGGCCTGCTCCACGTCCAGGTGCATTTGGTTGAGGGCGCGCAGCAGCACCAGGTACATGCCGTAGTAGCGCCGGGCGCTGTCGAGATCCTCGCCGCTCTCGGCCATCAAGGCCTCCAGCTGCGCGGTGACGGCCTTGACGTTGTCGAAGACGATACCCAGGTCGACGATGTTGTCGCCCACCACCGTCGACAGCAGGAACTCCAGCTGCTCGTCCGAGAGCTCAAGCCCCATGCCGCGCAGCTCCGCCGCGAATTGCTGCTTGATGGCCGCGAGCGCTTGTTCGGCACGGGCGATGGTCTGCGCCCGCTCGTCGATGAGCCGGTCGTAATCGCTCACGCTGCGCTCCATCACGGATTGCTCGGGGGCCGCCACCCGCGCCTTGCGGAAGCGGTCCATATCGGCGCGCGCGTTCGCGATGGTCTGCTCCAAGGCGCCGATGCGCTCGCGGTAGCGCTGCACCGGGGAGGTGGACAGAATGCCGACGGCGGCGTCGAGCAAGGCGTCGATCTCCGTCTGGGCATCGTCTTGGTCGCGTCGGAACCATGCCCTCTCGGGCAAGTCCCGTTGCGCCTCCTGCAGGGCGACCGTCTCCTCCAGCTTGGGCACGACGTTGATCCAGACCTCGCCGAAGGCGTCGCGTTCTTGGGGTGTCAAAGAGTCCCGGGCGCTGTCCCAGACCTGGCGCGAGCGCTGCCACCACTCGCCGGCGGTGTCGCGGGAGCGCTCCCACCAGGCGTCCGCCTGCTGGGTCGATCGCTGCCAGAGCTCGAGCGCCCTGTCGGTGAGGTCTGCGGTGGCTGTATCCGCGGTCTCAGCGCCGACGTCGGCGGCCCGGTCCTGTGCGGGCACGACGGCGGGCAGCGGCAATAAGGCGAGCAGGAGCAACGGCATTCGAAGCATGGATCGTTTGGACGCTAGGGTCGGGGGTCTTCGCGGTTTGGGCTTGCAGATTCTACTGGATACCCCCGGCGTCGCCCCGACTCGAAAGCGTTGCCCGCGACGCCGCTGCTTGTGGACCTCGGTATGCTCTGATACCTTGCACCATTGCGTGCGGCGCTGTCCGCACGGCTGATCAATGGTGGGCACCACCGGTCCCCCCGCAACGCGAAACCGTGAATCCGGTCAGGCCCGGAAGGGAGCAGCCGCAGCGGTGGCAGTGTGTGCCGGGGTGTGGCTGGTGGCGCCCGCCGCCCCTTATGATTCGCGCATTCTTACAAGGCACCGGGCCTCGCCGCCGTCCAAATGCAACAACGGGCGACGGCTCGCATGGCACGTGCCTCCGCTGATTCCCCAAGTCAGAGTTTGGCTGAGCAACCGCCACCGCTGGGTTACACTGCGACCATGTTGCGGATCTTCTTCGAGCGGGCGCACGCGTGCCCGACCAGCCCATGACCTATCAGGTGCTCGCCCGCAAATGGCGCCCCCGCGCCTTCGCCGACTTGGTGGGGCAGGGCCATGTGGTCCAGGCCCTCTCCAACGGCCTCGAGCGTGGCCAGCTGCATCACGCCTACCTCTTCACCGGCACCCGCGGCGTCGGCAAGACGACGCTGGCACGCATCCTCGCCAAGACCCTGAACTGCGAGCAGGGTGTGGGGCCGACCCCCTGCGGCACCTGTGCCACCTGCCAGGAGATCGACGGCGGGCGCTTCGTGGACCTCATCGAGGTGGATGCCGCCTCGCGCACCAAGGTCGACCAGACCCGGGAACTGCTGGATAACGTGCCCTTCGCGCCGGTGCGCGGGCGCTACAAGGTCTATCTCATCGACGAAGTGCACATGTTCTCCGCCAGCAGCTTCAACGCGCTGCTGAAAACGCTGGAAGAGCCGCCGGAGCATGTGAAGTTCGTGCTCGCCACCACGGACCCGCAGAAGCTGCCGGCGACGGTGCTCTCGCGCTGTTTGCAGCTCCACCTCAAGCGCCTGCTGCCCGAGCAGATCGAGGGCCGCTTTCGCCAGGTGCTGGCCGCCGAGGGGATCGATTGCGACGATGCCTCCCTGGGGCTCCTGGCCCGCGCCGCCGACGGCAGCATGCGCGATGGCCTGAGTCTGCTGGACCAGGCCATCGCCTTCGGTGGCGGCAGGCTGCAGGCCGACGATGTGCGCCGGATGCTCGGCACCCACACGGGAGACCTGGTGCCGGCATTGGTGGCGGCGCTGGCGGCCGGCGACGGCGAGCGCGTGCTGGCGGAAGTGGATCGGCTCATGGAACTGACGCCGGACTTCGCCGCGGTGCTGACGGAGCTCATCACGCTGCTGCATCGCATCGCCCTGGCCCAGCAGGTGCCGACGTCGGTGGCCGCTGACCACCCGGACGCCGAGACACTGCGTCGACTCGCCGCCGCGCTTCCCGCCGAGGACGTGCAACTGTTCTATCAGGTGCTGCTGACGGGGCAGCGGGATCTGCCGCTGGCGCCGGACCCGCGCACCGGCTTCGAGATGGTGCTACTGCGGGCGCTGGCCTTCCGGCCTGCGCGTGCCGATGACGACGCCGGTGGCGGCGCTGGCGGCGCTGGCGGCGCTGGTGGCGGCGGCGGCCCCGCAGGCGACGGCC
>PR_CR_10_Liq_1_inCRDRAFT_1001134_pt1 | contig 15531 bp, 17 predicted proteins | sample PRCRCaboRojoPR_3_FD_10241 | JGI IMG/M metagenome (IMG submission 10241)
TTTGTCACGACCGGCGCACGGGTGGTTGAGGTCGGCCGCGATTGACCGAGTTCGGCGGGTGGCACCGGCGTGATCCGGACAAAAAAAAGCCGGCATTGCGGCCGGCCAAGAGGAGGAGAGAGAGAAAACCCTCTGTTGCATTGCAGTATAGCAAAATCTGGCACGGAGAAAACTATTCCTGCCACGCCCATCACTCGTGCTTGACATGCATCAATGCTTTGCGTTCCAACGCCTCGAGCCGCCGGTCGGTGCGGCGCAACAGCTCGAGGATTTCCTCGCGCTCCCGGTGCGCACGGGCCTCTGACTCGGCCCGGCGCTCGTCTTCTTCTTCCCAGTGCGCCGACTGCATGGTGTTGACGATGATACCGATAAAAAGATTGAGGATCGTGAACGCCGTCACCAGGATGAACGAGACAAAATAAAGCCAGGCAAAGGGATAGGCCGCCATCACCGGCCGGGCGATCCCCATGGACCAGCTCTCGAGGGTCATCACCTGAAAGAGGGTATACATCGACCGACCCAGGGTGCCGAACCATTCGGGGAAGCGCTCACCGAAAAGCTCGGTGCCCATCACACCAAAGATGTAGAAGACCAGGCCGAGCAGAAAGACAATCCAGCCAATACTGGGAATGGCCGAAACCAGCGCCTCGACCAGCAGTCGCAGACGCCGGACGGTCGAGAGAAGACGCAGCACCCGCAGGATCCGCAGTGAGCGCAGGATGCTCAAAGGCCCGGCGGTGGGCACCAGCGAGATGCCCACGATGATGAAATCGAACCAGTTCCAGCCACTGCGGAAAAAGCGCGGCCCCCAGGCAAAAAGCTTGATGCCGATCTCAAGGGCAAAAATGGCCACGATGGCCGCCTCGAGCCCCAGGATCCAGTCTCCGGCCCGGGCCATGACGCCATCGGAAGTGGCCAGGCCCAGCAACACGGCGTTGGCGATGATCAGCCCGATGATGCCGTAATGCGGGATGGGCGATTCGATCCACGCGCCGGCCCGTTCCCGCCAATGCTCGAACATCGAGGCCTGCCTCATCCACCGCCCCCATGGCCATCCAGCCGAGCGCGCAGCGCCGCGGCGGCCTGGCGGATTTCGCTGCGTTCGGCATCGCTTTTGCGTTGCAGGTTGCGGAACTGGAACTGCAACCGCCGATTGCCACCGAGCTGGGCCTCGTGCCGGTCGAGGAAATCCCAGTACAGGGTGGTAAAGGGGCAGGCCTTGTCGCCAACCGCCTTTTTCGGGTTGTAGCGACACTGGGCGCAGGCGTTACTCATCCGATCGATGTAGGCACCGCTGGCGCAATAGGGCTTGGTCCCGACCACACCGCCATCGCCAAACTGGCTCATCCCCAGCGCATTGGGCAGGCTCACCCAGTCCACGGCATCGAGATACATCGCCATATGCCAGCGATGGAAGGCATACGGGTGCACCCCATAGAGCTGGGCGAACAGGCCCAGGACCATGAGCCGCTGGATGTGGTGGGCATAGCCATGGGTGAGCAGTCCCTCCATGGCATCCGCCAGACAGGCCATTTCGGTGTCGCCATCCCAGAAAAACGCGGGCATCGCCTGCTCATGCCCCAGGGCATTGAGCTCGGCGTAATCCGGCATTTTCAGCCAGTACACCCCGCGAATGAACTCGCGCCACCCAAGCACCTGACGGATAAAGCCCTCGACGGCGTTGAGCGGCGCCCGGCCCGCCCGCCAGGCGGCCTCGGCCTGCTCGATGCAATCCCGCGGATCGAGCAGATGCAGGTTGAGCGAGGTGGACAGCCGGGCATGAAAGAGCAGCGGCTCACCGGTCCAGATTGCATCCTGCCAGGTCCCGAAGGCCGGCAGGCGATGCTCGATGAAGTCATCCAGCGCGGCCCTGGCCTGGGCCGGCGTCACCGGTTGATTGAACTCGGCGGCATCACCGGGGTGGTCGGCGTAGCGCTCGCGGACCGCGGCAATCACCCCGGCGGTCAGGGCATCGGGCTGAAACTGCGGATGGGCCGGCAGCGCCCCTGGTCCCTCGGCACCGAAGGCGGCCCGGTTGTCCTTGTCGAAGTTCCAGGCGCCCCCGGCGGGCTGGTCACCCTCCATCAACACGCCATAACGCTTGCGCATGAGACGATAGAAATATTCCATCGTGAGACTGCGCCGCCCCTCGGCCCAGCGGGCAAAGTCGGCGCGGCTGGCCAGAAAGTGCCTGTCGTTGCGCCAGTCCAGCGGGATTCCGCGTTCGGCAATCACCGCGCAGAGGGCCTGCTCGATCTGCCAGTCACCGCATTCCATCATGACAACCTCGGCCGGCCGCAGCCGGTCCAGGTCGTCGGCCAGATGGTCGGCCAGGCTTCGCGGCGCCGCCCCGGGGGGGTGGTCCTCGATGGCGTGGTATTCCACCGTCACCCCACGGCCACGCAATTCATCGCGGAGGTGACGCATGGCCGCAAAAAACAGCACAAGACGCTGTTGATGCACCGCGTCCCGGGAGGCCTCGGCACTCGCCTCGGTCATCCAGACCCGATCGCGGCCGGCATCCAGGTCATCAAAAAGCGCGCTCTGGCGATCCAGTTGATCCCCAAGCACCACCACCAATCGATTCGATTCAGTCATTGCCCCGCACCTCCTGCATGGGTGGAACCAGCAAGGTGGGATCGATGCGCTGATCGAACCAGTTCATGCGCCAGTCCAGGTGGGCGCCGGTCACCCGTCCGGTGGCGCCGACCCGGGCGATGACCTGACCGCGACGGATCGCCTCGCCCGGTGAGACGAGCATTTCGGATAGATGCAGAAAGCTCGACGACAGCCCCTGGCCATGATCGACAATCAGCGTCCCGCCCGAGAAAAAAAGATCCGGCTCGGCCAGGGTGACCACCCCGTCCGACGGCGCCCGCACCGGTGTGCCGGTGGGGCGGGCGATATCGATGCCGTAATGGGGTTGTCGGGGCTGACCATTGAGAATGCGCTGGCTGCCATAAACGCCGGAAATCGGCCCGGTGACCGGCCAGCGCCAGCCGGCATCGAAGAAACGCTGTGGCAGACGCCGGGCGCGGGCATCGCGAACCAACGCCGCATCCCGCCGGATCCGCGCCAGGGTCTCGGCATCGGGACTGACCTGATTGTCCGGTAATCCGTCAATGCGCTGGATGTCGTAGGCACGGGTCTCGATCGTCAGCCGGTGGCGGGTCACGCTTCCATCGGCGGCCGTCACCGTGATCACCGGCTGCTCGGGGGCGTCCCGGCCCAGCCCCAGCAGAAAACGCCCCTCGGCATCCACCGGGACCGCATGGCCAAGAAAACGCACCTCACTGCCGGGCGGCACCTCGCCGTGCAACAGACCCCCCTGGCGTCGGGGGCCATCCAGCTCGAGCGCCATGGCCACACCGGCCAGAAGCCAGCCAGCCATGGCGAAAAGCATCGCCGCACCCCGGGGACTAGGCAAGCGACACCCCCGGCTTGTTCTCGCGAATGGCCGTCATCATATAGTTGACCGCCAGACTGGATGTGTAGCGGAACCGCCGCGTCACCGGGCTGACCGCCACGCCGGTGCGGTCGACGACCGAGAGCCCCGCCGCCGCCAGGGGCGCCTCGACCTCGGCGGGTCGCCGCAGTTTACGGTACTGATGGGTGCCCCGCGGCAGCCAGCGTAGGACGTACTCGGCACCAAAGATCGCCGTCACGCCCGCCAGGGGGGTGCGGTTGATGGTGGCAACAAACATCATGCCACCGGAGCGGACCTGGGCGGCGCAAGCCTTAAGAAACGCCGGCAATCCCTCGACATGCTCGACCACCTCCATGTTGAGCACCACGTCATAGGGCCCGGTGCTGGCCTGGTGGGATTCGACCGTCTCGCAGCGATAATCGATATCCAGACCGGACTGGGCGGCGTGATCGCTGGCGATGGCGATATTGCGCGCCACCGGATCGATTCCCGTGACCGTCGCGCCCAGACGGGCCATGGATTCGCTTAAGATACCGCCACCGCAGCCGATATCCAGCACCCGCAGCCCCGCAGCGGGTCGATCATCCGCGTCGCTGTGGTAATGCTCGGCGATGCGTTGCCGGAGATACCCCACGCGAAACCGGTTGAGCCCGTGCAACGGCCAGAAGGGCCCATCCGGATCCCACCAGGCCTGGGCCAGGCGGTGATAATGCGCGGTTTCCCGGGGGTCGACACTCTCGCCGCTGGCATCAGTCATGGACAACACCCCGGTCATTCGCGTTGTCGCGACACTCCGGGCACAGCCCCTCCAGTTCGATGGTCTGATCCACCAACGAAAACCCCTGGTTTTCGGCTTTCTCACGGATGAGCCCGGCAATGGCCGGATCATCCAGCTCGGCCACCGCCTCACAGCCCTGACAGATTAGAAACTGCCCGGCATGGTGGTGGTCGGGCTGGCCACAGCCCACGTAGGCGTTGAGCGAAGCGAGACGATGGATCAGCCCCTCGGCCAGGAGAAAGTCCAGGGCCCGATAGACGGTGGGCGGCGCCGCCGAGGCCGATGCCTCCTGGAGCCGTGCCAGCAGCTCATAGGCCTTGACCGGCTGATGGCTGGCCCAGATCAACTCGAGCACCCGTCGACGCAGCGCCGTCAGGCGGCGTCCCCGCTCGGCGCAGAGCCGCTCCGCCTCGGCAAGGGCCTCGTCAATACAGTGCTGGTGGTCGTGATCGTCGCCCGGGAATGGATTGACGACATAGGTCGTCGCCCGGTTTGACTGAAGGGTTTTACGCATCGATAAGGCTCCTGACCCAGGGGCTAGCCTACGGTCATCGGCCCGATACGTAAAACCCTGAATGGTTAGTGTTTCACCGGAATCCGGCGGCTGTGACTGGCCTTGTGCTTGCCAATGGTGACGGTCAGCACACCGTCATGGCCCTTGGCTTCGATGGCCTCCGGGTCGGCATCATCGGGCAGCGCGAACCGCCGGTAGAACACCCCGTGGGAACGCTCCATCCGGCGCACTCCGTGCTCGGTCTGCTCATGTTCGGTGCGCCGCTCACCCTGGATGCTGAGCATGCCGTGCTCCATGGTGACCTCGATATCCGCCGGCTTGACGCCCGGAATATCCGCCTCTACCCGGTAATGATCGGCCTCCTCGCGGATGTCCACCGCCGGGACCCACTGGCTGGTCTCAACGGTCGAGCCATCCGGCGCACCGCCCAACCAGGGGGCGTCGAAGAAACGATCGAGTTCGCGTCGCAGATCCATTAATCCGCCGATGGGTCGATAGGGTTTGAGCTCCATGATGGTTACCTCCTTGATGAGATGAATCGTTGCTCACTTTCCATCCCTCCCTCGCGAACGGATATATGGGCAAGGGACAAGGGTTTCAACCATCGCCACCCACGGGTGTTTGGTGGGCCACCCGATCGCGCAGATAGCGGGGCTCGAGGGCTTCGGGCCGCAGGATCTCACCGGCGGCAAACCGCGCCGCGGCCAGTGCCATTGCACAATGCATCTCCGGCACCATCCCCGCCTCACACCCGACCAGCCCGTCGCGGTGTGCCAGCGCCGGAAAGCGGGCGAAACCGCTGCCCACGCCCAACCAATCCCCCGTCGGCAGCGTCCATGTGTCGGGGTCTGCCAGCCACTCCGCGCCCACCGCCGTGGTCCATCCGGCGTCATCGACGCGATAGCAGCCGGCATAGACCTCACCCATTCGGGCATCGAGCAGCGCCGCGATGGCCTGACGCCCGGGGTGCGCCGCCCGGGCGGTCTCGGCAAGGATCTGCAGGGTCGATAACCCCACCACCGGGCAGCCGACCCCCATCGCGATCCCCTGGGCGACACCGACGCCGATGCGCACACCGGTAAACCCACCCGGCCCGCGACCACAGGCCACCGCGTCCAGGGCCGAGCGCCGGACCCCGGCTTCGGCCAGCAACTCGTCGGCCAGCGACAACAGCGCATCGGTCCGCGCACGGCCGTGATCATGGCGCCGGGTGATGACCTGACCGCCATGCATCAAGGCCACCGAGCTGACGCCGGTGGCGGCCTCAAGCCCCAGAATGACGGGGGATCCACTCATGGCTCGGTCTCCGGTGTGGGCGCCGGCGGCTCTTCGTCGAACTGAAACTCCAATTGCACTTCCTCATAGCGCGGGTCCAGGCCACCGGCATAAACCCCTTCCCGTGGCACCACCCGATAGGTATCCGGCTCGCCGACCGGAATCGGCGGCCCGATCCGCTGGCGCAGCCAGGCGAAGGCCCCCAGGGCCAGCCCGGCGCCGGCCAGGGCGTAGAAAAGCCCCACCGGCCCGATCAGGGCCATGAGCTGGGAGGCCGCCAACGGTCCGATGATCATCCCCAGACCATGGACCAGGAGCAACCCGGCGGTGGCACCCAGCATCTGGGCCCGACTGAGGAAATCATTGGCGAGCGACAGCGCGATGGGGTAGAGGGTAAATGCCAGCCCGCCCCAGAGCACGGCCAATGCGATGACCCACACAGGCCCGTGGCCCGTGGCGAGTACGATCGCCAGACTGCACACCGACATGGCAAGACTGACCCCCACCAGCACGTCCCGCCGGTTGAACCGATCCGAAAGATGACCGATGGGCCACTGAAGCAAAAATCCGCCGAGGATCGACAAGCCCATCAGCAGCGCGATGCCGGCATCGGCAAATCCGGTCTCACGGGCATAGACCGGCGCGAGCCCGAGGAAGGCGCCGTTGATCATGCCCGCCAGCGCCGATCCCACCACCCCCAGTGGCGAGGCATCCAGAAGGGCCCGCAGGGTGACCCGCTCGATGCTGGGCAGCTCCGGCGAGACGATCCGCGTGATGGTCACCGGCACCACCGCCGCGGCGATCAGCATCGCCGCCAGGCTGAAGAGCTCGAAGCCCCCGGAGCGACCGGTGAGCAACAGAAACTGCCCCCCGCCAAGCGCGACATAGGTCACAATGCTGTAGACGCCCAGGACCTGGCCGCGGCGCTCGGTGGGTGTGCGATCGTTCAGCCAGCTTTCGGTGACCATGAAAAGCCCGGCCAGACTGAGTCCGTACGCCAGACGCAGCCCCGCCCACACCCAGGGAGTGATCAACATCGGATAAACCAGCGTGCTGATCGCTGCCATGGCCGCAAACGCGGCAAAGCTGCGGATATGCCCGACAGCCGCAATGATGGGAGCGCAAAGGCGCGTGCCAATGACAAAGCCCACCGGATAGCAGGCGGTGATCACACCGATCAGGGTAGTGGGGAAGGTCTCCTCGGACATCCGCACACCCACCAGCGTGGTCAGCAGCCCACCGCCGCCGAGCAATAACCCGATCGAGACAAAGAGCGCGACAAATGGCGAGATAACGCGGTACACGGCCGGATTCTAGTGCAGCCATCGGCGATTGGCCATGATCGATTGGCAAGCCCCGGGACGGCATTGCTAAGATCTTTGCCCTACCCCGGCAACAACCCCGGCAGGAGTGATCATCCGTGATTCTCGAGGAAATCCCCGACCAGGGCATCCGTCTACGCGCCCCCGAGCATGACGAGGGCGGTGCCATGTGGGAGGTGGCCAGGGCGACCGGCACCCTGGATTTGAACTCGAGTTACCTCTACATGCTGTTGGCAAGGGATTTTGCCGACACCTGTGTCGTCGCCGAGCGGCAGGGCAAGGTGGTGGGTTTTGCCAGCGGGTATCGCCGCCCGCGCCATCCCGAGGTGATCTTTCTATGGCAGGTGGGAATCCACCCCGATCACCAGGGCCAGGGGCTGGGCAAGCGGCTTATCGCCGCTTTCCTTCGTCAGCCCGGCGCCGACCGTGCCAGCATGCTCGAGACCACCATCGCCCCGGATAACGAGGCCTCGAGGGCGCTGTTTCAGGCGATGGCCCGGGAGCTTGAGACCGATTGCCGCGTGTCGCCCTGCTTTGCCCCGGAGGACTTTCCCGAGCCCGGCCATGCGGCCGAAGAGCTTTTTACCATCGGCCCGTACCGGCCCGATGCCCTCAACCGCCTGGCGCCGTAGCGCAACCCCCAGGCACTGCCAGAGAACCAGATCATGAAAATCGTCGATATCGAAAACATCAAGGGCTCCGACCAAGAGGTGGAGGGCCCGGGATGGACCAGCCGGCGGCTGCTGCTGAAAAAGGACGGCATGGGGTTTTCGTTCCACGAGACCATCATCCCCGCCGGTGCCGAGCTGCAGCTGTGGTACAAGAACCATCTCGAGGCGGTGTACTGCGTGGCCGGCGACGGCAGCATCGAGGATCTCGCCACCGGCGAGATTCACCCGATTCGTGATGGTGTCCTGTACGCACTGGACCAGCATGACCGGCATATCCTGCGCGGCGGGTCCGAAGACATGCGACTGATCTGTGCATTCAACCCGCCGGTGACGGGCCGTGAAACCCACGATGCCGATGGGTCCTACGAGCTGGTGGAGGACTGAGCGAAAAACGCCTCGACCTCATCCAGACGATGGGTCAACGGCATGGGGGGAAGACTGTCGAGAAAATGACGGCCATAGGAACGGCTTGTCAGGCGATTGTCGCCCAGCACCAGGACGCCCCGGTCATCGGCATCCCGTATCAGCCGGCCCACCCCCTGCCGGAGGCTGATCACTGCCTCGGGCAACTGATGGTGGGCAAATGGATTGTCGCCCTGCGCCCGCAGCCAGGCCATGCGCGCCTGCAATACCGGCTCGGATGGTGAGGCGAAGGGCAGTTTGTCGATCATCACACAGGACAACGCCTCGCCACGGACATCAACGCCTTCCCAGAATGACTGCGTGCCCAGCAGCACGCCCCCGGCACGCTCGCGAAAACGCTCCAGCAGCTGCTGCTGAGCGCCCTCGCCCTGCACCAGCAGATCCGGCCAGCCCCGGCTTCGCAAGGTCTCGGCGGCCTCCCGCAGTGCCCGATGACTGGTAAAGAGCAAAAACGCCCGGCCCTGGCTGGCCCTGAGCACCGGTTCGACCGCGTCGAGATAGGCCTGGTTGAAGCGCGCCTCTCCCGGTGCCGGAAGATCCGGCGGCAGGTACAAAAGCGCATGGTGGGCATAATCAAAAGGCGAATCCAGCTGAAGCGTCCTGGCATCGGGCAGCCCCATGCGCTGGGTAAAGTGACCAAAGTCCTCGCCCACAGCGAGGGTCGCCGAAGTCAGGATCCAGCTGCTGCCATGACGCTCGCGATGGCCGGCAAAGTGGTCGGCGACATCCAGCGGGGTGAGCCGCAGGATGAATCCCTGGCTGCGGGTCTCCACCCAGCCGACCCGATTGTCCTCGTCGCCGTTCTCAAGAAAGGCCTTCAGTGTCCCGAGCAGCGCCTCGGCGCGTCGGTGGCAGTTCTCAAGGCCCCGGCCCCGGGCTGCCTGCGGCGCCAGCGTCTCGGTCAGACCGTGCAGGGCATTCATCAGCCCCTGGGCGAGCGGTGTCGCCTCGTCGCGGATGGCCGCCCAGGCCGATTTTCCGGTTTCTCCCAGCGCCAGTCTCATATCGGCGCTGCAGCGCTCGACAACGGCGGCCGCATCCAGGATATCCGCGCTGTCACCGGCTTCCCGCTGTTGCTCCACACGGGTATCCCGGACCAGATCCTGGAGCTGGCGCGATGAGAGACTGAGTCCAAAAAAGCGTGCTGCGGTCTCGGGCAGCTGGTGGGCCTCATCCAGGATGTAGACATCGGCCTCGGGCAGCACCTCGCCAAAGCCGCCCTGGCGCAGTGACCAGTCGGCAAGCAGCAGGTGATGGTTGACCACCACGATTTCGGCCTCCTGGGCCTGGCGGCGCGCCTCCATGAGAAAGCACTCGCTGTAGAGCGGGCAGTTCTGCCCCAGGCAATTATCCGCGGTGGAGGTCACTCGGGGCAGCAACCGTCCCGGCGGCGGTCCGGCCGGGTGCTCGGCCAGATCGCCGCTGCGGGTGTGACCCGACCAGGCCTTGAGCTGCTGGAGGGTGTCGGCCATCCCGGCATCCTCCAGCCGGCCCTCCTCGAGGGTGCGCTCCATGCGATAGAGGCAGAGATAATTCGACCGGCCCTTGAGCAGAGCGGTTCGAACGGGCCGTTCCAGCGCCGCACGGGCCATTGGCAGATCGCGATGGTAGAGCTGATCCTGCAACGTCCGGGTGCCGGTCGAGACGATCACCCGGCGCCCGGCCAGCAGGGCGGGGATCAGATAGGCAAGGGTCTTGCCGGTCCCGGTGCCGGCCTCCACCACCAGGCTGTCGCCCTGTTCAATGGCGCCGGCCACCGCACCCGCCATGGCGGCCTGCTGTGGCCGCGGCCGGTAACCATCAATGCAATCGGCAAACGGCCCGTCCTCCGCCAGCGCGGCCTGTGCCAGATCGACAAGGCTCATGAACGCGCCGACCCGCGTACCCGCCAGTTGCCAAGCACCATCAACATGCCGAGGATCAAAAAGGCCAGCAGCGTCCAGGCGGGAATGCTCACACCCAGGACACGGTCGACCTCGGCACACTCGCCCGAGCCGGACAGGATCATGGCAACGGCATCAGCCAACGGGAAGGTATCGAGCATGTAATCCAGCCCCGGGCCACAGGCCGGCACCTCCGAGGGTGGCAGGGATTGCAGCCAGAGATGACGCCACGCCAGTGCCACCCCACTGGCCGCTGCCAGCACGCCCAGGCCAGCCACCACCCAGCCAGGCGCGATCATGCCGATTGCCGCAACAACCCCCAACGCCACAAACGCCATTCTCTGAAACCAGCAAAGCGGACAGGGCTCCATGCCCGCCCAATGTTCCAGCGCGACGGCAACCGCCACCAAGGCAAAACAGACGAGCGTCACCAGCGCGTTGACCCGGCGGTTGAGTCGCTTTTGTCGATAGACTGCTGCCATCAGCCTAGCCGGCAGCGATGCCTGCTCGCGGCATTGGGTGCGCCGCGCCTACGTCGACCGTTTGATCGCACATCACGCAAATCCCCAGATCCACAGAAAAACCGTTGAGCCTTTGACAGTGTCGGGCGCAGATCCATCGCCCGCGCCCCTTGGCCGGGCAGTGTGCCGGCTCGATGACAGCCGCGCCACCCCCGGCCGGCGGCCGCCTTGCTTTGACCCGAATTTCGGATTCACCGCGTGGTGGCAATGGGCAGAGACTGGCATCGAAGCGTTTGCCGGTTGGCCAACAACGACAAGTGGAGCGAGATCATGGAACCGACCGAGAAAGCCGTCAGCGACCTGGCACAACAGTGGATCGATCTGCAGCGCGAGAGCGTTGAACGGACCATCGACCTTGAGGCCAATCTGCTCGAGACCATCCGCCGCAATGCCGCCGACGTCCCCGGGGTCAACGGCATGGTCGATGTGGCCTCGGAACTCTCCCTGAGTGCGCTGCAGATGCGCGGGCAACTCTGGCGCAGCTGGTTCGACCAGCTAAGCAACGCGAACGACGCCCGAACCCCCGCGGCCGGCGACGGGTCGGCCCCGGCCGATGAGCGCTAGGGACCGGGCGCCCCTCCCTGCATCGCGACCTCGGTGACTATGTCACTGTCGCCCCGGCGCGCCCGGCGCGACACTTGGATGTGGCTTTAAAGCCAGTGATTCGGGAGGAGGAATCCGATGAATACCAAGACGCCACAGAACGCGTCTCGACGCCGCTTTCTCACCGCCTCGGCGATGGCCGCCGGGGCAACCGCAACCGGCCTTGGCACCGGTGCCCTGCTGGGCAGTCCGGCCGCTCGTGCCGTCGACACCAACGCCCGTATCGTCATCGCCGGGGCCGGCGCGGCGGGTCTGTCCATTGCCACCCGGCTCAGCCGCTCGCTCAACGGCGCCCGGATCACCCTGATCGACAGTCGCGAGACGCATCTCTACCAGCCCGGTCTCACGCTGGTGGCCACCGGCGTGTGGGATGGCGACCATGTCAAAGACCGGAACACCCGCTACATGCCCGGCGATGCCCGCTGGATCAAGGACGACGTGGTGGCATTCCACCCGGACAACAACCAGGTCGAGACCGCCGGTGGCGAGCGTGTCGACTATGACTACCTGGTCGTCACCACGGGGCTGCAGCTCAACTTTGATGAGATCGAGGGCATGGAGCCATCATTGATCGGCAACAACGGAGTGGGCTGTGTCTATGCCAACCCCGACCATGCCGAGCGCACCTGGCAGGCCGCCAGCCAGTATATCGAAAACGGCGGCGTGGGCCTTTTCACCCGTCCTCCGGGGCCGATCAAATGTGCCGGTGCACCGCTGAAGGTGACCATGCTCATCGAGGATGCGCTGCGCGACAAGGGCACCCGTGAGGCGGCCGAGATGCACTACCTGCCGCCGGGCGAGGGGCTGTTCTCGCAGCCGGATATCCACGAGTTTCTCAAGGACTACTTTCCGGAAAAACGCGGCATCACCATCGACTGGAACCATCCGTTGGCGGCAATCGACAGCGACCGGCGCGAGGCCACCTTCACGACACCGGAAGGCCCCCGGACCGTTGGCTACGACTTCATCCACGTGGTCCCGCCCATGTCCGCCCCGGACATGATCCGATACGGCGACCTGGGCTGGCAGGAGGGTGACTTCCGCAACTGGATGGAAGTCGATCAGTACAGCATGCAGCACCGGCGCTACCCCAATGTCTTTGGCGCCGGTGACGTGGTTGGCACCCCGCTTGGCAAGACCGCCGCCAGTGTCAAGGCGCAGGCGCCGGTGGTCGCGGACAACCTGGTCGCCGCCATTGAGGAACGGGAATTCCCCGCTGCCTGGAATGGCTACACCTCGTGCCCGCTGATCACTGAACGGGGACAGGCCATGCTGGTGGAGTTCGACTTCAGCCTCGAGATGACACCGTCGTTCGACTTTCTCAATCCATTCGAGCCCCAATGGGCGCCGTGGTTTTTGAAAGAGCGCATGCTGCATGCCGCATACAACGCCATGCTTCGCGGCCGGGTCTGAGGAGAATCGTCATGGAATTTTCGATCTTTGGCATCCTGGCGGTGGTCCTGGAGCTCTTCCGCCCCTTGCTCCTGCCCATGGGGCTGGTGGTTGTGGCGGATCTGCTGCTGTTTGGCGCCGTCATTGGGCGGCATCGGCGACTCAACCTGCGCGCCGGGGTGCGGACCAGCCTGATCATCGGCGCAGTGGCCGCCGTGGCCACGGCCTTCTACCTGCCCGCCTGGACCGGGGCCGATCTATCGCAGCTGAGCAGCATGATCGACTATGCCGGCATCATCGGCGGTGCGATCGGTGTGGGGGTTGCCATCGGGCTGCTGAGCTATCCACCGGTACAGCTGTTGATGCGTCGTCCGGCCTGACCGACACTGGGCGGTATGCAGGCAGACACCCGACTCGCCCATTTTCCGGTCGGCTTCTTCGCCATGGTCATGGGGCTGTCGGGCCTCAGCCTGGTCTGGCAGAAAGCGGCCGAGGTGTTCGACACCCCGGCGGTGATCGGCCAAGGGCTGCTTGCGCTGGCGACGCTGATGTTCGGCGTGTTTGCCCTCGCCTATGGCGTTAAGTGGCTCAAACACCCCGACGCGGTCCGGGCCGAGCTGGACCATCCGGTCAAGTTGAGCTTTGTCCCGGCGATCAGCATCAGCCTCATCCTCATCGGCACCGGCATGGCCCACAGCCTGCCGGCAATCGCCGAGACCATCTGGACGGTGGGCACGGTGGCCCATCTGCTGCTCACGCTGTTCATCGTCAACCGCTGGATCCATCACCAGCATTTCGAGATCAACCACATCAATCCCGCCTGGTTCATCCCGGCAGTCGGCAACATCCTCGTCCCCATCGCCGGGGTCGGGTTTGGCCAGATTTCGGCATCGTGGTTTTTCTTCAGCATCGGGGTGGTGTTCTGGCTGGTGCTGCTGACGATCATTTTCTATCGGGTGTTTTTCCATGCACCACTGCCCGGTCGGCTGCTGCCGACCCTTTTCATCCTTGTGGCGCCACCGGCCGCCGGTTTCATCAGCTACACCCAGCTCGCCGGCGGGCTGGACGGGTTTGCGCGGGTCCAGGTCAATATCGCGCTGTTTTTGACGTTGTTGCTGGCCATCCAATTCCGTCGGTTCATGGCGTTGCGGTTTTTCATCTCATTCTGGGCCTACAGCTTTCCGCTGGCGGCGATGACCGTGGCCATGATGGTCTACCACCAGCTCACCCAGACCCCCTGGACGCTGTGGGCGAGCGGGCTGCTGGTGGCGGTGACAACGCTCGTGATCGCCTGGCTGGTGGTTGCCACGGCAAGGGCGGCCCGGGCCGGCGAGATCTGCGTGCCCGAGGGTTGACCCCCAAGCCGCCGATCGCGGCGTGGCACGGTTGCCCTGGATCAAGTCGACGGCAGAACGAACTTTTCCCGGCTCGTCCGGGTCGGGTATTGTGTCAGCCATATTTGCAACGCTTACAAACAACGATTCGATCCATCATCCAAGGGGAAAACCATGACTGACCATCAATTCCGTAATGATCGCCGTCGGCTTCTGCGTGGCGCCCTGATGGGCATTGCCGCCGCACCGCTGGCCACCGTGAGCCTGCGCGGCTCCAATGCCCTGGCGCAGGATATGCCGAAACTCTCCGAGGACGATCCCCAGGCCGTGGCCCTGAACTACGTCCACGATGCAACCGAGAAGGACGACATGCGTGAGCCCGGCGCCATCTGCGCCAACTGCCGGCTGTATCTCGCCGAGCGGGACGCGGAATGGGGTGGTTGCACGGCATTCCCGGGCAAGCTGGTCAACACCAACGGCTGGTGCAGCGCCTGGGTCCAGGCCTCGGGCTAAACCATCCCGTCACCTCGATCACCCCCGGGTTCGCGTCGGCGGCCGGGGGTTTTTTTATGGCCGGCGACCCGCCACTGGCCCCATCGCGAGAACTCACCGGCCGCCTTGTGTTCCAATGCTGACCAATGAAAACGTCAAGGAACGTCCACATGATCCGGCTATTCGCATCCATCTCTATCGCCCTGGTCGTCGGTTACGCCCCGGTGGTCGCCGCACAGGACGGTGACGAAACACTGCCTGCACCCATGGCGGCGCTGGCCGACCGGGGGGCAGAAATCGGCCAGTCCTTCGAGGCCCCCTCGGGACTGACCGGCTACACCGTCAGCTTTCAGGGCCAGACACTGGCGGCCTATCTCACCAGCGATGGTGAGCATGTCGTGGTGGGCACACTGCTCGACGGTGACGGCACCAACCTCTCACAGCCGGTGATCGAGGCCGCGGCCAACGCAGCACGGCCCGAGAGTGACTGGGCCGCGCTTGCCGAAGCCGGCTGGATTGCCGATGGCAGCGACGAGGCCGAGCGGGTGGTCTATGCGTTCACCGACCCGAATTGCCCGTTCTGCCACCGCTTCTATCAGCAAAGCCGTGACTGGATCGAGGCCGGCGCAGTGCAGATCCGGCACGTGATGGTCGGGGTGCTCCGCCAGGACAGCCTGCCCAAGTCCGCCACCCTGCTGGCCTCGGATGACCCATCGGCCGCACTGGCCGAGCACGAGGCGAACTTTGACGAGGGCGGCGTCACACCGGCTGACCGTCTGCCCGCCGATGCCCAGGAACGCGTCCAGCAGAACAACCAGCTCATGAGTGAGCTCGGGATCCGGGGCACGCCCTCGGTGTTCTACCGCGACGACGAGGGGAAGATCCGGCTCGTTCGC
>PR_CR_10_Liq_1_inCRDRAFT_1001135_pt1 | contig 15526 bp, 17 predicted proteins | sample PRCRCaboRojoPR_3_FD_10241 | JGI IMG/M metagenome (IMG submission 10241)
TAATGACTCCGTCATCGGATCTTATTATCCCAGAGGATGACCAAGAGGATGGTTTTGAGGACTTAGCAAACAAACCATTATCATGGATCAATCAGAGTGCAAGGAATGGCACGATCAAGGCTCATACAGAGGATGGAGTACCTGTACTTGAGATTATCATTCAAGATACTAGTGAAAAGTCTCTAGGTGCGTTTTTTGCATTTTACATGCTCGTTGTAGGAGTAATGGGGGAGTTGATGGAAATCAATACATACAATCAACCTGGCGTTGAGGCATATAAAAAAGAAATGCTTACTATCTTACGCGGATAATTTATAACTGATCAGACTGTACTGTTGGCAAAAAAACATTCATTTATCGCCATTGCAGGGAACATTGGAGCTGGTAAGACCACTCTGACAGAGTTTCTGGCTAACCATTATAAGTGGCAAGCATTCTTTGAGAACGTAGATGGAAATCCATATTTGTCAGATTTTTATGAAGACATGAGAAGGTGGTCCTTTAACCTTCAAATATATTTCTTATCCAAACGGTTTGATCATCATCAAGAGATGTTAGCGAAAAACACTGGGATCATTCAAGATCGCACGATCTATGAGGACGTGGAAATTTTCGCCAAGAATCTTAACGATATGGGATTAATGTCTGACAGAGATTTCCAGAATTATTCCAATCTATTTCATTCCATGGAGTCATTTATTACTCCCCCCACGCTTTTGATTTATCTAAGAGCACAGGTGCCAACATTGGTAAAACAAATTCAGAAGAGGGGTAGGGACTATGAGAACACCATTCGAATTGATTACCTAGAGCGCCTGAATGAATACTATGAAGATTGGATTCAGCGATATCCCCATCAAAAACTAATTATCGATACCGATGATTTAGACTTTGTAGGCAATGACGAAGATCTAGGCATGGTTGTCTCGTTAATTGACAAGCGACTCCACGGCTTGTTTGAAGATTGATTGTTCTAGCCAAAGTGTTTTCGTAACTTTATAGGCTATGGCTGGAAACGGCAAGCTCTCTTTCATGATTCAAGATNTACCCGATGGAAAATCCTCTAAAGAGGTTTTCTTGACGGAGAATGAATTGAATCTTGGCGAATCGTCTCTTTTTGAGGCTAAAATTGAGTTTGAATTTCATAAAACCCAATGGTTTGTGGATGTGTCTTTTTCGGTCAATGCAGTGGTGAAGAGCCAATGTCAACGTTCTTTGAAATGGTTTAATACATCTGTTGAGTCAACATATCATGTTACATATTCATCTGAGTATGTGGATGACGACATTGATTTTTCAGGGGGTAAAAAGCCTTTTCCAACCCCTGATGAACCAGTTCATCTTGATGACGAGGTGAGGGATTCTATTATGTTAGAGCTTCCTATACGCCCGCTCCATCCTGATTACATTGATGAAAACGGTCAGATTACACCATTTAAAACACAGACGTTTGGTGAATCAGGTGAAGAAGCACCTGAAGATCCTCGCTGGCAGGCATTAAAAAAACTTAAGTGACATAACTATGGCACATCCAAAACGAAAGACATCCAAGGCAAGAAGAAACCTTCGCAGATCTCATCATGGAATTGAGGAGATTACATTAGCGACCTGCTCAAACTGTGGGAGTAAACATCGTTACCACCATGTTTGTATGTCTTGTGGTATGTANAGAGGGCGTAAAGTCCTCAATGTTGGCGCGACACAAGCCTAGGATATTCTCATGGCTTCATCTCTTCATGTTGCCGTAGACGTTGTTGGAGGGGATCATTATCCAACAAATCCTATTGCAGGTGCCAAGCTTGCGCTAGAATCCCATTCCAATTTAGTATTACACCTACTAGGGCCAGAAGATCTTGTATCGCGTGAAGTTGATGTGCATGGGCTAGATCGCTCTAGAGTTGTAGTACACCATGCTCCAGACATTGTAGGAATGGATGAAGCACCTTCTGCAGCCCTTAAATCAAAGCCAAACTCTTCTATTGCTTTAGGAAATGGCCTTGTTAAACAAGGTCACGCCCAGGCGTTTGTGAGTGCTGGAAACACAGGCGCGTTACTTGCNGCATCCATGTTTATACTCGGAAAACTTGATGGCGTTTCAAGACCAACNATTGGTACTGTATACCCAACACTGAAGGGATTTCGCTTACTTCTTGATGCAGGAGCAAACCTTGAATTACGTGCAGAACACTATATGCAGTTTGCCAAAATGGGACGTATCTATGCAGAGCATTTGATGGGGGTAGATTCTCCAAAAGTGGGCTTGCTGAATGTGGGTGAAGAAGCGGAAAAAGGTACAGAAACAATCCTAGAGACCTACAACCATCTAAAAGAGTTACCTGAGTTTGTAGGGAATATCGAGGGCAGAGACATCTTAACTGGTAAAGCAGATGTATTTCTTTGCAATGGGTTTATTGGAAACCTATTGTTAAAATTTGGTGAATCGATCCCAGAGGTATTGACTCAATTGCTTAGCAATTCCATGAAGGAAAAAGCTCTTGATCCTGCCCAACAAGCACTCGTAGTTGATGTATTTAAGGAAACTATGCAACCATTCAATTATGAAAATGTTGGTGGGATGCCATTTCTTGGAGTGAATGGAATTAGCATGGTTGGCCATGGAGGTAGTTCACCAAAAGCAATTTACAATATGATCAGCAATGCAATGCATTGCGTAGAAGTAGAGCTGAATCAACGCATTCTTTCCTCACTTAACTAACCAATATGGCTCGTCCTACACTACGTAAAGCCACAATAACTGGCATAGGGCACTACGTACCCGAACACATACTTACCAATGCAGATCTTGAAAAGCTTGTCGAGACCAATGATGAGTGGATCAGAACCAGGACTGGAATTAGCGAACGACGAATAGAAAAAGATGTCGACAAAGCAGCTGCTCATATGGGAACAAAAGCAGCTGAGGAGGCACTAGAAAGTGCAGGCATCAAGGCAAGTGATGTAGATGCCATCATGGTGGCTACAGTGACGCCTGATTACATGTTTCCTGCCACATCTGCACTCATACAAAAGTCACTTGGTGCTGAACGAGCCTTTGGATTTGATGTATCTGCTGCTTGCTCAGGTTTTTTATATACACTATCCACAGCATCAATGATGATCGAATCGGGTCGAGTAGATACAATACTGGTCATAGGTTCTGATAAAATGAGTGCTATTGTGGATTACACCGACCGTAATACCTGTATACTTTTTGGTGATGGGGCAGGCGCAGTGGTCATGCAGGCAACTGAGGAGGATCATGGGTTCCGTGATTTTATTCATTATACAGATGGCGATGACGATCTTTATCTTGTCCAACAGGCAGGAGGGAGTCGAGAACCGGCATCTGTGGAAAGCGTTGAGCAAAGAAAACATTTTATTCGGCAGGATGGTAGAGCCATTTTCAAACGCGCAACAGAAGGGATGGCTGGAGTTGCAGAAGAGATCATGAATAAAAATCATCTCAAAGCCGAGGATATTGCATGGCTTGTACCTCATCAAGCTAATTCTAGAATTATTGAGGCTACAGCGAATCGTATGGGTGTCTCAATGGATCAGGTCATGATGAATATTGATAAATATGGCAATACAACGGCAGCAACAATCCCTTTGTGTCTCTACGATTGGAAGGATCAACTCCAAAAAGGAGACGAGTTGATCCTTACTGCATTTGGAGGTGGACTTACATGGGGTGCAACATGGTTGACATGGGGAGGCGCCAAGTGATGAAGGCGGTTCTTTTTCCTGGACAGGGCTCTCAAAAGGTTGGTATGGGACAGGAACTCCTTGATGTCAATGAAATTGGGGCTGAAGTGCTCAACCGTGCAAATGAGGTATTCGACGGACAGTTGTTACCAATAATGCTCGACGGACCAATGGAGGTTCTTACAGAGACTAGATGGACGCAACCTGCAATATTTGCTCACTCCATGGCCTTATGGTTCACCCATAAATCAGCAGCTGACTCTTTTGATATGACTGCAGGTCATAGTCTAGGTGAGTATGGATCGCTTGTTGCAGCAGAGGTACTATCGTTCGAACATGCTTTGTCACTAGTTAAAATACGAGGTGAACTCATGCATCGTGCTGGTGAGACTCAGCCCGGAACAATGGCAGCTATACTCGGATTGGACGATAGAGTGGTAGAAAAAGTATGTGAGCGAATATCACAAGACGAACACGAGGTTGTACCAGCAAATTTTAATTCATCAGGACAGATTGTGATCTCTGGTCATGTCAAAGCTGTACATGAAGCCATGGAATCACTGCAAAATGAGGGTGCNAAACTGGTTAAAGAACTCACAGTAGGGGGTGCTTTTCACTCTCCTCTGATGAAGTCTGCGGAATCTGAATTGGCCTCAGCAATGGAAGAANTCCCATTTGCACCAGCGACTATGGATGTCTACAGTAATGTAACAGCATCAGCTAGTCGTGATCCTGACGTTCTTCGCACAAACCTATTATCTCAACTTACAGGAGCCGTTCGTTGGACTCAAACAATGGAGGCAATCACACAAAATGGTCAGGTGTCTATTGTAGAATGTGGACCTGGTGTTGTCTTGCAAAAAATGTGGAAAAGAGCCTATCCAGAAACTATTATTGAATCATTATGAACAAACCGTTAGATGACTTTGTGTGTGTAGTTACGGGAGGAAGTCGTGGGATTGGTAAAGCCATTGCGATTCATCTGGCAAAGCAAGGTGCTGATGTTGCTATTACCTATGCCTCATCAAAAGGTCCCGCTGAAGACGTTGTTACTGAAATTGAATCACTGGGTTGTAAATCGATGGCTATTCAATCGGATGCGTCAAAATTGGAAGAAGCTGAGAGCATGGTTTCGACAGTTGTGGACGCCTGGGGTAAAATTGATGTGCTCGTAAATAATGCTGGTATTACACGAGATCAACTCATACTAAGAATGAGTGAACAAGATTGGGATCAAGTACTTACAACGAATCTCAAGAGTGTTTTTAATGGAAGTAAGGCTGTAGCAAAAACCATGATGAGGCAACGTAGTGGATCTGTTATAAATGTTGGCTCCATTATTGGGCTTATGGGAAATGCGGGTCAAAGTAATTATGCAGCTTCAAAAGCTGGTATGATCGGCTTCACCAAAAGCTTTGCCAAAGAATTTGCCAGTCGAGGTATCCGTGCAAATGTTATTGCCCCTGGGTACATCACCACTGATATGACAGAATCATTGGATCAAAAGACACTTGATGCGATTAAAGCTTCTATCCCAATGGGCGAACCAGGTTCAGCGGATGATGTCGCCAACCTAGTGTCATTTCTAGCCTCTAATCAAAGTTCCTATATCACAGGTGAGGTGATCCGGGTGGATGGTGGAATGGCGATGTAAATGAACGCTAGGTCCACAAACCAAGATTATTTTATCATAAAGAAACCTTTTATCTTTTCACTTTCACCAAAAAATTAAACCACTCTCTCATGTCTGACGTACAATCAAAAGTAACTAGCATCATTGTTGACAAATTAGGTGTAGACGAATCAGAAGTAACAGCAGAAGCAAATTTCACCAATGATCTTGGAGCTGATTCTCTTGATACAGTAGAGTTAATCATGGAATTTGAGAAAGAATTTGATATCAGCATTCCAGACGAAGATTCTGAAAAAATTGCTACGGTTGGTGATGTGATTACCTACCTGCAGGAAAAAACAGCCTAAACGCTGAATACTTATCATAAATCATAGGAAAGGATGACCCATCGGCGTGTAGTCATTACAGGCCTTGGTGCCTTAACTCCTGTTGGAAATAATGCTGCGGAGTTCTGGAACGGCCTTGTAGAAGGGAAAAGTGGTGTTAGAACGAATGATCGGTTTGACACCTCTGATTTCCCAACAAAAATCGCAGGTCTCATAGACGGCTATTCTCCCGAAGACCACTTTGATCGAAAAGAGGCTAGACGACTTGATCCAACCACACAATATGCAGTTGTAGCCTCTGATCAGGCGATAGAAGATGCAGCTCTAGATCTTGACTCCATCGATAAGGATCGGGTGGCTGTTATGATTGGTACCGGCATAGGTGGGATGAAAACCTATTACGAGAATTGTATTGAGCTCCATGAACGGGGTCCTCGTGGAATCTCACCGTTTTTTGTTCCTATGATGATCCCAGATATTGCAGCTGGGCAAGTATCCATTAAATATGGATTTAGAGGCCCCAATTTTTGTGCTGTATCGGCATGTGCAACAGGGTCACATAATGTTGGATTAGCGTACGATTCTGTACGATTAGGAACCTCAGATATTGCTGTGGCTGGCGGAGCGGATGCATCAGTAGTCCCTATAGGAATTGGTGGATTCAACGCCATGAAGGCATTGTCTACTCGAAATGACTCTCCAGAAACCGCCTCTAGACCCTTTGATGCAACAAGAGACGGCTTTGTTCTCGGTGAAGGTGCCGGTATTCTTGTCCTAGAATCATTGGATCATGCGGTCGCTCGTGGTGCTCGTATTTATGCTGAATTGGTCGGGTATGGTTTTTCAGGCGATGCTTACCACGTTTCTGCTCCAGACCCAGATGGGAATGGGGTCAAACTCGCGATGACCAATGCTTGTTCTATGGCAGGGATCTCAACGACAGATATAGATCACATTAATATGCACGGTACATCAACCAAACTGGGTGATGCAGCCGAAACAAAGTCAATTAAATCAGTATTTGGTGATCATGCATATAATATTCAATGTAACTCCACCAAATCCATGACAGGGCATACGTTAGGAGCTGCTGGAGCCATTGAATCCATTGCTGCGTTACTCACAACCTACCATGATGTAATTCCACCCACAATCAATTTCAGTGAAGCTGATCCAGAGTGTGATTTAAATTACACATTCAATGAGTCGGTTGTTAAAGAGGTACATTATGCGATGAACAATGCATTTGGTTTTGGCGGACACAACACTGCACTCATCTTTAAAAAATACCAGTCCTGACAATGGGACTCTGGTCTCGATTATTTAAGAAGGACCGACCGTCAACTAGTACCACGCGACCTCGCTCTACGTACGAACAAGAGAACAACAAGAGTGAGACATCAAATCCTGCATGGAGTTCATTAGAAGAGCGACTCCAAATCGCTTTGGTGCCTGTTTCTCGATTTGAGAAAGTATTAAGACACAGATCAACAAAAGAATCCTCCTCCATAGAATCATATGAAACCTATGAGCGCTATGAGTATCTCGGGGATGCTGTATTGGATCTTGCTGTAGCAGAGATTCTATTTGAGCGATATCCTCATGAAAATGAGGGCTTTTTGACAAAATTTCGATCTAAACTGGTTAAAAAGGAGACACTCGCAACACTTGCTAAGGCAATTCAGCTTACAGATGTGATTCAATTTGGTGATCGAACAACAGACCCAACGGTCCGTGAATCTAAAAGCGTTCTTGCAGATTTATTTGAATCGCTTCTTGGAGGACTCTTTTTGACATATGGATACGATCGAGTCAAAATTCTTGTGGAGACTCTACTGGACGAAGAGATTCATTTTGATGAAGTCTCTACCAAGATTGATAACTACAAATCGATGCTACTTGAACTCTGCCAAGCAAAGAAATGGGAGCAGCCAGTGTATGAACTAGTAAGTGAACAGGGTCCAGGGCACAAAAAAGTGTTTACAGTGTCTGTATCTGTAAATCAAGAACGTTTGGGTGAGGGAAAAGGGAGTCGTCTTAAACAGGCTGAACAACATGCAGCAAAGGTTGCCCTTCAACATCTAAATCAATCTGTGTGATTTAGTATCTTGCAACAAATATTTGTTGTAAGACTTCCATGATAGCCCACCTTCTAAAACCTGAATTCGAGGAACTCATTGACCAAAAGGATTGGGTATCACTCAAAGAGGCTCTCTCTGACGTGCCCTCGGTCGATTTAGCTGAGTTATTAGAAGATACAGACCCTTCTACGGCTGTTGTTGTGTTTCGTTTATTAAAGAAAACACAAGCCTCAGAAGTATTCGCATATCTCCCTAGCACATATGGGCAAGAATTACTCGAGGTATTCTCGAAGCGTCAGATGGCAGATGTAATGAGCAATTTAGAGCCCGATGACCGAGTCGCTTTACTGGAAGAACTTCCAGGTGATTTGACTCAACGGGTACTCAATAGTATGTCTTCAGAAGATCAGGTGGAAGTCAAGAAGTTGTTAGGGTATCCAGAGGAGAGTGTAGGTCGCTTGATGACAACAAATTATGTGCGAATAAAGAAAGACTGGACCGTAGAACGAAGCCTCGAGCATATCCGCCAATATGGTCATTCAGCCGAAACCGTCAACGTTATTTATGTGGTTGATGAGCAGGAGCGTTTAATCGACGACTTAAGAATCAATCAATTTATTCTTTCTAAACCTAGTCAGGTGATTGAGGAATTAATGGATGATCAGTTTACCGCATTAAGTGCATTTGAAGATCAGGAAGAAGCAGTTCGAATGTTTAGTAAATATGACAGAATTGCTCTACCGGTAGTAGACTCTGATGGGATCCTTGTAGGAATTGTGACGGTTGATGACATTATTGACGTTGCTGAAGAAGAAACTACTGAGGATATGCAACTGATGGCTGGGATGAATGCGCTTGAACGTGTGTATTCTGAAACATCCGTCTTCATGATGGTCCGAAAACGTATCGGATGGTTGCTGATTCTTTTCCTGGGTCAAATGTTTACGGTTACTGCTATGGCAGCGTATAACTCAGTATTGGCAGCGGCTGCGATGCTTGCTTTTTTTATTCCGATGATCATATCGAGTGGAGGAAATTCTGGTCTCAAGCTGCTACATTGATTATTCGTGCTTTGTCAACCGATGACATTACACTGATCGATTGGAGACGAGTATTCACACGCGAATTGCTCTCAGGGGCAATTCTGGGCCTCTTAGTAGGTCTCATGGGCTTTGGAATTACCTATGCATGGATTGAATTACAGCCTCAGGATATTGGCTTATCATTTATGCAAGCTTTAACGGTTGGTTGCAGTCTATTTGGTGTGATTCTCTTCGGGAACCTTTCGGGGTCTATGCTCCCTTTTATAATGTCGAAGATAGGCTTGGACCCAGCCGTTACGTCCGCACCCTTTGTCGCTACGTTGGTTGATGTGACGGGAATCATCATCTATTTTTCAATTGCAATGTTCCTCTTACGAGGATTAATCTCTTAAACAGGCAAAATATCTACTATGCAAGTTTACCACGATCTTGTTCAACGTGTCTTAGACCATGGGGTGCTAAAGGAAAATAGAACAGGAACTGACACCATCTCCAATTTTGCAGAATTTTATCGTGTAGATCTGTCCGAAGGCTTTCCACTACTAACAACCAAAAAAGTATTCTTTCGATCCGTTATTTATGAGCTTTTGTGGTATTTAAGAGGTGAAGATCATGTGCGTTGGCTACGCGACGAACAAGATGTACACATTTGGGATGCTTGGGCGAACGAACAGGGATATGTCGGGCCTATTTACCCAGTTTTATGGCGTAGATACCCTAGTTTATCGGTCAAGGGCTCAGACAGCTCATATATTCCACAAGGAGATTCTCGCGATGATGTGTCCTGGCAATACAGCGAAGTAGATCAGGTAAAGAGAGTTATAGAGCAGATTAAAACAAACCCGAATAGTCGTCGACACGTTGTAAATACATGGCATCCTGGATTAATGCATGAAATGGCTCTACCACCTTGCCATATTATGTACATTTTCAATGTATCAGGGGGAAAACTACATTGCCATTTAACTCAACGTTCTGGTGATATCGCACTTGGAATCCCATTCAATTTGGCGTGCTATGCTGCATTAACCATGGCTATTGCACAAGAAACGGGCCTAGAACCAGGCACATTTGCACATACCATTGTGGATGCTCATATCTATGTAAATCATATTGATGGCTTACGTGAGCAACTCACTAGAACACCCAAAGCACTACCCACATTACATATTGCGAATAAGCCGATTGATGAGCTTCAATTTGATGATTTTACATTAGAAGGTTATGATCCAGACCCGTTGATTCGGTTTGAGGTCGCAGTATGAGGGTCTGCTTGATTGTGGCGCATGATCCTAATCTTGTGATAGGATTGGACGGGCGTTTGCCATGGCATATTAAAGAAGACCTCGCATTCTTTAAACAAACAACAATGGGTGCGCCCATTATCATGGGAAGGCACGTGTTCTCAGATATTGGTGGAAAACCTCTCCCTGGACGAATCAACATTGTCGTTAGTTCAACACTAACACAGAGTGACACTCAAACCGAAGTATATGCATCACTTGATGCAGCGATAGAATCAGGAAAACAGCATGCTGAAGCTGCTTCTACAGATCTTTTTTTAATAGGGGGTAGAAGAATCTATGAGGAAGGGCTTAAAATCGCCGATCGATTGTATGTCACAGAAGTCATCAATGAATACGCAGGTGATATCACATTTCCTGAATACCGTAATGAGATTGGCTCCACGTGGATGAGTACATCGGTTACCCCTGGTGAAGAAGTTACGTTTAAGGTCTATGATAGAAACTCTTCTATATGAATCTCTTTAGGATGAACGATGTATGGACGTCGGATTGGCTGTGAAAGAGCAGCGATATGTTGTGCGTCGGACGCTTTTGAGAACTCTTCAATCTCTCCATTCTCTTGAAGCACCATAATATCTTGACCACGATGATGATAGGCCTCAGTTGTTGACAGATCTTTGTACAGTACATAGGATGTGGCATCATCAGAAGAATCATCCTTCTGAATGCCCCATTGGTCTAGTACATCCAATACAGGAGATTGTAAGGAGTCAAGTAATGAGTCGCTTGCTGGCTCATCTAAAAAGGTCGTTCGAAGTAACTGACGGTCCAAGAATCGACTACTAAGGATTCGAAGTAATGTATCTTCGCTTTGTTGCCAAGATTTTAGACATGCATATAAATCATGATCGTCCATCGACGTGTACTGCATCATCATTTCGTCATGGATTCCAGTCTGTGCAACACTATTGTGACTTAGAAAGTAGGAGAGACCAGGGGAGGGCACGACAGGTGGTTTGCCCATTTCATATAGCTCCTTGACACGTCTCAGGATTCCTCGAATATGTGCATCTCCAGCAAGTACCGTTTTATGTAAATAGACCTGTAAATACATAAAACGTCGAGAAAGAATGAAATTCTCTACACTGTAAATCCCTTTTTTTTCCAGCACAAGCTGACCATCATGCACACGTAGCGTCTCAATGATGCGAGGCACACCAATAGCACCCTCAGAGACTCCTGTAAAGAATGAATCGCGACGCAAATAATCGAGTCTATCCATATCAAGTTGAGAGGAGATCAACTGATGAAGAAACGTTTTTGGGTAGGTGTCTTCGAATATTGAGATCGCCATTGACAATCGACCATTAAAATGATCATTTAGAGCACTCATGATCTTTGTACTCATCATTTCGTGATCAAAATGGTCGATTAGCGAGTGTTCCAATGTGTGTGATAGTGGTCCATGGCCTACATCGTGAAGTAAAATGGCAATAAGGGTGCTTTCAACCTCCTCATCCGTAATCTCTGTCCCTTTATGACGGATATTCTGAAGCACTCTCTGGCATAGTTCCATAGCACCTAGTGCATGAGAAAAACGACTATGCTCAGCAGTCGGGTAGACTAAATACCCAAGTCCTAGTTGGCGTATTCTTCGTAGACGCTGTACGTAGGGATGGTCAATTAGGTCTACAAGTATTCCTTTCGGAATGTGGATAAACCCATGAACTGGATCATTAAAGAGTTTATACTGTCCCACTGCTGTCTTCATACCCATGTGGATTTTTGGATTGCCAATTCCATGCATCTCGACACATCTCCTCAAGTCCAAATTCAGCACTCCAACCTAAAACCTCAGAGGCTTTGGATGTATCTGCGAAAGCTTCTGCTATATCGCCAGCCCTAGCATCTACAATTTCATAAGGAATGGTTTTACCCGTAGCTCGTTCAAAGGCTTTAACAACATCCAGGACACTCGACCCACGGCCTGTTCCCAAATTGAATGTATGCACCCCCTGAACGGTTTTTTGATATGATAGTGCTGCGATATGACCTTTTGCGAGATCTACAACATGGATATAATCTCGTACACCGGTACCATCATGAGTAGGGTAGGTGTCGCCAAAAACACGAAGAAAGGGACGTGTGCCAACGGCAACCTGAGTGATGTACGGCATTAGATTATTCGGAATTCCTGAAGGATCCTCTCCAATGCGTCCTGAGGGATGAGCTCCCACTGGATTGAAATAGCGCAAATTGCTCACTGACCAATTAGGACGACTCTGGGCAACATCTCGAAGGATGATTTCACTCATCAATTTGGTTTGACCATATGGATTTACAGCACTTACAGNCGCTGACTCTGGTATGGGAACATCATCAGCATCACCATACACAGTACATGAAGAACTAAACACAAACTGAGTAACACCGTACGTGTCCATACAATCTAACAGTGAAAAAAGGCCTCCGATATTATTCCGGTAATAAGCCAAAGGTTTCTCAACAGATTCTCCAACTGCTTTAAATGCTGCAAAGTGGATGATTCCATCAATGGAATGAGACGAGAATATGGATGCAAGACCTTTTGAATCCGCAATGTCTATTTCATAAAAAGGAATCTTAGCTCCTGTAAGTTCTTCAACACGAATTAAGGATTCCTTAGAACTGTTGCTTAAATCGTCTACAACAACAGGGGAGTAGCCTTGTTGAATCAACTCTAAGACCGTATGACTACCAATGTACCCTGCACCTCCAGTTACTAATATTTGTGACTCTTTAGTCATTTACAGGCTCCGTGACTCCATGAGGTTTTGACTTACCATTCTCATCAACATGTACAAACACTATCTCATCAATCTTAATGATGGTTTGCTTGGTGAATTTATGACGGACCTCACAACGAACTTTAATTGAACTTCGACCAAATCCTATGGTCTCCATGCCAATTTCAATGATATCGCCAACCTTCGCTGAACTAACAAAGTTGATTTCTGACATGTATTTGGTCACAATGCTCTTCTTATTGAGTTGACAAATGCAATAAATTGCTGCTTCTTCATCAATCCATGCCAATACAGAACCACCAAAGAGAGTGCCGTGCGCATTTAAATCTTGCGGTTTAATCAATTTGCGACTAAAAAATCGAAGTCCGGGATAAATCTCTGCCATAGGTATCTTTAAGGTGTGGTTAAATGCTAGATAAACGTTGAGTTGGGGTTACACTCGGATCGTATAGTGTCCCATCTTTTAATTCAAGTCGTTTTCCAGGGTATCGTTTGACCAATGAATGATCGTGTGTGACCATCAGAATGGTTACGTTTTGTTCCTTATTGATTTGATGTAGTAATTCCATAATCACTGTTGAGGCTCCTGGATCCAGATTACCAGTTGGTTCATCTGCTAACAAAACATCGGGATCATTTGCTAATGCTCGAGCAATAGCAATTCGTTGCTGCTCTCCTCCGGATAAAACTCGAACATCTTCCTTCTTTTTATGTCCTAGACCCACAAGATCGAGCAGATGCTTAACTCGTTGATCAATAGTCGATGAGGGTGTGCCGGTAACACGTAATGCAAATGCGATGTTTTCGAAGACGTTTCTGTCATGAAGCAATTGAAAATCTTGGAACACAACACCAAGTTGACGTCTAATGAATGGTATTTTTCGGTCTGCTAGATTCTGTATTGACTCACCATGGAGTTTGACGTCACCTTTTGTAGGCTTAGTCTCGCGGTAAAACAATTTCAATATCGAACTCTTTCCTGATCCAGTAGGGCCCAATAAATAACAAAAATCCCCTTCTTGAAGACTCATAGAGCATTCTGCTAATACTGGTTTTCCTTGATACGATAAAGAAACGTGATCTAACTCTAGCACTGAATTCATGAGTCAAAAGTACTCAATCTGTGAACCAGATACACTCTACACTTCTGTCTTTTGTTTGTCATGCTGATTGACTATCCATGACCAACAGTATTCAAAAGAAGATGTCATGGACGTTGGATTTGCTTTATTATGACCAGCGATGTTATCTGCTGTACCATGATCAGGACTCACACGTAGTATGGGCAATCCAAGGGTTTTATTTAATCCACCCTTTGTTTTTGAAAGCATTTTGAAGGGAATGAGTCCTTGGTCATGATACATCGCCCATACCAGATCTACATCTTGCAACTCATGATGCGCAAAAAAACCATCAGCAGAGTAAGGTCCTGTAATTTGAATGGAGTGGCTTTGTTTGTTTGCTTTTTCAATCCAAGGGGTCATGATTTCTTTCTCAAAATTGGAAATATGACCACCATCCCCAGCGTGCGGATTCAACCCCAACATAGCAACTTTGAATGGGGAGTCACTTTGATGTGAGTCTTTCACTTCNTGGTCTAATAAACGGAGGGTTANATCAAATCCACTAGGTGAACAGTGCTGANGNACNTCTTCAAGTGGTATATGGATGGTTTCTAGTAGAACACGCAGTTCATCGCTGTGCATGACCATTCGAACATCTGAAACGCCAAAACGTTTTGCCAAATATTCTGTATGTCCTCCATAGTCAAACCCTATGGAACCCATCCTGTGTTTAGAAATTGGAGCTGTGATTAGGCACCCATTAGGAACGTCTATCAAATCATCTACCGCTTTTTTTAGAGATGCTTTGGCGGCTAGACCCGCTAATCGAAATGGATTAGGTGCCTTTGCTGCCTGGGGTACTTCTAAAAAATAGAGGGTATATGGAGTATGTTTAGGGGCAATATCATCGATGGAGTGGATCGTTTGAATATTGTACTTCTCAAAAAGATGATTGGCTAATTCTTTAACGGACGGGTAGTGCTCAAAATGAGTNGGTAAACCATATAAAACGATAGGAATTGAGGTANNGGGTATTGGTTTTTCTTGTTGAAGAAATNTGTCAAGTGCTTTGAGTGTCACCTCGGGTCCAACACCGAGTGGATCTCCAAGTGTCACAGCGATCCAAGGGGAAGGATTCATCATACGCGGCCCTACAATGATGCTGGTGAGATTAACACAAAGTCTCCGAATCCAGATGATGCTTCAAATAGAAACTCAATTTGACCATATCGCCATACCTCTTGAGTCTTACCTCCAGGAGGAAACTCTCTCGATTTTGAGTCAGGTTCACCATAACGGATAAATACCTTTGCTTGATCAGAGTCGAGTAGGCTCAGAGATGGACTACTAAATTCCTCAGCTGCTTGATCCACTCTTTTGTAAAATTCGACCATTAACTCATTGAAATGTGTCTCTGGCGTCGGGTCCATTGGTGACCAGAAGTCAAAGAAGGATTCTTTTTTTTCGAGATTAGACCCTTTCATCATTTGATCTACAACCCGTTCTTCTTCAATAAATCCAATGGCTTGGATNGCAATCTCTAAATTTCGAAGACTCCGTGGCATGTCTTGCCAAATACTTTGCCACACGAATCGTTCTTGTCCTACAACAAGTGATATCGGTTCATTGGGTAATTTTTTT
>PR_CR_10_Liq_1_inCRDRAFT_1001136_pt1 | contig 15504 bp, 15 predicted proteins | sample PRCRCaboRojoPR_3_FD_10241 | JGI IMG/M metagenome (IMG submission 10241)
TCCGGGACTCGAACCCGGGTCGAATGCTTGGAAGGCACCCATCCTAACCTCTAGACTAACAGTGCTCTGCAAGTAACTCTCAAACTAACCTTTTATACTTAAAGTTTATATTTAATGTCTGAAGAAAAGAACTTCATTGCCTCCATATACAACCCAGACAACGAAGCTATATACAGGATTTTGAAAAGGTCAGGAATCGAACCTTACAAGTGCAAGGACTCCAGAGGCTACACTGCTTTGCACATTGCCAGTCTCAATGGAAACTTTTCTGTTATTGACTTTCTCATAAAGTACGTCGAGTCCAATTTTGAAGGCCACCAAGAAAAACTAAAGTTCTGGGTCAACTCAGTCACTGACGAGCACTTTACGCCTTTGCACTTTGCAGCTTTTAAAGGCTACTTGAAAATACTCAAAAGGTTACTGGAAGTGGGTGGAGACGTTTATGCCAGAAACAAGCAAGGCTTGGGGTTGATGCACGTAGCAGCCCAAGGAGACCAAGCTTTGATTCTAGCTTACTTGAAAGAACAAGGCTTGAAGTTTGACGAAGTTGACGAAAAAGGAGGAATTCCTCTCCATTGGGCTGCTTACATGGGATGTGACATAGCAACTGGTTTACTGCTTTCTTGGGGAAGTTTTCCTGACCACCAAGACCACGACGGACACACTCCTTTGCACTTAGCTACTATTTCTGGACAGTCAAGAATCATCAGAAACCTGCTTTTGAAAGGAGCCACCAGAAAAATATTTGACTCCAAAAACAGAACTCCTATGGACCTTGCCCTCGAAAACAACCAACAAAACATAGTTAAAATGCTTAAGCCTCCTTCTTTGGCCTCTGAATTCGGACTTAAACCACCTCTGAGGCCGCCCAAACCTAACTATGTTTCAGTTATATCCTTTTTGTTGCTGTTTTGTGGAGGCATGGGAGTTAACATTGTGTTTAACTCCCAGTACTGTTTGAGTGAATTCAAGTATGCTTACTGGGGCCTTATAGGAATGACAATGCTAGTTTTTGCAGTGGTGCTTTTGAAGGACCCTGGCTACATTAAACCTAGCAACTCAAGTATCTTGGAACTCTATGAAAGGTTTGAGTCTCACTTAGTGTGTCCGGACTGCAGAGTGTTCCGGCCTGCAAGGTCCAGACACTGCCAGTGCTGTGACAGGTGCGTTGAAAAGTTCGACCACCACTGTCCTTGGGTAAATAACTGCATAGGAGCTAGAAACCTAGGGTGGTTCTTTGCCTTCATAAACCTAGTGTGGCTATCTTTAGCAGCAACTATCTATTTGGGACTTGTTGTGGTTTCGCACACTGAGAACAAGAACTGGGTGCTTTCGGTTTCGTACCAAACATCGCAACTAGTAGCAATCATCTGCATCAGTGGAGCAGGTTTGTTTTTGGTTCCAGTAACTTTATTGTTGTACGTGCATTACAAGAACTTTGCTCTTAACCTAACTACAAACGAAAGGTTTGGGAAAAAGCACACAGACGAAAACGAAGAAAGCATTATGTCCTTTATAAGACCTAAAAAGGGGTGCTTTTACAACTTTAAGTCTATGTGCTGCAACTCTGAAGTGAATAGAAGAGTTTCTAAAGAGCTTAGGTCTTTGGAAGAAGAGTCAGTCGAGTACGAAGAGATCGCCAGAGATTATGAGAAAAAATATGGAACTGGACTGCGCTCTCCTTTGCTTGAATAACTCTTGAGTAACTTTTTTTGACCTTTAAGTTAATTCCATTATTAGAGAAAATTTTTCTGTTAGGCAGCTTTTTGACTGTGAGCTTAGCGAATTTCTTATTGACTGGGCGTGTTTGTTTGACGATCTTAGGAGTTTCTTGGGTTATTTTCAAGTTTGTGTACTTAGGAGGAGTGCTACTGGGCACACTGCTTCTTGCAAAAAAGCTATCAATGCTTTTGCCGACGTCATCTAGAGTTTTGGTGATTTCTTTGATAAAACTACTATCCCTGTTGGTGTTGAACCTTACTTTTTTTGCAGTGCTTTGTACAGAGCTAGACCTAGTGCTTCTTCTGGTTGGAACTTTTCTTAACTTAAGTATATTTCCAGACATCGTAATATTATACATGGCAGCCAAGTCTGAGTCCAAAAAAGAAGAAGTTGACGAGTCTACTGAACGCCTATTCAGAGCTTATAGAAAGAACCTTTTGGAGTTCGGAATCCACATGCCTAAAAAGCTAGAAGAAAAATTCAGCGAAATTCGTGATGAGAAAAATCCAGGAATTTTAAGCGACTTGGTTCTTTGGGAGCCAATCGGCCCTGCAGGAATCAAAGCGATTTCTGACGCCTTGCGTGACTCTGAGTACAAACACCTGCGCAACATTAGGCTTTGGAAAGCCAACTCAGAGGATGAAGGAGTTAGGTCTATTTGCCAGTATTTAAGGGTCACGCCTTGTGTGATTACTTTGGAGTTCCTTGAGTGCGATGTGACTCCTCTAGGGTGCGAGTTTTTGGGCAACTACTTGAACCCTAACTGCAACCCTTCACTGGTGACTTTGAAGTTGGACCACAATGCAATAGGTGACTTAGGCATAAGGAACCTTGCTAGGGGACTAGCTATGAACTCAGTACTTGCACACTTGAGTTTGACTTACTGTGAAATAACTGAAGAAGGTGCAAGGGCCTTGATGGAAATTCTGATATTTCAGAGCTCGTCCCTACAAGACCTAGACCTGCAAGGCAACTCTTTGAAGAACCCTGGAGTAAGTCTTATTTTCCACGCTATGCAAATCAACCAGTCCTTAACCGAGCTGAACCTAGCAGACAACCAGTTCGGAGAAGAAGAAATAGTTCTAGAAAAGCTTAGCAAAATGCTAGCAAGTAATAAAAACCTGCAAACTCTAGACCTCAGGTACAACGGGTTCTACGACGCTGGGGCTGAAACTATTTACAACATGTTTTTAAATAGTCCAGAAGAAAGGTCTGAAAGTTCACTTAGTCAACTTTTGCTTCCCCAAAACAAGATCAACCCTGAGTTACTTGAAAACATTGAAAAAGTACTTAGCTCCAACAAGTCAAAAGGCAAAAAAGGCAAAAAAGGTAAGAAAAAAGGTAAGAAGTAATAAGTTAAAAGTTAAAAATCAAAAGAAGAACTGAAGCGTACTGAATAATTTCAGCACCACTGAGGTCATAGTACCACCTGTTAATAGTTCTTTTGACGCACTCGTCGTTAGCTTGGAGTTTGGGGTAAGAAAGATAGGTCCATTCAGCCAACTGGTAGTCTTCCAACAACCAATCCCCAATCATCTCCACACAGTCATATTTGAACCTTCTGGCAGTGTTGCACAAAGTGTTGGTTGTTCTATAAGCAATGCTTTTTAGCACACTCAAGTACTGCTGTCCAGGGTAATCTCCTTGCAAAGGAGCACAGAATCCAGAACCTTCAGGGTCGTACCCACATTCGCAGTAACCCTCCACAGCTGAGTCGCTGTTTTTGCCTGTACAGTCATCGGAAGACTCACACTTAGAAGGGAGTCTTTTGTTGCTCCAAGGTGCGTCCTTGCAGATTCCTACTTGAGAGTACTCTCCAACTTTACTGCAGTAACCTGAACTACAAAGGGAATTCGATGAACTCGAACAGTCACTTACGTAAGTGCCGTAGTAAAGACTAAAGTACTCCACACAAGTCCCTCTTCTGTTTCCATAAGTAGCGTTGCACCCAAGGTTCATTTCGCAGTCGAAGTCAGTAGTGCAGCCAATTTGGCTTTCTTTAAGAAGAGGTTGGCATACGTTTTCAATGCAGCCTAGTCCCAAGTCGCATTCTTCGTGTAAGTAGCAGGTTTCATTTAGAGCCTTGCCTTTACACACTCCTCCTACGCAAGAGCTGTGCTCGCAAGAAGAGTCCACTTCGCAAGCTCCACCAACCCAGGACTTTTCTTGGGGTTGCTCTGGTTTTTCTTGGCACTCAACAGTCCTGTCAAGTTCAAACGGACAGAACTTAGATTCTTCACAGGGTTGAATATGGTAAGTGTCAGCTATGAACTTGACACAGGTGCTTTGGGGAAGTTCAGAAGTAGAGCACTTTACTTTGGGGCATGTCAAAGCTGAAGCTTGGAACACTAGCAACAGGTATAACATTTTTATTACTGGTGACTATTTATCCAACTTTAACTTAGAGTTATGTTTTAAGTAGTGCCTTTTAAATTGTTTTTACACTGAATCAACAAATTGCAAGTTAAGAAAAAATGGGAGATTGTGCTAGTAGGCCAAGTGAACTTGAAATAGAAGAGCACAAACAGTCAATTCTCAAAAAACACGATAACTACTTTCGGTCTCTTCCGTTTAACCCTTCTAAAGACTCAATTAACTCAGAAAGAAACATCCACAATCTTGAAACAAAAAGAAAGTTCTTAGCAAAAAAGATTCACGAATTCCAGACACTCACAGAAAGTGCTTCTAAAGGACTCAAAACTCTGCCTGAGCTAAACATCGAAGTCCAAAAAGCAGTTAACCTCTACAACTCTTGCTTCTTAAAAGGAAAGCCTTACGTCAGTGTTAAGCTCGAACCCAAAGGTCCCTGCTTCGAAACCTTTTTATCCGAAAGACACAAGCCCTACTGGTACAAGTTCTACCAACTAAGACAAAACATGCAAACTTACACAGAAGTAGTTTTTAGAGTGTATTCTACTGGACTCAGAAAAAACAAGTTGATTGGAAAAGTCCAGTTCAAAGTTAAAGAACTCCAAGACCAAGTTAAAAGAGAAGGTTGGTTTGACTTAGAAAGTCAGTCAGAAACCAAACCCTCACTCAGACTGCAGATTCAGTTAATTCATGATGAAGTGGCTTTGTACAAGAAGCTCATTTCTGTCTGTGAAGAGAAGATCTTAAGCATAGACAAAGCTATACAGAAAATCCACGATGCTTCTTATAACTCAGATTAACTAACTATATATTAGTGACATAGTCTAAAATAGCCCATGCCTTAGAAAGCTCTTTTTTAAGCTTGGAGTTTTCTTTTTCTAGTTGAAACAGTTGAGAGTCTAGGTCTTCTTTTTGGTGCAGTTTGTACTTTTTCCTTTCGAAACTCTGGCTCTTGTTTTTCTTTGAAACTCTTGATTTTGACTTAAGTGTCAAGTAAGCCGAAATTTTTGCCTCGTCGCTTAAGATTTCGCCGTCAAGTTGGCCTAAAGAACAATTGCATATAAGCTGTTCCTTGGAATTTGCAGTTTTTATCATACAAGGGTTGTAGTAAATTTCTAAAATGGTTAACTCCTCTAAACCCTTAAGAACCTTAAGCGTTGAGTCAAAACTATACAGTCGGTTGTAGTCAATGATCAAATGCTTTAGTTTGGTGCATTTTTTTAAGGGGTATATGCTTGTTATCTGGTTGTTGTCTGCGATCAGTATTCTTAAATTGGGGACTTTAGCTAGAGGAGTCAAGTCCTCAATTAGGTTGTTACTGATGTTAAGGTGTCTCAGTTTGGTACACTTAAAAATCCCGTCTAAGCTTTTGATGTAATTGCCGCTTAAGTCTAGCGACTCAATGCTTTTCAGAATTTGTTCAGTGATCCAATTATCGTAAAAAATATGGGACAACCCCAAGTTGGACAAGTTTAACTCCTTAACTTCTGATAAGTTGTTGGCTTTGGATAGTTTTAGTATAGTACCTTCTGTTATTGTACTAACTTCGCACAGAGGGTTCTGAGGAATTTCTATGTTCTGCAGGATTGAGAACAAATCTTTATTGGATTCCTTAAGTGGAATCGAGAACTCATCATCAGTGCTTTCGCGGCTGGAAGGAGGACTTAGTAATTCCCCTTTGGTATTAAACTCTGTGTAAGTACTGTTGCTTCTTAGTTGTATACAGTGTATGTTCAAACTACTATTTCCTGGGTTACAGTAAAGGCCTTTCATTTTTATATGCTTGTTAAGGATCTGATTTACTTAAGATGATTTAATGACTTGAAACTTTTATAAATGGAAAGGCAAGACACAAACTACTTTTTGAACTTAAAGTTACCAAACCCAGAACACTCGTTTGACCCTAATTCATCCAGCATAATAACTGAACCAGACGACCTAGAAATAAACACTCCAGACCTAGAAGACCTCAGAGGAAACATCTTAAACACTCCTCCTACTTCTGAAACCAGGTTCCTTCCTAGAGACATTGTGTCTCTAAACGACGAACAACTCGAAGACCTCAAAGCTGAAAGCCCTGGCGCTTACCAAGACTGGCTAAGGAACCAAATGGAACTTGACGTGGAAAATTACAACAAGCAAAGCGAAGCCCAAAGATTATCTGAACAGTCCCGTGGAAGACTAGTATCTTCCTTCCTGTCTCGCAAAAAGTTCATAAGTGATGCTGAAAAAGGTGCAAATAAGAACTCAAAAGGCAGAGCAAAAGTAATTAAGAAACGGTTCCAAGGAGCAGGTAAGCACCTAAAAGACGTTATTTCTCAGAGAAAAGTAGCAGCTAAGAAAAGAATTGGGCCTCTTTACGAAGAAGAAGACCAAGGTGTCAAACTTTGGGGCAAAGGCAAAAAACTCCATGTCAGGGTAGAACTTTGCAGAGCTGTTAAGGATAAACTGCCTTGTGCGTTTTACGTTTTGCTTGTTTCTTTGTGGGACAGACTAGGTGGTTCCAAGATTGAAATCTCTAAAAAGCACAGAATCACTCTTCCCAAAAGACACGCAGGAAGGTACTTCCACAACTGCTTGAGGTTCGAAGAAGACCTGGAAATAAGAGTGCCTGCTGAAAACCAAATCAAGCCTTCTATGGCACTGTCTTTCGAGTTGTTTATCCTTAAAAACAGAACTCTGAACTACGACAAACCTGTAGCTTACGGGTACTTTCCTTTGATCAACTCTGACTTTGAGTTAGTTGAGGGGCGCTTTAAAGTGCCTCTTCTGAAAGGCGAAATCGATAGAAGAGTTGAAAAGTTTGCTGACATTGAAAGCAAGTACACTGAAAACCTTGACTCTTGGCTTTGCAACCTTTATTTCCAAACTAAAGTTAACGAGAAACCCGATCAGTTGAGCTTGAAACTGCCTGAAGAGTTTGAGGAGTTCCAGTACAGTGTAACTTCAGGTGACGGAAACAAGGCTAGGTCTGAGGGGTCAAGGCGTCTTAGGTACTTGTTTTCAGAGGTGTTTCAGGACTTGGGGTTCCGTTCTGGAATCCTTAAAAACGTTCAGATGTGGGTAACCGTTTTGATTCTGTTGTTTACTTTGTGGCTGAACCGTTTCACTCACTACTTCGGAGAGTGGATTTACCTTAACATGCTAGACATTGAGGTAACTGAGTACACCGTGTTTTGGATGACCTTTTTACTTGACTATGCTTCAGACCTTAAGTTTGGGACCATTGTGGGGCTGTTGATATTTGGGAACTTGTTTACTCTTTTCGTGTTTATGGTGTTTACTCTTTTGGCTTTTTACTTCTACTACAAGTTCGACAACTTCCCAACCTACGGGTTCAGAATAGGGGTTTTGTATGGCTTCTGCATGCTTTTGGACCCCTTGATAACTACTGTAGACTCAGTCATTTTGGCAAACGTTCAAGATGACTGGGAGCAAGAAAGTTTCCTTCTGTACCACTACTTTAATGACTACGAAAACAGTAATTTCTATGGACCCTCAGTTACAGTTCTGCTTTACTTAGCAATTATGGTAGTGAACGGTTTGGTCCTTTACCTGTACCTTGTGTACGTGCACATGAACGGAAGGGTGCTTGACACTTACCGAAGACTTACTTCGCTTGAAATAGAGTTTTTCCTGCCTTACGACAGTGAAGTCAGTGGAAAGTACCTAGCTTGGGTTATAGACAAAGCCCACAGGTACCAAACTTTAGAAGGGGATGCTCGTAAAGTAGCCGTTGCTGAGTACACCGAAAGAATAACTGAAAAGGTTTCAACCCACGTAGCTATTTACAACGTTGGCAAAACTAAAGGACTCTACAGGCACTTTATGCGGTTGCCTACAGGTGCCATATGCGAACTTTCAACTTCAACTTACAGTGTAAGTGCTGTCGAAGAAGACTCTTAAGTTTAAATTCTATTAGCTTGAAGTTAAGTATTCCAATTAAGTTAAAGATGCTACAGAGTGGTACACAGACGGCACATCCTGCTCCGTTACCAAGTAATCACTTATATAAGTGGTGTCATAGTGCTCTTCAGTGTTTTTCCTTGCAAAACTAGTTAACTTTCCAAGCAGAAAAAACCCTTCAAAAGTAACAACAAGGATAATAAGTACACCAAGTTGACTTATTCCCAAGTAAGAAGAGTTTGCAATTACAAAAGCCAAAACTCCTACATCTTGTCCCAATAACTGCACAATTAGTTGCAGTAAGTAAAGTTTACGATTAAAACTCACTGAAAGGTACCTTTGCAAAGCATGTGACTTGTGCATGTTGATACAAAACAGTATGTGCAAGAGCAAACAAAAGTAGAATAGCAAGTGGAGTATTGAGTTCATCAGGAAGTCAGTCAAGTCAAGACTTTTGAAGGTGAAATAAATAGCTAGTGCCAAAAAATAAAACAACTGCAGAGAAACACTAATGAGCATACCCCAGAGGTAACCACTGGATAAGTCCTCTATGCACAGGTAAGTCCCTACCAGGATCAGTCTTGCTGCTATTAGCAACAAAAAGCTCGCTTTAAATATTGCTTTCATCATTAGAATGCCCAATTTATGGTTATTATTTTTTAGTTTCAAACATTTCAATCATCGAGTCTATTTCCTGCATGTGCTTTTGAAGGGCCCTCCATTGCTCTACAGTAAGCGAGATACCCTTTTTAGTGGGTTTGAGGTTGCCTAACTCGTCCGTAAAGAACTCCCTGATACTCACTAAAGTTTTTCCTCGGTACTGGGTGACTTCAGTGTACCTGTTCCTGGATAGTTGGAGTTTGGTTTCTTCGTCAGAATCTTCCCTTTTATTCATTATAATTACAAGAGTCACTTAGCAGCCTTGTTCTTATTCCTTATGGCCTCCGCTACGTTAGTGAACAGAACTTTGACGTTGTCTCCTAGTTTCGCAGAAGTTTTGAAAAAGTCGCATTCGTGCTTTTCAGCCAGTTCTTGGGCCATCTGTTCATCTACCTGCCAGTTAGGCAAGTCAGCTTTGTTTCCTACGAGGAACAGCATGCAGTCAGGTTCTTGGCTTTTTAGCCTGTCTATCCAGTACTCACACCTTTCGAAGCTATCATGGTTGCTCAGGTCAAACACTATTAGTGCAGCTGAAGCTTGCCTGTAGTAGAGGTGCATAAGTGACTTGTACCTTTCTTGGCCTGCAGTGTCCCAAACGTCCAGTGTCATTTTGGAACCGTCCTCTAGCTCTGCTTCTACTTGCAAAAATGCTCCGCCAATCGTAACTTCGAATTCCTCTGAGAACTCGTTTTGGGTGTAACGTAGAAGTATTGAGGACTTCCCCACTGAGGAGTCCCCAAGGATCACTAGTTTTTTTTCAGTCCGGTTTGAAGTAGACATTCTCAGAGAACCCTCTGGTCTTTTGGATCTGCAACACATATTTTATCTACACAGTTGAATAATAAGTATGCTAGAGGAAACCACTTTCAGTAATCATCAGGTGTTTTCTGAACTTGAGGAGAAGTTCAGCAACTTAGAAAGCTACTTAAAAGAGAAAGAGGAAAGTGAGGACTTAGGAGCAGCAATTCAAGTTAGAGTCCATCAGTTAGCAATTTGCAAAGTACTCACTGAGATTCACAACAGACCACCTTCACTGCTAGTGCAAGCACACTCTAACCTTGCGCAGAGCTACCTTAAGCTCAAGTACCTGGACCAAGCTCTAGACCACCTTTCTCAGGCACTTAAGTACAATTCCGTTCACTACAATGAAGGAGAAGTCTACAAGCAAACGCACATAGAGTTGCTTTGCCTCTTAGGAAAAGTGCACCTTTTAAAAGGCAACACAAACGAAGCCAAAGAGCTTTTAACTAAAGCTGAAATAGTGAACCAGTCCACAAACCTCCGGGATGACATTTCGTTTGCAAGGATTTACTGGAACATTGGGAAAGTCCACAAGTTCAACAAGAACTACTCAGAGTCTATAAAGTTCTATGAAAAAGCCTGGAGTATTTTTAAACTCCACGAAGAAAACAGCCCTGACTTAGCAGACCTTTACTTAGACTTAAGTAACGCCTACTCCAAACAAGGCAACTCCCAGGAAACAGTGGACTTTTTGAGAAGAGCCATAAACGTACTGTTGAACACTCAGAGTTACCAAGTCAAAGCAGCCTCTTTGTGCCTTTCTTTGGCTAAACATCTTCANAAACTAGATAACTTCCATGAAGCTTTAGAAGCTTTGAGACAGGCTGAACACCTCCAGTCAGAGTCTTTGGGTGTGTACAACAAGTCNACAGCAAGTACTAAAAGAAGAATCTGTGGAGTACTATTGAGTGCCCAAGAGTACCAAGAAGCCCTTAAAGAATGCAAAAGCCTAGAAGACATTGAAGCTAAAATCTTCGGCACCAAAAGTTTGGAGTTTGCGAAGCACCTAAAAGTCACTGGAACTATTTTGTTGATTCTAGAAAACTTCAGAGAAGCCTACAGTTATTTATCAAAGGCTTTACCGCTTTATACTAAACTAGGCGGCTCTATAAGCGTGGCAAGGGACCTTAAACTCAAGCTCAGATCCATAAAAAAAAACATTCACTCAGATTCAAGTAACTCCCAAATCTAGAAAAGTTATTCCATAATATAATTTTTTTTACACTATGAACTTTACTTACTTTCTCTGAATTCAAATAACTTATGCTGTAGATTTAATTCAATGGTGAAATACCACAGTTCTGGAGCCTGCACAGAGGAAATCCCCGGTCACTCACAACTAATCCACAACCAAGAGAACCAGGCCTGGGAAAAGGGTTACGAGTGTCCTTGTTGCTACAAGCTATTCTACTCAACTCCAGCCTACAGGGAGCACTTCCTCAGGGAATTTCCAATCGACAACGAAGTAAAAAAATTCTTGGATCTCGACTTAGGGATTAGTTTAGATTCCTTACCTTCCAAAAAACCAGAAACTACACCCAACTCACCTCAAAGTCCTTGCCCCAAGTGTGAAAAAACCTTTAAAAGCTTTAAGGGCCTCAAACAGCACCTGGCCAAAGCTCACCAAAAACAAAGGCGGTCTTCAATCTGCAGTATTTGCGGTAAAGGCTTCAAGCACAAGTACGCCCGGAAGTTCCACATAGATCAAGTGCATAACGCCAGCACCCGTGCTGAGTGCACTCTATGCGGGAAGGTTTTATATAACAAGTACCTCCTCACCAAGCACACTGCTGAAAAGCATCAATGACTTTTCTTATTTAAATAATCCTTCTGAGTTCTAAGACTGTTTGTTTGCGGCGCTGGTTTGATTCGAACTATTCTGAACTTAATTACATTGCTTTTTAAAATTATAAATGTCATAATTCATCTTTATTCAATTACTTAAGAACTAAAAATTAATAGTTTTTGCGTAAGTGTTCAGACAAGCTTCTTTAATGGCTTCGGAAAAGCCTGGGTGTGCGTGACATGTCCTAGCAATGTCCTCAGCAGCTGCTCCATATTGCATTCCAAGCACAAGTTCGTTAATGGTTTCTCCTGCTTCAGGACCCATAATAACTGCTCCTAGCAGTTCGTTGGTTTCTTTGTGAGCAAGTGCTTTCACAAACCCTTCGCTTTCGTGGTTGGCTCTTGCACGCGAGTTAGCCATGTAAGGAAAGCTACCTACAGTGTAAGGAATTCCTTCTTCTTTGAGTTGCTGCTCACTCTTGCCTACGTAGGCAAGTTCGGGGTGCGTGTAAATCACAGAAGGAATAGCATTGTAGTTGATATGCGGAGAAACCCCAGCAATGTGCTCAGCAGCGTAGATTCCTTCTTCTTCGGCTTTGTGGGCAAGCATCACTCCCCTTACGCAGTCTCCTACAGCGTAGATGTTGGCGTGTCTTAAGGTTTGCAAGTGGTCGTTCACGTTGATTCTGCCGACATTGTCTCTGGACACGTCAATGTAGTCTAAGTGGAGGCCCTGTGTAAAAGGCCTTCTGCCAACGGCCACCAGTGCATAGTCTGCTTCTATGTAGCTAGGAGTGTTTTTAGCCTTGTCAGAAGCAGGTTCTAAGTTAACTCTAACTCCACTTTCGCCTACCTCGCCCCCTACAACTTTAGTTGAAAAGTGGAATTTAAGTCCTTGCTTTGCTAAGCTTTTGCAAAGTTGCTGTGCAGCGTCCAAGTCAGCAGCAGGGCAGATTCTGTCTAGGTACTCTACAACTTCAACTTCAGTTCCCAGTCTCGAGTAAACACTTCCTAACTCGAGCCCAATGATTCCAGCACCTATCACAACCATCTTCTTAGGAACTTCTCTCAAAGAAATAGCTCCTACATTCGAAAGGACCCTCCAATCGTCAATGGGCAAAATGTTCCCGGGCAACTCAGCTGGGGCTGAGCCGGTAGCAATCACTACGTTGTTAGCTGTGATGGTTTCTTTTTCATCAATAGCTAGAGTGTTTCGGTCTCTGAAAGAAGCATAGCCTTTTAGGTAGTCGATTCCGTTTTTTTTGAAAAGGCCTTCAACGCCCTTGGTGAGTCCTGTTACTGCTTTTTCTTTTGTTTGCATCATCATTCCGAAGTCCAGCTTCAGACTGTCATAAGCTACTCCGTGCTCTTTAAGGTGCTCTTTGGCTTCGTAGAACTTGTAAGAAGAGTTTAGAAGTGACTTAGAAGGAATACACCCCACGTTCAAGCATGTCCCTCCGGCTGGTCCTCGTTTGTCTATGCAGGCTGTTTTGAAGCCTAGTTGGGCACTTTTAATTGCACTGACGTAACCTGCTGGTCCAGCTCCGATCACCACAACGTCATAGTCAAAGTTAGCTATTCCTCGCTTGCAGACTTTGCGCAGCATTTTTATTTTAGTTGATTATTGCATAAGAAAATGCCAAAGGTTTTGGCGAGGTTAGCCTGCAACTTTTGTAAGTTGCTTTCTTGTGAACTGCTCCAGTTGTAAGAGTGGGTCTTTACAGCTAAGTGACTAAGTGACTATTACTAGTTGGCTCTCCCTATGTCGCCTTCTCCACACAGAAGCACAAACCCTGTGTTGGGCGAAGCTTCGAGTATTAAGTTCTTGAGTTTTTGGTCCCAAGTTTTAAGTGTTTCGCTCAGGTGTGTGTTTCTGTTTTCGTAACGAGTGTTGTGGAGGATTTCTAGGAACTCTGAGAATATAAGTTGGTGGTCAGAACTAAGGTACTTGTCCAAGTTCCCAGAATGGTCTACAGAAACGTTGCCAGTAACTAAGTGTGGCTGCGGGTGCGAGGTAACTAGGGCTGTTTTGGTGTTTTCTTTAACTAAGACTTCAAATAAGTTCTGCTTTGTAACTGAAACTGGAGGCAACCCGAAGTTAGGGCCTTTTGCTTGTTTGAGTTTGATAAGTTCTAGAGCGGTTATGGCGTCTTGGATGCTGTCATGAGATCCCTGACTTTATCATTACGTTTTGTATAGATTTTTGTAGGTACCTTTCAGCTAGTTTTTTCAGTCCGAACTTAAAAGTAGGAACAGGATGGGGGTAAAGCACAGAAGAGTCTATTATTTTTTTGTGAACAAGTTTTAGGACTTTCATGTCGTTTTCAAGTGAGTGCCCACACACAATGGTGCTTTTAGAAATGAGCTTTTTTACTTCAGTCTGCACTTGAGTTAAGTTTACTGTGGCTTTGCTAAGTAACTCTGAAGTAATTCCTGAGTAAGGAGTTAAGTAGTCTACTACTTCGTTCTCAGGCTTCACAAACGCGTCGTACATAACTTCCCCGGTTTCAGAAACTATGCTGAGTCTAGCCAGTTCTAGGCCTTTCTGAGTTCTAACCATTTCACAGTCTATTCCTACTAAAGCACTGGCTTTGGTTTCTTCAGACTCTACAAAGCCTTCTTCGAGCTCACAAGGGAACCCGTTTTCTAGTAGTTGTTGTTCTGTGAGCAGGCAGTCTTCCAAAGAGTACTTTGCCTGGGGGTCCTGAAGTTGCCTGAAGACCTGTTTGGGGTTGTTGATGACTTTGTCCATGTAAGTAGTAGGTTCCATCTCTTTGAAAGAAGACCTCATGAGGGAAAAGACTTCTGGGTTCCTGGCTAAAGAGTTCAAAAAAGGTGCTTCTTTAGAGTGCTCTTGGAGAGTCTCTGAGTCTAGTCCGGGCAGAAACACCACGAAGACTTTTTCAATTAAGTGTTTGTTCTAATCAATTCTTACCTGCACAAATATCCACTTAGGCATGCTTCCTTCGCTGCTTGAAAAGATCCAAAGCAGCAAGTTGTGCACATCACGCAGCACTGGACTACGCTGGGGTTTAATTACAAATTTGGGGAAGTTGGTTTTTTTCCGTTTAGTGACTTCTTGGAACTCTGTGGGTTTCCTCTTTTTAGGTAGGTTTTCCATTTATATGCTTATTTACATTAATACCCAATACTTCTTAAGTACTGAGCAAAGTTAAAGCATTGCTGGTAGCACAGTTGTGGACTTTGGTGAGTTTTTTTGACACCCCCAGTTTCTAAGCTTTGGCTCCAACTGCAAAACAGTATAAACGTCTCTGTTGGGGCTATGCAAGCCCCCCCGTCTAACTTAGTAAGTATCATCATGTGAGTGCTCGGCTCAAACTTTTCTAGTTGGTACTCTTCTCCGTTTATCCGTAGTCCTCCTCTGGGCTTTGTGTGGCCTTTGCTAGCTATTGCAGTTTGCAGAGCTGCTTTTTCGTCGTAAGGTCTTACTACAGTCCCTGTTTCTGACTCATTGGGCACTTCCAACTCGTATACTTTTAAGTGGAAACCCGGAGTTGCCGCTTCTGGGGAAAGGTTTGACTTGTTGAGCAGTGCTGCTTCTTCTATACAGTTGTGCATTTTGCCTGTTGAGGTAACTTTTTCACAGACTTGGGTGTTCAGAGTTTCTTGCCAAGACATTTTTGTAGGATTATTAGAAATAACCTCAGCTTTATTGTAGGGCAATGTTACGAATTAATAGATTACTTTAGTTATAAAGACTCATCATCTATTTCATTCCCTCTCAAATTCAGTGTGAATAAACAGAATCAAACTCAGAAAGTGACATCACAGACTTTCTGAATACCACTGAAACAACAACAGAGGAAAGTACACATGAGAACTACATCAAGCACAACAGAAGAAACTCAATGACATAATACTGGTTGGAGAGCAGGTTATAACAATACAGCATACATTCAAACTTAAGACTCCCTAAACGGCATACGCCCAACATTCCAAGAAATAAACAGTAAACCACATAACGAATGCCCAGCTTACCGAAGAGTTGCTAACATAGGAATTAGAATCTACGTGTGGTAGAGTGTTTAAAAGAAACAAGAATTAACCAAGCACAGTAGTCTTTAAGTGATGCTTTGGCTCTAAGTAATTGTTTGGTGAATTAGTCAAGTTATTTAGTGTAGCCAGTTGAACGGAGCAAAGGTAAGAAACCTTGAGTAAATACTTAGTCAGGAATAACCAAATAACCAAACACCCAACAATCAACAAAGTACTCGTCTAAACAAGAATGAATAGAACAGT
>PR_CR_10_Liq_1_inCRDRAFT_1001137_pt1 | contig 15503 bp, 15 predicted proteins | sample PRCRCaboRojoPR_3_FD_10241 | JGI IMG/M metagenome (IMG submission 10241)
TTAGTATTAAAAAGATTGCCAACTATCAAGAACCAGACATAGAGAGGCTTTTGCAAGATGCAGGGATCATTCGCAATCGCTTAAAAATTAATGCTGCCATTTACAATGCGCAGCAAATTGTAAGACTTCAGGAAATTCACGGGAGTTTCAGGCAATGGCTAGAATCCCACAAAGGTCTGGACAAGAGGGCTTGGGTGAAACTTTTTAAAAAGACCTTTAAGTTTACCGGAAGTGAAATTACCGGAGAGTTTTTAATGAGCACCAGCTACTTAGCCGGTGCTCATGAAGAAGATTGCCCTGTTTATCAGTTACTTCAAAACAAAGCATAAAAACTATTGGAGTTGAGTGTTTTGACTAAATCTTTTTACCGCGCTTTCGCTCTGTTTCTTTCAATAAAATTTTACGCAAGCGCAATGAGTTGGGGGTTACCTCTACAAACTCATCAGACTGAATGTACTCAAGGGCCTCTTCCAGTGAAAATTCTATATGCGGTGCAATGCGCATTTTGTCATCGGCCCCAGCCGAGCGCATATTAGAAAGCTTTTTGGTTTTAGTAACGTTTAGGGTTAAATCACCCGCGCGGCTGTTTTCCCCAATAACCTGACCTTCATAAATCTCCTGGTTAGGCGGAATGAAAAAGCGCCCACGATCTTGTAAATTGTTTAAAGAATAAGGGATAGAGGTACCGGTTTCCATAGAAATTAAACTTCCATTTTGTCTGCCCGGTATTTCGCCCTTGTAGGGCTGAAACTCTTTAAAACGATGACTCATGATGGCCTCACCAGCCGTGGCGGTTAAAAGGTAATTTCGTAAACCAATAATACCCCGTGAAGGAATCTCAAACTCCAAATGCATCTGATCGCCCTTAGGGACCATTTGAAGCATTTCGCCTTTGCGCTGGGTAATGGCCTCAATGGCCTTACCGCTTACCTCATCAGGTAAGTCAATAAAAAGGTCTTCTACCGGCTCATGCTTGCGGCCGTCAATTTCTTTAATAATTACCTGCGGTTGGCCAATTTGCAGCTCGTACCCTTCTCTGCGCATGGTTTCAATTAAAACTGAAAGGTGTAGAACCCCACGGCCAAAAACGTTAAAAGTATCAGCCGAGTCGGTTTCTTCTACGCGCAGAGCCAGGTTTCTTTCCAGCTCCTTTTCCAAGCGCTCCTTAATGTGCCTTGAGGTGACGTACTTCCCCTCTTTACCAAAAAATGGAGAATCATTAATGGTAAAGGTCATACTCATAGTAGGCTCATCAATTTTGATGGTAGGCAGGGCTTCCGGGTTTTCGGCATCAGCCACGGTATCGCCAATTTCAAAACCTTCTAAACCAGTAATGGCGCATATTTCACCGCTAGCCACTTCGTCTACCTTGCGTTTCTCAAAGCCTTCAAAAACAAAAAGCTCTTTAATGCGGGTTTTTACTTTGCTACCATCGCGCTTCATTAAATTTACCAGCATGTTGGCTTTTAGCTTTCCGCGATGCACCCTGCCAATGGCAATTCGGCCAATAAAAGAGCTGTAATCTAAACTGGTAACTAGGAGTTGCGGACTGCCCTCACGCTGGGCAGGAGCCGGAATTTGCTCAATAATGGTATCCAGTAAATAGGTAATATCTGTAGTAGGTTTCTTCCAATCAGGACCCATCCAACCTTGCTTGGCGCTACCGTAAACGGTTTCAAAATCCAACTGATCTTCAGTTGCGTCCAAATTAAACATCAGGTCAAAAACCATTTCATGCACCTCTTCCGGAGTACAATTAGGCTTATCAACTTTATTGATAACTACCACCACTTTTAGTCCTAACTCAATGGCCTTGCTCAACACAAAACGCGTTTGAGGCATGGGTCCTTCAAAGGCATCTACTAAAAGTACCACGCCATCAGCCATGTTTAATACGCGTTCTACCTCTCCGCCAAAATCACTGTGACCAGGCGTATCCAAAATATTAATCTTGTGTTCTTTGTATTGAACCGAGACGTTCTTGGCCAAAATGGTAATGCCCCGCTCCTTCTCCAAGTCGTTAGAGTCCATGATTAATTCACCGGGGCTTTCATGTTCGCCAAAAAGCTTACCCGCTAAAAGCATTTTGTCTACCAGGGTGGTTTTACCGTGGTCTACGTGGGCAATAATGGCTATGTTTCGTAATTTCATAATGCGCGTAGCGTTTTCTAAAAAGTTGGCAAAGGTAGTTGAATACTTTGGGCTAAGTGTAGCTGTAACCACTTATTTTTCAAAGCTTTTCAGCGGATGATCAGCAGTTTATAGATTTAGTGCCATCGGGCTAAGACCCTTTAAAAACAAGGATTTCAAAGGAGGTTATGGGAGCCCCAGATATTTATGGGTTTGTAAACCGATTTGCCACTGCGTGTTTTCCATCACGTACTCACTTATAAAGGGCATCATTTTTTCGCGTTTGCTCCACTCGGGCTGCAAAAACAATTTGCAGCGATTGTTCACTTTTGCCGCGTGTTCTTCGGCCCACTTGAAATCGTGGAGGTTGTAAATGACCACCTTGAGCTCATGAGCGGCTTCATAAAATTGGGGTAAAGGCGGTTTGGTCTTTTTAGGAGAGAGGCAAATCCAATCCCACACTCCGGTTAAGGGATAAGCTCCGGAAGTTTCAATGTGCAAGGTTTTACCTTCCGCTTTTAAGGCTTGGGTTAATGGGCCCATGTCCCAAGTTAGGGGCTCGCCCCCGGTTATCACTACTGTATTACTGTAGGGCTTGGCTGCCTCTACAATTTCGGTAATTGCTGTGGGCTGATGAAGCTCTGCATTCCAACTTTCTTTTACATCACACCAATGGCAGCCTACATCGCAGCCGCCAATGCGCACAAAATAGGCTGCTTTACCGGTATGATACCCTTCCCCTTGAATAGTATAAAACTGCTCCATTAAAGGCACCATCTCACCGCTATCTACCAAAGCCTGGACTTGCTTATTCATGCCGCAAATATAGACAGGATAGATGGCCATGAAAAAGATCTCACCTAAAGGCTTGTAGAAATAAAAAATAAGCCCAAAACTTTTTATAACTCACCTAATCAAAAGGTGCTTAATGATTCTGCTCTGTTCAATTATAACTTAGAATTAACTTAAGCTGCACGCTGCATTAACCACTCTCCTACAGTTAATTACTCAAATTTGCCACAGCAAAAAGAGGTACAGGGCAACCCTCTGCGGCTCAACTAGTGTCTAACAATTGAACGCAAACTAAAAATTACCGAATTGCTGCAATAATTACAGGAATTTGAACACTAATTTATTAACGAAAACTAAAACGTAAAAAATGAAAACTTCAAATTGGATTTTAGCCGCCCTTTTCACCTGCTTTTTAGGAGTTAGTGTACAAGCTCACAACAATGAATCTGAGGAGCTTAACCACAAGCAAAATGTTACCAAAATTGTAAGCTATGAATTTACCAAGGCCTTGCAGGACTTTAGTCCCAGCCTTCCTTTAATGGCCGGTAATGAGGTAATGATTAGCTTTAAATTGAGCGAGGACAGTTTGGTGGTTATTGAACAGGTGAAGTCTAAAAACCCCTTTTTAGCTCAATATGTACGAAAAGTACTCGAAAGAGAAACTATTCGTGTAGTGCCTTTGCAAGCCCAGACCATTTATAAAATGCAACTGCGCTTCAAGGCCTAGCTATTTGATCTTTTAGATTAAAACCCGGGGAGTTTGCCCACTCTTCGGGTTTTTTGTGTGGTATCACCACCTTTCTCTTTCAATTGCATTGGCCTTAGTACTTTAGCGGCCTAAAATGTATTGCTTGAGATTTTTATTCTTCTTTCTAATTCTATCGGCTGCAAGCCTAAGTACTAAGGCCCAGAGTGAAACGCTTAAAAAAGAATTTGGCCAAACTGTTTTTTATTGGCTTACTGATAGCCTATCGGCTGATAATAAGGTGGAGTTTATTCGTTTGCGTACCTGGCGTGAACTCATTAGCCGGCAGCCCATAGACGCTTCTGAAAAAGCAGACCGAAGACTAAAGATGCAAGAGCAGTATGGCGCTTTGTATGAGGCTTTTCAGCGGGAAAGCACCACGCTTAGGGAGCAAAATTTAAAGGAAATTGCCGAGGGCGCCAGTTTTGAGCCCCTAAGTTTTAAACTAAAGCCTGTACCTAATACCGTAGATATTTTTGAGGGACACCTGCGCGTACTGTATAAAAAAGGTGCGGTGCAAAATATGACCACCTATCGTTTCAGAGTTTTTTACAATGGTCGCGGTTTAGGCTTGCTTACAGCACCAGAAGAAGATTTTTAATTGCGCTTTTCCAGCAGCGGTACAAACCTAAAATCTCCTTTTTCTTCCTGAAACACCTGGCCTCGGTCATTTTTTGTGAGCAGCTTCATTTTTTGAACGTTCTCTCCCACCGGAATTACTAGCCTGCCTCCCGGCTTTAACTGTTCTACCAAAGCCTTAGGAATAAAGGGTGCACCGGCCGTTACTACTATGCCATCAAAGGGTGCCCGCTCAGGCAGGCCTTTGTACCCGTCTCCAAACTTCATTTCTAAGCGATAGCCCAGTTTGGTTAATATGGGCCGGGTGTGGTCAAAAAGCTCTTTTTGCCTTTCTATGCTAAAGACTTTTATCCCCATTTCGCAAAGTACTGCCGCCTGATAGCCACTTCCGGTACCCACTTCTAAAACCCGTTGGCCGGGCCTTACCTCTAATAATTCACTTTGGTAAGCCACGGTGTAAGGCTGTGAAATAGTTTGCCCGGCTGCAATAGGAAAAGCCTTGTCTTGGTAGGCAAAGTCTTCAAAGCTGCTGTCTAAAAACAAATGCCGGGGCACCTTGCCAATAGCTTTAAGAACAGCTTTATTTCTAATACCTTTTTCAATAAGGAGTTTTACCAAGCCGTTTCTTTTGCCTACATGGCGATGGGTATCGTTGAGCATGGTTCAAAGTTTATACTTAAAGCGCTAATCTTTGATTCTAGTAATTAAAGAAAATGAACAACTCAATGTGAAAAGTCTATTTGCCCTAGCACCCTTAGGTCTAATTGGGCTAGGGCCCAACTCTTTCAAATTCTATCACCTGTAAATGCCCGCTTAAACCCTATCTTTGCGCCCCTAAAATGAGGATTGCATGTTAAATATAGGCGTTTTAGGAGCAGGACACTTGGGGAAAATTCACATTAAATGCCTGCAAGGATTAACCGACTATTATCACCTAATAGGATTTTACGACCCTGATGCAGGCAACGCTGCCAAGGTAGCCGAGGAGTTTGGCTTACAAGCTTTTAGCTCTGTAGAAGAACTCATTGATGCGGTAGATGTAGTAGATATTGTAACGCCTACTTTAAATCACTTTGATTGTGCTTCGGCCGCAGCCAAAAAAGTAAAACACTTTTTTATTGAAAAACCCATTACGGAAACCCCCCAACAGGCCAAGCAATTGATAAAGCTTAGTGAGGAAGCATCAGTGAAAGCTCAAGTAGGGCACGTAGAACGCTTTAACCCTGCATTTTTAGCGGCCCGAAACTACGTGCAAAACCCCATGTTTATTGAAACACATCGTTTAGCTGAGTTTAATCCCCGCGGTACCGATGTACCGGTGGTATTGGATCTAATGATTCATGACATTGACATCGTGCTAAGCTCAGTGAAAAGCAATGTGAAAAAAATAAGCGCTAGCGGAGTAGCGGTGGTTAGTGATAACCCCGATATCGCTAACGCCCGCATAGAGTTTGGTAATGGTTGCGTGGCCAACTTAACCGCCAGCCGCATTTCCTTGAAAAATATGCGCAAAACCCGCATTTTTCAGCGCGATGCTTATATCACCATAGATTTTTTGGAAAAAGAAAGCGAAATCATTCGCATGAAAAACGCAGAGGGAGCGGAAGATCCCTACGCCATGGTTATGGACTTGGGCAATGGCAAGAAAAAGCAAATTTATTTTGAGAAACCTAAAGCCGAACCTACCAACGCTATACAAGAAGAGTTGAAATCTTTTGCGCTGGCTATCAATAAAAACACCGATGTAAGCGTTACTCTAGAAGATGGCTACAAGGCACTGGATGTGGCCCATCAAATTTTAGAAAAAATTGAAGTCAACCTCAACGTTATATCGTAATTGCGCATGGTAAAACTTTTACGCCTGGCTGGGCTTTTCTTGGCGGGTTTATTGCTAGTGCAATGCAGTGACAACCCTGAAGCGGAAAAACCGGTTTACATAAGAATTGATGAGTTTCCGGTACAAACCGACTATGATTTAGAAGGCTCTGCCCACAGCGCCATAACCACCGCCTGGGTGTTTGTTAATAATCAAGTTTTAGGCACCTTTGAGCTACCCTGTGTAATACCGGCTATTTTACCTGAAGGCGAAGTAGACTTTACTATTTACCCCGGTATAAATACCAATGGCATCTCCTCACTCCGTTCAATTTATGATGGACTAAGACCCATACGTATAACTAAAACTAAGCCGCAATCTGATGATTTAGATACCCTGGTTTTTACCGCCCAAGAGATGGTTACAGGCTACTGCAACAGTTGTAGCGTAAATATTCTGGAAGATTTTGACCAAAGTGGCACCAATTTTAGTCCCACCGTTTTTTCCGATACAGACTTCGTGAAAATTGACGACCTAGATAGTCTTTTTATTTTCACTCCGCCATTTTCGGCTCAGCCCGAGAAAAACGAAAATGTGGGGCTATTAACCCTCACCAATGAGCGAAATATAGCAGAGTTGGTTACGGTTAATAGCTACAATATTCCCCCAGGCACCCAAAATCTTTACCTGGAGGTAACCTACCGCACCAACATGCAGGTAAGTTTTGGCTTGCAAGCCGATTATGCCCAGCAAAGTGAACGAGATATCACGGCTACGGTTTTACCCAAAAATGAATGGAATAAAATTTACATTAACCTTATTACAGAGTTTCAGGCTTTTCCTGGCGCCAACGGGTACCGTGTACTAATATTTGCCCGCAAGCCCGCCAACCTGAAAGAAGGCCGCATTTTTCTAGACAATATCAAACTGGTGTACCAAGAATGAAAAACGAGCTATTGCAACGCTCTAAGTATATTTTTTGGGATGTAGTGGCCGCCATGGCCAGCTACACCACTTTATTTGTTTACCGCAGGCTGGTTATTGAAAAAGAGTACTACGGGGTTGCGCAGCTTCAATTAAGCCCCTCCTACTATTATGGATTACTTCTTATTCCCATTTTTTGGGCAACGGTGTACCTCATTACCGGCTTTTATAAAGATATTTACCGTAGATCACGTTTAAAAGAGTTATTTTACACTTTTAATGCCTCTTTGCTAGGCAGCATATTCATCTTTTTCACGCTCATGCTTGATGACAGCGTGGCCAGTTACACCGATTACTACCGCGGATTTTTAGTGTATTTCTCCAGCCATTTTTTATACACGGCTATTTTTAGGATTTTACTAAGCACCCGTACCGCCCACCGTATAAAAAGTGGTAAAATCAGTTTCAACACTCTTTTAATTGGTAGTAATGAAAAAGCGGCTGAATTATATCATGAGCTTACCACTGCCGGACGCAAGATTGGCAACCGCTTCATAGGCTTTGCAAGCGTACACAACAACATTAAATTCTTAATTGAAAAAAACCTGAAACATTTAGGCACCTATAAAGAACTTCCTCAAATTATTGAAGATGAAAAAGTTGAGGAAGTAATAATTGCCATTGAATCTTCAGAACATGAAAAATTAGAGGGCATTATCAATAATTTAGAGGGTAGTCGCGTTACCATTAAGATGATTCCAGACACGTACGATATTATTTCAGGTAAAGTGCGGATGGAGTCACTAGGGTCTACCCCGCTGGTAGAAATCAACCACCAACTAATGCCGCTCTGGCAAAAGGTGCTGAAACGGGTTTTTGATATTGTGGTTTCAGTGCTGTTCTTAGTGCTCTTATCTCCCCTCTATCTGCTGCTTTATGTTATTACCAAACTGAGTGATCGGGGACCTGCATTTTACCGGCAAAACCGCTTGGGCCTCTACGGCAAGGAGTTTCAAATGATCAAATTTAGGTCTATGTCTATGAATGCCGAGGTGGAGGGACCCCAGCTAAGCAGTGAGAATGATGAAAGAATAACCCCCTGGGGTCGCTTCATGCGAAAATATCGCCTAGATGAGCTGCCGCAATTTATTAATGTTTTGAAAGGTCAAATGTCTATTGTAGGCCCTCGCCCTGAGCGAAAATATTACATGGAAAAAATCTCTGAGAAGGCTCCCCATTACAAACACTTGCTTAAGGTGAAACCAGGCATCACCTCTTGGGGCATGGTTAAATTTGGCTATGCTGAAAATGTAGATCAAATGGTAAAGCGGCTTAAATATGACATTATTTACATTGAAAACATGAATCTTTTCAATGATTTGAAAGTTTTGATTTATACCGTTTTAATTGTTTTACAAGGCCGCGGTAAATAATGGAGCAGTATGATTTAGAGGCTTTTAGAAAAAAAGCCGAAACTCAGGAAGGCCAAACCCAGGCTATTTTTAAAAAATTAAAGAAGATTAAACCTAAGGTCTTGGACCAGGCCTTTCACCATTGCCACCAAGCGGCTTTTGAAGAAATAGACTGCCTAAAGTGTGGCAATTGCTGCAAAACTACTGGCCCCCTTTTTACGCAGGCTGATATAAACCGACTGGCCCGCCATTTTAAAATGAAGCCCGCCCAATTTATGGACACCTACCTGAGAGTAGATGAAGATGGAGACTACGTTTTGCGCAACCTACCCTGCCCTTTTCTTGGCGCTGATAACCACTGCAGTGTTTACGAGAAACGCCCAAAAGCCTGCCGTGAATTCCCCCATACCAATCGCAATAAAATGCGTCAAATCCTTAACCTTACTCAAAAAAACGCCTCAGTGTGCCCGGCTGTTTTTAAAATTAGCCGCGCCATTGATCAACAGCTTCCTTAAGTTCGTTTCTGGTTTTAGGTTTTAATTGGCATATTAGCCTTATGCAAAACATAGATCAACTTTCTCTTAATTTCAGTGAAGACTCCCTGTTCTTGCTCAACATTTGCCTGGCCATAATTATGTATGGCATTGCCTTAGACATTAAGGTGGCTGACTTCAAGAACGTTTTGAAAAACCCTAAAGGCGCCTTAGTAGGCCTTTTTTCGCAATTTGTGGCCTTACCCCTACTCACCTTCCTTTTAATCTACTTGCTAAATCCAAGCCCCAGTATTGCCTTAGGCATGATGCTGGTTGCGGCTTGCCCTGGAGGCAACATTTCAAATTTTCTAAGTCACTTGAGCGGATCTAACGCAGCGTTAAGCGTGAGCCTCACCGCGGTGGCTACCTTTCTTTCGCTCTTTTTTACGCCCTTAAATCTAGAGTTGTACGCCCGCCTCTATCCGCCCACGGCCGCGCTTTTGAATGAAATTAGCATAAGCCCCCTAGAAGTAATTAAAACCATCCTTACCATTATAGCCATTCCGCTAATTCTGGGCATTTTAACCCAATATAAATTACCCCGTTTTGCGTCTAAAGCCGCCCCTGTACTAAAAGTTCTGAGCATTCTAATATTTTTGGCTTTTGTAGCGGTAGCCTTTTTCAACAACTTTCAATTGTTCCTAGATTACATTCAGGCCGTGATTATATTGGTATTCATTCACAACCTTTTGGCCTACCTCACCGGGTTTTCTTTAGGTAAGATCTTCCAGCTCCCCTCAAGAGACTGCCGCACTTTGGCTATTGAAACGGGTATTCAAAATTCTGGGCTAGGCCTGGTGCTGATTTTCGCTTTTTTTGAAGGGCTGGGAGGCATGGCGCTGGTTACGGCTTGGTGGGGCATCTGGCATATCATAAGCGGCTTGGCGGTGGCCTTTTTCTGGTCTAGGTATAAGGCCAAATCTTTGGCTGCGCCTTAACCAGCAACTCTTGGGTTTTGGCGCGTTGCAGCTTACCGTTAGGGGTGTATTCAAAATTAGGCAGTAAATAAATGGTTTTTGGCTTTTGCCGATGGGGTACAGCTTGTAATGCTTCGTAAAGTTCTTCAGGCCTTGGCCAGTGTTCCTGTTCAAGCACTAAGGCAATTTGTTCTCCTAAGGTAGAATGCGGCACTGCGGTCACCATAATGGCACTGCTAGTCCATGAAATTTGTTGTTCAATTTCTTCCGGAAGGTAGGTAGAACCGGCCACTGTAATAGCATGGTCTGCGCGGCCACGCCAGACAAAAGAATGCGCATCCCTAAGGTCAACCACATCATTGGTAACCAATTCATGAACCTGCAATTTTGGGGCATTAATAACCAAGCAGTTTCGGTCATCTGCTGTAAAGCTAACCCCCGGAAGGGCCTGGAAAAAAGACTGCCTTTGGGGCGCCAGCTGTTGCAAGGCCACGTGAGTAATGGTTTCCGTCATGCCATAACTGTGGTACACCATCCCTTCATACTCTTTAAGTTTGGTGGCTAAATTTGGTGTAATAGCTCCTCCGCCAATTAATAACTTATTCACCTGAGGCAAGCGAGGCCATGAGGCGTAGGCCTGATAAGGCACCATGGCTGCAAAATCAAAGTGGTCAGCTTTTTCTAAGGGTACTTTTTGGGGCTCAGTAACCCACAACTCCCAGCGACCTACCAATGCCCTCACTACCATCATGAATCCAGCAATTTTGTCATAAGGTAAACAGAGAAGCGCGCGGGTGCCCGGGCCCAAATCCAATGCTTTTAAGGTGGCCTGAACTGAGGCTTGAATAGCAGCGCGGGAAATTTCTATAGACTTGGGCTTGCCGGTGCTCCCAGAGGTATGTAGCGTAAAAGAATCTAAACCATTATGCCATTGCTCTACCCAGTGCATAACGCCCTTTTGAGTAGCCGTACTTACCGTTTTTTTAAATCTGATATTCAATCCCTTAGTATATTTCTTACACTTATTTTAAACGCAACCCAACCTCAGCCGGTTTATGGGCGTTATGTAGGCAAGTTCCTTATAGATAAATTGGTTGCAGAACCAATTACCCTGTTTAGTTCGAAAGCACCGTTTCCCTGCGGTGCTTTTTTTTGACCTCTACTACAGATTTAAAACTTTTGCTGCAGCCTATTTAAATTCCAAGTCTCAGCAGGATCAAAATAGAGGCGACCTTTTTTCACTTCTAAAGGGCTTTCAAAATTATTGGTGAACAGACTGCCCGTACCCAAACCAGAGGGTAAACTATTCTTTAGTGTAAAATTCCACTGGGCAATGGCGTTTAAGCCATAGTTACTTTCCAGGGCACTAGTAGTCCACCAACCTATTTTTTGCGCCTCAGCCCAACTTATCCATTCTTCACTAGCCGCAAATCCACCTAAAAAGCTTGGTTTTAAAATAATGTATTGCGGACCAATAGTTTGCAATAGATCCTGTTTGCGTTGGCGGCCAAAAACACCAATCAGTTCTTCATCTAAAGCTATGGGTACCGGAGTGTTTGCGCAAAGTGCAGCCATTTCTTGCCACTGTCCTTTGGGCAGGGGCTGCTCAATAGAATGCACCTTTAAATGAGCCAAAGCCTCCAAAACAGGCGCAACCCCTTGATACGAAAAAGCGCCATTAGCGTCTACTCTAAGTTCTAATTCCTGTGCAGAAAAACTCTGCCGGATGCTTTTTAGCAACTTATGTTCTGTGGCCCAGTCAATAGCGCCTATTTTCATTTTTAAAACTGAAAAGCCTTCAGCTAGTCGTTTTTCAATTTGGCTTTTCATAAAGGCTTCGTCACCCATCCAAATTAAGCCATTAATGGGTTGTGAAGCTTTACCTAGCGTAAAATCGGAAGGGTATAGAATATGTTCTTCAGACTTAAGATCCAGCAAGGCCATTTCCAGTCCTGCCTGTATGCTGGGCCATTCTTCTAGATTTGAGATCAGGGCTCTTACTTCAGCTCCATTTTCTATGGTCTGGCAGACCTCAGCTAACTTTTGCTCATAATCGGGTCGATCATCGGCACTAAGACCTTTCAGCAGGCCACATTCCCCCAGACCTTCACCATCGGCTGTAGCCAAATGAATAAAATAGGAGGTTTTGGTTCTTAAAATACCCCGGCTGGTGCCGCTAGCTTGTTTAAAGTTTAAAACGTAAGGCGTAAATCTTGCTTTCATATAATACGGCCAATGCCTAGTAAAAGCGAAAATAACAGCGTAGTAAGGGCTAACTGTTTAAGCAGCGGCTCAAAATCTTTTGGCTTTTGGGCCTTGGAAACGCGCAATAAATGCAAAATTAAGAAGGGAATGGTTACAAAATAAAGACTTTGCCAAGTGCCTGCGGGTTGTAAACGGTTGTAGAGAAAGGCCAGGTCAAAAGCCAAAATCACCAAAACGCCTTGGTAAATTTTTGCATAGCGCAAGCCCAAACGCAAGGCCAGGGTTTTTTTATGGTGTTTACGGTCAGTGTCCATATCTCGCATATTATTGATATTTAAAACACCCATGGCTAAAAACCCTACGGCTGTAGCCGGAAGGAACACTTCCCAATTCAAAAAATTAGTTTGTAAAAAGTAGCTGCCTGCTACTCCCACCCAACCAAAAAAGAGCAGCACTGAAATATCACCAAAACCGCTGTAGCCGTAGGCCCTGCGACCCACAGTATAGGTTATGGCCGCCAAAATAGCCAGCAAGCCCAAGGCTGCAAAGCCAGCCGAAACCCATAGAGGTAAATCGCGCGTGGCGTAAAAACTAAGTACTGTTCCAGATAGAAAAGAGAGTAGAGACATTAAAATCACTGCCCGTTTCATTTGGCCTGCTGAAATAGCCCCCGTGGCAACCGCACGCTGTTCACCTGTGCGTTCGGCATCGGTACCCCTAATGCCATCGCCATAATCATTGGCATAGTTAGAAAGAATTTGATAAAACAATGTGGTGGTTAAGCAGAGTACAAAAGTTAGCCAGTTGTAATGGCCGTTGACAGCAGCCAGGCAGGTACCTAATATAATACTGGAAAATGCCAGGGGCAGCGTTCTTAGGCGGGCTGCTGCCACCCATTTATTTTGCGCCATGTTTCAAATTTGCCGGCAAAATTAAGGTTTCTTAAGCAGGATAAAAGGCTATTTCCAAGCCAGCTGAGGGTTTCAAGCATTGGTTGAGGGGTAGCTGCCTACATCCAACTCTCATTGGTGCTTTCAATTTTAAAAAGCAGGTAATGGTAAAGGGTTTGGGCCACGCCATACGGCAAATGGGGCATAACTTCATATCCAGCCGCGGTGTACAGTACCAAAGTGGCTAAATTTTTACGCTTTTGAAAAATAGACTGCTTCAAAGCTATATTTTGAAGTTTGTAATGCTGTACACTTACGTGCGATGGGAATATCCAGCCTTTCTTAATTTCTACTACCCTTTGGTTTACTTTAAGCTGCACGGTTTGGCTGTAGCGGTACACCCAATAAGCTACCAAGATTAAAAAAGGCAGTAAGGGCAGGTAAAACCAAAATTCAAACTGATTGAAATAAAAAATCAGGGCTATAGCCAGGGCGGGCAATACTCCCACCCAGAAAAAATATTGCTGCGCCAGCAATAAGTCAGCCGTGTAGGAATTAAACTTTCCCTGATGGCGTTGGGGGTAAAAAGTTTGAATAATGGTAAGCAAAGCCCTGTTTTTAAGACCAGGAATACTCACTGACTTTTGAGCCTGAGCTTGTTCACCGCCCGCTTGTTTAATGCGAATGGTTTTATAGCCAATTAAGTTGCGAAGGGGATTACTGCTCCAGCGGAAGTACTGTATTTTACGGTGTGGAATGCGATACTCATTGCGTTTAAGCAAACCACTTTGCATTAGAACTCCTGAACTGTTTAAAAAGAATTTGAGGTTGTAATACCTTAATACTACCCGCACTAAAGAAGAAATTACCGATATGAGCAGAAAAAGAACTGCCACCACCGGCAAAAGCAATACCCAGGACGCTAAAAAAGTGTTGGCCGTTTTTTCCAAATAAGGCTCAAACGGAGTAAGCAAATATTCTTCAAATTGCCAGATATAGCCATTTAAAATAGCAAAAAGTAAAAGCCCACTCCGTAAATGGTTTTCGGTAAAACCTACCTTTAATAGGTCTTTTACAGACAACCTTACCAAGGGTTCTTGATTGCGCCACTGGCTGTTTTCCTGTTTGGGCTTATTGGTCTCTTTTTGCTCATGAGGCCCTTGCTCTTCTGGCGCTGCTTTTTGTTTTTGCTCTTCAAATTTGCGGGTCATCAGAAAATCTTCCAGTTGCTCAGCATAATTGCGCTGCAAGGCCGATATTTCTATTTCCTGAGATTGACTACCCGCTGTATCAATTTTTAAAGCCACTACCCCCAATAGCTGCTGCACCAGGTTTTGCGCGGTATTTACCGTTTGAATTCGGTCAAAAGGCACGTTTATACGATCATGCTTCAGCACACCTTTTTCAATTACAAAATTATCCCCTTTTACATAGAAGAAGAATTTACGGTACTGCAGATAGCTAACTATTAATGCTATAACGCCCACAATTATAGCCCAGTGCCAAAGCGACAAACCCAGCATTTTAAAGTTACCCCCAAACTGCACCACAATTACGGCCAAAAAGAAATTAACGGCTCTGCGTAAGTTTTTAAAGAAAATAACCGCAACGCCCACCGCAGATTGGCGCTGAGGCTGCTCGAGTTTAAGACTACTCATACTCTGCGCTCAGTTTTATAATGTAGTCTCTTAGTTTTTGAGCACTTTCTTTAGTGAGCCCGTGTATGGTCATATCACTGCTAGCTCCCCCTGCGGTAAATACCTTAACGGAGGCTAAGTCAAACAAACGGCCCAAAGGGCTTTGACTAAACTCTACGTGCTGTATACGATTGAGCGGCACGCTGGTCATGTTAAAAAATAACAAACCACTTTTATAGGAAACATCTTTGCTTCTAATAGCGTAGCCTTTGATTTTAAACCCTAGTATTTCCAAAACAAAAAGAAGCACAATTAGCAGAGCCCAAACTGGTGTCCAGTAAATAAATGGCAATTCAGTAGAAAAAGAAACCAGCGTTAAAATACCGGCCAAGATTATCATAAATAAACCGCGAGATGTAAGTCGCATGTACAAATAATCCTCCTCCAAAGGCTTATAGTCGACCTTTTCCTGAGCGGGAAGCTCATCTACCGAAATCTGTAAATTTTCCAATAGCTTAGAATCCATACTCTCTAGGACTTAGTCTTTAAATGTCTAAAATAGTCGGCCAAAATAGTGGGACTCTCTAAGCGTGATGTTTTTACCTCTAGAATCTTTAAAGTTGATCCCTGACAAAGAGCCTTCAGCTGCTCTTTTAAAGTGGCCTCATCATCGGCTGTAAGCCAGGGTATACCGTAGGTTTGCGCTACACCGGCTAAATCATGGTTATGGTGGGTTTCCTGAAAACGTTCAAAATGGTCAATATTGGCAGGCCCTTTTATAATCCTAAAAATATTACCGCCCTCATTGTTAAGCACAATTATACGCAAGTTTTGCGGCAAGCGATCATTCCAGAAAGCTGCACTGTCGTACAAAAATGCTACATCACCGGTAACCAGGGTAACCATTTTTTGAGTTTGTGAAG
>PR_CR_10_Liq_1_inCRDRAFT_1001138_pt1 | contig 15492 bp, 11 predicted proteins | sample PRCRCaboRojoPR_3_FD_10241 | JGI IMG/M metagenome (IMG submission 10241)
CAGCCGCCGCGGCCTTCGGCTGGCAGCCGGCCGGCCTGCAGGCTCGGGCCGGCGCGGACGCATGTCGGGCTTGCGTCCGGCCTGATCAGACACCGACACTGCGCGGCGGGCGGACAACGCCCGCAGCCGCCGGCGTCGCGACCCGCATCACCACATCCCGCTGTCTTCAGGAACCCGTACACATGGGCAAAACCTTCTCCGCCGCAGCCCGAGTGCTCGCCGCCTGTCTGTTGCCGATCGTCGCCGCCGGCGCCGCCGCGCAGAGTGCCGACGGCGTCTATGTCGTCAAGCAGGCGGAAGGGCTGCCGACGGTCTCGGTCGGTGGCACCGTCATTCCGTACAAGGAGGTCACCCTCGCGGCCCAGCTGCCGGGGCGGGTGAAATACATTGCCGGCATCGAAGGCGATTCGTTCGAGAAGGACGAGACCCTCGTCGCCATCGACGACAGCGAGCTGCGCGCCAAGCGTCAGGCGCTGATCGCGCAGATGGCCACCGCCGACGCCCAGCTGCGCAACGCCGGCGTGCAGTACACCCGTGAGCTGTACTCGCCGCGCTCGCGCGCGTCGCCGGGTGGCATGGGGGTGCCCAATCTCTTCGACCAGTTCTTCACCCGGCCCATGGAAGACTTCATCGGCGACCGCGACCAGGACGCCGAGCTCTCCGCGGACCTGTACGCCTCCGGCACCCAGATCCAGGAGGCGCGCAACGCCATGATGCAGCTTCAGGCGGAGCTGCGGGCGCTGGACTCGAAGCTGCGCGATGCGCGCTCGGTGGCGCCCTTCGACGGTGTCATCGTCACCAAGTTCGTGGAAGTGGGCGACACCGTGCAGCCGGGCCAGCCGCTGCTGAACTATGCCGATGTCGAATATCTGCAGGTGGAGGTGGACGTGCCCGCCCGGCTGCGCCCGGGCCTGCGCGAGGGCATGATGCTGCGCGCGGAGCTTGACGTGCCCACCCGCGGCGGCACGGCAACCGACGGCCCGGGCGTGCCGGTGCGCGTGGCGCAGATCTTTCCGATGGCCGACCCGCAGCGGCACACGGTCAAGGTGAAGTTCGACCTGCCGCAGGGTGTCTCGGAGCCGGGCATGTATGCCAAGGTGCTGGTGCCGGACTTCAACGCCCCGGCCCGGGTGAACCCGGTGGTGCCGCGCTCGGCGATTCGCTTCAACGGCAGCTTGCCGGGCGTTTACGTCCTCGATGAGCAGGGGGACCCCGAGCTGCGCCTGATCCGCGTCGGCGAGCCCCGCCCCGATGGCAAGGTCACGGTGCTGAGCGGTCTGCGCCCCGGTGAGCGCATCCTCGAAAATCCAGGTGCCGGCGTCACCAGCAACTGGTCCCGCGGTGGGGCCGGCGGGCACTGAGCCGCGCCCGCGATCATTCGCAACCCATAACGGCATGCAGAAGCCCGCCCGCCCAGGCTGCGCCGCAGGCGTCGCGTCGCGCGCAGCCCGCAGCACCCCCGGCGCGGCAGGCTCCGGGCTCCCCCGCGCCGATTCGCTCTCACACCAGGTCTGATACGCGATCATGAGCCAGGACGACAGCACCCGCGCCGACACCGGGGCGACTCCAAAGGGCGAGCCGCCGTACGACGAGGAGAACCTGGGCCTCGCCGGCCGTACTGCGCGCTTTTTCATCCGCTCTCCGTTGTCGCCGCTGTTCTACGTGGCGATGCTGATGATGGGCCTGCTCGGGCTCATCGCCACGCCGCGCCAGGAAGACCCGCAGATCTCTGTGCCCATGATCGACATCATGGTGCAGTACCCCGGCGCTTCCGCGCAGCAGGTGAGCAATCTCGCCATGCAGCCGCTGGAGCGCATGATCAGCGAGATCCCGGGGGTGGATCACGTCTACTCCGCGGCTGAGCGCGGGCAGGGCATCGTCACCGTCCAGTTCGAGGTGGGCGAGGAGATGGGCCCCTCGCTGGTGAAGGTGAACGACAAGCTCGCCTCGAACATGGACAAGATCCCGCCCGGGGTCATGCCGCCGCTGGTGAAGAGCAAGGGCATCGACGACGTGCCCATCGTAACGCTCACGTTATGGTCCAAGGATGTGGACGGCGACGGCCGCCCCGACGTGGACGACGGCCAGCTGCGGCTGCTGGCGCAGGACGTGCTTCAGGCCCTGAAGGAGGTCCCGGACACCGGCAACGCGTTCATCGTCGGCGGGCGCAGTGAGCAGATCACCGTGGACGCGTTCCCGGAGCGGCTGTCCGGCTATCGCATCAGCCTGGGCGACGTGGCCAACACCATCAAGACCGCGAACGCGGAGGCCACCGCCGGCGGGGTCGAGTCCAGCGGCGCGCACTTCTCCGTCACCACCGGCTCCTTCCTCAAGAGCGCCGACGAGATCGCGCGGCTCGTGGTCGGCACCTACAACGAGATACCCGTCTACGTCTACGACGTCGCCCAGGTGCGGCGCCAGCCGGAGGACGCCAAGCATCTGGTGGCCTATTACGCGGGTCCGGCGGCGACCGAGGGGGTCGAGGCCGACGGCGTACCGGCGGTGACCGTCGCCATCGCCAAGAAGGAGCTGACCAACGGCGTCACCGTCGCCGACGCCATCATCGACAAGGTCGAGGAGCTCAAGGGCGGACGCATCCCGAACAACGTCGAGGTCAGTATCACGCGCAATTATGGAGAGACCGCCAACGAGAAGGTCTCCGACCTGATCAAGAAACTCTTCATTGCGACATTCTTCGTCTTTCTGCTGGTGCTCATCGCGTTTCGGGCGCTGAAGCCCGCCATCGTGGTGCTGCTGGTCATCCCGGTGGTGCTGTTGATGACCATCTTCACCGCCTGGGTCACGAACTACACCATCGACCGCGTCAGCCTGTTCGCGCTGATCTTCTCCATCGGCATCCTCGTGGACGATGCCATCGTCGTGGTCGAGAACATCTACCGCCGCTGGCTGGAGGAGGGCCGCACCGACGACCACACTGCCGTGGATGCGGTGCGGGAGGTGGGCAACCCCACCATCCTGGCGACCTTCACCGTCATCGCCGCCTTGCTGCCCATGGGCTTCGTGAGCGGCATGATGGGGCCGTACATGGAGCCCATACCCGCACTCGGCTCCGTGGCCATGCTGATCTCGCTGTTCGCGGCCTTCGTGTTCACGCCGTACCTGGCCATCTCCAAGTGGCTTCGGCCGTCCATGCGCTACCTGGAGGTGGCGGAGAAGCGCGAGCACCGCGAGGCGGAGGGGCTGGAGAAGCTCTATGTGGCCATTCTGACACCCCTCATCGAGAACAAGGCCACCCGGCTCACCTTCAAGCTGATCCTCTGGGGCACCTTCCTCTTCACCCTGTCCTTCTTCTATTTCAAGTGGGTGCCGGTGAAGATGCTGCCGCTGGACAACAAGCCGGAGTTCTCGGTGGTGCTCGACATGCCCGAGGGGACGGCGCTGCCGGTGACGGCCAACCTGGCCCATCGCATGGCCGAGAAGCTGCGCACCATGCCCGAGGTGACGGCCATGCAGCTTTATGCCGGCACGGCGCGGCCGTTCGATTTCAACGGCATGGTGCGCCACTACTATCTGCGCGACGCACCCTGGCAGGGCGAGATCCAGGTTCAGCTCAAGAACAAGAAAAAGCGCGAGCGCTCCAGCCACGAAATCGCCGTGGAGGCGCGAGAGATGCTGAAGCCCATGGCGGACGAAAGCGGGGCGCGCATCGCCGTGGTCGAAATGCCGCCGGGACCGCCGGTGCTCCAGTCCGTGGTGGCCGAGGTGCATGGTCCCTCACCGCAGGTGCGGCGCGACTTCGCGCGGGACCTCACGGACATCTTCGAGCAGGCCGAGAGCACGCGGGATGTCGACAACTATATCCGCGAGTCCTTCGACTACTGGCGCTTCGACGTGGACACCGAGAAGGCCGTGCGCCGGGGCATCTCGGTGGACACCATCAACCAGAACCTCGCCATGGCGCTCGGCGGTGCCCAGCTCGGCGACGTCAAGATGAAGGCGGGCCATGAGCCCGTGCATATCGTGCTCCAGGTGCCGTTGGCGGAGCGCTCCCAGATCGACCGCCTGGGGGACCTGCCGATCCGCTCCAACGCGGGCTTCACGGTGCCGCTGCGGGAGCTTGGACGCTTCGAGCGTGTCCCCGAGGAGCACATCATCTACCGCAAGGATCTGCGTGCGGTGGAGTACGTGGTTGCCGATGTGGGCGGCGAGCTCGCGGCGCCCGTCTACGCCATGCTCCAGGTGCAGAATCGCCTCGATGACATGGGTTACGTGGCGCCGGACGGCACCGAGCCGAAGGGGTATTGGCTCGGGCCGCCGCCCACGGACCGGATCTCCGGCTTCGAGTGGACCGGCGAGTGGACGGTGACCTATGAGACCTTCCGCGACATGGGTGCGGCGTTCGGCGTCGCCCTGGTGCTCATCTACATCCTGGTGGTCTGGGAGTTCGGCAACTTCCGCATCCCACTGGTGATCATGGCGCCCATTCCGCTGACCCTGCTCGGCATCATCCCGGCGCATTGGCTCATGTTCCAACTCGGAATGGGCGGCGAGTTCACCGCCACGTCCATGATCGGCTGGATCGCGCTTGCCGGCATCATCGTGCGCAACTCCATCCTGCTGGTGGATTTCTCCATCCACGAGGTGCAGAAGGGCGTGCCGGTGGCCGAGGCGGTGATTCGCGCCTGCAAGACCCGAACCCGGCCCATTGTCATTACGGCGCTGGCGTTGGTGGCGGGCTCCAGCGTCATCTTCACGGACCCGATCTTCCAGGGCATGGCCATCTCGCTGTCGTCCGGGGTGCTGGTCTCGACGATCCTGACGCTCATCGTGATCCCGCTCGGCTGTGTTGCGGCGAGCCGCGATCTGTGTGAAGTGGCGGTCGCCAGCGCCCCCGCCGGCACCAGCGTACCCTGCGCAGAAGAGCTCGTGGACGAGGGTCGCGACAGCGGTCAGCAGCCTGCGTCCGCCAGGCGCTCCGAGCCCTCGCCCGTGCTCGCGAAGCTCGGCGGCGCCCTGATGATGCTCTTCTACCTCGTGCGCGGCATCTTTTTGCTGTTGTACGACGCTTTGAAGTCCCTGCTGCGGGGCAAGCGCCGGCGGGGGGCCGGCGGCGGCTCCGGCGGTGGGCCCGGCGGCGCCACCTCAGGCGGCGCCACGGGCAGCACCTCGCAGGGCGACGGCGTGACCTACGACGAGCGCAGCGCCACGGGCGAGGTCCCCAACGCGCTCCGCACCAGTGAGGCGGGAACAGCGGCGCCGACAGCGGCCGGAGAGGCCCCGGGCGCGCAGGCCCGTGGCGCGTCGGCGCCCCCAGCGCCCGCCGTCGCGGCCAAAGGCAAGGAGCCCGTGTCACGCCCCGCCGACGCGCCGGCCGGGCGCAAGAAGACGCAGGCACGTGCCACGAAGAAGAAAGCGGCGCCCAAGTCTGCCGCGGGCGCCAAGCCCAAGGTGGCAAAGGTGCAGAAGAAGGCCGCCCGCCGGGGCATCCGACTCAAGAGCGACGACGAAACCGGACAGGGTTTCGACTAGACCGGGTGCTCCGGCCGGTCATTCGACGCCGCTGCGGCTAGACTGAAGACGACGGCTGCCCGTGGCGGCCGACATGACTGGACTGCGCCGCTGGTGGTAATGCTCATGCTGAGAATCCTGGTCCTGGCCCTGTGGCTCGCCCCGGCGGCGTTTCTCGCGAGCCCGTTGACAGCTGACGACCTCTACGGCGCACCGGACCCGGGGTGGTACAACGCGGGCAGCGGCTACCGCCCGGACACCGGGCGCGCCGACGCCGGCGACTGGTACGGCGCAGACGCCGGCGGCGGGTATCACTACGACGCCTTCCGCCGCGATGACCGCGACCGTCGCTTCGGGGGTGCCCGCCCGCAGGCAGGTGGCTACGCCGGGTGGGAGCGGCGCGTCGATGACGGCTATGGCGCGGCAGACGGCTATGGCTACTCGCCGGCGGACCCGACCGAGAGCCGCCGACCTGATGCCGAGCCGGCTGACCGGGTGTCCCCCAACGGCTACGGCGCCCCGGACTGGGCGCAGGAGCCGCTGCCCGAATACGGCGACCGTCCGGACAGCTTCCGGGCGCCGGACTATTCCGCAGATATTTATGCAGCCCCCAGGCGGCAGCAGGCGGGGGACGGCTACTCCGGCTGGCGCGCACCGCCGGCGCGCCCGCGCTATCGTTTCCGGGATGATCCTGACCTGGAGCAGCAGGCGGGCGGCGGCGTCTTCGGCTACCAGTTTCGGCCGCTCACACGTCGGGAGCAGGAGCGCCACCGGGAGGCGTCCCGCGACGGTCGCTTCGCCGATCCCTGGCGGGATGAGAGCCGCTACCGTCCGCGTGATCGAGATGAGCGCGGCACGGCCTTCGGCTACGCACCTGCACCGGGCGCGGCACCGCAGGACGACTTCTACCGGCGCTACTACCGCAGCGGCCCTTAAGCGCCTGCCGCCGGCGGCGCGGCCTCGGCGATTGCGGACGAGCACGCGGCGTCATACCCGGCATCCTTGCACGACCATGGCCTGTGCGGCGGTCCGCTGCACGCTCAGGAGGCCCACGGGACGGCGCCACCCGTCGGTGATCGCCGCAGATTCCAGGGGTTCGGTGCGGTATGCTTGCGCGCTGTTGTTGAGCGCCAGCGCAGGGGAGTTTGTCCGGCATGATCACCGTGATTGGGAGTCTCAAGGGAGGCTCCGGTAAGAGCACGCTCACCTTCAATCTGGGCGTCTGGCTCGCCATGGCGGACGTCGATGTGCAGCTGCTGGATGCGGACCCGCAGGCCACACTTACGGACGTCACCGAGGTGCGGGCCGAAGAGGGGTTCGAGCCGACGCTCCTGGTGCGCGACCGCAGCGCGCTGACCCCGGACGGGCTCGCCGAGCACGACGAGACCATCATCGACATCGGCACCGCGGACATGGATGCGGTGCGCACCTCGCTCGCTTTGTGTGACCGCGTGATCGTGCCGGTGCCGCCGTCGCAGGCGGACATCTGGTCGACCCAGCGCTTCGCCCGACTGGTGCGCTCGGTGGAGCGCGCTGCGCCTGCGGAGATCATCGGCTTCATCAACCGCGGTGACACCCACCATGCCGTGCGCGAGACCAACGAGGCCGCCGCCGCGCTGGTGTCGCTGCCCGACGTGCGCTTCATCAAGCCGCGACTGTCGCAGCGAACGGTGTTTCGCCGCTCCTTCAGCGAAGGGCTCGCCGTGTTCGAGCTGGAGCCCAGGGGCAAGGGTGCAAAGGAGTTCTACGCGCTGGCGGCGGCAGTCTTTCCGCACCTGCTGAGCTGAGCAGCGCGCGCGCCCGTCGTGCGGTGGGAATTCCGAGTCTTTGTGTTAGGCTCTAGGGTCATACGTCCGCAACGCGCCGCGGGCTCCGGTCCGCTGCCCGAAGCGGGGTGGAGGCACCATGAGCCGCGCCGCAGAATAAGACCCGTTCACTGAGGCAATCAAGTCGATGGCGCATCCAAAAACCGATCCCGACACAGGCGCGCCGCATCAGGCCGGGAATGGCCCGGAGGCACTGCAAGATGACGCCACGGACTCCCAGGCAAACGCCTTCGCCATGGACCGGCTGTCCCAGGCCTTCGAGAACAGCGCCCGCCGCTGGGAGCTGATCGTCTATCCATCGCTGTTCGCGTTCATCATCCTCGCGGCCTACGGCTTCTACCTGGTGTTCAGCCTCGCCAAGGATGTGCACTACCTTGCCATCAGTGTGGATTCGAACATGACGGTGCTGGCAAGCAACATGCAGTCCATCTCCGACAATATGGGCCAGATCAGCTCCAACGTGCGCACCATGGCCGTGGGCGTGGACTCCATGGCGCGGGACGTGAGCGTGCTGGAGCCCATGCTGACCACCATCCAGGGCATGGACCAATCGATGCAGTCCATGACCTACTCCACGGCGACCATGCGTGACGAAGTGGGCATCATGAACCGCAACATCGGCCGGCCCATGCACTTCATCAACAGCTTCATGCCCTGGTAGATGCAGGCGCCCCGATAAATGCAGGCCGGCGGCGGTCAAGCGCCCGCGCAGCTGCGTCGGCCAGCGCCGGGGCCGGCGGGCACGACACCGCAGCCGCCGGCTGCAACGGTGGACGACAGCCGGCGCACTGCGCCCATTCGCCTCGTGGTGGCGATCTCGTCACGGGCGCTCTTCGACCTCGACGAGTCCCATCGCATCTTCAAAGCCGAGGGCGTGGACGCCTACCATGCCTACCAGGTGGCCCGGGAGAACGAGGTGCTCGCTCCGGGCGTCGCTTTCGCCCTGGTGCAGAAGCTGCTGGCGCTGAACGAGCGCATCGGCGAGGCCGGGCGGGTGGAGGTGATCCTCCTGTCCCGCAACAGCTCCGACACCGGTCTCAGGGTCTTCAATTCCATTCGCCACCACGGGCTCGACATCACCCGGGCGGCCTTCACCGGCGGGGCCAGCCCCTACCGGTATGTCAGCGCCTTCGATGCGCACCTGTTCCTGTCCGCGGACCCGGATGACGTGCGCCAGGCGCTGGCGGCGGGCTGTGCCGCGGCCACCCTGATGCCGGCACCCGCGCAGACCGCATGCGCCGACGGCTCACCGGTACGCATCGCATTCGACGGCGACGCCGTGCTCTTCTCCGACGAGGCCGAGCGCGTCTATCGCAGCGAAGGCCTCGCGGCCTTCAACGCGCGCGAGGTGGCCGCGGCCTCGGTTCCGCTGTCCGCCGGTCCCTTTAAGCCCTTCCTGCTCGCCCTGCACCGGCTCCAGGCGCTCTTCCCGCCGCAGGATGCGCCGCTGCGCACGGCGCTCATCACCGCGCGCGGTGCACCCTCGCATGAGCGCGTCATCCGCACCCTGCGCGACTGGGGCATCCGCATCGATGAGGCCCTGTTCCTCGGTGGACTGCCGAAGGGGCCATTCCTGGAGGCCTTCGACGCGGACATCTACTTCGACGATCAGGAGGGTCATTGTGCCGATGCGCGCGGCCGCGTCGCCACCGGCCATGTGCCGCACGGCATCGCCAACGCCGGTTGAGTACCGGCCGCGGCGGAGCTCATTACAAGCGCAGCGACAGACGCTCAGAATCCGGACCCGACGCCGCGGTGGTGCTGTCGCCGTCCTGCGGCAGGTCCAGACTCGTGGTGGGTGGCTGCAGATAGTCGCCCTGCACGTATTCGATGCCGGCGTCCCAGAGCAGATTCAGCGCACGACTGTCCTCGACACCCGTGATGATGCTGCGGATGTCCCGAGCGCGGGCGAGGCGAATGAGCTCCAGCAGGTGCTGCTGCTTGTCCTTGTCCGCCGAGAGGCCGGCGGCGAGTGCGGGGGCGAGCTTGACGAAATCCGGCCTGCCGACGGCGCTGCTGTCCAGCGCGTCCACGAGGCCGTGCTGGTTGACGCAGATGCGGCAGCGGATTTCGCGCAGCCCGGCCACGAGGTCCGCCCAACGCTCGGGCTGTGCCTGGGCATCCTGCTCGCGCATCTGGAACGTGAGCCAGCTGCCGCGGATGTCGAACTCCCGCAGCGCATCGCAGATCCAGATCAGCAGATGCTCGTCCGCGACGAGATCGGCCGACAGGCTGATGAAGAAGGCGGCGTGCTCGCCGATGCGGCGACGCTGGCTCAGGAGCCGCAGCGCGGAGCGAATCATCCAACGGTCGATGTCCGCCATGCGGCCGCTGGCCGCTGCGGAGCGGATGATCTCCCCGGCGCTGGCGAGGGTCCCGTCCGGGCGGCGCAGGCGCAGCAGAACGCTGTAGTGCTCGCGGCTGTCGCCCAGCAGGCTGATGATGGGCTGCAGCGCGAGCGTGAAGCCTTCCGTCGCGAGTGCCCGCTGGATGCGCTCGGCGAGATCGTCCACCACCACGGTCTCGCCCGCATCTTCGTGCGCTGACAGGCTGAGCCGCGGCGGCTCCGCCCCCGAGGCGGGCGTCTCGGGGACCGGCGTGCCCGCAGGATGCAACGGCGCCGAGTGCTGAAGGTCCGTGCTGTCGCCCGGGGCGAGCAGGTCGAGCCCCTCTGTGGTCTCTGTGCCCACGGTGTCCGTGGCGGCGATGGGCCAGGCGTCCGCCACGGCACGATCCAGCACGTCCGCGGGGGCCCCGACACCAGGTGCGACCCGGGTCAGCCCTAAGCGCAGCCGCAGTTGCCGCAACGCCGGCTGATCACTCTCCGCGGGCGCCGCCCTGAGTCGCCGCCGCAGCTGATCCAGCTCCGCCGTGCTCAGATCTTCCACAAGCAGGGCGCAACTATCCTCGGCGACGATGAAGCAGCCGCTGTCAGCCGGTGCCGCGGCACGCAGACAGTCGGCCAGCGTCTGGACCAGCTCAGCCGCGCCGTCGAAACCGAGGGCACTGCGATGATCTGCGTAATCCGCCACCACGGCCAGCGCCAAGGCGGAGCTGCGCTCGACGGGGCTGGCGTCGTCCGTTAGGACGCCAAGGCGCTGCAGGAGCCGGAGGCGGTCGTTCCCGCGGGGCGCAACCAACCCATCGGTGTCGCCCCTGTTGCTGGGGCTCAGGGCCACGGCGAGCCCCTGACCACCGTCGATGGCCAGGGGTGTGGCCGTCACCTCCGCGGTGAAGGCGGGCCCCGCCTGCGGCACGAAGCGCAGGGTCTCGCGGGTCTTGTCATCCAGGTCCAGCAGCAGTGCCCGCGCCAGCAGTGCAGCCAGGGGCTTGACCGACTCGGGCGCGGCAAAATCCGCCAGTGGACGCTGCACGAAGGCGTTCCCCTGCGTCAGCCCCAGCAGGCCCTGCAGGGTGGGGTTCAGGTGCACCACCCGGGCATCGCGCACCAGTGCCAGGGGCTGCTCGACCCGATCAGCCAGGGCACAGAGCGATCGGCCCGCATCTGCGGAGGCTGCACCCGTTGCCGCGGGCGCTGCTGGCAGGGCGAAGGCGCGGCGTACGGCTGCCGCGAGTGCGGTTCCGTCGTCCGCACGGGCGAGCCCCGTCGCGCCGGCGCCCATGACCTCCAGAAGGGTCGTGGCGGATACATCCGCTGCTGCCGCGAGGGTCAGCGGCACCTGCGGGTACGCGGTTACCAGCCGAGCCAGCGGTGCCGGGGCGCTCCCGGCGCCCATGTGGGCCAGGATGGCGGCGGGGCCGTGCATCGGCAGCAGGGCAGGCAGTTGCGCCGGGTCGGTGCAGGTGCGCGTTACCGCGCCGGGCACCGCCTGGCCCAGCGCCGCGGCGGCTTGGGCGGCCCAGGCCGCGGGGCCGAGGAGCACCAACGTCGGGGGGGTGCCGGAAGAATCGGAGGGCATGCGGGCTGGGGTGGGCGGGTTGGGCGAACGGGCGGGGCGGACGGACTGGGCGGACGGACTGGGCGACGACAAAGCTCGCCTCCGCCCGATTATCCACATGCGCCCTGCCGTCGGAAACCGGCGCCGGTGTGTCGGCGATCACGACAGCGGCAGCTTGTAGGCTGCGCCCGGCGTTTCGCGCACCAGCAACGGGGTCAGATACCCCGGCAGGCGCGCCCGCAGATTCGTCGCGATGCGGCGCGCCCGCTCGTCGTCCACCGCGAAGTGCCCGGCGCCGGCCACCGGGTCCAGTTGATGCAGGTAGTAGGGCAGCACACCGGCCTCGAACAGGCGCTCACTGAGGGCGACCAGGCAAGCTGCATCGTCGTTGACGCCGTGTAAGAGCACACTTTGGTTCAGCAGCACCACGCCGGCGCGGCGCAGGGCAGCAAGGGCCTCGGCCGCCGCCGTGCCGAGCTCGGCGGGGTGGTTGGCGTGAATCACCACAACGCAGGGCTTGGGCAGTCCGCCGAGGCATCCGCACAGTGCCGGCGTCACCCGGCTCGGCAGCACCACCGGCAGGCGGCTGTGGACGCGGATGCGGCGTATGTGCGGGAGCGCGGCGATGCGCGCCAGCAGATCCCCAAGCGCGGCATCGTCGAGCAGGAGCGGGTCCCCACCGCTCAGGATGACCTCCTGCACGTCCTCTGCCGCCGCGAGCTCGGCGAGGGAGCCGTCCAGAGCGCTGCGCCCCGGCAGTGCCGCGTACGGGAAGTGTCGCCGAAAGCAGTAGCGGCAATGCACCGCGCAGCCACCGGCGGCGAGCAGCAGTGCCCGGCCCTGGTACTTGCGCAGCAGGCCCGCCTGCGTGCGCGCTGAAGCCTCGTCCAGGGGATCAGGCCCGAAGCCCTCCCGTGCCTGGAGCTCAGCGGTGAGCGGCAGCACCTGGCGCAGCAGCGGATCATCGGGATCGCCCCGGCGCATCAGGGCCGCGAAGCCCCTGGGCACCAGGAGCCGAAAGTCCTTCGGCTGCCGCAGCACCCGCCCGCGGGCTGCGGTGGGGATGGCGAGGAAGTCCAGCAGCGCGTCCGCCTGGGTGAACGCGCTGGCCAGCTCCTGCTGCCAACGGGGTGGCTGCGCCGCGGCATCGGGCATGGTCGGCTCAGTCTCCGTGGTCCACGGAGACCTCACGCAGCCCGAGCGCATAGACCGCCACGGCCAGCGCGCCCAGGCCAAGGATGCCGATGACCGTGGCAGTGTCGTAGAGGTCGGCGAGCAAGCCGATGACGCCGCCGAGCAGCATGGCGATGCCGATGATGGTATTGCTCACCGCCACCATCGCGGCGCGATTGTCGCTGTTGGCCAGATCCACCAGGTAGACCTTACGGCCAAGGCGCACGCCGGCGTGGGCGATGTTGACGGACAGGAAGAGCCCCGCCAGGAGCCAGGCGAGGGCCGCCCCCTGGACGCCGTCCTGGGCCACGACCCAGGTGGCGATGCCGGTGACGCCGCCGACTGCCGCGGCCAGCGCGATGACCAGGCGTGCGGAGCGGTCGCTGAGCCGGCCCCAGATGGGCGCGCTCAAGGCGCTGGCGAGGCCGCTTGCGATGATCAGCAGCCCGAGCCCGGACAGGGCCGTGTCGCTGCTGCGCTGCAGCAGCAGCACGTAGAAGGGGGGTGCCAGCGCCAGGCTCAGGAGCCCGATGCGGGTGAGCAGATAGCGGCGGAAGTCCCGGTCGGTGCGCAGCAGGTCCAGGCTCGCCAGGGCCTCGGTGAGGGCGTTGCCGCCGCCGGCGGTGGCCCCCGGCTGCTCGCGGATGCCGGCGAACACCAGGGCGCCGAGCACGAACAGCACACCGCCGGCGGCCAGCAGCAGGGCGTACACCAGCCGTTCCGACGCGACGTCGCCGAGCACGCCCAGCGCGAGCCCGAGCCCCAGGGTGGCGGCGCCCGCAATGCCGGCGGACCATCCCATGAGGCGCCCCCGGCGGGACTTGGAGACGGTCTTGCCGAGCACGTCCTTGGCCGACACCGAGCACAGGCCCCGCGCGAGGCTGAACACCACCAGCAACCCCACCACGGCCCAGCCGGCGGCGGCGCCGGCCAGGGTCAGTGCGGCCAGCGCCATGGCGCCGAGGGCGAGGGCGGAGAGCAGGGCGCCGATGATCCAGACCGGCTTGCGCAGGCGCATGCGCCGGATGTAGGCCGCCACCGCCAGCTGCGGCAGCAGCACGCCGGACTCGCGGATGGGCACCAGGAGACCCACGAACACCGCGGGCGCCCCCAGGGCGCCCAGCAGCCAGGGCAGCACCAGCTTGGCGCTGGAGAGCTCGTCCGCCACTTTGCTCAGCAGATTGGCGCCGAGGTAGGCGAAGAAGTTGCGCGGCTGATCGTCACAGGACTCGGGTGGGATGTCGCGGCAGACGCGGGCGTCCTCGTCACCGGTGACGAAGTCGTAGAGCTGGCCCAGGGCTCGCTCCGGCGCGCTGGGGTAGGTTGCCGCCGGCATGGCATCGGTGGGCTCGTTCCGGGGTCGTGTGTCGTTCATAATGCTGACGGAACCGCAGGGGGCAATCCGGGTCGCAACAAACACGTGCGCGCGGGCGCTGTGCATCGCGCAGCTGCCGGCTTGGAAGATCGTTCTCGGGGGACTGTCGTGGTCAAAGCGCAAGCGAGCATCGAGATCGAGCGGCCGCCGGACGCGGTGTATGCCTTTATCGCCGAGGATTTCGAGCAGAACTATCCGCGCTGGTCGCCGGAGGTGAAGGAGCTGCGGCTCATCTCCAAGGGGCCGATGCGTGTGGGCACGCTCGCGCGGCAGGTGCGGGTGGACCAGGGCCGGCGTACCGAGTCTACGTTCAAGATCACGCAGATGCAGCCGGCCGAGCGGCTTACCTTCCAGGGTACGAGCTTTCCGTTCCTGGTGGACTATCGGTTCGACGCCGCCGTGCAGCATACCAGGCTCACCTTCACCTTCGAGCTGCGGCGCATCGACCTGATGATGCGCCCGTTCGAGAAGCTCATCCGCGCGGCGGTCCAGGATGGCGCCGAGCGCACGGTGCGCAACCTCAAGCGGCTCATCGAGGCGGAATGCGCGCCGCCCGAGCGGCAGTCGGCATGACCCCGCGGCCTGAGGGCGGCGCACGCCCGCATGCCGCGCACACAACCGCCGGCGCGGTGCGGCAGTGGCCGACCGACGCATGCCGGCAAAGCAATCGGCAGAGGCCGTCATGAACTTCGTCGTCGAAAAAGACCCCGGCATGATCCCCACGGTGCTGGCGCAGATCCTGGACAGCTGCGTCAATGGCGTCACCTTGTCCGATCCGGATCTGCCGGACAATCCTATCGTGTTCGCCAACGCCGTGTTCGAGCGCATGACCGGCTACAGCCAGGACGAGATCCTCGGCCGCAACTGCCGCTTCCTGCAGGGCGACGACCGCGAGCAGCCCGGCATCACGGAGATTCGCGCGGCCCTCGCCGAGGAGCGCCCGGTGGAAGTGACGCTGCGCAACTACCGCAAGGACGGCACCCGCTTCTACAACCGCCTCAGCATCCGCCCCCTGCTCGACCCGGACGGTCGGGTCATCTACTACCTCGGCGTGCAGTACGACGTCACCGAGCAGGTGGAGGCGCAGCAGGAGATCGCGCGCCTCACGGAGCTGCTCGGGCAGGGCTGACGGCACCGCCCGTCCACTGTCGCCCTTACGCCGGCGCCACGCGCTCTGAGCCGGTTACCTGCGGCTGCAGCGCGGCGAGCCGCTCCGCCACCGGGCGCTCAGCCCAGGCATCATCGCCCGGCCCGTAGAACGCCTTGTCCAGGAGCTTCAGATCGTCGCTCAGCGGCGGTTCCAGGCGCAGCGCCAATTGCGACAGGTTCCCGGGCGGCCCTGCGGGCCACACCGCCGCCGCCCAGGCGAGGAGCGCATCGCGGGCCTGGATGGCAGCCGTCCGGCCGTAAGCATCGGCGACGGCAGCGATGAGCAGGTCCAGGTCTGCGGCCGTCGCTTTGGCCGGTGTCGCCTCCGGCTGTGACGGTGGTGCGGCCCCCGACCGCGAGCGGCGGCGCCTGCGCCGGGCGAGCAGGGCGCCGAGCGCCACCAGCAGGCTCAGACCCGCCGCGCCCGCCATCCAGGCCCAGGCGCCGGGCAGCCCGATGCCGTTGGTCTGCTGCTCCGGCATGCCGCGGGAGCCGGCTGCTGCAGGCTCGCCGTCCGTTGCGGCGTCCGGCGCATCGCCGGCGGCGCGGGCCGCCCGCTGGTCGCGCTCCCAGCGGGCCGCAGGGCGCCGGTCTGCGGATG
>PR_CR_10_Liq_1_inCRDRAFT_1001140_pt1 | contig 15470 bp, 10 predicted proteins | sample PRCRCaboRojoPR_3_FD_10241 | JGI IMG/M metagenome (IMG submission 10241)
CGAAACCCCAGCGATCGCTTGTATATACTCAGGGAAAGGCTCGATAGAAGCAGACGACGAGGAGTGATCCAATGGCGATTGACGAGCGCTCGCAGACGTCGTGCCCGCAGTTGCTCGTCGACGATCGCCAGGACGATGCCATCTTTACCCTCGATCCACAGGGCCGGGTGCAGAGTTGGAGCGCCGCCGCCCAACGCCTGCTTGGCTACTCGACGCGGGAGGTGATCGGTGCGCGCTGCGAGCGCTTCTACACCGCGGAGGATATCGCCGGCGACGTGCCCGCCCGGGAACTGCGCCAGGCTCTGGCGACGGGCCAGGCGGCGCAGGCCCACTGGTACGTCCGCAAGGATGGCTCGCGCTGCTGGTGTGGTGGCATAACGACCCTGCTCGCGCGCGGCGATGGCAGTCCGCACGGCTTCGTGAAGTGCCTGTGCAGCTCAGCGGCCGCGGCGCAGCCGGCAGATCTGCGCGGCGACGCCATCGCCTACGCCGAGGGTATCGTGGAGACGGTGCGCGAGCCGCTGCTGATCCTCGACGGCCAGCTCAGGGTGCGCAGCGCCAACGGCGCCTTTTACCGAACCTTTCACGTCTCACCCCAGGACACCGAGGGGCGGCGCCTGTACGACCTCGGCAACGGGCAATGGGATATTGCGCGCCTGCACGCCCTGCTCGAAGAGATCCTGCCCCAGCACGCCACGTTCGACGACTTCGACGTGGAGCACGACTTCCCCGGCATCGGGCGCAAGATCATGCTGCTGAATGCCCGCAAGCTGCGCTACGCGGATGCAGCGCTGATCCTGCTGGCCATCGAGGATGTGACCGAGCGGCGGCGGGCGGAGACGCAGCGCCAGGCCCTCGAGACCCGCTTCACCGCCCTCGTGAAGAACGTCAAGGACCATTCCATCTTCACCCTGGATCCCGAGGGGCGAATCACCAGCTGGAATATCGCCGCCGAGCATGTCCTCGGTTTTACCGAAGCCGAGGTGCTCGGTCAGCACTTTGCCATCATCTTCACCCCCGACGATCGACGACGGGGCCTGCCCCAGGCGGAGCTGCGCATGGCGCGGGCGCAGGGCCGGGCCGAGGACGAGCGTTGGCACCTGCGCAAGGGCGGGGAGCGGTTCTGGGCGCTTGGAATCGTCAGCGCCCTGTACGACGTCGATGGCCGGCTCACCGGCTTCTCGAAGATCCTGCGGGACATGACCGAGCGTAAGCGGGCCGAGCAGGCGCTGCGCGACAGCGCGGCCAAGTACCGTTCCCTGTTCGAGTCCATCGACGAGGGCTTCTGCATCATCGCACTGATATTCGATGACGACGCGCAGCCGGTGGACTATCGATTTCTGGAAGTCAACCCGGCATTCGAGCGCCAAACCGGCCTCGTCGACGTGCCGGGCAAGACGCTCCGCGAGGTCCTGCCGGCGAGCGAGGCATATTGGATCGAGACCTATGCGCGCGTGGCGCTCACCGGCGAGCCGACGCGCTTCGTCAATTACGGCGCCCCCCTCGGGCGCTGGTTCGACGTCTACGCCTGGCGCCATGGCGAGCCGCAGGACCGCCAGGTCGCCATCCTTTTCAACGACATTACCAGCCGCAAGCGGGCCGAGGAGGCGCTGCGCGAGCGCGAGGAGCAGCTGCGGGCCCTGGCGAGCCGGCTCAGTGAGACCGAGCAGCGTGAGCGCAAACGGCTCGCGGCGATCCTCCACGACCATATCCAGCAGCTGATGGTGGCAGCGCGCATGCAAGTCGGTGCGCTGCGGCGCAACATCAGCAGCCCCGAGCGCGCCAGCACCATCGCGCAGGGGGTGGAGGATATTCTGAACGAAGCCCTGGAAGCATCGCGCTCCCTCGTCGTTGAGCTGAGCCCACCCGTGCTGGCAGAGGCCGGGCTGCTGGAGGCACTGAAATGGCTCGCCGCGCGGATGCAAAAGCAGCATGCGCTGAGCGTGCGCCTGCACACGCAGATGGCGGTGGAGCCCGTGGCAGAGGATGTCCGGCTGCTGATCTTCGAATGCGTGCGCGAGCTACTGCTGAACACCGTCAAGCACGCCGGTGTTACCGCGGTGGACGTCTCCCTCAGGCGCAGCAGCGAGACCGAAATCACCGTGGTGGTACGCGATGCCGGCAAAGGCTTCGATCCGGATCTCCTCAGCCAGCGCCGCGTCGACGAGCGCGGCTTCGGTCTGTTCAGTATTCAGGAGCGCTTGGCTCACCTCGGGGGCTACATGGCGATGGAAAGCACGCCCGGCCGCGGTACCCGGGTGACGCTGTGCGTGCCCGTGGCCAAAGCGGAGTCGCCGGCGGATGGGCCGGCGACCGGGGCCGCGACGACACCGGCGAAGACGCTGCGCATCACCCACCGGCCACAGGCGTGCCGGGTGCTCATCGTCGACGACCATCCGCTCATGCGCGAGGGCCTGGCGCGGTTGTTCGAAGGCGAGCGCGACATCGAGGTGATCGGCCAAGCCAGCGACGGGCCCGAGGCCATCGCCGCCGCTGCGGCCCTGGCGCCGGATGTGGTGCTGATGGACGTGAACCTCGGCGACATGGACGGCATCGAAGCCACGCGTCGAATCCTCGCCCGGCAGCCCGAGGTCAAGGTGATTGGCTTGTCCATGCACATCGATGCCGCCGTGGCCGCGGCGATGCGCGCGGCGGGCGCCGTGGCGTACCTGCACAAGGGCGAGCACGCAGAATCGCTCATCGCCGCCATCCGCGCTTGCCGGGCGGGGCCGGCGTCGGCCGAATAGACCACTTCAGCGCTTGTGATCGGCCATCATCCGATGATCGCCGCGACCGACGTCTACCCATTGATGGGCACTGCCTCAACCTTCCAGCCAGAAGGTCACAGGCCCGTCGTTGATCAGTTGCACCCGCATATCGGCACCGAAGCGCCCGGTGGCGATGGGCTCGTGCATGTCCTTGGCATGGGCCACGAGATGGTGGAACAGCCGCGCCGCCATCGCCGGCGGCGCCGCGGACGTGAAGCTGGCGCGGGTGCCCTTGGCGGTGCTCGCGGCCAGCGTGAACTGCGGCACCAGCAGCAGACCGCCGCCAACCGCCCTAAGACTCAGATTCATCTTGCCGGCGTCGTCGGGGAACACGCGGTAGCCCAGCAGGCGCGCGAGCAGGCGCTCGGCACGGGCTTCGTCGTCGTGGGGCTGCACCCCGACCAGCACCAACAGGCCACGCTGGATGGCGCCGATGACGACGCCGTCCACCGCCACGCTGGCCTCGCTCACCCGCTGCAGCAGGCCGATCATGCCGGCGCCGAAAGGCGGTCCGCAAAGCCCTGGGTGGCCGCCACCAAAGCGGCGGCAATCCCCGGCTCGAAGGCGGCGTGTCCGGCGTCGGCGATGACCTGGAAATCCGCCTTGGGCCAGGCCTGGTGCAATTCCCACGCGGACTGGAGCGGGCAGATGGCATCGTAGCGCCCGTGCACGATGACACCCGGGATATCCGCCAGCCGCGGGGCATCCCGCAGCAATTGCTCGGGCGCCAGAAAGGCATTGTTGACGAAGTAGTGACACTCGATGCGCGCAAGGCTCAGGGCCAGGTGGTGGTTGGCGAAGGCGCCGCGGATGCCGGCGTCCGGCAGCAAGGTGGCGCAACGCCCCTCCCAGATGGACCAGGCCTGGGCGGCGCGGTGCATGGCCGCGGCGTCGTCGCCGGTGAGCCGGCGGTGGTAGGCCTGTACCAGATCGCCGTGCTCAGCCGCCGGAATGGGTGCCAGGAAGTCGCGCCAGTAGTCCGGGAACAACAGGCTGGCGCCATGCTGGTAGAACCACTGGATCTCCCAGGGCCGGCACAGGAAAATGCCGCGCAGCACCAGGGCCGTCACCCGCTCGGGATGGGTCTCGGCGTAGGCCAGCGCGAGCGTCGAGCCCCAGGAGCCGCCGAACACCAGCCAGCGCTCGAGGCCGAGATGGGCGCGGATACGCTCCATATCCGCCACCAGGTCCCAGGTGGTGTTGTGCTCGAGGCCCGCGTGGGGCGTGGAGCGTCCGCAGCCGCGCTGGTCGAAGAGCACCAGGCGCCAGCGCGAGGGGTCGAAGAAGCGCCTGTGGGTGGGCCCGCAACCGGCACCGGGACCGCCGTGCAGGAATACCGCGGGCAGTCCTTCGGGGTTGCCACACTCTTCCACATAAAGCGTATGGCCCTCCCCCACGGCAAGCCGATGCTGTGCATAGGGCTCGAGGGGCGGGAACAGCGGATTGGGTCGTGAGGCGTCTTGCATGCGAAGCTCGGGCTCGGCGACGAGGTGAGTATGAGAGTTGGGCCGTCGGCCACTGATCCCACCCCGCAAGCCCAGCGGTCCAGCCTTCCGCATAGTGGCCCTGCATCAGCAGCAGCATGCCCATCGGCGCCCGGTGATTGCCTTGGCGGCCGCAGTGCAGTCGCCCCCGCACCTGCTCGCCGGTCAGCCCCANCGAACAGCGCCTCGCCGTAGGGCTAGCTCAGCCCGGGCAGGTTGCTGATCCAACCTGGGAACTCCTGCCAGGGAATGCACCGGTTGTTCCCCGGGAGTGAGCGAGATTCCGTGCTGGTGCAGACCAGGATGCCTTCGCTGGCGGCCTGCTCCCCTAGCAAGGTCTTAAGACGGTTGAGGGGCGCGACATGACGGACGGTGGGCGTGGCCGTGAGCTTGATCTCCACCAGATGCAACCGACCACCCGCCAGGATCAGCAGATCGACTTCCAGTCCGTCCTGGCTGCGCCAGAAATAGAGGTCGGGCTTGCGCCCCACCGCAGCAAAGGCCTTGATGGCCTCCGCGACCACCCAGCCTTCCAACAGCGCCCCACCCATGGGGCCGGCCAGGGCCGCGGTGCCGTCTGGCTGGCGGGTCAGGGTCGTGACCAGCGCCGAATCCAGAAAGTAGAGCTTGGGTGTCTTGATCAAGCGCTTACCGAGGTTGCGGAAGTAAGGCGGCAGCAGGCTGATGACGAATGAGGCTTCCAGCACGCCCAACCAGGCGGCCACGGTGGGCTGAGAAATCCCACAATCCCGTGCCAGTCCCGCCTTGCGACTCTCCTGGCCGTGCAGGGATGCGCACAGACCCAGGAACTGCTCGAAGGCACGCAAATCCCCTATGGTCTTGATTTGTCTCACATCCCGTTCCAGGTAGGTGCGAACGTAAGAACGCACCCAGAGATCACGCCGCGCAGGGTGCAGGGCGGGGATCGGGTAGCCGCCCAACCAAATCGCCTCGCTCAGGCTGGCGGGGGCATGTTCCCGGGCGCTCAAGGGATAGAGGTCCAGGATGGCAACGCGCCCGGCGAGGGATTCGGTCAGGTTGCGCATCAGCTCGAATTGCTGGGAGCCGGTGAGCAACCAACGTCCCAGACGCCCAGCGTTGTTCAGCAAGTCAGCGTCGATGCGCATCTTCAGGTAAGGCATCAACGCTGGCACATACTGGATTTCATCCAGGATCAGAGGCTTGCCTTCAAATTGGTCGAGGAAGCCGTTGGGGTCACTGAGGGCGAAATCCCGTTCCAGGGGATCATCAAAGGTGACATAGGCATAGGAGTCCCCGTAAACCTGGCGCAGCAGGGTGGTCTTACCGGACTGGCGCGGCCCCGTGAGTAACACGGCGGGGAAGGCGTTAACTGCCTCGCGGAGGATGGGCGTGAGAATGCGCTCGACATACATGTTGACCAAACTAAAATCGAATTTTCATTTGGTCAAGGATTCATCGCCCAGAAATCTGGGCGACGCCGCGCGCTGCGGCCTTGCCAGGTCATTCGGGACTGACACGCGTGACCGTCACTGCTCGCCTCAGCGCCACCGCCGCTGCCGCCAGGCGCCGAACAGCCCCAGCAGGCCCGCGCTGCCGAGCAGGGCCCAAACGGAGCATCCCTGGCGGCAGAAGAGATGAATGCTGACGAAAACTGCCACGCAAAACCTTGGGGGTCAGGTGCCACCCAAGAGCGGCTGTCACGCCCTGGATCTGCGCTCCCTGACGAGCGATGTCGATGATATGCCGCGGGCCAACGCCTCTGCCATCGCCTTGATCACGGGCGTCCAGTCCCCCAAACGCCGTTGGCGAAACAGCCGCAGGCTGGGATACCAGGGCGAGTCCGTGCGCTCAAGCCCCCAGCGCCAGTCGGCGTTGAAGGGCAGCAGCAGCCAGGTGGGCACGCCCAGCGCACCGGCCAGATGCGCCACCGAGGTATCCACGCTGATCAGCAGATCCAACTGACTCAGCGCCGCGGCGGTGTCGCCGTAGTCCCGCAGCAGCGGGTCCAGATCGTGCAGGCGATCCGCGACGGCCAGCGTTGCCCGCTGCTGCGCCGCCTCGCCCTTTTGCAGGCTGCACCACAGGGTGTCGTCCCCGCTGGCCTCGATCAGCGGCGCCAGTGTCTCGAGGGCGATGGAGCGATGCCGGTCGTTACTGAAGGTGGGGCTGCCGGCCCAGACCAGCCCGATGCGCCGTCGTCCACCGACCCGGGGCAGTGTCAGGCGCGTGGGGTCGGCCTGCAGATAGGGCGTCTGGTTGGGAATCTCCGCCTCGGCATTCACCCCCAGCACCCGCGGCAGGCTCATGATGGGCAGATAGGCCACGAAGGCATCCGCCGCCAGAGGACCGGGTGGTATGACGGTGAGATTCGCCGCCAGTCCCTCGATGAGCGGATGCAGCGCCGGCGGCGCCACCACCAGGAGTTGCTCGCAGCGCGCGGCCACCGTCGGCAGAAAGCGCAGGCACTGGATGGCATCCCCGGCGCCCTGCTCGGTGTGGATCAGCAGGGTGCCCGCGGGTAGCGGCGCGCCGTCCCAGCGCGGGTGCGACTGGGGATCGAAGGGCGTGAAGCCGGCGGTCTTCCAGCGCCAGTCGAACGCGCGCCAACCTTCCGCATAGTGGCCCTGCATCAGCAGCAGCATGCCCAGGTTCAGATGCGCCTCGGCGAAGTCCGGGCGGATGCTGATGGCCTGGCGCAGGTGGTGGATGGCGGCCTCGATGTCGCGCAACTGGCTATGGGCGAAACCCAGCGCGCGGTGGGCGTCGGCGTGGCTCGCCTCGTCCGCCACCACCTGCTCCAGCTCGGCGATGGCCTCGGCGAAGTGCTCGAGGTCGTTGAGGGTGACGCCCAGGTTGTAGCGCGCCGGCAGAAAGTCCGGCTGTACCGCCAGCGCCTCGCGGAAGGCCGCGGCGGCCGCCTCCAGCTCGCCGGCCTGATGATGGGCGACGCCCTTATCCTGATGGGGCTGGGCCCTGGGCCGGGGCGTTGGCATGGCGGCGTCCTTGAGCGCCGCATCCGGCAGCGCATAGCTCAGGCCCATCAAGGTCGCATCGTGGTTGATGACATCCGGAAAGCGGATGCCGGGCAGGACCGAGACGGCGAAGATTTCCTGCACCGCGGCCTCGAAGCGCAGGAAGGCGACGATCTGGCCGTTGCGCAGGTCCACCACCCAGACGCCGCAGTTGCGCTCCTTGAGGGTGCGGGTCAGGGGGATGCCGCTGAAGGTGGCGCTCTCGCGGACCTGGGAGACGCCGACGAAGGCGAAGGGGCCGGCGAAGTCCAGCCCGCGGGTGAAGCCCGGCAGGGTGGTCAGAGTATTGAGCCTGCCGCCGTCGGGGTCCAGCCAGCCGATGCCGCCGCGGCCGGACTCCAGCACCCACAGCCGATCCTGATACCAGCGCGGGGAGTGGGGCATGGACAGCCCCTCCAGCAGCACGGCGTTGCTGTCGAGATCCATGAGCACGCCGCCGTCGGCCTTGCGTGCACGCCAGCCCTGCTCGGTGTCGGCGGTGCCGAGCGCGGTGACATAACGCGGGCGCCCGTCGCGCAGGGCCAGGCCGTTGAGGTGGCAGCGGTCGCTGGGGGCGTAGGCGCTGATGAAGGGCGGGCGCCAGTGCGGCACGAAGCTGTGCTCCGCATCGAGTGTGCAGAGGCAGGAGAAGCGGGTGTTGATGAACCAGAGCTGACCGTCGTCGGCGTAGTCCATCTCGTGGATGTCGATATCGCCGGTGACGTGGCTGCGCCGGGGCAGGAAGGCGGCATCGTGCTTGCCGGCCGGTTCGAGCTTGGCGGCGACGGCGGCCATGTTGCGAAATTCCTCCACCTGGCGCTGGGTACCGATGGCGAAACGCTCGCGCCGGGCGGCCAGGCCCATGGGGCGGGGGAAGACGCGGAAGTGGGTATTGATCACCTCGCCGTCGGCGCGCACCACCACCAGCTTGCCGGCCTGGTAGGTGGTGACCAGCAACGAGGCGCCGAGTTGGCGCAGCAGCGGCGGGAAGCTGCCGGTGTGGACGCTGCGCAGGGGTTGCTCGGCGGTGGTGGCGGAGGCGTCGGCGGGTGGTCCAGCGGGGTCTGTCGGGCTCATGGGGTGACGTGGGGCAGCGATGGGCCAGCGCGCAGTCTAGCCCATCGGCGCCCGGTGATTGCCTGGCGGCCTCAGTGCAGTCGCCCCCGCGCCTGCTCGCCGGTGAGCCCCAGCGAACAGCGCCCCGGCGTGGGGCCAGCTCAGCCCGGGCGCACCGCCGCGCGCGGCACTCACTGTGCGGTGAGCGCGCTCAGGCGGGTCACCGGCGGCTCGCAGCGGTTGCCGCGGCAGCGGTACGCCAGGGCGCCGACCTCCGCCGGCGCCATGGCGCCGAGATTGCCGGGCAGGTTCGGCGCGGAGCTGGGGATGGCCAGCACCAGTCGCCGCGGCTGATAGCCCTGTTGGGCGGCGGCCTGCCAGACACCGAGATCCGGCGGCTCGGCGCGGATGATGATGGTGTCCGGCGGCGCGTGATACTCGTCCAGCGCCGCCAGCAGCGTCGCATGGGCATAGGGGACCCGCCGCATGGGCTCGGCGGCAAAGCGCAGGGTCGCCGCGGCCGCGTCCAGGTAGCGCGGCTCGCCGAGCAGATGTCCCAGGCGCTGCAGGGCGTGGGCGGCGATGCCGTTGCCGGCGGGGATGGACTCGTCCCCCAGGGGCTTGGGGCGGGTGATGAGCGCCTCGTGGTCGGCGGCGGTGAAGAAAAAGCCGCCGTGCTCGGCATCGAAGAATTGGCTCAGCAGCAGCTCTGCCAGCGCCACGGCCCAGTCCAGATCCTGACGCCGCCAACGCACCTGCAGCAGCTCGAGCAGCGCGTCCAGCAGCATCGCATGGTCGTCCAGGTAGGCGTTGAGATGGCCGCGGCCGTCTTTGTAGGTGGCAAGCAGCCGGCCATTGCGCCAGAGCTCGGCATGCAGGAAGCCCAGGGCGCGCTCCGCGGAGCTCAGCAGGTCCGGGCGGTCCAGGGTGCGGGCGGCGCGGGCCATGCCCTTGATCATCAGCGCATTCCAGCTGGTCAGCACCTTCTCGTCGCGGCCCGGGTGCACGCGCTTGGCGCGCGCCGCCAGGAGCTTGGCCTTGGCCGTCGCCAACAGGGCCATCGCCTCTGCGTCATCCAGCCCCTGTGCCGCGGCGACCGCCTGCGGGGTGCGGTACTGGTGCAGATGCCAGCGGCCTTCGAAGTTCGCCGCGCGGTCCAGCCCGAACACCGGCGCCACCACGGCCAGTTCCGCCGGTGTCAGTATCTCGGCGACCGCCTGCTTGTCCCAGACGTAGAAACGCCCCTCCTCGCCCTCGCTGTCGGCATCCAGGCTGCTGTAGTAACCGCCCTCGGGGCTCTGCATGTCGGCCATGGCCCAGTCGGCGGTGGCCGCGGCGGCATCGCGGAAGACCCGATCGCCGGTGATCTGCCAGGCGTCGCAGCAGAGCGCCAGCAGCGGACCGTTGTCGTAGAGCATTTTTTCGAAATGCGGGATCATCCAATGATCGTCCACGCTGTAGCGGCAAAAGCCGCCGCCGAGCTGATCGTTCATGCCGCCGCGCACCATGCGCTCGAGCGTGAAGCGGGCCATGTGCAGCGCCTGTTGGTCCGGCTGGCCGTCGGCGGCGGTCGCCGCCCAGTGCCGCAACAGCAGTTCCAGGTTGGTGGGGTGCGGAAATTTGGGCGCCGAGCCGAAGCCACCGTGCTCGGTATCGAAGCTGGCGGCGAGCTGGCGGCGGGCGCCTTCCAGCGGCTGGGTGTCCGGCACGGCGGTGTCGGCCTGCGGCTCCAGCGACGCCAGGGCCTCCATCAGGGAGTGGTTCTGCTGGCGAATGGCATCGCCCTGCTCGCGGTAGGCGCGCTCGATGCTGGCCAGCAGCTGGGTGAAGGCGGGCAGCCCGTGGCGCTGCTGCTTCGGGAAATAGGTGCCGGCGAAGAAGGGCTTGCGGTCTTCCGGCGTCAGGAACACCGTGAGCGGCCAACCCCCCGGACGGCGTGCGAGCAATTGGTGCGCGGTCTGATAGATGCGATCCAGGTCCGGGCGCTCTTCACGGTCCACCTTGATGTTCACGAACAGGCGGTTCATGAGCACCGCGGTGTCCGGGTCCTCGAAGGACTCGTGGGCCATCACGTGGCACCAATGACAGGCGGAATAGCCAATGGACAGCAAAATGGGCTTGTCCTGCGCCTGCGCCTGCGCCAGCGCCTCCTCGCACCAGGGCCACCAGTCCACCGGGTTGGTGGCGTGTTGCTGCAGGTAGGGACTGGTGGCCTCGGCGAGGCGATTGCTCGGGGCGGCGTCGGTCATGGTGTGGTCTCGTTCACTTGCACGTGTGTTCAGGGAGCATGACGGCGGGGTCCCGGCTTTTCCAACCCGATCGCACTTGCGCCGTCGGTGTCGGCTCGGGTGGCGGGGGGCGCGTCGCGAAGATACGGCTTCCGCTCAGACGCCGATGACCGGACAATGTGCAAATTTCGGGTCCGGCGAGGAATCACACCATGCGACACCAGAGGGCAGCACAGGCGAGCCCGGATAACGTCTCCGCATCCACCAGCAAGGCCAACCGCAAACGGCCCGCCAGTGCGTCGATCCGGCTGCGCAGTCTGATCTTCGTGGTCTTGTCCGCGGCGCTCGCCGTGCTGCATGCGCCATTGGTTTTCCTGGTCGCGCCCTTCCTGAGCTTCGAGCAGCGCTACCGCTTCGTGAACGTCTGGAGCCTTGTCGTCATGTGGCTGTTGCGTCACCTGAACGGTGTGCACATCGAGGTGGAGGGACGCGCGCACATTCCCCGGGATCGTGGTGTCGTGCTGATGCCGAATCATCAAAGTCCCTGGGAGACCTTCTACCTACAGCTGCTGGTTTCGCCGCAGGCGACCATCCTCAAGAAAGAACTGCTGTGGATTCCTTTCTTCGGCTGGGGGCTGGCGCTGCTGAAGCCCATCGCCATCAATCGCTCGATGGGCTCGCAGGCCCTCAAGACCATCCTGCGCGAGGGGGCGGCACGGCTCGCCGAAGGCATCAGCGTGACGATTTTTCCCGAAGGCACCCGACAGCCCCCCGGCACCATCGGCCGCTTCAGTTCCGGCGGTGCCATGCTCGCCACGCGCACCGGCGCCGATGTGCTGCCGGTGGCGCACAACAGCGGCGACTGCTGGCCGGCACGCTCGCTCATGCGCTATCCGGGCACGATCCGCGTCGTGATCGGTGAGCCCATCGCCTCCAGGGGCAAAACCGCCAAGGCTCTCACCGCCGAGGTGGAGCAATGGATTCACGCGCATTACCCGGTAGCGGCGGCGCCCGCGGGGTGAAGTGCGCCGCTGGCCATCGGCGGCGGGCGGCGGCGGGCGGCGGGACCGATACGGTGCGGGGTCTGGGTGAGATCGAAACGTCTGGCCGGACGGCGACCCGGCGGCGCTGGGCGGGCAGCAGCAGCGGCGGCGCTGCGCGTGGCGTCAGCCGGCGGCCGTCTTGAGCGGCGCCGCTTCTTCTTGCGTCTGCGCCTCCAGTTCCGCCTGGTAGGCGGCATTGACGCGGTCGCGCAGTTCCTTGCCGGGCTTGAAGTGGGGCACGTACTTGCCCGCGAGGGCCACGGAGTCGCCGGTCTTGGGATTACGGCCGATGCGCGGCGGGCGGTAGTGCAGGGAGAAGCTGCCGAAGCCGCGGATTTCGATGCGCTCGCCGGCGGCCAGGGCCGCACTCATCTGCTCCAGGATGCAGCGCACGGCGAGCTCGACGTCCTTACAGGCGAGATGGCTCTGCTGTTCGGCCAGGATCTCGATGAGCTCGGATTTCATCATGTTGGATCACCCCGAAAAATCTGGGCAGATGCAGCCCAGCCGCCGGCCGTGCTTGGCCGACGGCGGAGCCGGACGGGCGGGGGCGGCCGGGCTGGTATGAGCCCGACGCCGGGCCGTCAGTCCTCTTTCGCGGCTTCTTCCATCTGCTGCTTGAGGATATCGCCGAGGGTCGCGGTACCGGCCTGCGCCTCGCGGGCATAGCCCTTGATGGCGGCCTGCTCATCGGCCATGTCCTTCGCCTTCACGGACAGCGAAATGGTGCGGTTCTTGCGGTCCACACCCATGAACTTGGCCTCGATCTCTTCGCCGGGCTTGAGCACCTGCCGGGCATCTTCGACGCGGTCGCGGGAGATCTCGGAGGCACGCAGATACCCTTCCACGCCTTCGCCCAGGTCCACACTGGCGCCTTTGGCGTCGACTTCGGTGATGGTGCCCTTGACGATGCTGCCTTTCTCATTGAGCGCGACGAAGCTCGAGAAGGGATCTTTGTCCAGCTGCTTGACGCCCAGGGAGATGCGCTCGCGCTCCGGGTCCACGGACAGCACCACGGTCTCCACCTCGTCGCCCTTCTTGAAGCGACGCAGGGCGTCTTCGCCGGACTCGTCCCAGGAAATGTCGGAGAGGTGCACGAGGCCGTCGATGCCCCCTTCCAGGCCGATGAAGATGCCAAAGTCCGTGATGGACTTGATCTGGCCGCTGACCCGGTCACCCTTCTTGTAGGTGGCCGAGAACTCGTCCCAGGGGTTGGACTGGCATTGCTTGATACCCAGCGAGATACGCCGGCGCTCCTCGTCGATGTCCAGGATCATCACCTCCACTTCGTCGCCGAGGGCGACCACCTTGGAGGGATGGACGTTCTTGTTGGTCCAGTCCATTTCGGAGACGTGCACCAGGCCTTCGACGCCCTCTTCGATCTCGACGAAGCAGCCGTAATCGGCGATGTTGGTGACCTTGCCGAAGACGCGCGTGCTCTCCGGGTAACGGCGCGAGATATTGACCCAGGGATCCTCGCCCATCTGCTTGAGGCCTAGGGAGACGCGCTGGCGCTCACGGTCGAACTTGAGCACCTTGACCATGACTTCCTGGCCGATTTCGACCACTTCCGACGGATGCTTGACGCGACGCCAGGCCATGTCGGTGATGTGCAGCAGGCCGTCGATACCGCCCAGATCCAGGAAGGCGCCGTAGTCGGTAAGGTTCTTGACCACACCCTTGAGCTCCAGGCCCTCTTCGAGCCGCTCCAACAGGGCCTCGCGCTCGGCGCTGTACTCTTCCTCGACGACGGCCCGGCGGGAGACGACGACGTTGTTGCGGCGGCGGTCCAGCTTGATGACCTTGAACTCGAGATCCTTGCCTTCGAGATAGGTGGTGTCGCGCACCGGGCGCACGTCCACCAATGACCCGGGCAGGAAGGCCCGCACGTTGCCAAGCTCCACGGTGAAGCCGCCCTTGACCTTGCCGTTGATCAGGCCCGTGACCGTATCGCTCTGCTCGAACGCATGCTCCAGCTTGTCCCAGGCGGCGAAACGCTTTGCCTTCTCGCGCGAGAGCCGGGTGGTGCCAAAACCATCCTCGACGGCGTCCAGTGCCACCTGCACGTCATCGCCGATGGCCACCTCCAGCTCGCCATCGGGCGAGATGAACTGGTTGCGAGGGATGATGCCCTCGGTCTTCAGCCCGGCGTTGACGATGACAACGTCCGGTGTGATGTCCACCACCTCTCCGGTGATGACGGTGCCCGGCTGCAGCTGGGTATTGGTAAGGCTCTCTTCGAAGAGTTCGGCGAAGCTTTCGGTCATGAGGTTGGGTTTTTCCTGGCCGGGCGGGCGTCTGCGTGCGCTGCGGGAGCAACGCCGTGACGACTCGGCCGGCGCTATGCACACCGGTACGACACGTCACCGAGCACGTTGCCCGGCCTCTTCCTGTGTAAAGGCATGGGTGAATGACACGCCGGCGATAAGCCGCCGGCAACTCGTTGCGGTGCGAGGCACCGCCGGTGTCGGCCGAGGCCGACGGGTCGCATACGATTCAAGCCCTATCATCCAGCGGGGCCCAATCGATTCGCGCAGTCGCGCGTGCCGCTCTCCTGGGAGCCGGGCGATGCCGCACCCAGGGAACCCTCAGCGCGCTGTCGGGCAGTCACCGGCGCCGAGTGCCCGGGGTCTGCTGACGCGCGTGCCGTCGCGCGGCGCTGGCGGGGACGCGCCAGGCTCGTGCCATCTGGCGCCGTGCGGCGGGCCAGACGACTTTGCACCGGGTCCGACCAACACCGCGCCCGAGGACTAGTTGGACGGGCGCTCGGGCTGCGCCGTCGACAATGTGCCCGGGAGCGCGTTTGGCAGCATCCGCCGCACGGTTGTGCTCACGCGCTCGAGCACCGCGTCGATGCCGAGCTCGGAGGTGTCGATGACCACGGCGCCGGGGGCCGGCGTGAGCGGACTCGCAGCGCGCTCTCGATCACGTCGGTCGCGCTCGGCCAGTTCCCGCGCGAGAATCTCCAAGTTAGCATCCATGCCTTTGTCTTTCAACTGCTTATAGCGACGCTGCGCACGCACATCCGGGCTGGCATCAAGGTAGAGCTTGAGCAGGGCTTCCGGGAAGACGACGGTGCCCATATCGCGCCCGTCGGCGATGAGCCCGGGCGGGCGGACGGCGTCGCGCTGTAACCGCCACAGCGCCCGTCGCACGGCGGGCTGCGCCGCAACACGGGAGGCGTGCTCGCCGGCGGCGGCGGTGCGTATGTCGGTACTGACATCCAGCCCGTCGAGCAGCACGCGCTCGCCGTCGAATCGGATGCTGAGCCCCGCCGCCAAGGCGCCGAGGGCCGTGTCGTCGTCGAGAGCGACGCCGCGCCGCACGGCCGCCAGGCCGACACAACGATAGAGCGCGCCCGTGTCCAGCACATGCCAGCCGAGCATGGCCGCGAGCCGTCCGGCGATGGTGCCCTTGCCCGTGCCCGACGGGCCGTCGAGGGTGATCACCGGCGCCGGCAGGGCTTCAGCCGGGCCACTCATTCTGTGGCCTCCGCGATGCGCAGCCCGGCGCCGGCGGCGAGCGCCGCGAAGCCGGGAAACGATGTGTCCACGTTCGCGCAATCGCGCACCAGCAGCGGCGCGTCGGCACGCAGTGCGGCCATCGCAAAGGCCATGGCGATGCGGTGATCGCCGTGGCTGTCGACGCTGCCGCCGCTCAGGGGCGCCCTGCCGCGGCCCTGGATCCGAATGCCGTCCGGCAGTACCTCGGCGTCGACGCCGAGCTGCGCCAGCCCTGCGGCCATGACCGCGATGCGGTCACTCTCTTTCACGCGCAGCTCTTCGGCGCCCCTGAGCAGGGTCTCGCCGTCGGCGCAGGCGGCGGCGACGAACAGCGCCGGGAACTCGTCGATGGCCAGCGGCACCTGCGCCGCCGGAATCTCGATGCCGCGCAGCGG
>PR_CR_10_Liq_1_inCRDRAFT_1001141_pt1 | contig 15445 bp, 15 predicted proteins | sample PRCRCaboRojoPR_3_FD_10241 | JGI IMG/M metagenome (IMG submission 10241)
AATAGAGGTTGATCATGTAGTTGTAATCATCCGCATCGGGCGTAGATATGAGCGAGATAACTGTTTCGTAGGCATCAGTTGCAGACTCAATATCACCCACACGGTAGTACGCAGAGGATAGAACAGAATGTGAGATCGCACTATCTGGCGCTAGTGTAATGGCATTGAGAAGATGGTCTACAGCTACTTGATTTGGATCTGCGAACGTTGCAGCCAACGAATCAACGGTCAAAACTTCTACCGCGCTGTTATGCTCATCAGCCCAAATCGCTCGAATCACATCATCAGCATTCTCTGCTTCATCGGGAGCGTCTTCTGCAGCATCAAAAAGAGATTTGGCCTCTTCCATGGTAGACAGAGCATCTTCGTAGTATGAACGTCGCGCAGCAATATCCTCGTTTTCCTGGCCAATGGAGCCAAGAGCGACAGCTTTGTAATATTGACCGAGACCGCTTGTTGGATTTTCGGCAATCGCCAAATCAGCACTTGCGAGAGCTGCTTCATAGTTACCTGAACCAATGTTATCCTGCGTCTCTTTGACAAGTGGGCTTACAGTTGTACATCCAACAAATAGGAGTGCAATTGCAAGAGTAGATAGGAGTGAAAAAGGTTTCATGAGAGTGAGTTTTCAATCAAATTTATCGTAGACTTGAAAGGTAGGATTTGACCACAGAATTCACAAAATAAATGGTGGTCAAGATGATGGCCTTGTAGTATTTTTGCCATCAGTCTACCCTTAACGATGATTGGAGTCAAAAAAACTACGTAATAATATGAGAAAAGCGATTCACACGGACCATGCACCTGCAGCCATTGGCCCTTATTCCCAAGCAATAATTCACAATGGGCTGGTCTATATATCCGGTCAAATCCCTTTCGATCCAGAAACAATGACTCTGGTGGGAGAGAGTATAGAGGAGCAGACTCAGCAAGTCATGAAAAATTTAGGTGCGGTGCTTGAAGCAGCCGGTTCGTCCTTTGATCATGCCATCAAATGCTCCATTTTCCTTGCTGATATGGGAGATTTTGCAACGGTGAATGAGATTTATGCCAAGGCATTTGGAGAGATCCCACCCGCTCGCGAGACCGTTGCAGTAAAAACTCTTCCAAAAGAGGTCTTGGTTGAGATCTCCATGATTGCAGAAGTTCCAGCCTAGGGAATGACCCATTGATAGGTGCTGGAGTGGCCGTGTTGGTCCGCAATTTCAAGGATAAATACGTCACCCGATTTGGTGTTAAGTTCAGGATGGTATGCGGTGAAGGAATCATCTTCAAAATCATAGATTGGGAGGACTCCTCGGCCATTTTGCCACATTTTTACAGAACCTAGATCAATAGACCCCTCTTCTTCGATCAAAAAAGAGACTGTCCGACCTACAACGGGGTCCTCTTTCATATGGATCGTCTTTAGTCTAGGTGGATCCTCGTCCTGAATCGTTTGAAGTGACCAAAAATCTCGAGTCGAAGTCGATACGGCATATCCAGCGGGAGAAATACCCATCGGGGAGAGTGTAATACCACCTTTTGGAGGGTCAAACCCTACCCATGCGAGGCCACGTGTTGAGTCTGGCTCACCATAGACGCGAACATTAGCTCGATGACGAAACCCAGTGGGTGTAGAGTGCATAAATACATGGTAGGCTGTGTCGCTTGCAAAACTTGTAAAATGAACTCGTGTTGGTTCCAACAAGGCATCTTTTGGAATGGACATCACGAAACGTTCGTCTACCGAACTAATGACATGTCGTTTGTTTTGGTGCAAGACAGTATCCACAGTCATGTGCTCTACAAGAGCTGGGGGCATCGATCCAAGCCAAGCTGTACGTAATGAGTCGAGTCTCCATCGTTCAACTCCTTCCGAGGAATGCTTCCAATCTTGCCATGAAAGGGTCGAATCATGCATTATTTCTAGGGAGGTCCGGCTGCGATTTCCTTGGAAATCTTCCGCTTCAATGGTGAAGGTATGAACCACCCCATGCTCTGCGTCTAGAATCAGCTCATTGGCATCCAATGGTGTGGTATACATGTCAAACCGATTCCCAGGTAATACATGAAGCCGTTGATACCCGCCTTGTCCTGATCGTAGGAGTCCATGGTGGCGATCTGCGACCATATCTGAGGTTTGATCAAAGGTGAAGGAATCAGCTTGTGATTCAAACAATAGTGTCTCCCCGCGAAGCAATCGTAAACGGTAAACAGCATATACATTTGTTCCACCTTCAGCTTGATCAAAAACGTCGACAGATAGTCTAAGGCGTGTTTTATGGGCTGGAATGACTAGGAGTTTGCGGTCTCTTGTTCGTAGGTCTACAAAGGATTCACCTAAAGGTTCAGGTGTATAAGGGCTCTCAGAGTCAAAAAATTCTGCATAAAGCGACGAGAATTGGGGTGCAAGACCATCACGAAGAGGTGCATCCAATGGGACAAGTAACGGATTAATAGGAACTCCTAACGGAGATCGAACCTCGAAGTGTAAATGAGGTGGCCCCACTCCTGTGCCGCCAGAATACCCAATCAACTCCCCTTTTTTGACACGGATTTGCCGTCCAACAGGTGGATAATAATCGAGGTCCATTTGTAGCGATGGCATCCTTACCCGATCACCGATGGCTTGGATCTCATCCGTAAAATGGGATAAGTGAGCGTATAACGTATGGCTGCCATCCTCATGGGTAAGCATCAGAGCATTTCCATAGCCGAAAGGCCCCATCATGATCCGTGATACAACACCCTCTCGAGCTGCCAATATTGGGTGTCCCTCTTCTGCTCTTGTAGAGATATCAATCGCAGAATGAAGATGCGCACTCCTTGTTTCTGCGAAGGTTGACGTTAGATACGTAGTTGCTGTAGTTGGCCATGCATAGGTGGCTCCTGGAGTCATCCAAGCGGGATAGGAAGAAGTACGTGCTTCGTCTATGGGGTCAATCGACTGAGCATTCGTTGGGGAGCTAACGATTATAGCCGTGCCAACGAGAAAGGCTAGAAATACTGGTAGTCGACCTCTCTTATCCACCCTCTGGGGCATGAACAACATCAAGAGAGATAGAAGAGGAGGAATCATGTAGGGTAGCTTGAATAGTGTCACCAGCTTGTAGTTTGGCGACTCCTGCAGGTGTTCCTGTAAAAAGTACATCTCCTGGAACCAGAGGGCAAATGGTTGATACATATTGAATCAACGAAGTAGGGCTAAATATCATATCAGAGATCGAGCCATGCTGACGTTGCTCTCCATTCACAGTGCAGGACATGGTCAACGGGGAGAGCCCCTCTGAAGATTGAATGCCAAGCGATGGCAATGTGATAAACTCCCCAATAGGTGCAAACGTATGGAATCCTTTGGCAAGCGTCCAAGGATGTCCTTTCTCCTTTGCTTTAGACTGTAGATCCCTGGCAGTACAGTCAATGCCGATAGCAATACCAGCTATGGCATTAAATGCTTCTTGTTCAGACGCATGATGAATTGCTTCGCCGATAGCAAACACAAACTCTACTTCGTGGTGGACATCCGAAGATTGAGGGGGTAATAAGATTTCTGCCTCAGGGCTAGGAAAGACTAGGGTGTTTCTTGATTTGAGAAACACAAGAGGTTGAGAAGGAACGGGGTTGTTCAATTCCTTCGCATGATCAACATAATTGCGACCAATACAGAATAGAGTACCTGCTTGTAGGTGAGGAAGGCCAGGCAGCTCAAACATGAGAGGGCTTCCTAAAGGCGTTATGCTGGATCGATATTGACGAGCTTCTTACCGCCACGGTCAGAGAATGATACAGTACCATCTTCTAGAGCAAACAGAGTATCATCTCCACCTATCCCAACATTGAGTCCAGGATGGAATTTTGTACCTCTTTGACGAACCAAGATGTTTCCAGCGCGAACAGTTTCACCGCCAAACTTCTTAACTCCTAGGCGTTTTGATACAGAATCGCGACCGTTTTTGGTAGAACCTTGACCTTTCTTATGTGCCATGAGTGAACTCCTTCTTTACGAAACGTTTTACGAGGTAATTTTTTGAATATCGAGTTGCGTGATTGACTGACGGAATCCATTTTTCTTTTGGTATCCTTTGCGACGCTTCTTTTTGAAGACAATCACTTTGTCTGCCTTAAGTTGATCAGCAATAGCTGCTTTAACACTAGCACCTTTTACTGTAGGCGTTCCAACACTCACTTTCCCTTTCTCATCAGAGACAAGGTAGACATCGTCAAACGTTACTGTCTTGTCTTCAGTGTTGAGTTTGTTTACGAAGATCGTTTCCTTTTCACGAACTTTGTATTGATGACCGCCAATTTTTACGATTGCATACATAATCTTACAGACACTTTGTTGTTGCCTACCAGATTGAAGACTTTTCAACGGTAGAATTTCAACTTATCTTAGCCTAATAATATAACGTCATTCTACCGAAAATTCAATAACGCTACGTAGAAGAAAACCCTCGATGAAAAATAGAGTAGATATTCACGAACAAGCCAAGCAGTTAAAGAATAGACGTCGTCTAAAGCATGATGGGGGCAGAGCTTGGATCAAGGATTCCCAACTGCACGATGCCATCCCTGGTCGCAATACTTATCTCGATCGACCCCAGAGTACTCAAGCTAAATTAGTGGATGACACGTCTATCAGGAGCTCGGAAGAATCCTGAGCGATTGACATGGCCTACATAGGCCCCAATAATGGTCACCTCCTCGGCTTCTCTAGGGCTGAGCTCGATATCATCAAATTCATCATTTGCTGCAACTAGGCGTATCCCATCGGCCTCCTTGTACACACGTTTGAGTGTTGTTTCGCCATCATACATCACTGCACCAATTTCGCCATGACTTAAGGTTCCTTCTGAGATTAAAACAAAATCACCATCAAAGATTCCTTCGTCTTTCATACTCATACCTGAAACACGTAAGGCAAATATCTTGTCTTTGTTTGGGAACAAATGGTCCATCGTGACATGTCCAAGATCTGTCTCTATCGCTTCTTGCATAAGCCCTGCTGCAATGAGTCCTCGAACAGGAATGCCCTGTGATTCCGGGATATTGCTATCAAGTCCATGCTTGCGTGCCCAGTCCGGATTTAGATCATATTCATCATCATGTGTGCGAACAAGTACTTCTTTTCGCATTAACGCCTGAATATTCTGAGTTACACTATTTGGTGATTTAAACCCAAATTCTTCCGCAATTTCACGATACGTTGGCCATACTTGATAATGCTCCCTGTATGCCAGGATAAAATCGAGGAATTGGCGTTGCTTTTTTGTGAGTTGTACAGAGTCCATGTATAAAATATATACAGAATATAGAACACATACAACTTACATATCAGATATTGGCGCTGACGGAATAACTGAGGTACGACTCTTACCCTTTAGGAACAAAGGCCTGGATCCCGGTGATTTCACGCCCCAATATGAGCCCATGAATATCATAGGTCCCTTCATAGGTATTGACCGATTCTAAATTGATCACGTGATGGATCACCCGATAATCACCCGTCACACCATTACCACCGTGCATATCTCTTGCGACACGAGCGATATCTAGAGCCTTGCCAACATTATGTCGCTTTGCTAAGGAAATCATCGCGGGATCATCCTTTCCAGCATCTCGCAGTTGACCTAGTCGCCATGCCAACATTTGCATGGTGGTGATGTCCGTTAGCATATTGGCCAATTTTGTTTGGGGCAATTGATTTGCCGCAAGTGGATGACCAAATTGTTTACGCTCACCCACATACGTACGAGAGCGTTCATAACAAAACTCAGCAGCGCCTACGGTTCCCCATGCAATCCCATATCGAGCAGAATTAAGGCAGGTGAATGGCCCCTTGAGTCCACGGATCTCAGGGAATATGTGTGTCTCAGGGACAAACACATCTTGAAAGACCAACTCCCCTGTTTCAGACGCACGCAACGACATCTTGTCCTTAATGTGCGGAGTAGAGACACCCTTCCATGCGGTTTCTACAATAAATCCACGGATGACATCTTTGTCCTCCTCTTTTACTTTTGCCCATACAATGGCTATGTCTGCAATTGGCGAATTGGTGATCCACGTTTTTGCGCCATTCAAAATCCATCCACCATCAGTGGGAACCGCACGAGTCACCATGGAGCTGGGATCTGACCCATGATCTGGTTCCGTTAGCCCAAAACACCCAATGAGTTCAGCACTTGCCAATTTGGGTAGATACTGTTTCTTCTGGTCCTCGGTTCCGAACTTTTCGATGGGAACCATGACCAAACTTGATTGCACAGACATAAAACTTCGATATCCTGAATCGACGCGCTCTACTTCACGAGCAATGAGTCCGTAGGCCGTTTGGCTGGCACCTCCACCTCCATAGGCTTCAGATATAGATGCGCCCAAGAGTCCCATATCTGCCATTTCTTTGGGGATATCAGGGTCAAAATGTTCATCTTGATTGCCACGAAGAGCTCTCGGTTCCAAATTTGCTTGGCAGTACTCTCGTGCAGCCTCCATGATCATACGATCATCTTCAGATAATTCATCCTCAAATAAATAAGGGTCATGAATGTTAAACATGGTCACTCGTCTTTTTTGGATTCTAGCGCCTGGTTCAATGCTGGAAGAATTTGATAGAGATCACCCACAATTCCTACATCGGCGATCTCAAAAATAGGGGCATCTGGATCCTTATTAATCGCGATAATGGTATGACTCTCGGACATGCCTGCAACATGCTGAATCGATCCCGAAATCCCAAGAGCAAGGTACAGGCGTGGTGCGACAACTTTACCGCTTTGACCCACCAATAGGGTATGAGAATACATGCCTGACTCAAAATGAGCACGTGATATCGCAATTTCACCTTGGATGAGTTCTGCAAGCTTTGCCACAAGCTCTTTACCTGTTTCGTCCGAAATCCCTCGCCCAACCCCCACTATGATGGGTGCTTCCGTTAAGTCAACGGTGTCCCCTTCAGGCGCAACAAGTGCCTGTAAGACTTGCCCCAGTGCATCTGTGGTTGGCGCAGAATAGTGGTGTGTAGTAGCATCAACTGGATGCTCTTCAGGCTCAAATAATCCGGCTCGAATAGAGCAGAGACAAACCGAGCCACTGGTAATGACTTTGGACATTACCTTGGATGCATAGGTTGGTCTTTGTGCAATACATTGCTTCCCATCCCATGAAAGATCTACAACATCTGCAATGACAGGGGCACCTAAGCGAGCGCCACATGCACCAAGGATATCCTTGGTCAGTTCAGTATTGTCGAAAAGTAACAGGGTAGAATCAGATGGATGGCCTTCTGAGTTGAGCTCTGAGGTAGATTGCGTCATGATTTCATCGATGGCATCGACCCAACGTCGACCCAGTGATACTTTGACCCCACCTTGGTCTGCGTCAACCTCAAGATTCATAAGGCGAAGTATTGAGGCTCCATATTGAGCTGCTTTTGCTTGGTGAGTCTCGGCTTCAGGGCCTATTAACCATGCCTCTACTTGTGCTTTTTCGCCCGAAGATTGTTCGCCCGAAGATTGTGCGCCCGAGGATTGTTCACCTGAAGACATTGCAAGGCTATACGACTTGGTCAACACTTCTAGGGCTGAACTACGAAGCTCCTGTTGAAAACATGGGATTACAGCGCAAATTCTCATGGATCAACCCCCGTTTCTGGAATCGCTGCAAGGCCTTTGACCAGTGCATCTACTAGGGTCTCAAGATCCCCTTCCACCACCTGACCTTTTGAGCGCTCAGGCATCGGGGTGAGAGCGTCCACAACCGTAGAAGGATGGGTTGAGATCAGGGATTCTCCCCCAGGAAGTTGGTCGATCCCCATAATGTGCATCGGTTTTTTCTTGGATGCCATGATTCCTTTTAATGTAGGAATACGGGGATCGTTTAGATTATTGGAGCATGTGATCAGGCACGGCATGGGACTCGATATCGACTCTTGTGCGGAATCTCCTTGTCGTTTCACCCAGAACATATTCTCTTCAACTCGAATGCCAATCGCATTGGTCGTCCATGGCCAACCTAGGTGTTCTGCAAGCATAGTTCCTGCCAATCCCACATCGGTGTCTTGAGATTGGCGCCCCATGATGACGGCATCAGGACCAAATTGTTGAACAAATGACGAAAGAATGGTAGCGATAACCGCAGAATCTGCACCTTCTGGTGCACCTGTCAATAACGTTGCCTCATCGGCTCCCATGGCTAGTGCTTTACGAAGTGTTTCGGCCGCACGCTCAGGACCAATCATGACTACATGCACCCGAAACCCATGAGCCTCCGAAAGAACAAGGGCCTCTTCGAGAGCGGAGGCATCATATGCATTTAAAACTGGGCGAGGATTTGAAAATTGAACATCCCCTCCAGAAAAACTTAAATCGGAATACGTATCAGGGGTTTCTTTCGCGCAAACAAGTATCGTGCGTTCATTGCTCATGCCGGAATATAGGAAAAACACATCCGTTTGGATATGCCAAATAGAGGTTGATTCATTTTGTATCTTTGGGTGTTTCTGAATTTTAGCACACTCAATTTCCATGGCTGATGTAGCCCTTCCCGAGGTAAAACTCAACCTCTACAACGTGAAATCACCCATCCAAGTGAAGGTGGTTGAGAATCGTATCGTAACGAAAGAGTCAAGCCCAAACATCGTGCGACATCTTGTTTTTGATGTCTCGGGCACGCAATTGGAAGGCAATGTGATTGCTGGCCAATCGGTTGGAGTCCTTACACCTGGAGAGGATCAAAACGGCAAGCCTCACAAACTTCGACTCTATTCGATGGCGTCACCGTCCCGTGGCGAGGGGGGGCAATCTCATCTCATAAGCACCACTGTCAAAAGAACCATCGAAGAGATTGATGGAAAATTGTACACCGGTGTAGCCTCTAATTATTTGTGCGATCTTCAGCCTGGCGACCCTGTACTGTTGACTGGCCCAAGTGGGCGGCGGTTTTTACTCCCGGAGGATGCCAATGCCTATCAGTATCTATTTTTTGCCACAGGAACAGGAGTGGCTCCATTTCGTGGAATGATTCAAGATCTTGATCTATCCAAAACATCGGCTACCCTTGCCTTTGGCTGTGCCTATCGCACGGATGTTTTATATGCGGATGAATTTGACCCCCTTGCAAGAGATCAAGCATCCTTCCATTTTTTAAAAGCGATCTCACGAGAAGATCGACGCACCGATGGGTCCAAAGCCTATGTGCATACCCTCTTGGAAGATGCTCCAGAAGCTGTTCGAACACAAGTAGCTGCCAAAAATACATTGATCTATATTTGTGGGTTAAAGGGAATGGAATGGGGGATTTACAAAACGCTTCTTCAGCAAGGTCATTCAAGTTATTTTGATCCAAAGAATGACGAGGGAGTTGCGTGGTTAAAGAGTGTTGCTTCTGGGGCTGCTAAGATCACAGAGGAAGACTTCAAGACATACGTCAAACCAGGGCCTCGACTCTTTGAAGAGGTATATTAATACGCTGATATGACTTCGAAACCCACATACATGACCGCTAACGACATTCGACAGTCGTTTTTTGATTTCTTTGCCGAGAAGGAGCATGCCATTGTACCAAGTTCGCCAGTAGTGCCTAGCGATGACCCCACGTTGCTGTTTATCAATGCAGGAATGGCTCCATTCAAACCCATATTTCTGGGTCAACAGTCAGGGCTCATGGTCCAAGGCAAAGAGATGCGTCGTGTCGCAGATACCCAAAAATGTATTCGGGTAAGTGGAAAACACAACGACTTAGAGGAAGTTGGCATTGACACCTACCATCACACCCTTTTTGAAATGCTGGGGAATTGGTCTTTTGGCGATTACTTCAAGGAAGAGGCCATTACATGGGCATGGGAGCTCTTGGTCGAGCGGTGGGGCCTAGATCCAGACAGACTTTATGCTACGGTGTTTGGGGGTGATGAACAAGATGGTGTTCCTGCAGACACAGAGGCTGAAGAACTATGGGCGTCTAAAACTTCAATAGCCAAGGACCATATTCTACGTTGTGGCAAGAAGGACAATTTTTGGGAGATGGGAGATACAGGACCAAGTGGTCCATGCTCAGAGATTCACATCGATTTACGCTCCGATGAAGAGCGAGCCGCCACGCCGGGAGCTTCCTTAGTGAATGCCGATGATCCACGTGTGATGGAGATCTGGAACCTTGTCTTTATCCAGTTTGACCGACAAAAAGATGGATCTCTTAAACCACTGCCCGATAAGCATGTCGATACTGGCATGGGATTTGAACGAATTTGTGCCGTATTACAAGGAAAAACCTCGAATTATGATTCGGATGTTTTTCAAGGGCTCATTCAGGCTATTTCCACGGATGCAGGCGTTGAGTACGGAGCCAATGAGCGGACAGATATCGCGATTCGTGTCATTGCCGATCATATTCGTGCTGTAGCATTTGCAGCAGGGGACGGCGCGATGCCATCCAATGAAGGAAGAGGCTATGTGATTCGCAGAATTTTACGCAGAGCGGTTCGCTACGGTTGGGATAGACTGGGGTACAAAGACCCTTTTATGCACCGATTTGTAGATACGTTGGCCGACCAATTCAAGGATGTGTTCCCAGAAGTAGAGGCTCAAAAATCATCACTTAAGGAGATAATTAAAGCGGAGGAGGCTTCATTCATTAAAACCTTGGGTCAAGGAATTACTCGTTTTGAAGAGTTAACGAAGGGCCAAGACATTGTGACTGGCGAAGCAGCCTTTATGTTGCATGACACATATGGATTTCCTGTGGATTTGACGTCATTAATGGCCCGTGAACAAGGTTTAGAAGTAGATTTGGATGGGTTTGATGCGCTCATGGCTCAACAAAAGAAGCGTGCCCGAGCTGCAGGTGCTGCAGCAGCTTCAGCCAACGATGCCACTGATTGGCAACTCAATCCTGAGGCTAGCGTTACCTCATTGGACTCACTTGGAGATGCCTTCGAATTTGTAGGCTATGACCACCTTGAGACTGAGGTGCAATTGGTCGCCAAAGCGTCTATATCGACAAAAAAAGGGGATAAGCATGTCATCCTACTGGATAAAAGCCCCTTTTATGCGGAGAGTGGGGGGCAAACACCAGATCATGGCGTTTTAGAGTCTCCTGAAGAGACACTCAAGGTTCTTGATGTGCAAAAAGGGCCTTATGGATTTGTTCACACGGTAGATCGAAAACCAGCCTCTTTTTCAGGCCCATGGACGGCGAAGGTGGATCGGACTAGACGCACCGAGACCGCTAAACACCACAGCTCTGCACATTTGTTGCACGCAATTCTACGAGAAACACTCGGGTCGCATGTGGTCCAGAAAGGATCTTTAGTCACGCATGATCGAATGCGTTTTGATTTTGCGCACTTCGAGCAAATCCCTCAAGAAACATTGGCTCAAATTCAACAGCAGGTAAATCGCAGAATCCAAGAAAACATTCCTTTGACGGAGGAACGAGATGTCCCTATTGATCAAGCAAAGGATCGTGGAGCGATGATGCTCTTTGGCGAAAAATATGGGGAAGCTGTGCGTATCATCACGTTTGACCCAGCGTTTTCGGTGGAATTATGTGCCGGTACACATGTTCAAGCGACAGGGGAGCTAGGGTTGTATGTAATTACCTCGGAATCCTCGGCCTCCGCTGGCGTTCGACGAATTGAGGCCTTAACAGGCGAAGCAGCCTTAGCGCATGTAGAGAATCAGCTTCATGCATATTCTGAAGCGCAAAGACTGATCGGGGGTGGTGCGTCTACCCTAGTGGAGTCCATTCAACAGTTACAAGACGCAAAAAAAGAGGTAGAATCACAGCTTCAATCGATCTCTCAAAAGCAACTTCTTGGACAACTGCCAACATTGATGGCAGAAGCAACGCCTGTTGATGAGAATGTTCATCTACTTGCCGCTGAAGTGGATGGAGCCGACATGGATGGACTCAAGCAAATGGGGTATGAAGCACTGCGTCAAAAATCGGATGGATTTGCTATCGTGCTGGTATCACATGATGCTGAGCAAAAGAAAGTGGCAATCATGGCTGCAATGACCGAGGATTTGATTCAACGCGGAGGTCATGCGGGAACATGGGTCAAAGGACTTGCGGCTCTTGTTGGTGGAGGTGGTGGAGGACAGCCAAGCTTGGCAACTGCGGGAGGGAAAAATCCTGATGGGATTCCTGAATTATTAGGCGCTGCGGAGGGTCAACTTAAACAGCAGATAGGGTAGTTGCTGTTTGAGGACTTTACTGGTACGACTCGCGTTCACCTTCTTCTACTTTGCTTTGAATGGCATCATGAACGTATTGATTGAGAGATTTACCTTCAAGAAGCGCGTGTTCATATGCTTTTGAGTGCAACTTTGATCCAACACGAACATTAAAGGAGCCTTTAAAAGATTTAAAAGGTGTTTTCCCAGCCTCTGAGCATAAGGCTAAATAATCATGAACCGCGTTTCTGAATGCATCTTTTAATCCTTTCACATGATCGGATTCGAAAGTCACTAGGTCATCGATACCCTCGATTTTGCCATAAAAAACATCATCTTCTGATGAATAGTGAATTGAAGCTATGAACTCTTTGTATTTCAGCACATTGGTCATAATAAATCTTGGTTTTTTAATTCTTGAATAATGTAATTCCGAACGTACTTCTTTAGGTCATTATCAGGGTGTGGTTTATGCAACCTTATAATATGGTTGGAGTTTATTTGTATGAATGCAATCCTAGAACCTGAGGTTTTGCCAGTTTTCTTTTCTACATAATTAAATTTTCCCAGTAAGTACTCTAAATCCTTAAACGTAAATACTTGAGCAGTATTTAATAGTTTATCCTTGGTTTTTTGCAACTTACTCATAGTTGCAATTTAAGATGTTTTAGTAAAAGCCTGCAACTGAAAAATAGTTGCTATCTGAGGGAGCTTTCTGTTGACTCACTTGTGATATACCGGTGGAATCCCGCCAAAAAACCGTATCTTCGAAGCCAAATTAAGTGAACAAAGCCGATGACGAAAGAAGCTATTTTTACTCCAGTTGGAAAGGCTGCTGCAGCGTTGACCACCCCCAAAAAATCATCTAAAAAAGGGGACTCGCTCTTTGAAAAAGCGGTAGATCTTCCAGAACCTACAACGACAACTCCTGCTAAGTTAGGTCTCAAAAAAGGACAACTCCTTGAGATGCTCGAAAGCATGATTCTTCAAAGACGCTTCGAAGAACGTGCCATGCAGATGTATCAAAAAGGGAAATTTGGGGGATTTTTACACCTATACATCGGTCAAGAGGCTGTATCTACGGGGACGACGGCTGCTCTGAGAGATGACGACGATATTATTACGGCCTATCGCGATCATGGATGGGGTCTTGTGAGGGGTATCTCAGCTAGAGAAGGGATGGCTGAACTATTTGGAAAAGCCACTGGATGCTCCAAAGGAAAAGGCGGGTCCATGCACTTCGCCAATGTGGAGAAACATTTTTGGGGTGGATATGGGATTGTAGGTGGACACATTCCACTTGGAGGTGGGTTAGCCTTTGCCAACAAGTATAAGGGACTCGATCGTGTCACCACGTGTTTTATGGGCGATGGTGCTGTGGATCAAGGAGCACTTCACGAGACGATGAACATGGCACAGTTATGGAAGCTTCCAGTCATGTTTATCGTTGAAAACAACGGATATGCGATGGGTACAGCGACTCGCCGTCATTCTACTGGTGAGTTGTGGGAGCGTGCTCTTGGCTATGGCATGAAACATCGTGTTGTGAATGGAATGGATGTGCTTTCCGTGTATGAAGCCATGAAAGAGATGGCCGATGAAGTCCGTAAGGATTCCATGCCTTGGTTCGTTGAGATTCGCACCTATCGATACCGTGGACACTCCATGAGTGACCCACAAAAGTATCGTGACAAAGATGAGATGGAAGAGTTTCAATCGTTAGATCCTATTGAACGTTTAAAAACGGTCCTTCTCGACAATAAAATGGCCACGCAGAAAGCCATTGACGCGATGTATGAAAAAGTAGAGGAGGAAGTGATGGATGCCGTTGAATTCGCGGATAACTCTCCATTTCCAGAAGAAAGTGCGCTTTACGAGGACATGTACTCAGAGCCAAACCCAGTATATCATACGTAAGAATTATGGCAGAACTTCAATTTAGAGAGGCCCTACGCCAAGCGATCGATGAGGAGATGGCACGTGATGAAAATGTATTCATCATGGGGGAAGAGGTCTCAGAATATAATGGTGCCTATAAGGTCACCGAGGGTCTACTAGAGACCTATGGCTTTAAACGAGTGATTGACACACCTATCGCTGAACTAGGGTTTGCGGGTATTGGGGTGGGAGCGGCCATGAATGGACTACGCCCCATTATTGAATTCATGACGTTCAATTTTGCGGTATTAGCGGCCGATCAAATAATCAATCACGCATCCAAAGTGAAATACATGTTAGGTGGGCAAGTGAGTGTGCCAATTGTTTTTCGTGGGCCAAACGCGTCAGCAGGGCAGCTAGGGGCAACACACTCCGTCGCATACGAAAGCATGTATGCTCATTTTCCAGGGATCAAAGTGATTCATCCGTCCGAACCAGGGGATGCAAAAGGGCTCCTAAAGTCTGCGATTCGTGATAATGATACAGTGCTATTCATGGAATCTGAGCAAATGTATGGCCTTAAAGGTGAGGTGAATGATGATCCTGAACATCTAATCCCTATCGGTAAAGCAGCGGTCAAACGAGAAGGAAGTGATGTCACCTTGGTAACACATGGCAAGATTTACCATACCGTTGTCAAGGCTGCAGCAGAGCTTGCCAAAGAAGGAATTGAGGCTGAGATTGTAGACCTGCGCACCATTAAACCTTTGGACATGGATACGGTGATTGCATCAGTCAAGAAAACCCATCGATGTGTCGTTGTTGATGAAGCTCATCCGTTTGCTGGAACAGCTGCCGAAGTTGGCTACCTTTTACAACGAGATGCCTTTGACGAGTTGGATGCGCCCGTGGTGCGAGTAACCTTGCCCGATGTGAGCGCACCGTTTTCTAAACCACTATTTGATGCTTGGTTCCCATCCGTTCAGGATGTGATTGATGGGGTAAAGCAAGTTATCTATAAACCATAGTCGACTATTATGGCGATAAAAGTAGAAATGCCGAAGCTCAGTGACACCATGGAGGAGGGTGTCCTAGCAAAATGGAACATTAAAGAAGGAGATACGGTCTCTGCTGGTGATGTCATTGCTGACGTAGAAACGGACAAAGCTACCATGGAAATGGAAGTATTTGACTCCGGAACGGTTCTCAAACTATTGGTCGATGAAGGAGATACAATCCCGCTTGGGGGGCTTGTTGCTGTGATTGGAGAACCAGGAGAAGATATCTCTGGATTGGTCGCAGGAGGTGCAAGCGGAGGTGCAGCGCATAGTGCAGCCAGTGAGTCATCCACTGAGCCTGACACAAAAACTGACTCAGAACCATCCAGCCCATCTCCAAGTGACGCTGCATCC
>PR_CR_10_Liq_1_inCRDRAFT_1001143_pt1 | contig 15434 bp, 16 predicted proteins | sample PRCRCaboRojoPR_3_FD_10241 | JGI IMG/M metagenome (IMG submission 10241)
CGACGGCGAGGCGCCCATCACCTGCCGGCCCGCCGATACCCTCAGCCCGGAACTGGAGCGGCTCACCGCCGAGCTCGAGGACATCGTCACCGAGCGCAAGCTGAGCCTGGCGCAGGCACAGATGGACGANGTGCTCATCTATGCCATGTTTCCGCAAGTGGGGCTCAAGTTCCTGGAGCACCGCCACGATCCCTCGGCCTTCGAGCCGCCACCCTGGGAGCTGGACGCAACAGATCAGGCCGCGCGCGAGGCGGCAGCGCAGCCGGCGCCGGCCGCGGCGTCGGGACCAGAGCACTATCGCGTCGACGTGGACGGACGCAGCTACTCGGTCACCGTCTCCCCCGAGGGCAGCATCGAGCAGGTGGCCGCCGCCCCGGCGGTCTCGCATCCGGCACCGACACCCAGCGCCGCGGCGCAAACGGTGGACTCCCCTCTCGCCGGCAACATCGTGCGCATCCAGGTACGCCCCGGCCAGCAGGTGGCCACCGGTGACGTGCTTTTGGTGCTGGAGGCGATGAAGATGGAGACCGAGGTGCGCACCACCATCGCCGGCACGGTGGTGGAGGTGCGGGTGAAGGAAGGCGACGCGGTGGCGCTCGGCGCGCCGCTGCTGTCCGTCGCCTGACGCCAAGACAAGACGCACACCAATGGATCAGCTGCTGAAGCTCTGGCAGTCCATGGGCATTGCCAACATGGACCTCGGCCAGGTGTTGATGATGGCGGTGGGCTGTGGGCTCATCTACCTCGCCATCGCCAAGAAGTTCGAGCCCTTGCTGCTCGTGCCCATCGGCTTCGGGGCCCTGCTCAGCAACATCCCGGTGGCGGGCATCGGCGGGCCCGACGGCATGATCGGCATGATCTACACCGTGGGTGTCGAGACCGGCATCTTCCCGCTGCTCATCTTCATGGGTGTGGGCGCGCTGACGGACTTCGGGGCACTCATCGCCAGGCCTTCCACGCTGTTGCTCGGTGCGGCGGCACAGTTCGGTATCTTCGCAACCTTGATCGGCGCCGTGCTGCTGAATTTCATTCCCGGCTTCGAGTTCACGCTGCAGGACGCCTCGGCCATCGCCATCATCGGCGGCGCCGACGGGCCCACGGCCATCTTCCTGGCCTCCAGGCTGGCGCCGGATCTGCTCGGCGCCATCGCGGTCGCGGCCTACTCCTATATGGCGCTGGTGCCCATCATCCAGCCGCCCATCATGCGCGCCCTGACCACGCGCGAGGAGCGCCGTGTGGTGATGCAGCAGCTGCGCCCGGTGTCGCAGTTGGAGCGCATCCTGTTTCCCTTCGTGGTGCTCTTGCTCTGTGCCCTGCTGCTACCCTCGGCGGCGCCACTGATCGGCATGCTGACCTTTGGCAATCTGCTGCGCGAATGCGGCGTCGTGGAGCGCTTGAGCCGCGCCGCCCAGAACGAGATCATCAATATTGTCACCATCATGCTGGGGCTCGCCATCGGCTCCAAGCTGTCGGCCGACAATTTCCTGGCGCTGGAGACGCTGGGAATCCTGGTGCTGGGGGCACTCGCGTTTTGTATCGGCACCGCCTGCGGCGTGCTGATGGGGAAGGTGATGCACCGGGCCACGGGCGGGAAGGTCAATCCGCTGATCGGCGCCGCCGGCGTGTCGGCGGTGCCCATGGCGGCCCGGGTGGTGAACCGGGTGGGGCTGGAGGAAGATCATCACAACTTCCTGCTGATGCATGCCATGGGCCCGAATGTCGCCGGAGTCATCGGCTCCGCCGTCGCCGCCGGCGTCCTGCTCGCCCTCACGGGCACGTGATCATGTGGTTCAGGAGGCCTCCGGCGGTGCGTATCCGGTGTGCCTCGTTGCTGACTCCCTTGTGATCCCTAGCCCAGCACGTTACACTTGACGGCTTATGCGCGAGGCATTACCCCTCTCCATCGATCCACGCCGACTGGCCGAGCTGAAGCGTGAGTTCGTCGGCACCCTGACACTGGCGAGATTACCTCGCCTGGCGCAGGTGGTGCTCGCTCCGACGGACACCGCCGCAGGCTATGTCGGTTACAAGCTCGCATTCCATCGCGACGCGAGTCATCGGGATCTGGTGCATGGCGAAGTCAGCGCAACCCTGGGGCTGCGCTGCGAGCGTTGCAATGAGATGCTGCAGCTGCCCGTGGTGAGCGAATTTGCACTGGCGGTGGTGCATGGGCTAGACGAGGCGGCGCAACTGCCTGAAGGCTACGAGCCGTTGCTGCCCGAGGAGGCGACCCTGGACCCGGCGACGCTCGTGGAAGACGAGTTGTTGCTCGCCATACCCGCAGTGCCCAGGCACGCCGCGGGCACCTGTCGTGCGCCGCAGTACGTCAGCGCCGACGCACGCGCAGGAGCTGAGCCGGACGCCGCGCCCGTCGACGATAATCCCTTTGCCGTGCTGCAAGCACTGAAACGCCAGCACTGATTTCGCCGGCCGCACCATCGCCCAGGGCCCGAGCACGGCGTTGGGTCGGCGGCGCTCGCCGTCATCATGCTTTTCGCGAGAAGTTACAGGACAACGGAGCCCCATCATGGCCGTTCAGCAAAACCGCAAAACCCCGTCCAAGCGCGGCATGCGTCGCTCGCATGACGCCCTCAGCAGGCCCACGCTGTCGGAGGATCCGACCAGCGGCGAGATCCATCGGCGTCATCATGTGACCGCGGATGGCTTCTACCGTGGCCGCAAGGTCGTGAATCGCAACGACTGAAGCCCCCCGTCGGGACTGCGAGGTCTGCGCAGGAGCCAAGCGTGAGCCGACGTCCAATCATTGCACTGGACGCGATGGGTGGCGACCACGGCGCCCGAGTGGTCGTGTCCGCCGCGCGCGCATTCCTCGCCGAGGATACGGGCGTCGACCTGATCCTGGTGGGGCAGCGCACGGTCATCGAAGCGCTGCTGGCCGCCGATCCCCATCCGGAGCAGAGCCACAGGCTGCGCATCCATCATGCGAGTCAGACCGTCGGCATGGACGAACTGCCCTCGAAGGCGCTGCGCGGCAAAAAAGACTCGTCCATGCGGGTCGCCATCGACCTCGTCAAGACCGGCGAGGCCGACGCCTGCGTCAGCGCCGGTAATACCGGCGCCCTGATGGCCACCGCCCGCTTCGTGCTCAAGACCCTGCCCAACGTCGACCGACCGGCCATCATCAGCGCCATGCCCTCGGTCAAGGGCAGCACCCACATGTTGGATCTCGGCGCCAACGTCGACTGCACGGCCGAGCATCTCTTTCAGTTCGCGGTCATGGGCAGCGAGTTGGTGAAGGCCGTCACCGGTATCGAGCGCCCCAAGGTCGGATTGCTCAACATCGGTCAGGAAGAGATCAAGGGCAACGATCAGGTGCGCCGCGCGCATGACCTCATCACGGCCTCGGATCTCAACTACGCGGGCTACGTGGAAGGCGACGATATCTTCATGGGCGAGGTGGACGTCGTCGTCGCCGACGGCTTCGTGGGCAATGTTGCGCTGAAGTCCAGCGAGGGTGTGGCCAAGCTGGTGGGCCATATGCTGCGCCGCCACTTCCGCAAGAGCCTCTGGTCGCGTATCGCCGCCATGCTGGCACTGCCGACGCTGAAGGCCTTCAAAGAAGAAACGGACCCGCGCCGCTACAACGGTGCGAGTCTGCTGGGGCTGCGCGGCATCGTCGTCAAGAGCCACGGCGGTGCCGATGCCGAGGCGTTCCAGAATGCCATCCGCATCGCCGAGCACGAGATCAATGCACGGGTCATCGCCCGTATCGAGCACGAAGTTGCGGCACACCTGACCCCAGCACCGGTGCGGGTAAGCGCATGACAGCCTATGCCCGCATTCTCGGCACCGGCGGCTACCTGCCGGAGAAAGTCCTGACCAACCGGGACATCGAGCGCATCGTGGATACCTCCGATGCCTGGATCCGCGAGCGGACCGGCATCGTCGAGCGGCGCATCGCCGCCGCTGGCGAGACCTGCGGTGACCTGGCCGAGGGCGCTGCCAGGCGCGCCATCGAGGCCGCCGACATCGCCGCAGACGATATCGATCTGATCATCGTCGCCACCACGACACCGGACCAGATTTTTCCAAGCAACGCCTGCCTGCTCCAGCATCGTCTGGGCATCCGCGGTTGCGCCGCGTTCGATGTTCAGGCCGTCTGCACGGGCTTCATCTACGCCCTCGGCGTTGCCGATCAGTTCGTTCGCACCGGCTCCGCCCGCAAGGCCCTGGTGGTGGGCGCCGAGACCATCTCGCGCATCATCGACTGGACGGATCGCGGGACTTGCGTGCTGTTCGGCGACGGCGCCGGCGCCGTGGTGCTGGGTGCCGCCGACAGCCCGGGCATCATCTCCTCGCACCTGCACGCCGATGGCGCGCACCGCGAGCTGCTGCAGGTGCCCGCGGGGGTGGGCAACAGCCAACAGGGCTCGCCTTATATGGAAATGAAAGGCAACGAGGTCTTCCGGGTGGCCGTCACCACCCTGGGTCGTATCGTGGACGAAACCCTGGGGGCCAATGCCATGACCCGGGCCGATATCGACTGGCTCGTGCCGCACCAGGCGAATCTGCGCATCATCCAGGCCACCGCGCGCAAGCTGGATCTGCCCATGGAGCAGGTGGTCGTGACCGTAGATCGTCACGGCAACACGTCCGCCGCATCCGTGCCGCTGGCTTTCGATGAGGCCGTGCGCGATGGCCGCATCCAGCGCGGGCAGATCGTGCTGATGGAAGCCTTCGGCGGCGGTTTCACCTGGGGCTCGGTGCTGCTGCGCTACTGACCGACCGCTGAATGGCCGGGCGTGCCGTGGTGACCGGCACCCGCCGTCAAATCCACCGGACGCAAGATCAAATGCCGCTATCCGCATGACCGTAGCCACACTTGCAATGCTATTTCCCGGCCAGGGCTCGCAATCCGTTGGCATGCTGACGGACCTGGCCACCGCCCAGCCAGAGGTGGAGGCGACCTTTGCCGAGGCGTCGGCGGTGCTTGGTCGCGACCTCTGGACCCTCGTGACCGAGGGCCCGGGGCAAGCGCTGGACCGCACCGAGAATACCCAGCCCGCCATGCTCGCCGCCGGCGTCGCCGTCTGGCGCTGCTGGCGGGCCCGCGGGGGGCCCATGCCGGCGGCGATGGCCGGTCACAGCCTGGGGGAGTACAGCGCCCTGGTGTGCGCCGGGGCTTTGGATTTCACGGCTGCCGTGGGCCTGGTCGCCGAGCGTGCACGGCTGATGCAGACGGCGGTGCCCGCCGGCGCCGGCGCCATGGCGGCCATCCTGGGCCTGGACGATGAGCGGGTTCGTGCCCTGTGCGATGAACAGGCGGGCACCGAGGTGCTGGAGGCGGTGAATTTCAATGCACCGGGACAGGTGGTCATCGCCGGCCACAAGGCCGCGGTGGAGCGGGGTGTGGCTGCGGCGAAGGCCGCCGGTGCCAAGCGAGCGGTGGTGCTGGCCGTGAGTGTGCCTTCACACTGTGCGCTCATGCGCGACGGCGCCGCCGAGCTCGCCGAGCGCTTGGCAGCGGTGCCGCTGCGCGCGCCCGAGGTCCCTGTGCTGCACAACGCCTCCGCGGCGCCGGCGGCGGATCTGGATGCGCTGCGCCAGCTGCTGGCCCGGCAGATCCACAGCCCGGTGCGCTGGGTGCAGACCGTGCGGGCACTGGCGGACATGGGCGTTGCCACCGCCATCGAGGCGGGACCCGGCAAGGTGCTGGCCGGCTTGGGCAAGCGCATCGACAAGACACTGACGACCCTGGCGGTATTCGAGCCGGCGGGGCTGAATCGGGCTCTGGAGGCAACCGCAGATGCTTAACGGTGAAATCGCATTGGTCACCGGGGCGAGCCGCGGCATCGGCCGCGCCATCGCCGAGACCCTGCTGGCGCAGGGCGCCGCCGTGGCCGGCACCGCCACCACCGAAGGTGGCGCCGTGCGCATCCGCGACGAGCTCGCCGGGCCCGGCCGACGGGTGCTTGGTCTGCGCCTCGACGTCACCGATCCGGCGTCGGTGACATCGGTGCTCGCGCAGGTGAGCGACGGCCTCGGCGCGATGCCTGGTATCCTCGTCAACAACGCCGGGATTACGCGCGATGGCCTCCTGTTGCGCATGCAGGACGCCGACTGGGATGCGGTCATCGACACCAATCTGACCTCGGTCTACAGGATCACCAAGGCTTGCCTCAGGCCAATGACCAAGGCGCGTCAGGGGCGCATCATCAACATCGCGTCGGTGGTGGCCGCAAGCGGTAATGCCGGACAAGCCAATTACGCCGCCGCCAAGGCCGGGATGATCGGCTTCACCAAGTCCCTGGCACGGGAAGTGGGTGCGCGCGGCGTCACCGCCAATTGTGTGGCGCCGGGCTTCATCGATACCGACATGACGCGCGCGCTCGGCGAGCAGCAGCGCCAGCATCTGCTCGCATCCATTCCGCTGGCGCGGCTCGGCGCGGCGCAGGAGGTTGCGGCGGCGGTGGCCTTCCTCGCCTCACCCGCCGCAGGCTACATCACAGGCGAGACGCTGCATGTGAATGGCGGTATGTACATGGCCTAGCCAGTGCTTCACTAAAACAAGAATAATCAGTAAGCTATAAAAAACGGCCAATAGCTTTTCGAGCTTTTAACCGCACTGATTTGTCACTAGAATACGGCGGTCGCGTGCCCACGCGGCCCACACACGTCAAGCCAGACACGGCACGAGGATTCAACAGATGAGCAGCGTTCAAGATCGAGTCACAAAGATCGTCGTCGAGCAACTCGGCGTTAAGGAAGAGGAGGTCACGCTGGAGGCCTCGTTCGTCGACGATCTCGGCGCCGATTCGCTGGACACGGTCGAACTGGTGATGGCGCTCGAAGAGGAGTTCGACACCGAAATCCCCGACGAGGACGCCGAGAACATCACCACGGTGAAGCAGGCCATCGACTACATCAACGACCACCTGGGATGAGCGCACCCGGGGCCGCGCCGTCATCGGCGCCGGCGCCGTCAGGGGCAGGTCAGCGCCGGGCGGGTGTCAGCGAAGGCGGGCACCAGCCCCGACAGATCATCGAGAGGTGAAGCATGAGAGGTAGAAGGGTCGTCGTCACCGGAGTTGGTATCGTGGCGCCCGTCGGGCAGGACATCGCCTCCGCCTGGGAGAATATTCTGGCCGGGCGCAGTGGCATCCAGCCCATCACCCACTTCGACGTCGGTCCCTTCAGCACACGCTTCGGGGGGCCAATCTACGACTTCGACGTCACCCAGTACATCTCGAAGAAAGACGCCCGCAAGATGGATGCCTTCATCCACTATGGCATCGCCGCCGGCACCCAGGCCATCGAGGCCTCGGGCCTGCCCATCAACGACGCGACACGCAAGCGCATCGGTGTGGCCGTCGGCTCCGGCATCGGCGGCATCACGGGCATCGAGAACAACTACGCGGCCTATGCCGCCGGTGGACCACGCAAGATCTCGCCGTTCTTCGTACCGGCCAATATCGTCAACATGGTCGCCGGCGATCTGTCCATCAAGTATGGTCTCCAGGGGCCAAACTTCTCCATCGTCTCCGCGTGCAGCACGGCCACCCACAACATCGGCGAAGCGGCGTACATGATCCGCTATGGCATCGTCGATGCCATGCTCGCCGGCGGTGCCGAAATGGCCACCTCGCCCGTCGGTCTGGGGGGCTTCGCGGCGGCGCGGGCCCTGTCGACGCGCAACGACGACCCCACAGCCGCGAGCCGCCCCTTCGACAAGGACCGCGACGGCTTCGTGCTCAGCGACGGCGCCGGCGTCATGGTGCTGGAAGAGTACGAGGCGGCCGTGGCCCGTGGCGCGCCCATCCTGGCCGAGATCGTGGGTATCGGGATGAACTCCGATGCCTTCCATATGACGGCGCCGTCGGAGGATGGCGCCGGCGCCGCCGATTGCATGCGGCTCGCGATGGACGACGCCGGCATCGACCCCGAGGCCATTGACTACATCAATGCCCACGGCACCTCCACGCCCGCCGGCGACATCGCCGAGACCAAGGGCATCAAGCGCGCGCTGGGTGATCACGCCTACACGGTGGCCGTCAGCTCCACCAAGTCCATGACCGGCCACATGCTGGGCGCGGCAGGTGGCGCCGAGGCCATCTTCAGCGTACTGGCCATCCGCGATCAGGTGGCGCCGCCGACCATCAACTATCAAACGCCCGACCCCGACTGCGATCTGGACTATGTGCCCAACGAGGCGCGGCGGATGCGCATCGAGTATGCACTGAGTAATTCGTTTGGCTTCGGCGGCACCAATGGCACGCTGATTTTCAAGCGGGTCTAGCCGCCGGCGCGCGACCGGGGGTGGCGGATCGGCGCGCCCCCCCGGCGCCAGCGGCGGGCATGTCCACCATGAGCCGCGCGCTGACATTCATCGACGGGTACCCGGGGGATCGGGTGCCGGTGAACGACCGCGGACTGCAGTACGGCGATGGCCTGTTCGAGNCCATCGCCATCCGCCGTGGTCAACCCTGTTTGTGGCAGCGCCACCTCGCGCGCCTGACCAGCGGCTGTGCGCGACTGCAGATGCCGCCGCCCGAGCGGAGCGCCTTAGCCGCCGACGCCGGTCGGCTACTCGCCGCAGCCGCCGCCAACGACGGTGTGCTCAAGCTCACTGTCACCCGCGGCAGCGGCCCCCGGGGCTATGCGCCGCCGCCGTCAGTAAAGCCGCGGTGTATCCTGTCTTTCACGCCCGAGGGGCGCGATTCGGCCGGGGGCACTCGCGCCGATGGCAGACTCATCTTTTGCGCAACGCCCCTGAGCGAGAACCCGCGTCTTGCGGGCCTCAAACATCTCAACCGCCTCGAGCAAGTCCTGGCCCGGGCGGAATGGTCGGACCCGACGATTCTGGANGGNCTCATGTGCAATCCGCGNGGGCAAGTGNTCTGCGGCACCATGTCGAATCTTTTNGCCCTCGACCACAGCGGACTCACGACGCCGGCGCTGACGACCTGTGGCGTCAGCGGTACGGTNCGGGCGGTGCTCATGGAGTGCGCAGCCGCCCTCGGGATCGCCGTCACCGAGCGCCCCCTGCGGCCCGCGGCGCTCTACGCCGCGTCGGGGCTGATCATCACCAATGCGCTGCGCGGTGCCGTTGCCGTGGGGTATCTTGGTGAGCATCGCTACAGCCCCGAGGCCGTGCCGGCGGCGCTGATCGCTTGCGTACGCCGTCGTGCACTCGAACCGGAGATGCCCCTGTGAAGACCGTGCTCTCGGCCCTGCTGGTGCTGGCCATCGCCGGTGCTGCCCTGGCCTGGGGTGGCTGGTCGCTCTATCGAGACTTCCTGACCACCCCCCTGCAGCTGCCAGCGCCCGAGCTGGTCTACCGGGTGCCCGAAGGCGCCACCATTCGCGGCGTCGCCCATGACCTCGCCGATCGCGGCTGGATCCGCAGCCGTTTCCTGTTCACCCTGCATGCCTACGAGACGGAGCAGCAGAATGCGCTGAAGGCTGGCGAGTATGCGATCGAGGCGACTATGCGCCCTCCTGAGCTGCTGGCGCTGCTGACCAGCGGTCGGTCGATCCAATTCCCCGTGACCATCGTGCCCGGCATGACCTTCCGCGAGGCGCTGGCGGCCATCGAGGCGGCGGAGGTCTTCGACATGACGCTGACGGACCTCTCGGATGCGGCGCTCGTCGAGCGCCTCGGCATCGACGCCGGGCACCCCGAGGGCTGGCTCTATCCGGATACCTATCTCTTCGACCGCGGCACCACCGATCGCGCCATCCTCCAGCGGGCCTACCGGCGGATGCGTGCGGCACTCGATGCGGCATGGGCTGAGCGCAGCGATGCATTGCCCATCGACTCGGCCTACGAGGCCCTGATCCTCGCCTCCATCGTCGAGAAGGAAACGGGCAGGGCGGAAGAGCGCCCGCGCATCGCTGGTGTGTTCACCCGCCGGCTCGAGCGGGGTATGAGACTCCAGACCGACCCGACCATNATCTACGGACTCGGCGACGAATACGATGGCGATATCACCCGCGAGCACCTGCGCCGCCCAACGCCNTACAACACTTACGTCATTCCTGCGCTGCCGCCCACACCCATCGCCCTGCCGAGTCTGGCGGCCATCGAGGCGGTGTTACACCCGGCCGACGGCGACGCGCTGTTCTTCGTCGCCCGGGGCGACGGCAGCCACTATTTCTCGGCCACGCTGACCGAGCACAACTGTGCCGTGCGCCACTATCAGCTCAACCGGCCCTGTGCCAACCTGCGCGACGACGACGCCGAAACGCCCGAGGCGGCGGTGCCGAGCGACGCCGAAACCGCTGCGGCGGACACCTGAGCCGGCGGCGGGTGCCAACACCGAGCACGAGACCCATGCGCGGGCATTTCATCACCCTGGAAGGGATCGAAGGCGCGGGCAAGAGCACCCAGCGTGATGCCGTGGCCGGCTGCCTGCGCGACGCCGGGCTGTCGGTGCTGGTGACCCGCGAGCCCGGCGGCAGCGACATCGCCGAGCGCATCCGCGCGCTGCTCCTGGACCCGGCCAATACCGGCATGCACGGCGACACCGAACTGTTGCTGATGTTCGCGGCCCGCGCCGAGCACCTGCACCGGCGCATCCTGCCGGCACTGACCACGGGTACCTGGGTGGTGTGCGATCGTTTCACCGACGCCACCTATGCCTACCAGGGTGGTGGCCGCGGCCTGCCCGTTGCGCACATCGCGGGCCTGGAGCAACTGGTGCAGGGCGAGCGCCGCCCGGACCTGACGCTGTTGTTCGACCTGCCGGCGGCGGTTGGGCTCGCCCGCGCCCGCGGACGCTCCGAGCCGGACCGCTTCGAGGCGGAGCAGTTGCAGTTCTTCGAGCGGGTGCGCGATACCTACCGCGCCCGCGCCGCCGCAGAGGCCGGGCGCTTCGTCACCATCGACGCCGAGCGCGACCCTGCCACCGTCGCCGCCGACACTATCGCGGCGGTGCAAGCCTATCTGGCCCGGGTGTGCGCCGGACAGCGCAGAACGGCGGTGGATCCATGATCCTGGCCGAGCCCGTTGCCCTCACGCTGCTACCCTGGCAGCAGGCGACCTGGACATCATTGCAGGCGGGGGTACGCTCGGATCGGCTCGGCCATGCGCTGCTGCTGCGGGGCCCCGCCGGCATCGGCAAGCGTCGCCTCGCCGATCTGCTCGCGGCATCGCTGCTTTGTGCGCAGCCGCAGACCGACGGCTTGCCCTGCGGCGTCTGCGACGAATGCCGGCTGCTCAGCGCCGGCAGCCACCCGGACCTGACCCGGCTGGTACCCGACAGCGAGAGCAAGACCGGCGAGATTCTGGCGGGGCAGGTGCGTGCGCTGTGCGGCAGCCAGACCATGACCTCCAGCCGTGGGCGCCGCGCCGTCTATCGCATCGCCCCGGCGGAGGCCATGAACGCCGTCGCCGCCAACAGCCTGCTCAAGACCCTCGAGGAGCCGGCCTCCGCCACCCTCTGGCTGCTGGTGGCCGAAGATCCGGGCAGGCTCCCGGCGACGGTGCGCAGCCGCTGTCAGATGCTGACCCTGTCCGCGCCGCCGGCGGATCAGGCCCGCGCCTGGCTGCGCGGCGAACTGAGCCGTATCGGCGACGACCCGGGCGGGGCGGCCGCCGACGCCGGGCAACTGCTCATGCTCGGCCAAGGCGCACCGCTGCGGGCCCTGGCCCTGGCGGGCGAGAATGATCTCAAGGCGCGCCAGCAATGTCTGCTGGCCTTGCAGCAGGTCAGCGCAGGCAAGTCGGACCCCCTCGCCGTCGCCAAGGCCTGGCAGTCTCTGGAGCCTCGACTCATCTTGGACTGGTGGGTGGGCTGGGTGAGCGACTGGCTGCGGCTGCAGGCGGCTCCGGATGCCCCTCACCTGATCAATCCCGACCAGCGTCGCCGCCTCGCTGCCATGGCGCCGGGCGTCAGCGCCGCGGGCGGACAGCGTTTTTTGCAACAGCTCTACGCTGCCCGCGCCGAGGCGACATCGAGTGTCAATCAACAACTGCTGTTCGAATCACTGCTCCTGCGCTGGGCGATGCTCACCAGCGCGCAGGCCCGACGCACAGGCCGAGCCCCACGAGGCCGTGCCGACGGCTGAGGCGCCCGGCGCATCCGCCGTCATTGGTGCTATCTGCGCCCATCGGGCCGAGCCCACACCCCCGGACAGCCAGCCACAGCAGGCAGAAGCCTATGGACGCCGAATCGCACAGCGGCCGCCAACGCATCCTGAGCCTCGCGATCCGGGACAAACAGGCGCTGCACGCCGCCTACATGCCCTTCTTGCGCAATGGCGGGCTGTTCATCCCCGCCGACAAAGACTTCGACCTGGGTGACGAGTTGTTTCCTGCTGCTGCAGCTGCTCGATGAGCCAGAGCGCATCCCGGTGGCCGGCACAGTGGTTTGGATCACGCCGCGCGGCGCCGAAGGTAACCGCCGCAGCGGTGTGGGCATGCAGTTTGGCGACCAAGACCAGGGCGACGTCCGCCGCAGGATCGAGGCATACCTGGCCACAAGCTTGGAAGCCGAGCGCCCGACCCACACCCTGTGATACGAGCGGATCGGACGGCGGGCGTCGTCCGACACCCGCGCAGTGGCACACACCACTGCGCCGCCGACCATCGTAGCGCCGGGGCTCAGCCGTTGGGACTCAACCCGGGTCGCATCGCCCTCGCCGCGACACTCACACCACAGGCAGACCCAAATCCATGCTCGTCGATTCCCACTGCCATCTCGATCGTGTCGACTTGACGCCCTACGGCGGCAGCTTTCCAGACTTGATGCAGGCCATCCGCGACAGCGGCGTGCGCCACATGCTGTGTGTCTGCATCGACCTCGAAGCCTTCGATGCCATGCGCGCCAAGGTCGCAGGTGAGCCGGACGTCTCCATCTCCGTCGGCGTCCATCCCAACGAGCAGGACGTGCGCGAGCCCAGCATCGAGGAACTGGTACGACTGGCGGCCGCCACCGGCGCCGTGGCCATCGGCGAGACCGGCCTCGACTACCACTACAACCAAGGCGATCTCGACTGGCAGCGCGAGCGCTTTCGGGTGCACATCGCCGCCGCACGCCAGAGCGGCTTGCCACTGATCATCCACACCCGCGAGGCACGCGAGGACACCATCGCCATCATGCGCGACGCCGGTGCCGACCAAGCCGGCGGCGTCATGCACTGTTTCACCGAAACCTGGGCAATGGCCGAGCAGGCCCTGGATCTGGGCTTCTACATCTCGTTCTCGGGCATCGTCACGTTCAAGAACGCCGAAGCCCTGCGCGACGTCGCGCGCCGGGTGCCCCTGGAGCGCCTGCTCATCGAGACCGATTCGCCCTATCTCGCGCCGGTGCCGCACCGCGGCAAGCAGAACGAGCCGAAGTATGTCAGGCACGTGGCGGAGAAGATCGGCGAGCTGCGGGACATGCACCCGGAGGCCGTCGCCGAGCGCACCGCCGAGAACTATTTCCGCCTCTTCGGCGAGCCCGGCGGCGCCGCGCCAAAGTCGTCTGCCACGGCGAGCTGACCGGCCTGCGCATGCCCGCCGCCGCCCGTCAGGGCCCGGCGCCGGCCGGCGCCAGCCGTGACGTGGGCAAGGTACTCAGTCAGGCTCCGACCGCAGGCTGTCCCCGCAGCGCACAATGCCGCCGATCTCGCCCCGCTTCTTCTTCAGCGCCTCGCGCATGCCGTCGCAGACGGTCTGCAGCACCTTGATGCGGGCGAAGAGCTTGTCGTCGCCCTCCACCAGGGTCCAGGGCGCGTACTCCGTGCTGGTGCGGGCGACCATTTCGTTGATGGCGGCCTTGTAGTCGGGCCAGCGCTCGCGGTTGCGCCAATCCTCATCGGTGATCTTGTAGCGCTTGTAGGGCGTCTCTTCGCGGTCCTTGAAGCGACGCAGCTGCTCTTCGTCGCTCACCTGCAGCCAGAACTTCATGAGGATGGCGCCGTTCTCCACCAGCTGCTCCTCGAAGGCGTTGATCTCGCTGTAGGCGCGGCGCCACTCGGCCTCGGTGGCGAAGCCTTCCACCCGCTCCACCAGCACCCGGCCGTACCAGGAACGATCGTAGATGATCATATGCCCCGCGCGCGGAATATGCCGCCAGAAGCGCCACAGGTAGTGATGGGCCTTCTCCTCGTCCGTGGGGGCGGCCACCGGGATGGTGCGGTAGAGCCGGGCATCCACGGCCTGGGTGATCCGGCGGATGGCGCCGCCTTTGCCGCCGGCGTCCACGCCTTCGAACACCAGCACCGTGGTACGGCCCTTTTTGTAGGCGCTCCAGGCGAGGTCGTTGACTTCGGCCTGGAGCTGCTTCAGCGTGTCTTTGTAGACTTGCTTGTCCAGCGACTGGCTCAGGTCCAACTGATCCAACAGCGTCACCTGGGCGCTCTCGGATTCGGGTAACTGCAGCGGATCAGACGGCGTCGCCGGCTCGGTGACCACCTGCTGCTGGCCGAGGCGCGCGTGGATGGCCTGCAGCAGCGTCTTACCCACGGTGAGATCCCGGTAGCGGGTATCCTCGGCCTCCACCAGATACCAGGGGGCGATGCCGCGGTCGGATTGGCGAATGACGCGCTCGGCCACATGCTCGAAGTGCAGGTACTGCTCGGAGAACTTGGACTTCTCCGGCAGCATTTTCCAGCGGCTGCGGTCGTCGCGGGAGAGCTCCTTCAGCCGCCGCTTCTGGTCTTTTTCGCTCAGGTGGAACCAGAACTTGACGATGAGCGCATTGTCCTGGGTGAGCATGCGCTCGAAGTCCACGATGCGGGCGAGCTCCGCATCCAGCGCCGCGTCGTCGCAGTGGCCCTGGAAGCGCTGCTCGATGGGGCCCAGATACCAGCCGCCGAACAGGATGCCGATCTCGCCCCGCGGCGGCAGCGCCCGCCAGAAGCGCCAATAGCGCGGGCGCTCACGCTCCTCGTCGCTCATCTCCCAGAAGGCGAAAGTCTGCACACCGCGGGTATCGAGCCATTCGTTGAGGCGGTTCACCACCTCGCCCTTGCCGGCCGCCTCGACGCCGGAGACGATGACGATGACGGAGGTGTCGCTCTCCTTGAGCCGGCGCTGGGCCTCCAGCAGCTCGGTACGCAGCTCGTCGCGCTGGGCCTTGAAGGCGTCTTTGCTGACGCTGCGGCCCACTTTGGTTGCCTCAAACATGTACATGCTCCCCGGCGGGGTCCACGAGTGTGCCCGCCGCAATCGGATTGGGGTGCGTATGATGCCGCACGGAGCGGTCTGCGGCGTCGGCGGTCATGCCGGGCGGCGACCTGGGGTGCGACGGCCCGGTCAGCCGGGCTGCAGTGTCGCCGCTGTTTCCAGCGTCAGAGCCATGGCCTGTTCCAGGTGCTCCGGCGGCGTCCAACCGTGGGGCGAGAATCTTAAGCCGCCACCGCGGTTGGCGCACATGAGCCCGCGCCGCATCAGCGCCCGATATAGCGCCTGCTGATCCACCGCCGGCACGCGGAAGGTGACGATGCCGGCGCGGCGCTCGGGCGCCCGCGGGCTGATCAGCTCC
>PR_CR_10_Liq_1_inCRDRAFT_1001144_pt1 | contig 15432 bp, 12 predicted proteins | sample PRCRCaboRojoPR_3_FD_10241 | JGI IMG/M metagenome (IMG submission 10241)
TCTTCTTCTTCTTTGCGTTTTTTGTCTTCAAGTGCTTTTTTGCGGTCTTCTTCTTCTTTGCGTTTTTTGTCTTCAAGTGCTTTTTTGCGGTCTTCTTCTTCTTTACGTTTTTTGTCTTCAAGTGCTTTGCGGTCCTCTTCTTCTTTGCGTTTTTTGTCTTCAAGTTCTTTTTTGAGTTTGAGTTCTTCTTCTTGCTTTCTCTTGCGTTCTTCTTGTTCTTTGCGTTTTTTCTCTTCAAGTTCTTGTTTCTTTTTCATTTCTTCTTCATTTTTTTTGCGTACAGCTTCTTCCTTTTGTTTTTTCTTGAGTTCTTCCATTTCCTTTTTGAACTTTAAAGCTTCTTCTTTTTCCTTGCGTTTTTTCTCGGCAGCTTCTTTTTTCCTTCTTTCAGCGTCTTCGAGTTCTTGTTTCTTTTTCTCATCTTCTTCAGTTTTGCGTTTGGCAGCTGCTTCCCTTTCTAGTTTTATCCTTTGCTTTTCTTCTTCGACTTCGTCTTCAACTATCTCTTCTACTATGGTTTGGAGTCCTTTTCCCATAATCATTCTGTAAATGTAGTCTTGAAGCTTTTCGTTGATGTCGGAGTAAGAGTCTCCTAACTCTTGGTTCCTGGTTTCCTCCAGAATCACCATTTCTGCAAGTCTAACTCTCCGGATCAAAGCTGAGTGCAAAGGAATCACTACTTGACCGTCAGCTAAAAAGTAGTTGTGCTCCTTTTTCTTGGAAGAACTCGAAGACACCTTTGGCTTTGAAGGAGTTATCAAAAGTGGGTCTGGCTGCTCTGAAAACTTCAGGATCTTTGCAAATTCTGACTCAAGCAAAAAGTCCATGTCGTTTTTCATCTTGCACAAGTAGTTTTCGCCCTCCCACAAAAAAGGAATTGGTTTGGGGTTCTTCAAAGCGTCCTTGTGCATCATCAAGGCATAAGCTAGTTTCTCCCGCCAACGCACTATACTTTCGCAGGCATTCAGCGTCAACATTCTGTGGGCGTGCAGTAACTCTGCGCACTCTAGAGTGACGTCTTTCATGGTTTCCCACTTAGGAGCTTCTACAAGGTACGAAAGCATTTCATGAATGCTGTTTAAGCTTTCCTCCCTAGCTGCTATGGCTTTAAGTGCTATTTGGGTGGAACTTCTGTGTTCTTTTAAGTCTTCAATCTCTTTAGATATGATTGGAAGTGCCTTGTTAACGTGGAGCGAAAAAACCGCTTCTCTGAAAGGGATCCGTTGGGCTTCGGGTATGTTTTTGTTTTCCCATTCCTTTTCAATTTCATTCACTAGGTTATTGAAAATCTGGTCGTCACCCAGCAAGTTTTTTTGCGAACCTTTGGCTGAGTTAATACCTCTAGTTCTTGCGGAGTTGTTCCGGGATTTGGAGCCTCTTTTGTCTCGGCTTTTGAGTTTCCTCACTACGCGTTCTACGTTTAAATTACCTGAAGGCTCAAATTCTGAATCCAACCCTTCTAGTCTGCCAAGCCAGAACCTATCGTCCCAAGGTTGTTTTTTCTAATTAGTTTTTACTTTTTTACTCGATCCTTTGATCTTTGGTGTTGCCATTTATAAGTAACAGTTATTAAAGTTCAACCTATTAAATCAACTAGAGTCTTTTGTTTCGTCTAAGTTTCTGAAAGCGTCCTTTCCTTGCAGACTTAAAGAAGGCTCAAGCCTTTGGGAGTAGTTTGCCCTCAACAAACTCCTTCTATATAAGTAACTCATTCCAATGCACGCTAAAATCACCAAACTGCTGGCTAGCATGTAGTATCTAAGAATACTTTGGCTTTGGTCACTAATCTTTCCGTCAAAGCGATTGTAAACCGAAACTCCAATAGCAAAAGCCAAGTGGACAATAAAAATCATCAGCACAAAAGTAAGGTAACAGCAGTTCGATTCAACAGAATGCCTGGTTTTGTGCCCTAGAATTGCCATAAGTATCATCAAGCACCCCAAAGCCACAAAGGACCCATCATACCAGCTAAAGTTGTCTGCTTCCACGCACACAAAAATACCCACTGAGGTGATTCCTATTCCCACAATCATCAGAGCCAAGTTGCTCACTATAAACATACAAAAGACACAAGTGTTGCCAGAAAGCGTGTATTCCATTTAACTAGTTAATAATACGTAGAGACCTCCTCCACGTCTTCTGGGCTTCCTAAAATGCAAGGGCACCTTTGATGGATATCAGTGGGCTGCAGGTCCATTAGGTTTTGCCTCCCGTCTGTAGCCTTGCCTCCTGCCATTTCAATGATGAAGCTCATAGGGAGCACTTCGTAAAGCACCCTAAGTTTTCCAGTCTGTGTTTTTTTGTCTTCTGGGTATAAAAAGATGCCCCCGTACAAAAGAGTTCTATGCACATCCGAGACCATCGACCCTACGTACCTCAAAGAGTAAGGGCTTCCTGATTCGGGATTCTTAACTTTGCGGATGTAGTTAGCAACGGGGTCGTTCCAGAACTTGCTGTTTCCTTCGTTAATAGAGTAAATGTTTCCTTTGCTAGGAACCCTGATGTTGGGATTGGTCAAAATGAAGTCCCCAATCGCAGGGTCGAGTGTGAAAACGTCCACCTTTCCCAACTTGGTAGCAAGCACTAGTTGAGTTGAACTTCCGTAAATGCAATACCCTGCTGCTTCTAGGTCACTTCCCCTTCTTAAAAAGTCCTGTGCACTCACAGGAGCGCTCTGGTCTTCGCGTCTCCAAATTCCGAAGATAGACCCGATTGAAACATTTACTTCGATGTTTGAAGAACCGTCTAGAGGGTCAAAAGCTATGACATACTTAGCTTCATCAGGTCCCTCTACGTAGTAAATCTCTTCTTCTTCTTCACTAGTAATTGCTGCAATCTTGTTCGAGAACTTAAGCGCGTTTTTGAATATATCGTTTGCAATGACGTCTAGCTTTTTCTGGGACTCTCCCTGGACGTTTGTGGCCCCAGCTATTCCGTACAGAGAAGCAATCCCGGCCTTTCTGACAGCGTTGGAAGTGAATTTGCACGCCAAAGCAATTGAGTTGAGAATTAGGGTAAGGTCGCCCTTTGCCTCAGGATTGCGTCTTTGGTCCTGCATGATAGACCTAGTGAGAGTCAGTGGGTTTGGGTCCAATGACAGCATAGAATCTCCTGTTGACATTTTTATTAGAAACCATTTCTTAGACCAGCTTAAAATGTTTTCAAGTATCATTAAGGCAAAAGAACTAGGCAAACTTATGCAAAGCAAAACTCCTCTGTACTTACTGGACACAACTTATGGGCTTCCTAATGCTAAAGAAGAACACTTCAAGCTCAGAATTCCAGGTGCAAAGTTCTTTGAACTTGATGAAGTGGCTGACAAAGAATCACCCTTTGCTCACGACCTGCCTAACACTCCCACCTTCGTAGACTACATGAAACAACTCCGCATCAAAAATGACGGGAACCTTTTAGTTTGCTACGACCAAACAGGACTGATGGCAGCTCCAAGGGTCTGGTATACCTTTAAAGTGTTTGGAAGACAAAACGTTGCTGTTTTAGACGGAGGCCTTCCTAAGTGGCTTGAAGAAAACCTTCCTACTGAGTCAGGCAAGTACGAACTCTACCAAAACCCTTCCTCTGAAAAAGACCAAGATTACCAGTACCAACTCAACCCTAACGGAGTAGTGCACATCCAAGAAATTGACGAGATAGTTTCTAAAAAACCCACTGGCACCCAAATGCTAGATGCCAGGCCTGAAAGTCAATTCAACGGAGAGCAGTCACAAGCTACCGGACATATTCCAGGGGCTATCAACAGCTTTTTTAGGAACATCCTTAACGAAGACAGCACTTTCAAGAGTGCAGAAGAAATAAAGTCAGTTTTAGAGTCAAAAGGAGTAAGTCTCGAGAAAAGCAATAGAATCGTTCACTCCTGTAGGTCAGGAGTAACAGCTTGCATTAACTTACTCGGAACTGAAATTGCAGGGCACACCAACAATGCTCTTTATGACGGGTCCTGGACAGAGTACGGAAGCAAAAAGTACGGAGGTAAATAACTATTCAACATTAATTATTCCTGAGCCTAGTCCTTACCTTCATTAAAATCTGGCCTAGTTTGTTTTGGCCTAGTCCGTTGAACCCTATTCCCCAGTACCGGTCCTGAGCATCGTAAAACATTAGTTCTCTATTAAGAGTAGCTAAAAGCAAGGCCACTAGTCTAGGGTGTTGCTTGACTTTTTCGTAGCAAGCTGTTTCCATTATTGACTCTTTTTGGGTGTTCCAGAAGTCTTGGCTCTTAACAGTGTTTAAATAATCTTCTACAGACTCGTATCTCTCATTGCCAATCACAAAGCAAATGCGAGAAGATATAGCTAACTCTTGGAAGTCTGAGAGCGAAGACTTAAAAGTCACAGGCTCAGAACTAGGCTCAGGGACTGGAGTAGTAAATATGCTTTTTTGGCATTTTAGACAAAGACCCCACTTTTCGAATTCTTGTAAAGAGATTTTGTCAGAGAACTTAGCTTTGTTTCCACACTGTACGCAGTTTTTGAAGAAGCTCAGAGAATTTTCTTGCGTAGAAGTGTCTTGCATTCTTCTTTTCTGGGCTCTGTACTTAGCGTTTTCTAGGAGTTGCAGGGAGTTTTTGTAGGGGTTGAGTTCAGTCACAGAGGGAACTTTCTCCATAGCTTCTTGGTCGATAACATGGTTTCTGTGGAAAGGCAGGCAGGTTCTGCAAATGTCGATTCCGCACTTTTTACAGAAAGTGACAGCTTCACTGTTCTTATGAACGTGGCAATGAGGCTTGAGTTGTTTTTTAGTAAGTCCGATGCCTGATATTCCTCTTTGCAAAGAAGGTTTAGTGAGTTCTTTAAAAAGTTGACGAACTTCTGAGTAGTCTTCTGTTCTGAAGTAAGCAGTGTTCTGCCTGTTGAGAGGCTTAGGAGAAGTGTCTTCTTTGATGAGTTGTCTACGGGAAGTTTCCCTGATCTTGGAAGGAGTAATGAATTCAGGGCAGTTCCTTGAAATTAAGGGAGACTTAGTTCTTCTGATTTTAGGTTGGGATTTTACAAAGACTTGCTCTTTGTAAATCGGAGAAGCATCGTCTGTCCCAAAACTTATTTCGTTTGGAGGGTTATTCACTGAGCCATGCCTTGCAATAGAGTTCCTGTTAGTAATAAAGGGAAGAGAAGGTTGCTTTTTTTTCTGGGGAGTTGCTTCTAAGTAAAGTTATACATTTAAGGGACTTTGAGCATTTATGAAGTCTATTTCTGAGTAGTTCTTGACAGTTGGAACAAAATTTAGTTGCTTCAGCCATCATTATTGTTAAGCAAAAACTTGTTTAAATTTAGCTTATTAGTTAAGTCTTCTTTGCAGACTTTGAAGAATCTCATTCATCGACTGGAATTGAGATTCTAAGTTGAGCCTTGCTTGTCTTTCTTGCTTGAGCTCTTCCCTTGTCTGGTTGAGCTCTTCCCTTGTCTGGTCGAGCTCTTCCCTTGTCTGGTCGAGCTCCCTTTCCAGTCTTTCTCTGTGGGCTCTTTCCGACAGGTAGGAAATCCTGAGCCCTTCTGACACCTTTTTTTGGTACTCGAGTTTGTAAAACTCTCTGCACCTCAGAAACCTGCTTTTCGCTTCCTCCAGTTTCCTTCTGGCGTCTTGCTTCTTACGTCCAGAAATCCTTTCTGCTGGCAAGCTCCTCTCGTGCTCCATTTTATTCCCCTCAAAAAGAGGCTTGGAATAAACGATTAGGCTCTTGGAGCCCCTACTCGGAATTTGCTCTTCCAATTCATCTAGGATAGTTAAATCCGAGAGTGGATTGCTTCTAGAGTTTAGAGGGTTGATTTCACTAATCGTTGATTCAATAGTGTCGCTGAAGAAAGAAGACATTAATTATAAAGGCTATTGATACAAAGATTTTTCTAACTACTTAATTAAGAACTAGATTCCATGCTTCCGTCTTTCCAGTAGCCACTGTAAACCTCTCCGTTGCTAAGGGACAGTACTCCTTCTCCTTCTCTTCTGTCTCTGTAAAACCCTCCTACATAACTGTCTCCTGTTTTCCACCTGTAAGTTCCTTCTCCGTGCAAGTCATCATCGTCCCATTCTCCTTCATAAAAGTCTCCATTTGCAAAGTGCATTTCTCCCTTGCCTTTTTTCTTTCCGTACTCAAACTGCCCTGCGTAAACGTTTCCTGAACTGTAAATTCTTTTTCCAAACCCATGGAGTTGTCCGTCAAGAAAATCGCCTTCGTAGGTTCCTCCGATCTTCCATTTGTAAATTCCTTTTCCATGGGGCTTGTCGTTTTCCCAGAACCCTTCGTAAGAGTCTCCGTTGAAGTAACTGATAGTTCCATAGCCCTGCCTTTTGCCTTCTTGGTCAAGCTCTCCTAAGTAAGTGTTTTCTCGGGGGTAAGAAGACCAAGACGAGTAGCCTAAGCTTCCATAACTTGTGCCACTCCAGTAGTAATTTTTGTCGTACAAGCTAACTATTTGTCTTGTTTTGGAGTTGCTCATTAACTTAGTTTTAATGGGACTAATCACTTTTTTGTAAAACTGTTCGTCAAGCAGAGTTTTGAGGTCTTTGTGAAGCTCCATACTCAAGTACTTGTCTATGTGCATTAAAACAGTATTGTAAGTGTTTTTGAGGTCCAAGTAAGTTTCGTGCAGTCCTTGAACACACTCCTCCAAACTAGACTCAGGCATTGAACTCACCATGCTCTTAGCTGAGTTATAGAACTCTAGTTGCTCTGCGTTTTTCTGGCATGCTAAGCAAATTTCACGCATAGCTTCTTTGGACACGTTAAGGTTGTAAATCACAGAAGCTACAAAAAGCTTAACACGGTTGATCTTGGTGACCTTGAACCTAGGCCTTCCTTCGATTTGGGAAACTCCCCAAGAATCAACCACTTCCCAAACAGCGTCGACAATGCTTTTTTCTTTTCCTTTTTCTTGTTCAAGCCAGTTCAGCTTCTCCAAGTCTTCCTTAACTTCTTCCCAGTCTATGTCTTCCCCGCCTAACTTAGTTATTGACGAGAAGAGTTCTGGGGACTTGCTTTTTACTTCTTCCATAATTATCAGATCATGTCAATAAACTCATGGAAATACTTAAGTGCTTACTTTTAGTAGGAATAGTCCAAGCTGAAGTACTCACTTGTCTAGAAGCCTTAAACAGGGTTTTTGAGGCTGGAGTTCAAGGAACCCAGAACGACTATGCCAGGATGTACCACTACAGTGGAAAAAGCATCAACGACCTTGGAAGGTTTGACAAATGCAAAGAAGTACCCACTGCCCAGTATGTTTTTTTTGAAGTTTTTGAACAACCTGCAGTTATAACTTCTTTATGCGGACCAAAGCAGTGCACAACAACTGACTATTCTCAAATAATCTCTAACTTCACCTCTTTCCAAACTCCAAACTTCAAAGTGCACTTTCCAAGTGACTCAGAACACAGTTCTAAAAATGTAGGAAAAAACTTATTAGTGGTTATTTTCTGTATGTTGGTGTTTCTTTGTGTTGTCGGAACCTTTGTTGACTCAAGTTCTTCTAGTTACCTAACTCAGAGCATAATAGAACTCCAGCCTGCAAGGGACTCTCCTCTTTTTGAAAACAATTACTACTTAGAAAAGCTAAAAACTACCCTAGTTTGCTTTTCTCTAAACAGCAACCTCAGTCAATTGTTCTCAGAACTAGAAATTGATAGAATAAGAGGAGCGGAAACTCTTAACCTAGTAAAAGGAACAGTGGTGTTGAGTTTTTTGTGGTTGCTGCTGGGAAACATTGCAGCTGAGTACTTATCTTCTACAGTGTGCTCAAACATCACTGAGTTTCCAAGCATCCTTTCAGCGTTTTACACCAACATTATTTACAGTTCGCTTTACTCGCTTGACTTTATTTGCTGGGTGTTAGGGTTTTTGCTTTCCTACAACATTTTGAAAAAAATCACTTTGGAAGAGTTTGAGGGGTTCATAACAAACATTGTTTGCAAACTTGCTGAAGTTATGCCTTTGCTGGCCTTTCTGACTTTTTCGTTTTGGAGTTTCCAAGAAGACTTAGGCAGTGGACCTATGTGGCACAAAACTTCAAAGACTAGTGAAGACTGCTCCAGTTACTGGTGGGCTAACTTTTTGTTTGTAAACAACTTTTTGCCTAGAATGTCTGAGTGCTTGACTTCAAGTTGGTTCTTGTCAATGACTATCCAGCTTTACTTAGTAAGCCTGCCAATCATATACTGCTACGTTGCTAAGAAAAGAAAACTAGGGTGGAATTTTGTGTTGGTGCTTAACTTAGTGATGGTACTAGACACTCTTGTAATTGCAGACCACTACCAGCTTAACCTAGCTATTGTAGGCCCAACTAGCAAAGACCTTATGAAGTTCTATTACATAAAGCCTTACTGCCGCATGGGGCCTTACTTGTTAGGTGTGGGTTCAGGGTTTGTAGTTTTTTCCTACAAATACTTTGAAACTTTTAACATTGTTTTTGACACAACTGGGTTTAGAATTGCAAAGTTGTTTCAGAAGTTTTGGTTCAGGTGCTTCTGCTTGAAAGCAGGCACGAGTTTACTTGGATTTTTGGTGTTCTTTCCTTACTCGGTATATAGCAACCCAGGGGATAATTTTACCTTTGACAACTGGCCACAAGAAGCACACATAGCTTGGTTGGCTTTTAACAGACTGTTGCTAGGAATCAGCATAACCTTGATACTTTTGCCAATGCTTTTGGGGTACTTCAGAGTGCTTTCAGGCTTTTTGTCTTTGGGAGTTTGGAACCCCTTTTTCAACATTATTGTTTGCGCGCTTTTGATCAACAAAAACGTAATTAGCATCCTTTACAAGTCCCAGCAAACAGCTTTGTACCTAAGCGCTTTCAACCTAATTAAGGACTCCATAGGAGCTTTCTTTCTAATTGCAGGTGTTTCAGTTCCTATTGTGTTGCTTGTGGAGACCCCTTTTAAAAACCTGCACAAATTATTTTCAGATTCCCACTACAAACACTACAAGAAGCTTTGCGTGTAATAGATTGTAAATACTCTAAACGGCTATAGTCATAAATGGAGTTTCTACTATTAATCAACACAGTATCTGCCAAAAGGCTGTTCGACGGGAAACTTCCAAGCAACCACTCAAACCATTCTTCGAAGTGGCTGGAGGACTTTCTTTTGTCTTACCCTACCTTGTCAACAGTTATATCTTTACTTCTGATGGCAGTTCTCTACGGATTCATTACGCAGTGCAGGAAAAGACGCCTTGAAGACACAGAAGTCAAAGTACTGCTTAAGTCCCAGTCGCTCCAGAAGGAGTCTAAACCTTTGAAGCTTCCAACCAAATAACTTATGAATTGTTAAACTAACGCAGACTTCTTTCTAAAATTAAATTAAATGCCCTCTAAGTATGATGTGTCTTCTTCTATTGACTTCTGCCTTGGAGGTGGGTGTTCTTTTAAGAGTTCCAAAGCTGTAACTTTCCTTGCCTGGAGAATTGCAGCAGTCAGGGGTCCTCCGTGGAACCTGTGGGTGAAAATAGAGTTTAGTACCTGCTCAGGAGTAACTTCTTCTTTTTCAGAGTCTTCTTCGCTAGCTTCAGAAGTTTCCTGAGGAACTTCTTCTGGAATTAAAAGTGTCTTGATGTTTTGTTCTAAGTCTTGAATTCCCACTTTTAGGTTTCTAGTTTCCCTGTTTTCTCTGAAGTACTCCAAAGCTGTTTTGTCCATTAAGTGGAACTCTTCACGTTCGTAGCACACCAAGTCAAGCGAACCATTCCAGTAGAAGTTCTTGGAAGAGTGCAGCAAAGAACTTAAACTAGACTGTGAGTGCTCTCCGAAGCCCACAATTTCGTAACTTTCAGGAACACTTTGGCCTACGGGCAGTGAGTTGAAGTTAGTAGCATAGTGGTACCAAGGAAGCTCTTCTTGTGCTTGCTCTGGCTCTTCTGGTTGTTCCTCAGTTTTTGGGGCTTCTTGTTCTTCTTGGGTTTCATCCTTTTCTTCAGGCTGTGGTTTTTCAGCTATTAAGTAGTCTTCTGGCAGCATTATTTCTTTTCCTAGTTTTTGGGCATACTCCAAAACTTTGTCCACAAACTCCATGAGTTGGGAGTCAAAGCTTTTAGGAACTGGGTAGTTTTTGGACAAAAACAGCAGTGCCATGTCTCCTCCCATGTAAATCTTGTCAACTAGGTCTAGTAAAGAAAACGCTATGAGAGTTTTGTCAAGCACTGAAACAGCACTTAACTCGTTGCCTCCCAAAATCACCAGAAAAGACTTGTCGGAGTCCCTGAACAAGTTAGAAAGGTTTTTGATTTCTTGCTCCAGCTTGAGGCCTACCAGGGGTTCTTGACAGAATTCAGCGCACTCGAAAGAAGACACTCCAGGGTTAGTCCAGGAGCAAAAGGGTTTGTCCAAAATTTCCATGCAGGTGTTGTCTCCTATGCACTCGTTTATGTAAATTTCGCAGTAAGACACTAACTTCTGTCTGAACTTAACTACTTCTTGGGCACTGCAGTGCTTGATGTTTCCTTCTCTGTCTATTTGGAACCCAAACTCGCATGGATGCGAAGCAGTGTTTTCAAAGCAAATAATTGAGTTCTCAGGCAAGTCCTCTATTCTTTCTTCGAAGTCATCTATTTCTAAGTCTTTTATGTACTCAATCTTTTGGTCAAGTTGCTTTTCAAAGTACTCAGCAATAGGCAGAATTGAGTGTTCTTCCCTAAACATACCTACTCTAGGGCCTAGGTTTCCCACTATAATTATAGTTTTTGCCAAGTGGTCCAAGCAGAACCTTAGGGTGGGCAAGGCGTTTTGCAACAAAGTGTCGTCCTTTATTTCTCTTTTTAAGCACTTTTTGGTAACTTCGCCTTCTTGGTCTTCTTCTTCCCAAACTTCTTCACTGAGTGGAACGTCTAAGTTCAAACGAATCATAACTCTTTTTCCTTCCATGTCTATTTCGTTAAGTCCATACTTTCGAGAAAACGAACCTAAGGTAGCCGAGTTTAGTGGCTTTATTTTGGACTTAGATATATTGTAATTAGCGATATTGGAGTTTTTCACGTGTTTGTTAATTCGGTTGGTGTTTTCAAGTATGTTGGGCAGTTCTCGATACATAGTTAAACTTTGAATGTGGTCCCGCAAGCAAAAGTACTTGTCATGGCCAACCATTCTGCTGAACTTGTCCATGATTAGTTCGTACACACTTTGGTGGATTCTTTCTTTGGAAGTTTCTTTGTCTTTTTCGAGTTCCTCTTCAGTTTTGGGTTTCTTGCCTCTTTGGAGTTTAGTTTTGTTGGCTTCTCTTTCTGCTTTTTCTTTTTGGAGTTTTTCTTTTTCTTCTTCAGTGAGTTCCCAAGGCAGTGCAAACACCACTTCGTCTAGTTCTAGTTCTTGCCTAATGCTGTCGTGTATCTCTGGTATGCTTTCAGCTACTTCTAAGGCAGCTTGCTTGGCTCCTTCGTAGTAGTAAGACCTAACTGTGGGTTTTTCCCTTGCGAGTTTCACTAAGAAGTCCAAGCGTTCTTCGAAGTTGTTTCTTTTTCTTTGGTTAGTGACTTTTCCAATCATTTTCTTAAGTAGGTCTATTTGCAAGTCCCAGTCAAGCACTTGGTCTTCAGGCTTAAGGTGGGGAGTTACTTTTTCTTGGAGTTGGTTCATCAAGTCAACTACCTCTGGGGTGTACCAAACGCCGTACTGCAAATTCCTGTACTCAAACTGTTCACGGCACTGTTTGGGGTCTTCTAAGTCAGGAGGCGGCGGCGTAGGTGTTCTTACGCTCCTTACGATGTCGCTGATGACTTCTTCTGCAGAGTGGACAACTGCTCTTTTGTTGAGTTCTTCTTCCATGTAGAACCTGTCTGCTACGTAAAGGTCGTCTTCGTAAGCCCAACCCGTAACTATTACTTGGGGTATTGGGGTTTTCAAAAGAGGGTCGGTTAGTAAGTCCCATTCCTCTGTGAAAAACCCCGGCTTGCTGCTTGAAAACGTAAAAACAAAACGTTTAGTTTCGCTTGGCTGGAGGATTCCTTGTGCGTGGTGGCAAAAAACTCTTCTTATTCCGTCGCTTTTTTTGGACTTGATGTGGTCTTCCCTTAAGAACTTTTTCCACTCGTAAATAACTGCTGTAGTTCCTGTGTTGGTCACGTACAAGTCTTGGCTTTGAGACTTGCCACAGTAGTTCTTCATAAAAAGGTGGTTTTTGCTGAGTTCTAACTGGGGGTAACTTCCTTCTAGTTCCATTTTATATATGGATCCTGCAAGTGACCGCCAAAGCCAACTTGAATACCTAAGCCAAACACTCCAGACCTTTTCAGTCGAGCCACTTGAGTCTTTCGAAGACCACCAACAAGTACTCAAAGTAATTGAAGAACTTGTTTCTAAACTCCAAAAAGAAATACTTAACAAACAAAACATAACAGAAGCACTTTACTCTGCCCAGAGCCAAATAAGGGAACTCGAAACTAAAGTTGAAAGACTAGAAGACTCCAAACACAAAGCTGAGTACGAAGCGGGCAGGTTCCAAGACAAACTCTACGAAGAAAGAAACAAAGCTGCTTACGAGTACAAACAACTTAAACGCGAAAAAGAAGAACTCTCCAAAGAAATCTCTAAACTGGTTTCTAAAGACCAACAGCACATCACTAACTATAAAAGGCTTGAAACTCAGTACAACAAACTCAGAGACCAAATGAGCAAAACACTCCTTGACAAAGAAAACACTCAAAACCACATAGAAGTCACTAGTGTCTTAAACAAGTCTGGAGTCAGCACTGAGTCCATTAGAGAAGACCAGGAGTTTTTGTACTATATCAGAGAAGGCTACTCCAAATTTGAAAAACTTGCTAGTGAAAAAATCCAGACTTTAAGCGAATGTTTAAACAACTGCTTGGAAACTATTAGTGAGTTCTTGAAAACAAAAGACCAAAAGGTCAGTGTTGCTGTTAACTTAAAAGAAGACATGAAGGACAGAGTTAACTCAATGCTGCAAGTCTTCAAAAAAGAAATTCAAAAAGACCAGCCTCAAGAAGACCCTGAGTTCCCCAACCATACAGTTCCCCAACTCAAAGACTTACTCAAAGCTTACAAAGAACAGCTCCAACAAGCAGACAAAATTGTACAACAAGCTAATTTGATAATATCTAGTAACTAAAACTTATCCCTTCTCTTCCTGCCAGTGTACTTTGAATCAGGTCTGACTTCTTTGCCTAGTTTCCTTTGTCTTTCTTTTTTGTTTACAATCCACTCCCTTGTTTTTCCTCTGTTTTTGACTTTTTTGTGCTTAGTTCTTTTAGAAACAGCTACTTGGTCTAGGTCTTGCTTGGCTTCTGAAACTCCAAAGCCCCTTTTGCTTCCGTTGTGAAGCACTAAGTAGTACTTTTTGGCCTTTGTTGAGTTGGGGTAGTCAATAATCATGTCTGCTAAAAACCCACTTTTCACAGCAGCTTGTGTAATTAGTTCGATTTGCTGTGGATGCGAAGGATAAAACTGAAACACTGCCCTGCTTCCTCTTTTAAGAGCTCTGTACAAACTCTCAAAAAACACACTAAGTCGTTTGTAGGGCACGTGGCTGGACTTTTCTGCGTTGCACAACCACTGAAGGGCCGACACACTAATAGCTCCGTCAAAAACTCCGGGTGCAAAAGAAAACCCTTCACCAATGTCACTCAGTATAAGGTTTCCTTCTGTTTCTCTTTGAAGTGCCACTTCAAGCATAGACTTGGAGATGTCGAGTCCTACCCAGAAGTGGTTGTTTTCAGTAAGGACTTCTCCAGAAATTCCACTGCCACAGCCAACATCCAGCAAGAAAGAAGGCTCTTCTAACTCCAGAAGCTCCAAAGCACGCTCTGACATTTCGCTTTGAATCTGCATGATTCTTGAGTTAGTAGTGTACTTCTGGGCTTCGTCTTCGTTGTAAAAGAACTCTGGAGGTGCTATTTCTTCAGGTCTGCTCATAGTTTATTAATGGTTTATACACTAAAGTTTGAATAACTCTAAGTCTTGTCTTCCAATGCTGTCTAGTAACTGAGTAACCTTTTCTTTTTCTTTTTTGGTTAAAAACTTAATGACGAGTCCGATGTTTTTGGACCTAAGTAAACTTTTAAGTACGCTTCTGCACAACTCTGCTTCGTCTGCCATCAAAGAAAGTCCTTCAACAATCCTCATCAAAAAGTCAGACTCCACTGACCCCCTGGCAAAAAGGTCGCCTAGTTCTTCTCTGGAGATTTTGTGCAAGTAGTTCCTGAGTTTGCTTTGGTCTTTGGAAAGCATTGCCCAGTTCCTTTCGAGTTCTATTAAGTTTTTGGGGAACTCTAGTGACTCTGGAACTATTTTTTGAATAGCTTTTTGAGTAACTTCTTTTATGGACTTTTTTTCTTCTGTTTGGGTTTTAGAATTGATTTCTTTGACAGGGACTTCAGTTAGTTCTGAGTCCGGAGTTCTTTTTTTGGACTGCATGCTTTCTTTCAGTTGGTTTATTTTGCTTTGTCTTTTCTTTTGGACCTTTTTGAGCTCTTGTGCAAGTGCTTTGTTTTCAGGCTCTATGCTTAGTGCACTTTCTAAGTCTTGGATTGACTCGTTGAACTTATTCAGAAAAGCTTTGGCTTTGGCTTTTCTTAAGTAAGACTTTGTGTGGTTAGAGTTGACTGCTAAGGCTTTTTCGGCTTCAGCAATCGACTCATGGTACTTTCTGAGCCTCAAAAAGCACTCAGCTCTGTTCGAAAAAAGAATAGTTTTTAGCTCCTCTGTAGGTTCCATGGTCAAGGACTCCTGGTACTGCTTCAGGGCTTTTTCGTAGTCGTGCCCAGCAAAGCTTAAGTTGGCTTGGTCTTTTAAGCGCTCTGCTTCACTTACTTGGGTCCTTCCTCCTTTAACTAAAACTTTGGTTCTGGGTTCTGCGGTTTTTTTAGGGGGCTCGTACTTAGGTCCTGAACTTTCAGTTTCTAGTTTTTCTAGTTCCTTGTCTGCGTCAAACTTGTCCCAAGAACTGTAGTACTCAAACATGTTGGCTTTGTCTCTTTTAAGAGAACTTTCTTCTCGGACTGCTGCCCTTACAGGCTGTTTAGCTTTGTTTTCTTGGTGCTTGGCTTTTAGGCTCTGGTCCAAAGCGTTTACTTGGTCTTCCCACTTTTCTAAGTCGTTCATATACTCCCTGACGTCTGTGGCGTTGTTTCTGATTTGGTACTGTATTTCCATAGCTTTGTCTGCCATCTTATTACTTAGCAACAACTCCAGTACTCATTTTCGCACCAGTTAAAAGGGTAGACAGCCCTAGGTCTGGGCAACGTCCAGTCTCTAAGCTCTTTGTCGAAAATAGCTCTTCTCCAGTTCTCAAAAAAGCCTTCGTCAAAGGGATTGAAGTAGTAAGGGTAGGGCTTTAAGTAAGTAACTCTGGCTCTACTCATAGCTTCCCACGTAGTAGTTCCTGTGCTTATCAAGAATATATGGTAAAACCCCAGCCCTACAGTCAGCACTCCAAACCCCCAGCATATAAGAGTCGAAACCACAAAGGCAC
>PR_CR_10_Liq_1_inCRDRAFT_1001145_pt1 | contig 15428 bp, 13 predicted proteins | sample PRCRCaboRojoPR_3_FD_10241 | JGI IMG/M metagenome (IMG submission 10241)
AACCCTTGTCCATCGCCGAGAAATCGGCCCGAGTATAAATAAAAATGGAGTACATATCTCTATGTCATCTAAGCCAGCTGCTAATTCAATCACAGTAAACGACATCGGAAGCAGTGAAGACTTCCTAAAAGCAGTTGAGGAAACACTAAAGTTTTTCAATGACGGAGACCTCATTGAAGGAACCGTTGTAAAAATCGATCGCGACGAAGTATTACTTGACGTCGGATACAAGACAGAAGGCGTAATACCTTCTCGAGAACTATCAATCAGGCAAGACGCAAATCCAGACGAGGTTGTCAACGTCGGAGACAAAGTCGAGGCCTTGGTCCTTCAAAAAGAGGATAAAGAGGGACGTTTGATTCTTTCCAAGAAGAGGGCTCAGTACGAGCGCGCTTGGGGAGACGTTGAGAAAATCAAAGAGGCTGACGGTGTCGTCAAAGGTGTTGTCATCGAGGTTGTCAAGGGTGGCCTAATTGTAGATATTGGTTACGCGGGTTCCTCCCTGCCTCTCTAATCGAGCTTCGCAGGGTTAGAGATCTTGCTCCATATCTCGGTGAGGAAATGGATGCCAAAATTCTCGAGCTAGACAAAAACCGTAACAACGTTGTGCTGAGCCGAAGAGCTCTCCTGGAGGAGTCACAGTCTGCGTCTCGCTCAACCTTGCTGAATGACCTAGCAAAGGGACAGGTCCGCACCGGAACAGTCTCTTCGATTGTAAACTTCGGAGCATTTATCGACCTTGGTGGTGTAGATGGTTTGGTCCACGTAAGCGAACTTAGCTGGAAGCACATTGATCACGCGAGCGAGGTAGTCGAGGTCGGTCAAGAGGTAACAGTAGAGGTTCTCGAGATTGATAATGACCGCGAACGAGTCTCATTGTCGCTGAAGGCAACCCAAGAAGACCCATGGCAGCTGTTTGCTAGGACACACGCTATTGGTCAGTACACGCCAGGAAAGATCACCAAGATTGTGCCATTTGGCGCATTCGTTCGCGTTGCGGATGGAATTGAGGGCTTGGTCCATATTTCAGAGCTATCAAGTAAGCACATCGAACATGCAGACCAGGTGGTAGATGTAAACCAGGAAGTCTTCGTGAAACTTATCGATATTGACCTGGAGCGACGTCGAATTAGCCTCAGCCTAAAACAGGCCAGTGAAGAGGTTGATCCAGAGGGAACAGACTTCAACCCGGTACTTTATGGAATGAGTGCCGAGTATGACGAGCAGGGTAACTATAAGTATCCAGAGGGCTTTGACCCAGAGACTAACGAATGGAAGCCCGGTTACGAAGAGGCCCGCGCCAAGTGGGAGAGTGAGTACTCGGAAGCGCAGCAGCGTTGGGAGTTGCACAAGACACAGGTCAAGGCAATCAACGAAAGACTGGCGGATGTCCCCGAGGCAGCTCCAGAACAAAGTTCATCATCAGAATCCGAGCAGGGCACTCTTGCCGAGGATGAGTCACTGGTTGCCCTCAGGGACAAGCTGAACCAAGGTGAGTAGTTTCAATGGCTGATCTTCTGGTCGCTCTGACCGGCGGAATCGCCAGCGGTAAATCAACAGTTGCCTCCATGCTTGAAAGTATGGGGGCTTCTGTAATTGACTCAGATCAGATAGCCAGAGAAGTCGTACTACCTGGCACCATAGGTTCAGAAATGCTGATGCAAACTTTCGGCGAGGATTTATATGCNTCAGGGAGCTTGGATCGAGAGAAACTCGCAAGTATTGTCTTCAGTGACGCGGAGAGGCGCAAAGAATTGGAGAGAATTCTTCATCCGCTAATTCATGAATCCTCCAAATCGATATTCGCTCAAACCGACGGTGTCGTCATTTATCAAATCCCGCTGTTGGTTGAATCTAGTGCAGACTACGAATTCGACGCTGTGGTTACGGTAGAAGCTGCGGAGGAAACAAGAATCAGTAGGCTTTTGGATCACAGGTCGATGAGTATGGATGACGCGCGTGACAGAATCGCATCTCAGGCCTCTAGAGCGGAACGCGAGTCCATCGCTGACTATGTAATAGACAGCGACTGCAGCCTGGAGCAACTTCAAAGCCGAGTTGAAAAGCTGTGGGGATATCTTGAGGAAATGAGAGACTCAAAATTGAGGTTGAACTAAGGGTGGAGCCCCGAAGAGAATACAAGCCATTCAAGGTTGTCAGTGAGTATCAACCAAGCGGGGATCAGCCAAAAGCTATAGATGAGCTTGCCAAGAGGTTGAATGACGGTGAGACCGATGTTGTTTTATTGGGAGCAACCGGAACCGGAAAGAGCGCCACGACTGCATGGATGATTGAGAAAATGCAGCGGCCCACTCTGATCCTTGCTCATAACAAGACGCTGGCCGCCCAACTTGCTAATGAATTTAGACAATTGTTTCCCGAAAACGCCGTCGAATATTTCGTTAGCTACTACGACTACTATCAGCCCGAAGCTTACGTCCCGCAGTCCGATACATTCATCGAAAAAGACGCAACAATCAACGAGGAGGTTGAGAGACTTAGATATTCAGCGACGATGAGCCTGCTCAGTCGACGAGATGTAATAGTGGTTTCAACCGTCAGCTGTATTTATGGTCTTGGCGCACCTAAGGAATACCTGGGTCAAGCAGTGGCTCTGCACGTGGGTCAAAACATCAATCGCGACGATTTGATTAGGCAATTTGTCGAGATTCAGTATCAGCGAAACGACATTGACTTCTCTCGAGGTAATTTCAGGGTGAAGGGGGACACGGTTGAGATTATTGCTGTTTACGACGAGCAGGCCACCAGAATCGAATTTTTTGGTGATGAAATTGAAAAGATTTACAACATCCACCCACTGACTGGTGAAATCTTGAACGAGTTGGACACAGTTGCCATTTTTCCTGCGAGCTATTACGTTGCGCCGGCGGAACGAATGGGAAAAGCCATAGAGGCCATAGAGGAGGAGCTGGAGCACAGACATCGAGAGCTTGAGACCCAGGGCAAGCTGCTTGAAGCACAGCGAATAAAGATGCGCACAAATTTTGACCTGGAGATGATTCGCGAACTCGGGTTTTGTTCAGGCATTGAGAATTATTCAAGGCACATTGATGGTCGAGAAAAAGGCGAACCACCAAGTTGCTTGCTTGACTATTTTCCAGAGGATTTCATAACTGTAATTGACGAATCACACGTCACGGTGCCGCAAATTGGAGGAATGTATGAGGGGGATGCCTCAAGGAAACGCACCCTGGTAGAGCACGGATTCCGGCTGCCATCCGCACTAGACAACAGGCCTCTTAGATTCGATGAGTTTCTTGAGCGAACCGGGCAAACGGTGTATCTATCTGCAACTCCCGCCAAATATGAACTTGAGAAAAGCGACGGCTACGTAGAGCAAATAATCAGGCCTACAGGGTTGGTAGATCCAAAATTGGTAGTAAAGCCAGCAAAAGGGCAAATCGATGACCTGTTGGAAGAGGTAAGGCTAAGAGCAGAGCGAGATGAGAGAGTTCTCGTCACCACACTTACAAAAAAACTCGCAGAGGAACTAACTGATTTCTTTACAGAAGCCGGAGTAAGGGTTCGTTATCTACACAGCGATGTGGACACACTGAGAAGGGTTGAATTGCTTCGTGAGTTGCGACAGGGCATATTTGACGTTTTGATCGGAATCAACCTGCTAAGGGAAGGGCTGGACCTGCCCGAGGTCTCACTGGTGGCGATTTTGGATGCGGACAAAGAAGGTTTTCTTAGGTCAACCTCCTCGCTAATTCAAACAATTGGTCGAGCCGCCAGGAATGTAAACGGTGAGGTTCACCTGTATGCAGATAAAGTTACCGATTCAATGAAGAGAGCCATCGACGAAACTGAGCGAAGAAGAACCAAGCAACTGGAGTTCAATAGGGTCAACGGTATTGACCCAACTCCTCTCAGAAAGCAGATTTCGGACATAACCGATCAACTGGCACGCGAGCAGGCCGACACTGAGAGCCTTTTAGAAAGCTTGAAGTATGAGCCAAAGAGAAAGCAAACCACAGAGCCGATGCGTGGAAGGACCTCTATCGCTGGAGCGGGCAAGAAACAACTTTTGGAGACCATTGCCGAGCTCGATGCGCAAATGAGGTCTGCTGCTGATGAACTACAATTCGAGTTGGCCGCTCGCATTCGAGATGAGATAAGTGAGCTCAAACGCGAAGTAAGGCAGATGGAATCTGCGGGACACGCATAGGAAAAAGATGCATATAGAGAAACCAAAGGGAAGTGTCCTGCATGTGAAGGGTGCTCGAGTTCACAACCTGAAAAATCTTGACCTAGAGATACCCAAGGACAAACTTGTGGTCTTCACTGGATTGAGTGGCTCTGGAAAATCATCGCTGGCTTTTGACACCATCTTTGCCGAGGGGCAAAGGAGGTATGTAGAGTCTCTATCCGCCTATGCCAGGCAGTTTTTAGGCCAGGTTGACCGACCTGATGTTGACTTCATTGAAGGGCTGTCCCCAGCTGTTTCAATCGATCAAAAATCCACAAATAGGAATCCTCGATCAACAGTCGGAACCATAACCGAGATTCATGATTACTTGCGACTTTTGTGGTCGAGAATCGGCATTCCTCACTGCCATGAGTGTGGTGAGATCATCTCCCGACAGACTCCACAACAGATAGTGGATCAATTGGTGAAAGAGGATGAGGGGACAAGGTTTCTTGTTCTGGCGCCAATTATTCAACAAAAAAAGGGGGAGTTTGTTGACCTGTTCTCATCTCTTCAGGCTCAGGGGTATGCCAGGGCAATCGTTGATGGTGAACAAGTTGTGTTGGCAGAGGCAAAACCGCTAAAGAAATCTTTCAAGCATGACATAAGCGTGGTTGTCGATCGAATGGTCATCAGAGAGGACATTGCCAATCGCCTTACAGATTCAATAGAAACTGCTCTAAACCTGGCCGATGGCAGAGTTGTAATCGACTTTGTAGATTCGAATACGTCTCGAACATTCAGTGAAAACCTGAGCTGTCCTAACCAGCACCAGCTGGCATTGACCGATATTGAACCAAGAACCTTTAGTTTCAACGCCCCTTTTGGGGCCTGCCCGGAGTGCACTGGTCTTGGTGTGAAAATGGCTGTAGATCCTGAACTTGTAATTGGGGATCCGGCAAAAACACTTACAGAAGGAGCGATCATTCCTTGGTCTACACAGGGAAAGGGTCTCTACAACTACTTTGTAAGGCTGCTTAAAGGTCTGGCTGAGGATCTTGAATTTGACCTAGATACCCCTTGGCAAGATCTGCCAGAGGAGATTCAACAGGCCATTTTGTATGGCAATGATTTCAAGGTTCAGGTTAGGTGGAGATCAAGATATGGCCGTGAAATGCGATACACCAGCGGTTTTGAGGGTGTTTTACCGTATGTAGAGCGAAAATACAACGAAACTGACAGCGATTACATGAGGGGGAAATACGCAGGTTACCTGCGAGAAATACCGTGTCCGGTCTGCGAAGGCGCAAGACTCAGGCCAGAGGTGTTGGCTGTCAAGGTATCCGACAAGTCCATTCATGATGTCGTGAAGATGAGCTTGAATGAATGCTACGAATTTTTCGAATCAATGAACCTAAGCGAGAAGGATGCAAAGATTGCGGGTCAGGTGCTTCGAGAGATTCGAGCTCGTCTAGAGTTTTTGCTCTCAGTTGGACTGGGATATTTGAACCTTGAGCGAAGTGCGGGGTCTCTATCTGGAGGCGAGGCACAAAGGATTCGTCTTGCAACACAGATTGGCGCTGGCCTAACAGGAGTCTTATACGTTCTAGACGAGCCAAGCATCGGTCTTCACCAAAGAGACAACCGGCGCTTAATTTCAACCCTAGAGAGGCTTAGAGACCTTGGAAACACGCTGATCGTTGTTGAGCACGATGAGGACACGATTCTTGCTGCAGATTGGCTAGTTGATATTGGGCCCACCGCTGGTTTAAACGGTGGGAACGTAGTTCACAGCGGAAGCTACAAGGCAATTCTCAAAAACGACGACTCTATAACCGGAAAATACCTCTCCAAACAGCTTGAAATCAAGACTCCGTCAAAAAGGCGCAAACCGCGTGCTGAAAAACTTAAGGTGGTTGGCGCGAGGGCCAATAATCTCCAGAACGTGGACGTAAGCTTCCCGCTTGGCGTCCTAACAGCGGTTACGGGTGTGAGTGGGAGCGGAAAGTCATCATTAGTGAACGATGTGCTTTACAGAAGCCTTGCCAATAACCTCAATAAGGCCAAGCTAGTGCCGGGCAAACACACCAGAATTGAGGGTATTGAAAACCTAGACAAAGTTGTCCACGTTGATCAGAACCCGATTGGCAGAACTCCCCGAAGTAATCCCGCAACATATACGGGCGTGTTTGACCATATAAGAAAACTATTCGCGGACACCCAGGAAGCCAAGGTGCGAGGCTACCAGCAGGGGAGATTTAGCTTCAACGTGAAGGGCGGAAGATGTGAGACTTGCAGTGGTGACGGGACCATAAGAATAGAGATGAACTTCCTGCCAGATGTCTACGTGGTCTGCGAGGACTGCAAGGGGGCTAGATACAACAGGGAAACCCTGCAGGTTCACTACAAGGGGAAAACCATATCTGATGTGCTTGAAATGCCGATCAGTGAAGCCGCAGAATTTTTCAAGCCGATCACATCAATTGCCCGGTATCTAGAGACTCTTGTGGATGTGGGTCTTGGCTATGTGCGATTAGGGCAAAGTGCCACCACTTTATCCGGAGGAGAGGCTCAGAGAGTGAAGCTTGCAACCGAGCTTCAAAAAAGAAGCAATGGTAGAAGCATTTACGTACTAGATGAACCAACGACAGGTCTGCACTTCGAGGATGTTCAGAAACTGCTCAAGGTTCTAAATAGCCTGGTAGACAAAGGAAACACTGTTGTGGTCATTGAACACAACTTGGATGTCATCCGAAGTGCTGACTGGCTAATTGATATGGGTCCTGAAGGTGGCGACGGTGGGGGACGAGTTGTTGCCCAAGGGACCCCTGAAAAGGTCAGCAAGACCCCAGGGTCGCACACTGGAGAATTCCTAGCCGAGATACTCTGATGACTAAACCCAGCTTTCGTCCAGAGACCTCATCCATACCCACGCAACCTGGTGTATACAGGTTCATGGATGCCAACAGCAGGGTTATCTATGTCGGCAAGGCAAAAAATCTTCGCGCAAGACTGACCAGCTATTTTGGCAATCAGCAAAAACTGCATGAGCGAACAAGGCGCATGGTGGAAACTGCCGCAGATGTCACCTGGACAATTGTCGACAGCGAGTACGAGGCTTTGCAGCTGGAATTTATGTGGATCAAGCAATACGACCCACTGTTCAACGTTAGATTTCGCGATGATAAAAGCTACCCCTATCTGGCGATAAGCATGCGCGAGGAGGTGCCAAGGGCCTTTGTAACTCGAAATCGTGAGCTACGAGGGGTTAAGTATTTTGGTCCCTATACCCAAGCCTGGGCCATCAGAGAGACCCTCGATAATTTGCTGAAAGTGTTCCCCGTCAGGAGTTGTTCAAAATCTGTTTTCGACAATGCAAAGAAAAATGACCGGCCGTGCATACTTGCCGAAATTGGGAAGTGCTCCGCACCTTGTGTTGGAAGGATTGACCAAGCAGCACACAAGTCAATTGCTAAGTCTCTGGGTGATTTCATGAACAGGGGAGATGCAACCTACCTACGTTCAATGCAGGAAAAGATGGCTGCTGCCAGCGAATCCCAGCAGTACGAATATGCCGCACAGCTAAGAGACGATATTGCGGCTCTTGAAAAAGTCTTAGAGAAATCAACCGTGGTAATGCAGGACCAAACAGATGCGGATCTATTTGGTCTCGCTCGCGATTCGCTTAACGCCGCCGTTAGTTTTTTTATTGTGCGCGGTGGGCGAATCCGCGGTAATAAGGGCTTCGTGATGGACCTGGCGGAAGAGCTATCAGATAGCGAGATTGTTGAACAGCTGATCAAAGATGTTTACGAAGAAAAGCCAAACATAGAACCCAATTCAGTTCCCAAAGAGATACTTGTGCCTGCCATGCCCAGCAATAAAGAAGCCCTGCAAACATGGCTCTCAGAGAAGCGCGGAAGCAAAGTAACGCTTCGAATTCCGCAAAGAGGGGATAAGCGAAGTCTCTCTCAAACAGCACTCACTAATGCCAAGCACACGCTATCAACCTATAAGTCAAAACGAAGTGTGGACTTTACTACCAGAGCAGACGCCCTAGCCGGAATTCAAAAATCACTTAATTTAGAGACAGCACCTTTGCGAATTGAGTGTTACGACATTTCCCATCTGGGGGGAACGGGTGCGGTTGGATCAATGGTGGTTTTTGAAGATGGTCTTAGCAAAAAGGGACAATATAGAAGATTCAACGTCGAAGACTTTGCCGACGACACCCATGCCATATACCAAGTATTGATGCGAAGACTGAAGTATCTTGGTGAAACCCAAACGGATAACAAGTTCAGCTACAGACCCGGTCTACTGCTGATTGACGGGGGATTGCCGCAGGTCAATGCTGCAAAGAAGGCGCTAGTGGATTCAGGTGTCGATGATATTGCGGTTTGTGGCATCGCGAAAAGGCTGGAAGAGGTCTGGGTCCCCGAAGAGCAATTCCCAATCATCCTTCCCAGAACAAGTGACGAGCTTTTCTTGCTACAACGCATCAGAGATGAGGCCCACCGATTTGCAATCGAAGCGCAACGAAAGAAAAGAAGCAAGAGCATTCAAAGTCAACTACTGAACATTCCTGGCTTGGGGGATAAACGAGCCCGACAACTTTTGAGAAGATTTGGCTCCGCTACAAGGCTAAGGCAGGCCTCAGCAGAGGAAATTGCAGATCTTCCCGGAATTGGTATTGGCCTCGCCGAGGAAATTCACAGACAGCTGAACAAAACTGATGCTGAATCGGCTGAATCCTCATCTGAGAATCAGTAATCTTGTAGCAGAAGGGTAGGAAATGACGGATTCACAAAGTTCAGAGCTACTGATTGTTACCGGCATGAGTGGCGCTGGACGTTCGACCGTTGCGAACACCCTTGAAGATCAAGGTTGGTATGTGGTTGACAACCTCCCCCCACAGATGCTTCCACCCATTGCAGATCTGCTGAAACAGGACAACAGTCCGAATAGCAAACTCGCGGTTGTTATCGACGTTCGCGGAGGGGATTTTTTTGACGAGCTATCGACTAACATCAAAAATCTTCGCGAGGCAGGAATTCAACTCAGGATTGTTTTCCTGGAGGCAAGCGATCAATCTCTGGTTAAGCGGTTTGAGCAGGTTCGCAGGCCTCACCCACTCCAGGGCGATGGGGGCCTTTTGGAAGGTATTGCTAAAGAGCGTTCAAAGCTCACCGAATTACGTGAAGCTGCCGACGTCGTCGTCGATAGCAGTGATCTGAATATCCATCAACTGGGGACTAGAATCCTTGAAGAATTTGGTGAGGACGCAAACCAACTTCAACTACAAGTTCAATCATTTGGGTTCAAATACGGAACCCCCTCAGATGCCGACATGATCTTTGACGCAAGGTTTTTGCCAAACCCCCACTGGGATGAATCCCTGCGAGAGCTCACTGGCAACGACCCAAAGGTTCAAAAGGCTGTGATGTCATCCGATCTGGCACAGAACTTCATTTCAAACATGAAAAAAATGTTGGAAAGTGTATTTGCTGGCTACAGAATAGAAAACAAAAGATTTATTACGATTGCAATAGGTTGCACTGGAGGGAAACACCGTTCAGTAACACTTGCCAATCAACTTGCCGATATGCTTTCGGGCGAGGAACTTCGGGTCAGGGTGAACCATCGAGATTTGGGGAGAGAGTAATTGTCGCTAACTTCTGAGGCACGACTGCAAATGGCGCAGGTTAGGCTGTCTCGCTCGGAGGCCAAATCCGCGGAGCTGGCAACACTTCTTCGCTTCTGCGGAGGTCTTCATCTGATTAGCGGGCGAATTGCTATAGAGGTCGAGCTGTCAGAATCTGAGCTAGCTCGTCGAATGTCCAAAATTCTTTCCGAAGTGTTTTCCTCGAAATCAGAGATTTCTGTGATCAATGCAACCAGTAAAAGAGACAAGGGTTACCTGCTTCGGGTAGCGGGTCACGGAGAGCTACTCGCNCGCCAGACCGGATTGATAGACGTAAAGGGCAAGCCCGTTAGAGGTCTCCCCGCTAACCTGGTTAGCTCTACAACNGATGAGGCAATCAGCGCTTGGCGAGGGGCTTTCATGGCAGCAGGGGTNTTGTCAGATCCATCCAAGATGGTNTCGCTTGAGGTCGTTGCGCCAACAAATGAGGCGGCGATGGCGCTTGTCGGTCTTGCTCGGAGGCTAGACGTTCCAGCTAAGACCAGAGAGGTTCGCGCCACCCACAGAGTTATGGTTCGAGAGCCTGAAGCAATCGGGAATCTAATGCGACTTCTTGGAGCCGAGCAGGCTTGGCTGAAATGGGAGGAGGTTCGCAAAAAGCGCGGAAGCCAGATTCCGAACCAGAGACTTGCCAATTTCGATGATGCAAATCTTCGGAGGAGTGCTCAAGCAGCCGTTGCGGCNGGGGCGAGAGTTCAAAGAGCCCTTGAAATNCTTGGGGATGAAGTCCCTGAGCACTTGAAGTACGCGGGCGAACTTCGGCTGGAACATCAGAATGCCTCGCTAGACGAGCTCGGTCGACTTGCAAGCCCNCCAATGACCAAGGACGCAATAGCCGGTCGAATCAGGAGATTGCTTGCAATGGCCGATAAAAAAGCAAATGATTTGGGGATNCCTGACACCGAAGAGGCTCTGCAAGGACTTCAAGTTCAAGAGTGACAAGGGAATATCAGCCTAAATAGTTCACTGTACTTAATCGAAAGGAGTCATTAGATGACATACACACTTCCAGATTTGGATTACGACTACGGAGCCCTAGACCCATCAATTAGCGGACAGATTATGGAGCTTCATCACTCCAAACACCACGCCGCTTATGTTGCGGGGGCAAATCAGGCGCTGGAACAACTTGCCGAGGCCAGGGACACGGGTAATTTCGGAAACCTACCCAAGCTTGAAAAAGATCTTGCCTTCCATTTGGGTGGTCACACAAATCACAGTATTTTTTGGAAAAACCTTGGTCCCGATGCCAAAGACAGGCCCGAAGGGGAGCTGAAGGCTGCAATTGATGAGTTTTTCGGAGACTACGACAAATTTGTCGCTCATTTCAACGCTGCTGCTCTGGGCATCCAGGGCTCTGGATGGGCACTTCTAGCCTGGGATGTTGTTGGATCAAGACTAGTGATCAATCAGCTATATGATCAGCAGGGAAATGTCCCGGTTCTAACCACTCCGCTACTAATGCTTGATATGTGGGAGCACGCCTTCTACCTTGACTACAAGAATGTAAAGGGCGACTACGTGAAAGCCTTCTGGAACATTGTCAATTGGGATGATGTAGAGAGTCGTTTTCAGGCTGCTAAGGCAAATGCTGCAAGCCTGCTGCTAGGCTGAGAAAGTTCTACTCAATGGCGCGTGTGACATTCACGCGCCATTGACTTAATTACTTTCTGGAGATGTTATGACTCGAATTGGAATTAACGGCTTCGGCCGAATTGGAAGAAACTACCTACGCGCTGCCCTGAAACAGGGGAGCAACCTTGAAATTGTTGCAGTAAACGATCTTTCCGACCCTGCTGGATTGGCACACTTGCTGAAGTATGACAGCGTTGGTGGCCGCCTGGATGCCGATGTAAAGGTTGAGGATGACTCAATTGTTGTTGGCGGCAAGAAAATCAAGGTACTAGCCGAGCGCAACCCTGCGGACCTTGGGTGGGGTGAACTGGGTGTTGAGATCGTGATCGAGTCAACCGGAATTTTCACCAATGCAGAAAAAGCCAAGGCGCACATCGAAGCTGGTGCCAAGAAGGTGCTGATCTCTGCGCCTGCCACCAATGAAGATGCGACTTTTGTGATTGGGGTTAACGAGCATCTTTATGATCCTGAGAAACACCACATCATTTCTAATGCCTCCTGCACAACGAACTGCTTAGCTCCACTTGCAAAGGTGTTCCACGACGAATGGGGTATCGAAAACGGTTTGATGACCACCGTCCACGCCTACACGGCTGACCAAAACCTTCAGGATGGTCCTCACAGTGATTTGCGCAGGGCTAGAGCTGCTGCGGTCAACATCGTACCCAGTTCAACCGGTGCCGCTAAGGCAATTGGACTTGTAATGCCCGAATTGAATGGAAAACTGGATGGTTTTGCACTCCGAGTGCCTGTCCCAACCGGATCAATCACTGATCTAACGCTGACCACCAAGGCAAATGTTGACATCGATCAGATCAAGGCAGCTTACAAGAAGGCAGCTGATGGTCCCCTCAAGGGCATCCTGATGTACTCAGAAGATCCACTGGTGTCCTCTGACATTGTTGGTGACGCCCACAGTTCTATCTTTGATGCGGGATTGGTGCGAGTGATTGATAACACTGTGAAAATCAGCAGTTGGTATGACAACGAGTGGGGTTACTCAAACAGGCTTGTCGAGTTGACAGAACTGGTGGCCAGCAAACTCTAATGCTGCGCACGCTTGATCAAATAGAGAGCTTCGCAGGGGAGCAGGTTGTTGTCCGCTGTGATTTGAACGTACCTATTTCCGAAGGCGTGATTCAGGATGCAGGGCGGATAGATGCTGCTATTGACACCATTGACGAGGTGATCGCCAAGCACGGCAGGCCTCTGCTTTGCTCTCATTTGGGGAGACCAGAGGGTGTTGACCCTTCATTGAGCTTGAAGCCCGTTCACGACCACCTTCTTAACAGGTATCCCAACCTGGAGTTTTTCAACCTGGGTGAGGTTTCAGAATCCGCTGAAATCGCACTTTTAGAGAACCTAAGGTTTGATCCTCGCGAAACAAGTAAAGACTCGGATGAGCGTGAGTCTTTTGGGCGTGAGATTTTGCAGTCTGCTAAGTATGTTGTGATTGACGGTTTCGGTGTGATTCACAGGAAGCAGTCAAGCGTTTACGAATTGGCGAAATTGGCACCAAGCTTCGCAGGAAGAACTGTCCAACGCGAACTGGACGTTCTCACATCACTAACTGATGCTCCTGCCCGTCCGTATACGTTAATCTTGGGCGGCAGCAAGGTCAGCGACAAACTAGGAGTAATTGACGCATTGTTGCCAAAGGTCGACACTGTGCTTATTGGGGGAGGAATGATGTTCACCTTCCTCAAAGCTCAGGGTCATGAGGTTGGTAATTCATTGCTGGAAAGTGATCAAGTTGATCAAGCCAAGCAATACATCAAGCGTGCCAAAGAGCTAGGTGTTGAGCTGGTACTTCCATTTGATGCGGTTGTGGCCAGCGGTTTTAGTGCTGATGCCAAGCATGAAACGGTAGAAGTTGGCAGTTTCAATGACAGCAGCTTTGGTGAAAATGGAATGGGTCTGGACATTGGCCCAAAAACAGCAGAGCTATTCGCTGAACACATCGCGCGGAGTTCGACGGTGTTTTGGAATGGCCCTATGGGTGTATTTGAATTTGATTCATTTGCAAACGGAACCAAGGTTGTTGCCGAGGCTCTTTCACGGATGAACGGACTGAGTGTTGTTGGAGGTGGAGATAGTGCCGCAGCAGTCCGACACTTCGGCTTTGAAGATAGTGATTTTGGACACATTTCAACAGGTGGAGGAGCAAGCCTAGAATTTCTGGAGGGTAAGGCACTTCCCGGACTGGAGGCTCTTGATGGATAGAACACCGCTAATTGCAGGCAATTGGAAAATGAATCTGGATCACCAGCAAGCAATTGCCCTGATTCAGAAAATTGCATGGACACTCTCAGACGCTGACTTTGACTATGACAGCGTAGAAGTTTTGATAACACCACCATTTACAGACCTTAGAAGCGCGCAGACTCTTATAGACGCGGAAAGCTTCAAGCTAGCACTTGGGGCTCAGGACTTATCAGAGCACGATTCGGGGGCCTTCACCGGGGATATCAGTGGAGAATTCCTTGCCAAACTGAACTGTCAATATGTTTTGGTAGGTCACAGCGAGAGAAGAACTATCCACGGCGAGGACGATGCAAAAGTCAACCTGAAGATTCAAGCCGCAAAAAGACATAATCTAACTCCAATACTTTGTGTTGGCGAGACTCTTGAGCAGAGAAACTCCGGGCAGATGGATCTCTCCGTGAGGCAGACTTTGGCTGCACTGGAGGATGTAGATATAGATAACTTAGTAGTCGCCTACGAACCTGTTTGGGCAATAGGAACTGGTGAGGTTGCCAGTGCTGACCAGGCAGAAGAGGTTATCTCGATGATCAGGAAAGGATTGGTAGATTCCAAAGGTTCGGACTTCGCTGAGAAAACCAGGATTCTCTATGGAGGTTCAGTGAAGGCTAGTAACGTCGCGAGCTTTATGAAGATGCCAAATATCGACGGTGTTTTAGTCGGCGGAGCAAGCCTAGACAGCGAGGAATTTGCCAACATTGCTAGGTATAGAGAGCACATCGGCGTATAATTGCAGACCGTTGAAAGGTAATTTTGGAAGCACTGCACACAGCACTTTTGGTTTTGTTAGCCATAACTAGCGTCATTTTGACTCTACTGATTCTCCTTCATAAAGGTCGTGGTGGAGGTGTGGCAGACATGTTCGGTGGCGGGGTTTCAAACGCCATGAGCTCCTCTGGAGTTGCCGAGCGCAACCTCAACCGCATCACGGTGATTCTTGGATTGGTTTGGGTTGCGGTAATTATCGTTCTTGGTCTGTTTACAAGGTTTGGTTTGGCATAAATGAGCAGTCACTCAATTAGAGGCGCAAGAGTCGGCGCAGGCCCAATGGGGGAGCGTTTTAGGGGCGTTGAGGCTGAGAGGGTTTCCCGAAGCTACTACTGCTCAAACGGTCACGAATTTCACCCGCAGTTCTCCGCTGATGTTCCTGTGGAAGAAATTCCTTTAGAGATCGACTGCCCCAGTTGCGGGCTTCCGGCAGGACAAGACAAAGCGAATCCTCCGCAGGTAGCGAAGGTGGAGCCGTATAAAACCCACTTGGCATACGTTCAAGAAAGAAGAACTGAAAAGGAAGCGGAGCAAATTCTTCAGGAGGCGCTGGATAAGGTTAGGCAGCGTCGAATTGCTATCGAGAAAGCTGCGGGTAAGCGCTAAGCAAGCTCTTCTGTTAGAAACCACTTCGTAGTCTTTTGACCGGTGATTTTTCCAGCCGGGAGAGATTCATTTCCAATCAGCGCCTGACTAACCGCTGTTGCCTTGTCTTCACCGCTGGCGCTAAACCAAACATGTTGTGAATTCAAAAATGCAGAGTATCCAAAACTAATTCTCTTTGACGGTGGCTTTGGGGAGTTGATTTCTGCAATACACGTATCGTCTGGATATTGATGTCCAGGGAACAAGCTTGCGGTGTGACCGTCAGGGCCACAACCCATTAGGGCTAGGTCGAAGCTAAAT
>PR_CR_10_Liq_1_inCRDRAFT_1001146_pt1 | contig 15423 bp, 14 predicted proteins | sample PRCRCaboRojoPR_3_FD_10241 | JGI IMG/M metagenome (IMG submission 10241)
CCCCCAGCGCCACGGCAGCACCGGCAGCCGAGGTATTGAGAAAGTTACGGCGGGTCAGCCCGCCTGCGGGTTTGATCAGTCTGGTCATTCGCGTCTCCCTGTTTTCCGGTCGGGTGCGTCATGGTCTGTTTGCGTCACAAAGCATGTCGTTTTCGACCTTTTCGGGCATTGGATCGGAAAGCGCGCGGCAAATCAACCCTGCGCACTGTCTCATCCCCTCTCAGGCCCGTGAGGGGATCATCGGCGCGCCGGCCGTCAGCGTGTCGATCACGTAGACCGAGGTCGAGGCGGTGATGAACAGCTGGTGCCGCTCCGGCCCGCCGAAACAGAAATTCGTGGATTTCTCGGGCGTCCGGATCACGCCCAGTTGCCGCGCCTCGGGCGACAGCACATGCACCCCGCCCGGCCCGTTGCAGAAGATGCGGCCCTCCAGGTCCACCTTCATCCCGTCGGGCACGCCTTCGCCTTCGCCCTCGATCGTGGCCCAGACCGCGCCGCCCGACAGGCCGCCATCCGTGCCCACATCGAAGACCCGGATCGTGGGCCCCCAGCTGTCATTGACGAAAAGCCGCGTCTCGTCCAGCGAAAGGCAGAGCCCGTTGGGCTGCTGGAAATCCCGCACCACGCAGTCGAGCGTGCCGTCCGGATCCAGCCGGTAGACCCCCTGAAAGTCCAGCTCCTGGTCCCTCAGGATGCCGAGGTCTTCGCGCAAGCGGCCAAAGGCAGGATCAGTGAACCAGATCCGCCCCCGGCTGTCGCAGATCACGTCATTGGGGCTGTTCAGCTCCTTGCCCTCGAAATGGCTGGCCAGCACCCGCACCCGTTTGCCGCCATGGTCATGGATGACAAGGTGCGAACTGGCGTGTTCACAGCTGATCACCCGGCCTTCGCGATCAAAGCAATTCCCGTTGGCCTGGTTCGTCGGCCTGCGAAAGACGCTCAGCCCGCGCGCCTCGCTCCAACGAAACTGGCGGCTTTCGGCAATGTCGGAAAAGACCAGCCAATGCTCGGTCGGGTGCCAGATCGGCCCCTCGGTAAAGGTGAAGCCGGTGACCAGTTGGGTCAGCTGGGCCCCCTCTGCGATCACGCCGTCGATTGGGTCTTGTGCGATCATGGCGCTGCCTCCTTCTCAGCCCATGTGGGCCAGTGCCGTCCAGTAGGCGATCCCATGGGGTATCGCCGCGTCGTTGAAATCGTAGCCCGGATTGTGCAGCGGTTGGGCCTGCGCGCCCTCGGTCCCGTTGCCCATCAGGATGAAATTGCCCGGGCAGTGGTCGAGGAAGGCCGCGAAATCCTCGGAAAACCCGACACGGCCATGGGCGGCATCGACCGCGCCCACCTGACCGGCCGCCGCCACGGCGCGCTCGGTCGGCTCGCCTGCGTTCACCAGGGGCCGAAAGCTCTGGCCATAGCTGACGGTCCCGGTCGCCCCCTGCGCCGTGCACTGCCCCTCGACAATGGTCCGCATCCGCGCCTCGATCAGGTCCGACAGGCCCGCCTCGAACCCCCGGCAATCGCCGCGCAGCACCGCCCGGCTTGGCAGGATATTTCGCGCCCCATCGGTCACGAACTCGGTCACCGACACCACCGCATGCTCCATCGGCGTGACGCTGCGCGACACGATGGTCTGGAGCTGCCCCACGATGGCAGCCGCCGTCACCAGCGGGTCCACGCCCTTGTCCGGCATCGAGGCATGCCCGCCTTTCCCGGTCACCGTGATCTCGAAATTGTCCTCGAAGGCGCAAAAGGGCCCGTCTTGCGTGGCAAAGGTCCCCAGCGGCATGCCGGGCATGTTGTGCAGCCCGTAGATCGCCCGCATCGGGAAGCGCTGGAACAGCCCATCCGCGATCATCGCCGCGGCGCCGGTCCCGTTCTCCTCGTCCGGCTGCAAGACGAAATGCACCGTGCGACTCAACCCCGGATCGCGCGCCAGCGCCAGGGCCGCGCCCACCAGCATGGTGGTATGCCCGTCATGCCCGCAGCCGTGAAAGCGCCCCGGTTGGGTGGAGCGATGGGCAGAGCCGTTGGCCTCCTCTATGGGCAGCGCGTCCATATCCGCGCGCAGCCCGATGGCGTCACCGCCCCGCCTCAGAGTGGCGACGATCCCAGCCCCGCCCACGCCCCGCACAACCTCCAGCCCCGCGGCTTCCAGCACCTCGGCCACCTTGGCGCCGGTTCGCGCCAGGTCGAACCCGGTCTCCGGATGGGCATGCAGGTCGCGGCGAAAGGCGGTCAGGTCGATCTCAGCCATCTCCCGTGCCTTCCGACAGGATCACCATGGGCGCGTTGGCCCCCTGCACCTCGCCCATCAGCGCTGCCAATCCGGCGGCACCCGACGGCGTTGTGCCAAAGCCCATGTCGCGCGCCGCTGCCACAGCCTCGGCGGCCTCGTCTTCACTGACGGCGACGAACCGGTCGGCGCATTCTCGCAAGACCTCATAGGCCAAAAGCGACGCCGTCTTGCAATCAAGCCGCCCCATCTCCGACACCGGGCCCTCCACGGTCACGATGCGCCCCGCCGCCACGCTCGCCTTGAGGCAGGGCGCCGCCTCGGGTTCGACCACCACGATCTCGGGCTGCACGTCCCAGTCAGCGCGGATACGCTCGGCCATCGCGGCGGCCAGCCCGCCGACGCCCGCCTGCAGGTAGACCCGGTCGGGCCAGCGCCCGCGTGCCCGAAATGTATCGCGGCATTCCTCTGCGATCACGGTGTAGCCTTCCATGATCAACCGCGGCAGATGCGTGTAGCCCTCCCAAGAGCCGTCCGCGATATGGATGGCACCGGTCCGGTCCGCATCGGCAATCGCCGCGCCCACGCTTTCCTCGTAATCCGCGCCTTCGCGCACCACCTCGGCCCCCTTCGCCGCGAGCCTTGCGGCAAAGCCCTCGGGCACCGTCTCGGCCAGATAGATCCGCGCCCGCGCGCCAAAGAGCCGCGCCCCGGCGGCGACCGACATCCCGTGATTGCCCGCGCTGGCGCAGACGAACACAATGTCCTGTGCCACCGCTGCCACCTCGGGCGTCTGCATCGCCTCGGGGGCCACGTCCCCCACCAACTCGGCCACGACACGCGCCACCGCATAGACCCCGCCCAGCGCCTTGAACGCGCCAAGCCCCATGCGGGCCGTCTCGTCCTTGACCCACACGGGGTGTTTCTGCCACGCGGCCTCAACCAAAGGCGACGCGGCATAGGCCGGGCACGCCGCCAGCATCGCCAACGGCCGGGCCGGGTCGAACAGTGCCGTCATGATCGCAACCCCCTGCTTCTTCTTGGCAAAAACACCTCAACGCGCCCGTGCAACCGGGCGAAATGGCAAAAGCGATGCGCCCAGCAAACCAGATCGGCGGCCCCTTGACCATTGCCGCCCGGTCCAAAACCGGCATTCTGGCCCGAAACGCCCGGAGGATCCCATGACCGACCCGCACCCGCCCGCCTTCACCGGCCCGGATCTCTGCCGCAAGGAGGCGCACGAGGTTGTGGCCCTTTTGCAAAGAGGGGCGGTCAGCCCCGATGAGCTCATCGACGCGGCCCTCACCCGCCTCGAGCAGGTTGAGGGGGCCGTGAACGCGGTCCCCACGCTCTGCCCGGCGCGTGCCCATGCGCAGGTGCTGGGCACTGCGGGTGCGGAGGCGCCCGGATGGCTGGCCGGCCTGCCCATCGGCATCAAGGATCTGACCCCGGTCGAAGGCGTGCGCACCACCTTCGGCACCAGGGGCCTCGCCGATTTCGTGCCAGAGACCAGCGACTATTTCGTCACCCGGCTCGAATCCCGCGGCGGCATCGTTCTGGGCAAGACCAACACGCCCGAATTCGGCGCGGGCGCCAACACCTTCAACGATGTCTTCGGCCCCACCTTCAACCCGTGGGACACCACGCTAAACGCCGGTGGGAGTTCGGGGGGCGCGGCGGTGTCTCTGGCCACGGGCAGCCTCTGGCTCAGCCACGGATCGGACCATGGCGGCAGCCTGCGCACGCCCGCAGCCTTCAACGGCATCGTGGGCCTGCGCCCCAGCCCGGGCCGCGTGGCGCGCATGGCCGAGGCCGGGTTCATCATCGAAGGGGCCGAGGGGCCCATGGCCCGCTCGGTGCGCGACTGCGCGCTGTTTCTCGACGCCATGGCGGGGGCCGATGCGCGCGATCCGCTGTCCTACCCCGCGCCCGAAACGCCCTTCGAAACGGCCGTGATCGAAGCCGAGGGCAAACTCACCCTCGCCTATAGCCCAGATCTCAATGGCTTCGGGGCGGTCGATGCCGAGATGGCGGACCATCTTGCAGGCGTCATGGCCACCCTCGCCCGCGCGGGCCACCGTTTGGAGGAGACCTGCCCGGACCTCACCGGACTGGAGCCCACCTATCACACCCTGCGCGGCATCGGCATGGCCACCGCAGCCCGCACCCGGCCCGAGCATATCACCCGGCATCTCAAACAGACGATCCGCGAGAATACCGCGCGCGCCCTGGCGCTCACCATCTACGATATCGCCGCGGCCGAGGCCAACCGCGGGGCCATCTACCGCGCCATGGCCGGGCTTTTTGACAGCTACGATGTCTTTGCCCTGCCGGTCGTGGGTTGCATGCCCCATCCGCAATCCGAGGAATGGGTGCGCGAGATCGGCGGGCAAACACTCGAATTCTACATGGACTGGCTTCGTTTCGCCTTTCTGGCCACCACCGCAGGCCTGCCCGCGATCTCGGTGCCCGTGGGACTTGGGCCGCGCGGCCTGCCCGTGGGCCTGCAGCTGATCGGCCCGCCGCGGGGCGAGGCGCAGCTTTTGCGCGCGGCCCGGATCGTCGAGGCCGAGCTGGGCGGGCCGCTTGGCCCCATCGACCCGGTGACGCGGTCCGCATCGGCGCCTGCGGACTAGGCGCGAAGGACCAACGGACATGTCCAGCCAGACCGACGCCCTGATCGACGCGATCCTTGCGGATATCGACGCGGGGCGGCTGCGCCCGGGCGACACGCTCGACGAGGCGTCGCTGGCTGCAGACCACGGCGTGTCCCGCACGCCCGTGCGCGAGGCGTTTCTGAAACTCGAAACCGCCGGGCTGATCCTGCGCGAAAAACGCAAAGGCGCCACGCTCTTCCGCCCGACGCTGGAACAGTTCCTGGCGATCCTAGAGGTGCATGCCGCCCTCGAAGGGCAGGCCGCCGGGCTGGCCGCGCGGCGTCTGTCGGTCGCGACCTCTTACCGGATCGAGGGGGCCGTGGCCGATTGCGCCGCCCACCTGGCCGATCTGGGCGAGACCGAGCCCGACCGCTACTACCAACTGAACCTCGCCTTTCACGCCGCGGTGGCCGAGGCCTCGGGCAACCCGTACCTTGTGGACATGATCAAGACCAACGCGCGCAAGCTCATGGCCTATTACCGCGCGCGCTATGGCTATGCCGGGGTGATCGAACGCTCGGTGGCCGAGCACGAGGAGATCGCCGATGCGATCCTTGCCCGCGACACGGACCGCGCGCAGGCCCTGATGGCCCGCCATGTGCGGTTCGACGAGGTCACGGCGATGGATCTTCTGGCGATGCTCGATTAGGGCGCGCTCTTCGGCCCGCAGGTGGACTTCATCGTTGTTGCGGCGGCACCTCTTGGGCGGCCTCGAAGAAGCGCGCGACCCACTCGGCGAATTGGGGGCCATCCACCTTGGCCTCGGCCAGCCTGTCTCGCGCTTTGGCCGTTACCTCGTTGGGCAAATCCTGGGCCAGTTCCTCCACCAGCGCGGCGATGAAATCCGCGGTCATTTCCGAATGATGCTGGACAGTAAAGACATGATCCCCGATCCGGTAGCCGCCCACCGGGCAGTCCTCGCTCGCGATCAGCACCTCGACGCCGTCCGGTGCCTGCAGCACCTGTTCCTTGTGCGAGGCGTAGAGGTCGAACGCCCCATCAGGGTCGAACCAATCGGTGCACGCCAGGGGCCGGCAGGTCGACACCCCATGGACCCAGCCGCCGGGGTTCGGGCCCACCTGTCCGCCAAGGGCAGTGGCGATCACCTGATGGCCGAAACAGGCGCCGAAAATGGGCTGCCGCGCCGCCACCCGGTCGCGGATCAGCGCCTCGAGCCGCGTCACCCAATCCTCTCCGGAATTGACCGAAGCCGGGCTGCCGGTGATCATGATCCCGTCGCAGCCCGCGATACCCTCGGGAAACTGCCCGTCGCAGACCCAGGCCGCGTCGACCGTCCAATCGGGGCGCACGCCCCGGATCATCGCGGCGAATTTCGCATCGTCCAGCGGGTGGCTGCGGGCAAAGTCCGAGCGGTCGGTATTGGTGACAAGTGTGATCAGGCGCATTTTGGCAATCCGCTATTTACATATTTATGAACCTCATTAATATACATAACACGTTAAACGAAAAGCACCAGCGGGGATCGCCATGACAGTCTGGACGCCAAGCGATGACGGATATGCCGACCTGTCGAGCCACGGCACCTTTGCCCAGGGCGCGCCCCACAACACCTTCGCACGCCTGCGCCGCGACGACCCGCTGAGCTGGACCGACTGGGATGGCGGTGCGGGCTTTTGGTCCGTCACCCGTCACGAAGACATCGTGAAGCTGAACGGCAATTTCGAGCTTATGTCTTCGGCCCGCGGGATCCGGATGGAGGATCAGAGCTACGAGGAATACCTCGCCCGCCGCACCTTTCAGGAAACCGACCCGCCCGAGCATATGAAAACCCGGGTCAAGGTCGCCAAGGCGTTCTCCAAACCCGTGATCGCCGAGTTCGAGGACCAGATCCGGGAGCTCTGCGACGACATTCTCGACCCCGCGCTCGAGATGGGGACGCTCGATGCGACCAAGGAAATCGCCCGGCAATTGCCCATGCGGATGCTGGGGCGCATCCTGGGCACGCCGGACGAAGACCTGCCCTGGCTCGTGGAAAAGGGCGATGCGCTCATCGCCAATACCGACCCGGATTTCACCGACCATGTGCTGGACAAGATGGAGACGGACGCGTTTCGCATGATGCCCTTCAACTCGCCCGCGGGCGCGGAGCTCTATCAATACGCCAAGGAGTTGATGGAGCATAAGACCGCGCAAGGCGACACCGACGGCATCCTGAACATGATCCTGCAGCCCGGGCGGGACGGCAACGTGATCTCGGAGACAGAGTTCCGCAATTTCTTTTGCCTGCTGGTGGCGGCGGGCAATGACACCACCCGCTATTCCATCGCCGCCGGCATCCAGGCGCTGGCGCATCAGCCCGAACTTCTTAGCCAGCTGCAAACCGGCGATCACTGGGACACCGCGCCCGACGAGATCATCCGCTGGGCCACGCCCGCGCTATATTTCCGGCGCACCGCAACGCGCGACTTCGAGATGCATGGGAAGACCGTCCGCGAGGGCGACAAGGTACTGCTTTGGTTCTCTTCGGCCAATCGCGACGATGCGGTGTTCGACGACCCCTTCCGCGTGGACCCGGCCCGCACACCCAACAAGCATCTGTCCTTCGGGCAGGGCGGCCCGCATGTGTGCCTGGGCATGTGGCTGGCCCGGCTCGAAGTGCGGGTGCTTTTCGAGGAGCTTGTCAAACGCATCCGAAAGGTCGAGCCTGCAGGCCCGCACCAGTTCCTGCGCTCGAATTTCGTGGGCGGGATCAAATCGCTCCCGGTCACCGTGACCCCCGCCTGAAAGGACCGCCCATGACCACCCGTTTGCGTGCGATGTTCTGCGACCACCTGTCGATCATGCGGGGCAAGTACCTGCCCGGCTCCAAGGTGGGCGATGGCGAAACGCGGTTCTGCCGGTCGACCTATGCCGTCCACTATGACCGCGATCTGATGCTGGATGCGCCGGGCGCGCTCTGCCGCGAGGGCCTGCCCGATATGGTGCTGCGCTGGGACGCGGGCGGCATCCGCGACAGCTGGGACAAGGCCACCGCGATCGTGATCGGCGATCTGTATGACGACCACGGCGCGCCATTGGGGCTCTGCGGCCGGGGCGCACTGAAACGCGCCTGTGCCGATTGGCAGGAAATGGGGCTGACACCCAAGGTGGGCCTGGAGCTCGAGGCGTTTGCCCTGGTCGCCAACGAACAGGGCCGGCTGGTGCCCTATGACGCGCCGGGCGGCGTGGTCTACGGCACCGGGCCCTTCGCCGATCCGATGCGGTTCAACGATGCGATCTGGGAAAAGGCCCATGAGCTGGGGTTCCGGCTCGACATGATCACATCCGAATTCGACACGCCGCAATTCGAATACACGCTCACCTTCGACGAGGCGGTGCGCGCAGTGGATGACATCGTGCTTTTCCGCCTGATGGCGCGCGAGATCGCGCTGGAACATGGCATCCTGCTCAGCTTCATGCCGAAACCCATTGCCGAGGCGGGCGGATCGGGCCTGCATATCAATTTCAGCTTCTCGGATGTGGAGGGGCGCAATGCGCTCGCCCATGGCGAAAAGGGCGGGCCGGACCACATGAACGACCTCGCGCGCGGTTGCGTTGCGGGGCTCATGCACCATCACAAAGGGCTGGCCGGGCTGATCGCACCGACCGCCAACAGTTACCAGCGGCTGCAACCGGCGTCGCTGTCGGGCTATTGGCAGAACTGGGGCGGCGATCATCGGGGCGTCACCACCCGCGTTTCCGGCGAAGGCGGCGCCAAGGCGCGGCTGGAGCACCGGATGGCCGATGCCTCGGCCAATCCCTACACCGCCGTGGCCGCCGTTTTGCAGGCCGCGCGGCTGGGGGTGGCACAGAAATATCCCCTACCCCCGCGCGAACAGGGCGATTGCTTTGACAAGACCGATGCCCGCGAAGGCGTGGCGAACGGGCTGGGCCGCGCCATCGACGACCTGGAGGCGGATACCGCGCTGGGCGAGGCCGTCGGCGCCGAGTTGGTCGCCAATCACGCCTTCATGAAACGCAAGGAGGTGCGCAAGACCCGCGATCTCGAAGGCGACGGGCTGCGCGATTTCTACGTTCATTTTGTCTAAGTGACCTTCACCTGAGGAGACCGGCATGAAAGCCACCTGGATCCTGCCCGACGGTCAGGAAATCACCGCAGAGTTCGCCGACGGCCTGAACATGATGGAGGCCGCTGTCGCCAACAACGTGCCCGGCGTCATCGGCGAATGCGGCGGCAACCTGAGCTGCGCGACCTGCCATGTCTATGTGGACGCGGCCTGGGCCGACAAGACCGGCACGCCGGACGAGTTCGAGGATGCAATGCTCGACGTGGCCGAAGCGCCGCACGAAGACACCAGCCGCCTGTCCTGCCAGATCAAGGCCGGCGCGGCGCTCGACGGGATCGTGCTGAGGGTGCCCCAGGTCTAGGCGTTTCACAGCTGCGCCCGCCCGGAACCTGAACCGGGCTGTCCCGCCCCGACCATGAGGCCCCGGCGCGGGGGCCGGGGCGCGATGGCACAAGCTGGACCCACCCGACCCGGGCCTTACCGGGGGCCCGCCCGGACCTGATCCGGCACCCGCCCCGGACCTGATCAGGGGCCTCTCGGTTGACACACCACTGCCCGTTCAGGCCACCGCGGCAAAGCCCGCGTCGAGCGCGCGCAGGATGCCCTGCACATCCTCCGCGGTCAGGATCAGCGGCGGTGACAGGATCACATTGTTGCCCGACACGCGGACCATGGCACCCTCGGCGTAGGCGACTTCCTGCACGCGGCCGATGGTGGGCTTGTCGATGGGCGTCTTGGCGGCGCGATCCGAGACCAGCTCCAGCGCGCACATCAGCCCCTCGCCACCGCGCACGTCGCCGATGGCCTCGTACTTGGCATGGAGCGCCTTGAGCCCTTCGAACAACTCTGCCCCCCGCGCGCCCGCGTTCGTGGCCACGTCCAGCCGCTCGGTCTCGGCCAGGCAGGCGATGGCGGCAGCGGCCCCCACAGGGTGACCGGAATAGGTGTAGCCATGGCCGATGGCGGCCTTGCCGCTCGTGTCGCCTTCGAAGACCGACACGACCTTGTCCGCGATCATCACCGCGCCGAAGGGGAAATAGCCGTTGGTGATGGCCTTGGCGGTACAGGCGAAATCCGGCTGCACGCCCCAGTGGCGCGAACCCGTCCAGCTGCCGGTGCGGCCAAAGGCGGTGATGACCTCGTCGGCGATCAGCAAAATCCCGTGCCGGTCGCAGAGGTCGCGCACACCCGGCATGAAGCTTGCGTGCGGCGGGATCACCCCGCCCGCGCCCAGCACCGGCTCCATGATCATCGCGGCGATGGTGCCCGCGCCCTGGAACGCGATCTCGTCCTCCATGGCTTGCAGGCACAGCTGGGCCAGGCGTTCGGGGTCGGTCTCGTTGAACGGGTTGCGATATGTATAGGGGGCCGGGATGTGGAAGCAGCCAGGCATGAGCGGCTCGTACATCGTACGGAAATTCGCGTTGCCGTTCACCGAGGCCCCGCCGAAATGGGTGCCGTGATAGCCCTTCTTGAGGCTCAGGAACTTGGTGCGCGCGCCCTCGCCCCGGATCTTGTGGTACTGGCGCGCGAGCCGCAGCGCGGTCTCGACACTGTCGGACCCGCCCGAGGTGTAGAAGGCCCGCGTGAGCCCATCGGGGGCGAAGAAGTCGCGCAAAAGCTCCGAAAGCTCGATCACGCAGTCATTCGTCGTGCCCCGGAAGGTCGAGTAATAGGGCAGCCGATCGAGCTGGGCCGCGATCGCGTCCTTTACCGGCTGGCAGGAAAAGCCGAGATTGACGTTCCAGAGGCCCCCCACGGCGTCGATCACCTCGTGCCCGTCCACATCCGAGATCCGCACGCCCCGGGCACCGGTGACGATGGTCGGCGGGGTCTTCTGCATCTCGGCCGGATGGGCCATGGGATGCCAAAGCGAGCGGGCGTTCTTTTCCTTCAGGAAATTGCCGTCTTTCATCGTCGGGTCCTTTCGGGTCGGGTCAGGCCGCAGCGTCCTGCGGGTAATCTTCGGGAAGGCAGCCGCCCAGATGCTGGGTCAGCGCCATGGCATGGCGGCGTACGGCGGTGCGCATGGTGGCGAGAAGCGCGGGGGTGATCCGTGCGGTGGGCGCGGCCACGGCCAGCGCTCCGATGCAGGTGCCCACCGCGTCGAAAAGCGGCGCGGCGCAGGAATGCACCTCGGCTTCAAACCCTCCGAGAGACTCGGCCAGGCCCGCGCGGCGCACATCCTCGAGGATCGGGCGCAGCGCGTCCGCGTCGGTCAGTGTACGGTCGGTGAAACGGGTCAGCGGCTGGTCCAGCAGGCGTTCCTGCCGCCCGGGCGTGGAAAAGGCCAGCGCGGCCAGGCCCGAGCCGGTGGCATGCCAGGGCAGAATATCGGCATCCTCCATGGTCACGCGAATGCCATGCACGGCGCTGTAGGCATGGGCGAAGGCCACAAGCCGGTCGCCTTCGATCAGCGACATATGCGCGGTCTCTTCGGTTTCGTCGCTCAGCGCGCGCACGGTGGCCTGGGCCGTCTCGCGCATGGGCACGGCTGTTTCGCGCAGCGCGGCCAGGCGCAGCACTGCCGGGCCCAGACGGTATTCGCGGCCCGCGCCCACCTGTTCGACGAATCCCCTCGCCTGCAATTCGGTCATCAGCCGGTGGACGGTCGCCTTGTTCTGGCCGGACAGGCGCGCCAGGTCGCTCAGCCCGATGCGGGTGCGCGACTGATCAAACAAATCCAGCAATACCAGCGCCTTGGAGACCGTTCCCATCGCCACATCCAACCTGTTTCCAGCCCCGGTTTGCGGAAATTTTCATCTCCTGACCGGGCCAACTTGCAAAAGTGTTGACAGAAAGTCGCAGGCTCTGTCAATCTGAAATAGAACCAACGGTTCGAATAATGAACCGACCAACAGGGAGACGACCCATGACCAAAACTACCCTGCTCGGAGGGGCACTGAGCCTTGCCATGGCGGCCTTTGCCGGGCCCGCACTGGCGGAATACCCTGAAAAGCCCGTAAGCTTTATCGTGCCCTGGCCCCCGGGCGATCTCGAAGACGTGCTGACCCGCATGATCGCCGAGGACTTCCAGGCCGAATACGGCGTGTCGGCCGCGGTCGTGAACAAGCCCGGCGGCGGCGGCGGACCGTTCCCCGGTGCCATCGAAGTGGCAAACGCGCCCGCGGACGGCTACACCATCGGGTCCTTCGTGATCGGGGTTCCGGTGGTGGGCCACCAGATCGGCATCGACAAGCTGACGCCTGAAAAATTCGACCCGCTGGGCATCTTCCTGACCTACCCCTTCGTCATCGCGGCGGGCGGCAACGCGCCTTATTCCTCGATGGAGGAGCTGGCGGCCTATGCGCAGGACAACGACGTCGTCCTTGGCCATTTCGGCGACGTGCTGACGCCCACGCAGGTGACCAAGGCCTTTGCCAAGAACGCAGGCTTCGAATGGGCCTCGGACGCGGCGTTCGATGCGCTTGACTGCAACACGCTGGCCTCGGGCGATGCGGATGTGATCAACACCACGCTGCAGCTGATCCTGCCCTGCCTCGACCAGGTGAAGGTGCTGACCTCGATCACCGATGAACGCATCCCGCTGGTGCCCGACGCGCCCGCCATCGGCGAGCTGGATGAAAGCCTGGACATCGCGCTTTGGAACGGTCTCTTCGTGACCAAGGACACGCCCCAGGACGTGCGCGACAAGATCATCGCGGTGGCCGAAAAGACCGTGATGAGCGAGCGCGCCCAGGCCGTTGCCGCCGAGACCGGCGCGCTGGTCTACTGGCAGGGCGCCGAGGACGCCGCCGCGCGCATCGCCAACGACATCGAGACCGTGGCCGAAATCGAAGCCCTGCTCGAGTGATCCGGTGCCGGGCCTGCCGCTGCGCAGGTCCGGTCCCCCACCCCCATAGTAACGGACCCGTCCCATGAGCGACGATCCCATCCGCCCCCGCATGCCGCGGCGCGGCCAGTTGCCCTTTGCCCTGATATTCACCGGGCTGTCGCTGATCCTGCTGCTGCAGATCGGCCGTCAGACCACCTGGGCCGAGGGAACCGAGCTGTTCGCACAGCCCCGGTTCTGGCCCGCGGTGGCGCTGATCGGCATGGTGGGTTTCGGCGCGCTGCATATCTGGCACCTGCCCCGTCGCCGCTGGCACCGCGAAGACACGTTTGAGGCCATCAAGTGGCTGCGCGTGCTGGAGTATCTTGGCTGGTTCCTTGTCTATGTCTGGATCGTGCCGGTGATCGGCTACCTGCCCGCCTCGATCCTTTTCGCACCCGCGCTGACCTGGCGGCTGGGCTATCGCAGCAAGGCCATGCTGGGCCTGTCGGCGGGCTTTGCCGTGGCGGTCGTGGTGCTGTTCAAATCGGTGCTGCAGGTGCGCATCCCCGGCGGCGCGGTCTATGAGTACCTGCCCGACGCGCTGCGCAGCTTCTTCATCCTGAACTTCTGAGGCGCCGATGGACCTGCTCTACTCCGGAATAGAGGTGCTGCTGCGCTGGGACGTGGGCCTGGCGTTGCTCGTGGGGTCGGTCGGCGGTGTGCTGATCGGGGCGATCCCCGGCGTGGGTCCGGCGGTGGCCATCGCGATCCTGTTGCCTGCGACCTTCTCGATGGAGCCCATCGTGGGCCTGACGCTCCTTTTGGGCATCTATGGCAGCTCCATGTATGGCGGGTCGATCCCGGCCATCCTGATCAACACGCCCGGCACGGCCGTCAACGCGCTGACCACCTATGACGGCTATCCGATGACCGCGCGAGGCGAGCCGCGGCGCGCCCTGTCACTGGCCTATTCCGCATCCTTCTTCGGTGGGGTCTTTTCGGTCATCTGCCTGATCCTGTTCGCGCCCATCCTGGCCAAGATCGCGCCCATGTTCGGCTCGCGCGAGATCTTCCTGGCCGCGCTTCTGGGCATCGTACTGGTCGTGGTGGCGCATAGGGGCCATACGCTGATCGCTGCGGCGCTCGCCTGTTTCGGGATCTTCCTGAACACCATCGGGCTGGAGCCGGTGAAGTATTCCAAGCGCTACACCTTCGACCAGGCCTTCCTGTCGGGGGGCATCGACCTGATCGTGGTGGTGCTGGGCCTTTTCGCGCTGAGCCAGGCGTTCCTGCTCCTGCAGGATCAGGATGAGAATATCCGCACGACCCGGCTGCGCGGCGGGCTGTTCCAGGGCTTGCGCGAACTGGCGCGCCACCCGCGCATCGCGGGCATTTCGGCCAGCTTTGGCGTCGTGATGGGCATGATCCCCGGCGTGGGCGAATTCACCGCGCAGTTCATGTCCTACACCTATGCGCAGAAGTCTTCGAAGCGGCCCGAGGATTTCGGCCGTGGCTCGTCGGAAGGCCTGATCGCCGCCGAGACCGCCAATAACGCCGTTCCCGCCGCCGCGATGGTGCCCCTCCTTGCCCTGGGCATCCCGGGCGAGGCGCTGACGGCGATGATGCTGTCGGTCTTCTACGTGCACAACGTGGTGCCAGGGCCGGGTCTGTTCTTTTACCAGATGGATTTCGTGATCGCGCTCTATATCGCGCTCTTGGTGCTGAACGTGCTGGTGCTGGTCTTTTTGCTCAGCGCCACGCCCGCACTGGTGCAGGTGGTCAAGATCCCCAACCGCTTCCTTGGCGTCTGCATCCTGATCCTGAGCTTCGTGGGCGTCTATTCCCTGCGCAACTCGGCCACCGATTGCGCCATCGCCGCGGGCTTCGGCATTCTGGGCTTCATGCTCAAACGGCTGGAACTGCCGATCGTGCCGATCATCCTAGGCATGGTTCTGGGCGGCATCATGGAGGTCAAGCTGCGCTCGGCCATGACCCGGGTCGACACGCCGCTCGATTTCATCAACCGGCCCATCGCCTTTATCCTCTTCGTGATCATCGTCCTGGTGCTGGCGCTGCATATCCGCCGCGCCTGGCTGGACAGCAAGCTCAAGAAAGACCGCAAATGGCAGACCAAGACCTCATCGACACGCTTCGGCACGCAGATGTACCGCCGCAGAAGCTCCTTGTCGGCGGCGCGTGGACGCAAGGTGCGGGCGACCCGCTCACCGTATGCTCCCCGATCGACGGATCGGAGCTGACGACGCTGCAATCGGCCACAGCCGGGGATGTGGACCGCGCCTGTGCGGAAGCGCGCGCGGCCTTTGACGACGGACGCTGGTCCGGCTTGCCGCCCGCGAAACGCAAAGCGGTGCTGCACCGGCTGGCCGATTTGATCGAGCGCGAGGCGGTCGCGCTGACCGTGCTGGGCGTGCGCGACAACGGGACGGAGTTCAACATGGCGCTCAAGGCCGAGGCCGGGTCGGCCGCGGGCACCTTCCGCTATTATGCCGAGGCAGCGGACAAGCTCTACGGAGAGATCGCGCCCACGGACCCGTCGGTGCTGGGCCTTGTCCACCGCGAACCGGTGGGCGTGGTGGTCGCCATCGTGCCCTGGAACTTCCCGCTGATGATCGGCGCGTGGAAACTGGCGCCGGCGCTGGCAGCGGGGAACACGGTGGTGCTGAAACCCGCCGAGACGGCATCGCTGTCGCTCTTGCGGCTGGCGGAACTCGC
>PR_CR_10_Liq_1_inCRDRAFT_1001147_pt1 | contig 15418 bp, 15 predicted proteins | sample PRCRCaboRojoPR_3_FD_10241 | JGI IMG/M metagenome (IMG submission 10241)
CGCGGGCGCTGGACCTGCGGGCTCCAGCCGCCCGCGGCGGGGCGGTGCCCGGAATACCCACAGGGGAGAGACGCAGCGCATGACCGACGAGCGCGATGAAGACGCCCACACCACCGCCGGCGCCACGCCGGACGTGACACCGGGCCGCCTGAACGTCGAGTACGCAGTGGAGATCGCCCGCGGCGCGGGGCTCACCGCAGAGCAGCTGGGCGTGCTCGGCGACATGCTGCGCCGCCACGCCACCTCCCGGGAGCTGCGCCAGCTGCGGGCGGTGATTCTGGACCTGCTCGCACGCTATGCGGACGTGGAGCGCGCGGTGGACGGCGACGCGGCCCCGGCTCAGGCGGACGACGGATAGCGCCGGCGCAGGTCGGCGAGCACCTCAGCGTCGATGCACGCGTCGTCGCGCAGCCGGTTGTCGTAGTTCTCGGCGCCCATGAAGCGCTTCAGCAGCGCGATCTCGGCCTCGCCCCAGGCGGCGCTGTCCGGCAGGTCGCGGAAGCCGGCGCGACGCATGATGGCCTTGAGCTCCCGGGCCAGGGCCGCGTCGATGGGCCGCAGCTGGTCCGGGTCGCTCGGAAAGTAGGACAGCCGATGCAGCTGGTAGCAGCGGGCCAGCTCGTCGATGGGCGCCGGGTGGTCGTACACCGAGATGTCCACGTGGCGGCCGCTGTAGCCGCCGTAGCCGCCCCCCGGCTTCACCACCAGGACGGCCGCGGACTGCTGCCCGCGCAGCTCGCCGCCGGCGTCGCGCCCGGCGGCAAGGGCCGCAATCAGCCGCTCCGTAAGCTCGCCGGTGGCGGCCTCGAAGGCGTCGAGCATTGCGGTCACCACCCCCTCGCCCGCCAGGGTGTTGCCGCTGGCCACGGCATCCGCGCGCACGCCGGCACCGGCGAAGCCGTCCCAGCCGCGTACCGCATCCCCGGTGTGCGCCGCCGCCGGACCCGTGCTGCCGAGCACGGCCACCTGGCGCTCGTCGGCGGCCGGGTCGTCCCGCAGCAGGGTATCCAGCACGGCGCCGGCGGCATGCCCCCGGCGCAGCAGCGCGAGACCGTCGTCACCGTGGCGCGGGTTGGCGAAGGCCTGGGTGGTGATGCAGCCGACGCCGGCCGCACCGTGCAGCGCAATAGACCCGGCGCCCGGGAACTTGGACTGCACCGCGGCGCCGATCTCCGCCCGCGCCGGGTCCCGCGCGATGATGCTGTAGGTCATGCCCCGGGCCGCTCCTCAGTGCCCGCCGGCGCCGCCATGACCGCCCATGGCACCGACATCGATGCGCCGCACCGGCGCTGTGACGGACTGGCGGCTGTCGTCGTCGAAGACCAGAGTCAGGTCCACCGTCATGCCGGGCGTCAGCTGCTCCGCGAGGCCGATCAGCATCACATGCAGACCGCCCGGCTTCAGGGTCACCGGCTCGCCGGCGGGCAGCTCGATACGCTCGATGCGACGCATTTTCATCATGCCGTCGGCCATGCTGTGGGTGTGCAGCTCTACGGTGCCCGCCGCATCGCTCTCGGCGGCCACCAGCGCCCGCGGCTCCGCGCCCGAGTTGGTGAGCACCATGAACACGGCGCTGTTCGGCTGGCCGGGCGGCACAGCCCGGGCATAGGGGTCTTCCACGCCGACATCGGCGGCGAAGAGCCGGGAGGCCGCCAGACAGAGCGCGGTGCAGGTCAATACGGACAATGTTCTCATCGAAGTGACTCCTTGTTGTGGTTGGGCGGGCAGACAGGCGCCGGGTCCTGCGGGGCCTGCGCTGCCCCAGGGCGGCTCCGGGGTCGCAGCTCCGGGGTCGCAGCTCCGGGCTTGCAGCTCAGGGCCGCCTGGCCAGGCGTGTCGCGGCGCTCGGCGTGAGCTTCAGCTCGTAGAGGGCATTGCCGGCGACGTCGCGCAGGCTCGCGGTGAGTGCCCCGGCGGAATCCAGGTTGAGCTCGCCGAAGCCGAAGAAGCGCCGCGCCTCGGCGTAGCCGAAGTCGCCCGTGGCCTCGCGGGAGGGCGGCGCATGCAGGTAAAGCCGCTCGGTGCCCAGGTCGCGATCGTAATCGTCGGTGACGCCGAGGCCGGCGCTGAGCGGGCCGGCGACGAGCTCGTGCACCACGAAGCCCGGGCGCCGGGGGTCGGGCCGATAGCGGAAGGCGGCGGCAAAGTGGACATCGGCACTGATGAAGAGCAGATCCGAGCGGCCCGCCCCGGCGGCGACCTCGAGGATATGGCGCAGCTCCTGCTCGAAGCCCGTGGCGGCATCGAAATCGGCCCAGCCGTCGCGCCCGCCCTCCGGCGGCCAGCCGGTGGGAATCGACAGAGGCACGCTTGTGGCGATGACGAGCCAGGTGGCGTCGGAGCGCTTGAGCCGGTCCTCCAGCCAGACCAATTGCTCGCGCCCGAGCAGGGTCTTGGGACGCTTCGGGTCGTCTGCCGCCGTGTTGGCGTCGCGGTATTGGCGTGTGTCCAGCAGCAGCAGCTCCAGGTGCCGGCCCCAGCGCAGGCTGCGGTAGATGCGCCCGGGGCGGTCCACATGCGCGGTGACGGGGTTCTGCTCGAAGAAGGCCGTACGCCCGAGCGGCAGCAGGTGCTCGCCCGGCGTGTAGGGCGCCGTATCGCGGGTGTCGTGCAGGGGGCCGAAGTCGTTCACCACCTCGTGGTCGTCCCAGGTGGGCAGGTAGACGCTGTTGGCGAGCAGCCGGCGCAGGCCGGCATCGGCGCGGGCGTAGCGCCAATGGGCACGAAACGCGTCCAGGCCTGCGGCACGGCCGAAGTCTCCGGGCACCTGGGCATTGCCGTAGCGGCCCTCCGCCCCGCACAGGCCGTCGGCGTAGATCATGTCGCCGAGGCCGACGAAGAGCTCAGGCCCACGCGCGTTGACGGCGTCGAAGACCTCGAAGCCGCGCTCGGCGTCCCGGCAGACGTTTTGCCCGGCGAGGTCTCCGCCCCACACGAGCCGCACCGGCGCCGGATTGGTGGAGGGCGGGGCCGTGCGGAAGCTGCCTGCAGCGGAGCTGCCCGGTGCCGTCGCGTCCGTGACCACACGCGCCCGCCAGCGATGACGGCGCCCGGGACTGAGACCCGTCAACGGGATCTTGACCGTATAGTCCGTTGTCGCATCCACGGCGCGCTGGAGCCGCCGCACGGCGCCCGCGCCCTCGGCCTCCACCTCCACCACGAGCTGGCCCGGGCCATCTGCCTGCACCCACAGGAGCGCCGAATTGGGGCCGACATCGCCGACGGCGAGGGTCGGTGCGGCGCCGTCCTCCGCCGCGGTGGCGCCCGGGGGCAGGCACAACAGCGGCGCCAGAAGGCAGCACCAGCGCAGGGCAATTCGGACCATCATCGGCTTGCTCGCAGGAAGGGGCGCCGCAACCATCGGCGCTGCCGGCGCACACACCGGTGCATGCCCGGGGGCGAGCGGCATCGGCCGGCGTGCCGGCGGCATGTACTGCACGAACTTGTGTCATCCTTGTGGGTTTCCGACCGCGCAGTCTAGCGCACCCCGGCGCGCCGTCGAAATCCCGCTGCCGCAGCGTCCGCGCCGGCCGCACGACCGCCGGGCGCCACGAGACCGTACAACCAGCCGTTCCATGACGCCATGTTCCCAACGCAACTCAAGCGCATCCTCCCCGGCGCGAGCGCCATCCTCGTCATTCTGCTCACCGGCTGCGGCCCACAAGGAGACGGCGCCGTGGACTTCGAGATGCCGCGCTTCGAGGATCCAGTGCTGGCGGAGGGACGCGCGGTCTGGATGGGCACCTGCCGTGCGTGCCATCTGCTCGGCGTCGCCGGCGCACCGGCGGTGACGGATTATGCCAATTGGGAGCCGCGCATCGCCAAGGGCATGGCGGCGCTGTACAAGGGCCCGCTGCTGGGCATCAAGGGCGAGGACGGCAAGTACCGGATGCCGCCGCGGGCAGGCAACAACCGGCTTTCCGACACCCAGATCCGGCGTGCGGCGGACTACATGGTGGCCAGCGTGCAGTACCTGCACACGCAGAGAGATGGCGATTGACGGTACCGGCTACTTGAGCTGCTTCGGCCGCACGATGCCGATGAGCGCCGCGCAACCGTCTTCGAGGCGGGCCCAGTCCTCGGGCATCTCCAGCCGTGCCACCGTGGCCGTGGGCAGGAGCTTGCCGTCATCCGGCTCGTCGATGTCGTTGCCGGCGAGATGGCGCAGCAGCGACTCCAGCCCCGGGTTGTGCCCCACCAGCAGCACGACCCGCGACGCCGCGGGCACCCGCCCGAGCACGTCCAGCAGAGCCGGCAGGTCCGCATCGTAGATGTCGGCGTCCCAGACGATGTCCTTCTTGGAGACATCCAGGCACTTGCAGACCTTGAGCGCCGTCTCCCGTGCCCGCTGTGCCGGCGAGCTCACGATGAGCTGCGGAATCAGCCCCTCGCGGTACAGCCACTCGCCCACCCGTGGCGCGTCTTTGCGACCGCGCTTGGCCAGGGGACGCTCGAAGTCGTTTGCGGCGCCGCTGTCCCAGTCGGACTTGGCGTGGCGCAGGATCAGCAGCTCGCGTGGCATGCGGGGGAAGCGGATCGGGGTCTGTGAGGGGCCGTGCCGCCGGGAATGCGCCCGGCTCCCGAGCCTTTTAACACAACGGTAACCTGGACGGAATCGCGGCAACCGCCGGCTCGCCCGCCGGCCGAATCCAACCTGCCGACCGGGGCCGGCAGATGGGACTGCGGCTCAGCCCAGGGCCGCCAGCAAGCGGTCGATCATCCGCTCCGCCTGAGTGCCGTAGCCGCCGCCGAAGAGGTTCAGGTGGTTCAGGACGTGGTAGAGGTTGTAGAGGGTCTTGCGCGTGTCGTAGCCCGGGTCCAGCGGCCAGGCGGCGTTGTAGGCGGCATAGAAGCGGCTGCCGAAGCCACCGAAGAGCTCGGTCATGGCGATGTCCGCCTCGCGGTCGCCGTAGTAGCAGGCCGGGTCGAAGATCACCGGGCTGCCCTGATCGTCGCCGCTGAAGTTGCCGCCCCAGAGGTCGCCGTGCAGCAGCGAGGGCGCCGGCGCATGGTCGAGCAGCGCGCCGAGGCGCTCCAGCAGCCGGGCGCCGCGCTCGGTGAGGCGCCCCGCATGGCCGTTGCGTGCGGCGAGCTCCAGCTGAAAGCCGAGGCGGCGCTCACACCAAAAGCGCGTCCAGTCCGCATCCGGCGTGTTCGGCTGCGGCGTGGCGCCGATGGTGTTGTCCCGGTGCCAGCCGTGCTCGGCGGCGGTGCTGCGGTGCATGGCCGCCAGCTGCTCCCCGGCACGGGCCGCGGTGGCGCCGCCGCTGCCGCCGAGGGGGATGTACTCCATGGCGATGAACGCCTGCGCCCCGGCGACGCCGCAACAGAGCGGCTGCGGCACGCGGATGCTGTCGGTGGCGGCCATGGCCGCCAGGCCGTCGCGCTCGGCCTCGAACATGTCCAGGCGCGCGGCGTCGTTGAGCTTCACGAACCAGCGCTGCGCGTCATCGCTCAGCACGGCTGCGGCATTGATGCAGCCGCCGCCCACCTGGCGCGGCGCCTTGGGCTCGAAGGGGGCGCCGGTGGCGGCGGCGATCTGCGCGGCGATCTCGGACCAATCCGTCATGGGCACAGCAGGTCGATGGGTTGGTGCCACCCGCGGGGCGGCTGGACGAAGACGACGATGCGGCGGCGACGATGATGCGGCAGCGACTCCAGGCCCTGGGTGTCAGCCTCAAGGCCGACCGTCGTCCGGCATGCGCCGCAGCAGCGGCGAGGTGCGCGGGAAATGGGCACGCAGGAACGCCATCTGATCGGCGAGCACGTTGCGGCCCATCAGATAGATGTACTCCGCATGGGTGGGCGTAAAGGGTACCGCGAGCAGCTCCATGCCGGCGGCCTCCGGCGTGCGCCCGGCCTTGTAGTTGTTGCAGCGCACGCAGGCGGTGACGACGTTGGTCCACACATCCGCGCCGCCGCGGCTGATGGGCCGCACATGGTCGCGGGAGAGATGCCGCGCTGAGAAGCGCCCACCACAGTACAGGCACAGATGGTCGTCACGCTGGAACAGCGTACGGTTGGACAGCGGCGGCACATAGTCCTCGCGCAGCTTGCTCAGCGCGTGATGGGTGCCATGGGTGGCGATGATGCTGTGGATCTGCAGGCTGCTGCGGCAGCGGGTGCGGGCATTGACGCCGCCGCGCAGGAGCACGAGCGGGTTGCCGCAGGCGTAGGCCACCTGACCGAGGAAGTAGAGCCGCGCCGCTGCCTTGTAGTCCACCCATTCCAGCGGCATGCCGGCCAAGTCGGTGCGCAGAATCTGGGTCCGCAGAATCTGAGTGCGCAGAACCTGTTGGCTGTGAGACACCATGACTCGACACCGGTCAGGAGTTGGCGAGCATAATACAGACCCGGAGATTCCTTGCAACGCCCCGTGCAAAATGGTTGCCAGGATTCGGCCAAACCCGTGTTCCCCGAACAGCGCGACAGGGAGCCGCCGCAGCGGCAGCACCGGGTTTTGCACAGGGACACGCTGTTCACCCGCAAGTCAACAGCTTATTGGGCCGAAGATCGATCAGAATTCGCTAAAATATCTTAAGTTTCTGATTTTAATCAACATTACGGAACTGACCAATTCTTGGTCAATCTCACGGAATGGTAATAATGGCGCTGTCTCCGGGGCCATCCCAACGGGTTATCCACGAACTTATCCACAATCTCTGTTGAAAAACCCCAGCAGACGCCGATCGAAGTTCCCTTGCGCTGCGTCAAATCCGCGAGCCCCCTTGTCGCCATCGAAGCCCGGCATGCCCGCCGCCGACCCGCTCCCCGCCGCCGCACCCAGGGTGCTGCGCGTGGCCGTCGCCGCACCCCTGGGCGAGCTGCTGGACTACCTCGCACCAGCGTCCGGCGCGGTGCAGCCCGGCACGCGCGTGCTGGTGCCGCTCGGGCGCGCCCGCCGCGTGGGCATGGTGGTGGCCGTGGACCAGCCCACCGCACTGCCGGCCGGCCGGCTCAAGGCCGTGGCGGCCGTGCTGGACGAGGCGCCGCTGCTGGCCCCGGCGGACCTCGACTTCCTGCTCTGGGCAGCCCAGTACTACCGCGGCGACCCGGGCGAGGCCCTGTTCGGCGCCCTGCCGGTGCGCCTGCGCCGGGCACAACCCCTGCTGGACGACCGCCCGCTCGGCTGGCGCGCCCTCCCCGGCGCAGCGGCCGGCGTGGATGCCGGGCACCCTGAGCTGCGCCGGGCACCCCGCCAGCGCGCCGTGCTGGCGCTGCTCGGGCGCACGCCCCAGGGGCTCACGGACACGGCACTGCGCAGCGCGCTCGGCGATTGCGCAGCTCCCCTGCGGGCCTTGGCCGGGCGCGGTCTGGTGCAGCGCTGCCGGCTTGATGCGACGGCCGCGGCAGCGCCGGCCGCTGCCGCCGAGCCCGACCCACCGCCCATACTCAACCAGCACCAGGCGGCGGCCGCAGCGGCCGTCGCCACCGACGCCGGCTTCGGGTGCTTCCTGCTCGACGGCGTCACCGGCAGCGGCAAGACCGAGGTCTATCTGCGCCTCATCGCGCGGGTGCTGGACGCCGGCCGCCAGGTGCTGGTGCTGGTGCCGGAGATCGGCCTGACGCCGCAGCTGCGCAATCGCTTCGCCCGCCGCGTGAGCGCGCCCATGGCCGTGCTGCACTCGGCGCTGGCGGACACCGAGCGCGAGCGTGCCTGGCGCGCCGCCGCCACCGGCAGCGCCCGGCTCCTGCTCGGCACCCGCTCCGCCGTCTTCACGCCGCTGCCGGCGCTCGGGCTCGTCATCGTGGACGAAGAGCACGACCTCTCGCTCAAGCAGCAGGAGGGCTTTCGCTACTCGGCGCGGGACCTAGCGGTACGCCGCGCGCAGCAGGCGGACTGCCCGGTGGTGCTGGGCTCGGCGACGCCGTCGCTGGAGACCCTGCACAACGCCCGCACCGGGCGCTACCGCCACCTGCTGCTGCCGGAGCGCGCCGGCCGCGCCGTGGACCCGGAGATCCTGGTGGCGGACATCCGCGCCCAGCCGCTGGAGACGGGCCTGAGCCATGCGCTCCTCACGCGTATGGAGCGCGAGATCGACGCCGGTAATCAGGTGCTGCTGTTCCTGAACCGCCGCGGCTTCTCGCCGGTGCTCACCTGCCACGATTGCGGCTGGATCAGCGAGTGCTCGCGCTGCGATGCGCGCATGACCCTGCACCGCGGCCGCGCGCTGCTGGTCTGCCACCACTGCGGCCTGGAGCACGGCCAGCCGGTGCAATGCCCCTACTGCACTTCGCCCGACCTGCGCCCGCTGGGCCAGGGCACCGAGCGCGTGGAGGACACCCTGCGCCAGCGCTTCCCCGGCCTGCCGCTCGCGCGCATCGACCGCGACAGCACCCGCCGCCGGGGCGAGCTCGAGCGCCTGCTCGCCGCCGCCGCCCGCGGCGAGCAGCGCATCCTGCTCGGCACCCAGATGCTGGCCAAAGGCCATCACCTGCCGGGTGTGACGCTGGTGGGCATCCTCGACCTGGACCACGGCCTCTACGGCAGCGACTTCCGCGCCACCGAGCGTATGGCGCAGCTGTTGGTGCAGGTGGCGGGCCGGGCCGGGCGTGCCGAGCGCCCGGGCACCGTGATGCTGCAGACCCGCCACCCGCAGCACCCCATGCTGAGCCTGCTGCTGCGCGAGGGCTACGGCGCCTTTGCGACGGCTGCGCTCGCGGAGCGGCTGGAGGCCAACCTGCCGCCCTTCAGCCATCAGGCCATGCTGCGCGCGGACAGCCCGCAGGAGCAGGCGGCGCTGGACTTCCTGGTGCAGGCGCTCGCCGCCGCCCGTCCCCTGGCGCCCCCGGAGGTGGAGTTCTGGGGGCCGGCACCGGCGCAGATGGAGCGCCGCGCCGGGCGCGTGCGCGCGCAGCTGCTGCTTCAGGCGCCCACCCGCGGCCTGCTCCAGCGCGTGCTCGCGGCCCTGCTGCCCGTGCTGCGGGGGCTCAAGGCGCCGCGGGATCTGCGCTGGAGCCTGGATGTGGACCCGCAGGAGAGTCTCTGAGCGGCAGGTTCGCGGATGCCCTGCGGTGCAGACCCGCAAATGGGCTTTCCGGTATGCTTGCCGGCTCAAGTCCCGGGCGCTCCAGCCCACCCCGGGCAGCCCCCGAACCCGATGCCAAAGCGACCAGCTGAGCCGCATGAAGTCCGAGATCCAGCAATCCCTGCAACAGGCCCTCGCAGCGCTGAAGACAGAAGGCCTGCTTGCCGAGCTGCCGTCCGAGCCGCCCCAAGTGGAGCGCGCCCGTGATCCGGCGCACGGGGACTTTGCCACCAACGCCGCCATGGTGCTCGCGAAGCAGGCGCAGATGAAGCCGCGGGATCTGGCCGAGCGCATCGTCGCTGCGCTGCCGCGGTCCGACAGCATCGCAGCGGTGGACATCGCCGGCCCCGGGTTCATCAACTTCCGCATCGCCGACGCCGCTTACCGCGCGCTGGTGCCTGACATCCTGCGCGCAGGCGCAGACTACGGCCGCTCCCGGCTCGGCGCCGGCAAGCGCGTGCAGGTGGAGTTCGTCTCCGCCAACCCCACCGGCCCCCTGCATGTGGGCCATGGCCGCGGGGCGGCCTATGGCGCCGCGGTGGCGGACCTGTTGGCGTACGTCGGCTTCGACGTGCACCGCGAGTACTATGTCAACGACGCCGGCCGGCAGATGGACATCCTGGCCACCTCTGTGTGGCTCAGGTATCTGGAGCTGTGCGGCGAGGCGCTGGACTTCCCCACCAACGGCTACCGCGGCGACTACGTCTGGGACATCGCCGCGAGCCTGCACCGCGAGCACGGCGACGACTATCGTGTGGACGCGGATCAGGTGCGGGAGGGGCTGCCGCCGGACGAGCTCGAGCCCGGCGACGGCGGCGACAAGGAGGCGCACATCGATGCCCTCATCTCAGCCGCCAAGCGCCTGCTCGGCGACAACCGTTACCGCTTCGTCTTCGAGCTGGGGCTGAACACCATCCTCGACGACATCCGCGCCGACCTCGCCGAGCTCGGCATCACCTACCAGGAATGGTACTCGGAGCGCTCGCTGGTGGAGTCCGGCGCCGTCAACCGCGCCGTGGAGCGCCTGCGCGAGGCGGGCCACGTCTACGAGCAGGCGGGCGCGCTCTGGTTCCGCTCAACTGCCTTCGGCGACGACAAGGACCGCGTGCTGGTGCGCGACAACGGCCAGACCACCTATTTCGCCTCCGACATCGCCTACCACATGGACAAGCTGGAGCGCGGCTTCACCCGGGTCATCGATGTCTGGGGGGCGGACCATCACGGCTATGTGCCGCGGGTGAAGGCGGCGCTGTCGGCGCTGGGCGACGACCCGCGTCGGCTGGACGTGCTGCTGGTGCAGTTCGCAGTGCTCTACCGCGGCGGGCAGAAGATGCAGATGTCCACCCGCTCCGGCGAGTTCGTGACCCTGCGGGAGCTGCGCAAAGAGGTGGGCCGGGACGCGGCGCGCTTCTTCTACGTCATGCGCCGCTGCGAGCAGCACATGGACTTCGACCTGGACCTCGCCAAGAGCCAAAGCGCCGACAACCCCGTCTACTATGTGCAGTACGCCCATGCGCGCGTCGCCAGCGTGCTGCAGCAGGCCGCCGAGCGGGGCATTGCCCTGGAGCTCACACCCGTGCCCGGCGACGGCGGGCTTGAGCGTCTCGCCGAAGACCACGAGATCGCGCTGCTGAAGACGCTGGCGCGCTGGCCCGACGCAGTGGAGGCGGCGGCACTGAGCGAGGAGCCGCACCAGCTCACGCACTACCTGCGGGGGCTCGCCAACGATTTTCACACCTACTACAACGCCCATCACTTCCTGGTGGACGATGCGCAGCTGCGCAACGCGCGGGTCCAGCTGATCCTGGCCGTGCGCCAGGTACTGCGCAACGGGCTGAACCTGCTCGGCGTCTCCGCCCCCGAGCGCATGTGAGCGAGACCACCGCATGACCCGAGACTATCGCAAGGGCGCACCGCCCCCGCGCCGGCGCAAGGAGCCCCGCGGCACCTGCGCCTTCTGGTTCCTGGCGGGGGGTCTGGTGGGCGCCTTCGGCGTCGGCGCCGCCTGGCTCTACAACGAGCCCAGGGCCACCGACACGCCCGCCACCGCTGCGGTGACGCCCGAGCCGCCGGCGCCGCCGCGCCCGAAGCCCGAATTCGACTTCTACGAAACGCTGCCCAAGGAAGAGGTGGTGGTGCCCGCCGAGCGCGAGCCGGAGCCCGTGCCGCTGCCGCCCCCGGGCCAGCAGGCGCCGGGCACGCTGCCCGCGGCACCTCAGACCGCGAGCGCCACGCCCGCGCCGACACCCAGCGCCGGCCCCAACAGCTATGTGCTTCAGGTAGGCTCCTTCCGCCGCAGCGGCGACGCCGAGAAGCTCAAGGCCCAGCTGGCCCTGCTCGGCATCCAGACCTCCATCCAGACCGTCACCATCGACAGCGGCCAGACCTACCACCGGGTGCGCACCGGCGCCTATGCCAAGTCCGACGCCAATTCCGTGCGCGCCAAGCTCCAGCAGAACGGCCACAAGCCGATGATGATGCGCGCCCAATAGCACAGGCCATGCGCGCCCAATAGCACAGGCCATGCGCGCCCAACAGCACAGGCCGCGGGCGCCCTGCCACGCCGCAGCGGCGCCCCCGGCCCTGCCCGGTTCCACCCCATTCCAGCCCAGCGCCACGCACAGAGACCAGCCGATGCCGTACGCAACCCACGCCCGCCGCCGCATCCAGCCTGCACCGGCACCGGCCGCAGCCGTCGCGCTGCTCACGCTCCTGCTCGGCGCCTGCGCGTCCGACAGCCCGATGCAGGGCGCCCTGCGCGAGAGCATCGGCAACCCCTTCGGCGGCCCCACCGAACAGGGCTTCCAGGACCTGGTGCGCAAGCATTGCGGCGACCAGCTCGTCGGCGGGCAGAGCGTCGCAACGCTGCTCGCCGGCGACAGCACTTTCCGCCAGCTCACCGGGCGGCTCTACCGCGGCGATCTGTCCAATGACGCCTTTATGAACCTGCTGGTGCAGGAGTATCCGGCGGCGGACGCCAACATCCCGGCCACCGGCTGCGTCGTCCGCCAGCTCAACACCTGCTTCAACACCAAGTGCGACGGACGCGCCGCGCCATCCCCCGACGACATCGCCACGCGCGACGTCGACGCTGCGCGCGATGCCAACCTCGACGAGCTGCCCGCCGCCGACCCCGCGGCCGTGGACGCCCTGATCGAGGGCGAGGGCGGCGCGGGCATCGACGACATCGGCCCCATGCCGAGCGAGGATCCACAGGTGCTCTCCCCCGGCACGCAGCCCGAGCGCGTCGAGCCCATCGCCACACCCACTCAGCCCTGACCGCAACACGCGCGCCGGCGCGCCCCCCGCTGGCGCAGCCCAAGATAACCGCACAGATAAATGCGGGCACAAAATCCGGGGACAGTACACTCAACCCCAAGAAGCTGCCCAAATCCAGCGACAGGACACAAAACTCCAGAGAAGGGGTGGCGCCAACGCGGCTTCGCCCAATACGGGGACAGTGTATACAACTTCCGAAGAAGGCGTTTAATGCGGTTGCAGTTAGATATACTGTCCCCGTGTTTTTGGCATGAGCGCTGTCGCGCTGCGCCGCAAGGCGTTGCATCATGGGGCTGCTGCGCAGGTCCACCGCGAAGGAGTCCGAGCCATGTCCAAACCCGTCTCACTGCCCCGCATCCGTTACCACGTCGTCGGCCAGGACGACTACATGCTGCATATTGACGTCACCGCGGACGGCGGCTTCACCATCGATGCCGGCGACTACACCAGCCACAAGCCCACCACGGGCACCCTGAGCCAGGCGCAGGCGCAGGAGCTGGCCGCATTGGCGGCGCGGCTCGGCCCACCGCGGGAGCATCCGGCGCCGGCGGGCGCCACCGGCTTCGTCGCCGAGCTCATCGTCGGCGACGGCCCGACGGTGCATCACTATCGCTTCTGGGAGGGCGCACTGGACGAGGAGCCGGACATCCGCGACCTGGTGCGCGCGCTGGAGGTGCTTGGATGAGCGACGCACCGGCACCGGCGGACGACACCGCTCGTCTGCTCGCCATCGACGCCGCCCACGCCTGGCACCCGTACACCTCCACCATCGACCGCGATCCGGTGTACCCGGTGCGCGCCGCATCGGGCTGCGAGATCGAGCTCATGGACGGCCGCCGATTGGTGGACGGCATGGCCTCTTGGTGGTGCGCCATCCACGGCTACAACCACCCGGTGCTGAACGCCGCCGCCGCCGAGCAGCTCGGGCAGATGGCGCACATCATGTTCGGCGGCCTCACCCACGCGCCCGCAGTGGGCCTGGTGGAGCGACTCGTGCGGCTCACGCCGGCGCCGCTCCAGCACGTCTTCCTGTGCGACTCGGGCTCCGTGGCCGTAGAGGTCGCCATGAAGATGGCCCTGCAATACCAGCAGGCAGCGGGCAACACCGCTCGGGTGCGCTTCCTGACCGTGCGCAGCGGCTACCACGGCGACACCTTCGATGCCATGTCCGTCTGCGACCCGGTGACCGGCATGCACAGCCTGTTCGAGCGGGTGCTGCCGAAGCAGGTGTTCGCCGCCCCGCCCGCCCCGCGCTTCGACGCGCCCTGCACGGATTCGGACATCGCCGAAGTCGCCTCGCTCATGCAGCACCACGCCGACGAGCTGGCGGCCGTGATCCTGGAGCCCATCGTCCAGGGCGCCGGCGGCATGCGCTTCTATTCGCCCGAGTATCTGGCCCGACTGCGGGCGCTGTGCGACCGCCACGGACTGCTGTTGATCCTGGACGAGATCGCCACCGGCTTCGGGCGCACGGGCAAGCTCTTCGCCTGCGAGCACGCCGGCATCGCGCCGGACATCCTGTGCCTCGGCAAGGCCCTCACCGGCGGCTATCTGACCGGCGCCGCAACCCTCGCCACCGCGGATGTTGCCGGCACCATCTCCCGCGGCACGCCCGGCGCCTTCATGCACGGGCCCACCTTCATGGGCAATCCGCTGGCCTGTGCCATCGCCAACGCCAGCATCGACCTGCTGCTGTCCCGCGACTGGCAGGGCGAGATCGCCGCCATCGAGACGGGGCTGCGCGACGGCCTCGCCCCCTGCCGCGACCTGCCGGGCGTCGCCGACGTGCGCGTGCTCGGCGCCATCGGCGTGGTGGAGCTCACCGAGCCTGTGCCCATGCGCGCGGTGCAGCGCGCCCTGGTGGAGCGCGGCGTCTGGGTGCGTCCCTTCGGCCGGCTGGTCTACCTGATGCCACCCTACATCATCACGCCGGACCAGCTCACCAAACTCTGCGCCGCCGTCCGCGCCGTCATCACCGACCTCTCCCGCGGCCAACTATCCTGACACCCACCAAAAAACGGGGACAGTGTATGGAATGCGTCAACCCGTCGCCGAGCCGAACAGACCTTCACCATCACGACGGCTCCGGCCCCCGGGCCCGCACGCCTTTGACCGCATTGTCATGCCGGCCAATGCGACGAGCTATCGCACCATATCGCGTCTGCGCTACGCTGAACACGAATCATCGCAAGACTTGCGCTGGAGGCCCGTCATGTCTGGCGTCGCAACGAAACTGATGGCGTGTGTTGACCAACTTCCGGAGGCAGCAGCGCAAGAAGTATTGGATTTCGCCGAGTTCCTGCTGCATCGCGAGGAGGGCCGGGAGGATCGTGAGCTGAGCTCCGCACAGCAGATGTCCATGTCAGACTGGGACAATGCGGATGACGATGTGTGGAATGATGCCCCAGCCGTCTGACGTCGTCCTTCTCTCCTTCCCGTTCTCGGACCTGTCTGCGCACAAACGCCGAGCGGTTCTGTGCTCAAGGCAGCGAATGCACAGGGTGATTTCATTGCCGCCCGGATCACGACCCGAACGCATCATCGCCCCAGTCTCGCCCTCAGTGCTGATGACTGCGACCTCGGCGTGCTCCCGAAGCCGAGCATCGTCCGTCTGGACAAGCTGTTTACGCTGAACGAAACGCTGATCCTCCACCGCATTGGTAGAGCACACCGGCCTCAATGGCACGCATCCTCGAAGCGATGTGCCGCGAGCTCGGATGCCCCAGCGAGCGTCCTGGTGCTTCGCCGCCGTGATGATTCGCGCCACCACCAGGATACGGGGACGATACGCGGACGATGCCTACAACTCAGCTGCACACGATGCCCGAGATCGGTACACCGTCACCGTGATGAACTGCGGGTTGCGTCGCTCTGGTCACTCATGACGCGAGCTTACGCGCCTAAGCTGCTGTCTGGCAGGGACACCTGAATAGTTACGGAATATCTCGGCACGGGTCTCTGGTCTTGGCGCCCTGTTGCGGTTACATTCCTACGAGGTGGAGGTGACAACTAGTGCCGCGCTGTGAAAATGCCGAGGCCATGTAACAATTCACGCCGCCAGCGGCTTGCCTGTGTAGGTCCAGCGAAACGGCTTGGCCAACGTCTCGTTG
>PR_CR_10_Liq_1_inCRDRAFT_1001148_pt1 | contig 15403 bp, 12 predicted proteins | sample PRCRCaboRojoPR_3_FD_10241 | JGI IMG/M metagenome (IMG submission 10241)
GTTTCTAATGGCTTCCGGACGAAAGTCCAGGTGTCAATTAACAACGACTTAACTGGGACAGGTGCAAAAGAACTAGGTCTAGACAAGCTTTGGGGAAGACTCCAACCTAGGTACCAAATAATGGTGCCTAAGTTAGTTTACACCTCACAAGAACACGGAATGACTTTGTCTGTGCTTTTAACTAAGGCTGCAAGGTTCCCACCCAACACACCGATGGTGCTTAAGATTTATTCGGAGTCAAACGAAGTAATGGGGGTGTTCTTGGACTGTGCTTTGCACGTGAACAAAGGGTATTTTGGAGGAGTGGACTGCTTCATGTTTGAGTTGGAACCTGAGTTAAAGATTTACGAGCCCAAAGGCTTAAACGAAATGTTTGCTTACGTTTCTAAAGAGTTGCTGATCTTCGGAGGTGGTGGGGAAGGTCCTGCTTTGACCATTGACAGCGACTTGCTTAACTGCACTTCTAGTTGTTCCGAAACCTTTGGCAACCCAGTTATTTGCAGAGGCTCTTTTAAGTGTTTGAACTGTCAAGTCATTGCCTTAGCTTAATGTACACTTAATAAAATGCAAAACGATGAAGTAATATGGGGTGTAATAGGACACAACCACTGCTCATTCAGAACCAAAACAACCACTGAAAACTTCTGCAGGAACCCTTACAACGTAACAGGCCAGTGTAACCGAAGGTCCTGTCCTCTAGCCAACAGTCGATACGCCACAGTCATTGAAAAAGAGGGCAAGTGCTACTTGTACATCAAAGTTCCCGAAAGAGCCCACACACCCAAAAACCTCTGGCAAAGAGTTAAGCTCCGCGAGAACTACCAAGAAGCCCTGAAGCAAATAGACTCCTACTTAGAGCACTGGCCTGAGTTCCTCATACACAAAAACAAACAACGATTCACTAAAATCGTCCAATACCTAATACGCCGCAGAAAACTTTCAAAGCAAGCCAACACAAAGTACGTCACTGTGAAAAAGAAAACCGAACGCAGAGAACGCAACCGAGAAGCCAAAGCAGAAAACGCAGCCCAACTGGAAGTTTCAATAGAAAAAGAACTTTTGGAAAGACTCAAAAGCGGAACTTACGGGGAGATTTACAACTACCCACCTAAAGTGTACAACAAGTGGTTAGACGAACAAGACGAAGTGGAGTATGTAGAAGAAGAAATTTCAGAAGACATAGAAGACCTCGACTCGCTACTGCCCAGTAAGAAGCAGAAATACGAGTACGAGTACGAGCATGAACTTGAAGAACTCAATCAGCTATAGTAATTAAAGATGTAGTAGGCTTAAAAAGTCCTCCGACAGACAGGACACGAGTAAACCTGCTGAAGCCAAGTATCTACACAGTGCTTATGGAAGTCATGACCACACTTCAAGTAAATTGTGCGTTCTTTTAAAGTGTAGGTTTCCATGCAGATGGCACAAGCTTTTTCAAGAAGTTCTGTGTCATAGTCTACTTTAAATTGCTTACCATAAGCTCTCCTGGCTGATCTGCTTCTTTTAATAGTGAACAAAACTAAAAGGTAACTACAAAACACACCTAAAGTATACAACAGAGTCCACAAGAAAATCTTAGAACTCACCTCCAAGTTCCCGTTACTTTCATCCCCTACAATTAAGCTCAGTTCCAAAGCATCTACACTGCACCCCAACACGTTCCAGAACATTAAGTTAGGCCCTCCTAGGAACAAAAGCATTACTCCTAGGCCTTTTGCCCATACACTGTTAAATACCACCAAAAACAACATTACAGGAATACTGATAAGTGCAAAGGTAAGGGTAAGACACATCCCAACTAACCAAATGTAACACAGCAAAGAATAAGTAGTTTCTGGCAAGGATTCTGACAACACTTCTACGTCAACTGCAACCAAAAGGACACTTGCACCAAAAAAACCCAGCACGCAACAAGCACAGCAGTAGATTCTTCCCTGAGTACCATTGTCCATTTTAATGATTATGTGGTTAACTTTAGTTAATTTAAATCCACTCAGCCCTAGCTTCATCTACCCAATATGTTCCGGTTTCAGGGCCTTGGTGCCTTATGAGTAGCAGAGGAGTCTTGGCTCCTTCATCTATTGACTTAGTAGCCGAGTTGCCCCCCATATCAGTTCTCACCCACCCGGGATGGAGCGCATTCACTCTAATGCCTACGTCTTTAGAGATCACTCGAGTGTAAGCATTCAGCAAAGCTTTAGAGGCAAAGTAACTGCAAGCAGGCCAGCCTCTTTGGGCAAAAGTTCTGTTTTTTATAGAGTCCAAAAAGTCGTCTGCAAGTTGTTTGATTCCTTCAAGAGTGAGTTCGGGCGAATAGAGTGCTTGTTTTACTTGGTCACCTGGAATGTTTTGGAGACTTCCTAGCACAGAAGAAACGTTTATAATATGCCCTTTTTCAGAAAAGTGAGGAAGTAGTAACTGGTTGAGTTCCATAAGGTTGATTAGATTAGTTTGGATGCAGTCTTTGGCTTTGTCGTACTCGCACTGCTCTCTGAAGTAAACTCCTGCGTTATTGAGTAAAACGTCTACAGGCGAGTAGTTCCCAGCTATGAACTCAGCAAAGGCCTTGATGCTTTTAGGGTCGAGCATGTCTAGTTGGTGATAGTCCAACAAGTCTCCACAAGAAAAGGTTTCTCGAATTTCTTGTTGAACCTGAAGGCCTTGTTGAGGGTTTCTGGAGGTCATGATTACTTTGTGTATGCCTGTGGAGTCCTTGGCAAGTTCTTCAACTACTTTTCTTCCAATTCCTCGGTTGGCCCCTGTAACTATAACTTTGAGTCCTTGCATCTTAGTTTACTACAGAACTTATTTAGATAACTATTCGTGCTTCTTAGAGGGCCTGAAACTAGACCTGCTAGCTGAGGCCCTAACTGACTCTAGTTCTTGCAAAGCGTTCACAAGTCCGGACCTTTGGCTTTCTTCGTCTTCTCTTTTGTAAGTGTAGCCTATAAAGTTAACGTCCTTCCTAGTTCTTCGTTTGCGCTGAGTTTCTTCTGGGTAAAAAGGTTCCGTTTCGTCGAACTTGTCAAAATTACTAGTGTCAATTTCACTTTCGAGTTCAGGAATCCAAGGAGCCCGGGACTGTCTGATTCTGTCCCAACGAACTCCTAAAAAGAAAGGGTGGTTCTTGATCTCCTCCACGCCTTTGGAACCCAGTCGGTCTGCAGGCTCGCAGACCAGTTTATGAATTAAGTCAGTAGCAGCTAGTGAAAGCCCTGCCTCCCTAGGGACTTGCAGAGTTTGTTTCCAGTGCAGAATCTTCTGGCAAGTAACTGAAGGTTCATCTGCAAAAAAAGGAGGGTACCCCACTACCATTTCGAAAAATATCACTCCTAAAGACCACCAGTCAACTGTTTCGTCGTAGCCAGACCTTCTGAAGATCTCTGGAGCAATGTAGTCGGGAGTCCCTACTGTCGAAAAAGCCAATTTGCGGTTGCGCTTGAACTCGTTCCTTCTTTCGTTGTAAGCTTTGTGACGGAGGTCTGCGTCGATCTTCCTCAAGTTGGAGTAAGGGTTGGACCCTGTGATTTCAGTGTGTTTACACAGACCAAAGTCAGAGAGTTTAACGTGTCCAGAACTGTCAATCAAAATGTTGTCAGGCTTCAGGTCTCTGTGTATGTAGTTCATCTTATGCACAGACTCAATTGCCAAAATAGCTTCAGCCATGTAAAACCTAGCTTCATCTTCAGGCAAGATGTCTCGTTTCATAAGTATAGTCATTAAGTCACCCCCTGCAAGGTACTCCATTGCTAGGTACAAGAACTTTTCGTCTTGGAAGGAGTACTTGAGCTCAACTATCCAAGGGTTGTCAGCAGTTGCAAGTACATTTCTTTCGGCGCGGACGTGCTGGACTTGGTTTTTGTGCACCATTTCGCTTTTGTTCATCTTTTTGAGCGCAAGGACTTCGCCAGTCAGTTGACTTCTGACCAAACGGACTTCCCCAAAAGCTCCTTTACCAATTATAGCTATGGATTCGAAGTCGTAAACCGAAATCTTTTTGCGACGAAGTCTGAGTTGCTCGGCTTCTTCGTGGAGGATGTTTTGTCTGATGAGGTGCTGTTCGGTCTGGGACAAGTTGAGTTCCTGCATCTTGCGAGAGAGTTCTTCCCAGCATTCCTTTTTCTCGGATTCTTCGCGTTTCATTTTGGAGTACTTCTGCTCTATGTAAGCCTTAGCAGCTTCGGCTCTTTCCCGTGAGTGGTTGGAGACTGGGTTGGGTTCTTTCTTGTCTTTTTTTTGACCAGGACTAGTGCGTACGTTTGCCATTTAAATGATAGAACAGCGAAACTTCTTTAGTATTTTAAAGTTCAACAGAATAACTCATTTTAATTACCAATGAACAAAACCTTTGAAAAAACTACTGTGAATAACTGGAAGTCTACTTCTTTGCCTCCTTTGAAACTCAAAACCCAATCTGAATTCCCCAAACTCAACCTGACTAGAGTTCCTAAGTTCAAGCCTAGCAAGCGCTTTCAAAAGTTTGTGTCTGTCCGTGAAGTCCAAATACCTGAACGTACTAACAAAATCATACTTGAGCCACTTAGAGAAACTAAAGGAAGCACAGCTTGGTTCCAACAACTGCTTTCCTGGAAGTCCATTTACGAAGACCAAACTGAATACAAGCAAATACTTAAAGAAGTCGAAGTCCACAACTACATTTTGGCTAAGAAAAAGATAAAGTAACTCTAGTTAGCAGCATCTTGTTGTCTAGGTCTAGGTTGTCTTTCTGGGGGCTTTTCGACCTCTTCTTTTCTTTTTAACAAGTTGATTGTCCCTACTACTACTGACCAGTTTGCTAAGTTAAAAAGCGATATGTGGAAGTTCCTTTCTAGCTTCCAAATCCTAGCCTGTGCTTCGTAACGAATTGCTTGGGTATCGCCTTCAGTAGCGTCATACTCACTGTTAGCAAAGTTGTACATGTAAAACATAAATAGCAGAACTGACAGGAAAGGCCCTGAGTAAAGGTTAATTTTCACTTGGGTTTTGCAGAGTTCTTTTAAAAACCTGGGAAAGGGAAACAAAATCACCAAGTTTATAATAGTTGACAGCGGGATTGAAATACAAGCTATAAAGATAATGCCTAAGTCCTGCATATTTATTTACAAAGCCTCCGCCACCAACACGTAGTCCCTTGAAGAAGCCTGGGTCACACTCAGTAAAGTAAACCCTCCAGACCCAAGTAACTCTTCGAACTGCTCAGCACTTCTTTCTTTCCCGTTGACTTGAGTCATCATTTCAATGTCTTGGAAACGCAAAGCTTTGTAGTGAGGACTGCTTCTGTCTAAAAGAGCTTCTATAATAAACATCTTCCCACCTGCTTCTAAGCTTTCTCTGCAGTTCTTCAAAACCACTTTTGCTTGGAAGTCAGACAACTCGTGCATTACGTTCCTCAGAATAAGAGTGTCGAAGTCGGGCGGTACTTTTAAGTTATAGTTGCCCTGGATTACTTGGATCTTGTTCAGCATGTTGTGCTTGGAAATGTTTTCTTTGATCACTTTGACGTTTTCAGGCATTTCCAAAACAGCTACGTCTGCGTGTCTGCATTCTTTTGCAATCTGCATAGTAAGCGACCCGTCGCCACCTCCGATCTCCAGAATCTTTTTGGACCCAGTAAAGTCCATAACGCCTAAAGCGTCGTCTAAGTTAGAAACAAGGTTCCCGTTGACATAGTTTTGGAAGATTTCAAAGGTTCCTTGTTCCTGGCTCATGACTTTGGAAAGTGGTTTTCTGTGGAATATCTCGGAAGCAGACTTCTCAGTAGTCATCGAGTCTACAAAGTTAGAAAGTGACTTGTAGTTTTCGGGAAGAGTGCGGTAAAGAGCTCTTGAACGAAGAGGTTCTTCTAGCAAGTCAGAAGAGTTTTGACTGTTAGACCAAAGGTCAGTAGTTCTGTTCCTCTTAATAAAACCTGTACACTCCAAACCCAGCAACAAACTTTCTAGTTGGTTTGGGTGCAAAAAAGTGCGGGCAGCTAATTCGTCCAGTGACTTGTCTCCGTCTGCAAGCATCTCAGGAATCCCCAGACGCATGCAAGTTTGAACCAGTCCGCCTATCATCGGGCCCCTTCTGATAAGTTCCAACTTAGATTGGTTTTCAGTCATTATAATTAACTTAAAATCTCGTACTTCAAATATAAGCTTTTTAACTTGTCGTGCTGAATAAAACTTACAAATTCAGGTGGAGTTTCTATGTAAGAAGGGCCTTCAATAAAGTACTCAGCAATCACTAGTTTTTTGAACGTCATGATTTCTGGAATTTGTGCTCTGAGCAAGTAAGGTTGTTCCATTACATCTTGGGATTTCTTAGCTAGTTCTTCCCAGTCTCTAAGGAGTTTGTTTTGGTTGGTTTGACCCCTGACCTGGAATATTAAGTTCAGGGTTTCTCTAAGGTGAGTCGAGTTCATCAACCGCTGCTGTTTGAGACACAGTGTAAACATTATTAATTACCCCATAAAGTTTCTTCTTGCTTAACAAAGTCATGGTAACTTCTAAGAACCCCTACTGTGTTTTCTACTTCAAACCGGGTTTTCCCACTGAGTTGCTTCATAAGTTCCCTAGACTCTAAAGAAGATGGCATTACGTAAAATATGTCTTTCGACCAGAAGATTTTGTACACGGCTACTGAGCCAAACTCTTGTTCCAAAACAGCTTTTACACTTTCAGGAGTCACGTGCTCATCTAGAGTGATCACAAAGATGTCCTGGTAGTTTTCTTCACGAGGTTTGGAGTCCAGTTTCAAGGGGATTTTTCTGCCAGCTACTGGGACTGTGTTCTTTAAGTGCTTGAGACTTTTGTGTGAGCTCTTGAAGTCAGTGTCCAGTAAAGACAGTAACCTCAAAAACAAACTCCCTGTAGAGAACGCGTCAAAAGCTGCGTCGTGAGGAAGCTCGTTGGAAATAGCTTTGTCTACATGAATGGGGTAATTTTTGAACCTTTCAGTGTCTTTCTGTATAGTTTTAAAAGACTCTTCCAAAGCAATGACTCCGTAGTCTTTGTCGAAGAAGTTCTTTAGGTAAGTAGAGGACTGAATCATGTGTTTGGTGTCGTAGACCACAGGAAACCTCGAGTTGATTCCGCTTAAAAACTCATAAAGCGAAGGAGGTAGTGGCTCCACGAACTTGTCGTACAAGTGCATAAGGTCCATGAGCATGTTGTGTCCAACTAAAGGTTTGCCTTGAATCATGTCAATCACTTCAGAAAACCCCCTGATGTCTTCTGCTGTGTGTTCTCTTTTGCCAGGCTTAAGTTCAATTCCTAAGTTACAGGTTCCTTCTTTCTTGACTTCGCCTATCAACTCAAATTCCTTTTCAAGTTCACGGATAGTGTAGTAAAGTACACTGCTTTTAACATACTCTCCGTCCAAAAAAACTTCTTCTCCAGGCTTCTCCAGCACCTTGTCACGTGCCCAGTTCAGGTAAGCTTTCATTTCGTCTGTGACTCCAGCTCTGTTGAACTCCCTTTTAGCTTGGACTTCTTTGTCCTTAAGGAGCTGTTTTTCCTTGGAGTTGAGGAACCCCAGTCCCTCTCCAATGGCTTTGTTAAAGTCAAATCCATGTTGGGAAAGGAAGTTCATTGAAGAGGCCTGGAAACTGTATGTGCGGTCAAGTACTTCTGGGGAACTGGGGTACAAGTAAAAGGAAAAAGGAGTAGCTTGTGCTCCTGAGTCCATCAAGTTAAATGCACAGAGTCCTATTTGCAGTGGACAGAAAGAAGTAATGCTTGTGTGGAGCTTTAAGTACCTGTGCTCCATTGAGTCTAGAGATGTGTTTCTTAGGTTGGGGTGCAGGTAGAGTCCCGAGAACTCCAAGTCAAAGGAAATAAAATGTGCTTTCTGGAGTGTAGATTTGACGAAGGAGTATAGTTGGGGGTAGTTAAACCTGGTTACTTCCATTTACTTTTTAGTTACTTTTTTACGGAGGAACTTCAGCACAGCTTCAAGTTTCTCGTCCATGCTTTGGACTTTGTTTTGGAACTCCTGGAACTTGTTTTCGATGCTCATGGTTTTTTCACTTATATTTTGGACTTTGTAGTCTATGTCAAAGAACTTAGTATCGATTTCTTGGACTTTTTCCTCAATGCTTTGAACTTTCGAGTCTATGTTTTGGATGCCTTTTTGGGTTTCTTGTCTTATTTCTTGGATTTTACTTTGGGTTTTTGCTTGGTTTTTATTTGTTTTGTTTTTGATAGTTTGGACTTGTTTGTGGAGTTCCCTTAAGGTACTTTCCCATTGTTCTTTCAAAGGTTTTACGTAGTACAAGTACTGATGGTTTTCTTTGTTTCTGTTTTTAAAAAGACAGTTTTCTAGTTTAAAGATCAGTTCTAGTTTAGTTAAAGTGTCCAATTCGGTTTTCTGGAAGGCTGCTTTTTCAAAGGACTCAGAAACCACTGAAATCAAAAAGTTAAGTAGCAGTATTAAACCTAGCACAGAACCCACTATAAACAAAACCCACTGAACCTCGTTGAAGTCCTCTGGCTCCCCCAAAAGCAATCTGTAGCCAAGCTTAAAGGCTTCCCAGGGACCTAAGTTTTCTGTAGTCCCCATCAATGCCCAACAAGCCAAAACAAAGTATCCAAGTAGTAGCAAAAATCCAGCACTGTCCTTTACAACTTGCTCCACTAACCGAACGTAGTGCCTAGTTAAGTCAAACACCTTAAAAGCATTAACTCCTTCCAACCAAAACAAAAGACTTGCAGTAAGTGTCAGTAGGTTGCCTGAGTTTAAGTTTCTAAACTCCAAAGCTATCGAAACTACTCCCCAAAGGTACCCTAGAAAGAGTCTTGCAAGACTGAACCAGTTACTGACTGACTTAAAGTAGTTCTTTTTGAGCAGCCAAAGTTGAAGTGCTTCAAAGGCTGTTAAAACAAAGTTGTTAAACAGAAAAAACCCAGTAAGCACTTGCTTTGCATAGTTGTTTTCGAAAAAAGTTATTCCAACTATAAAAACTATACTTAACAACTTAAGCAAAGCTATAGTCCACAAAGCTTTTTTAAACTTGTTCCACTTGTGACTAACTAAAGCCTGCACAAAGTCACAGCGCAGGCACTCACTTTCAGTCTCTAAAAGACTCCTTAGTAAAGTCAAACTGTCCTCAGATCCTTCTACAAAGTTGTACCTAAACTTACTTCGACCTACTCTGACTTCTTTGCATTCAGATTCTTCAGAGTAGTTTATAAACGCAGCTTCACTTGTAATGTAACAGGGAAGGTTCTTTATCCTAAGAGGCTTTTTGACACTTGAAGTAGTTGCTTCACAAATAAACCTTGCTTGGGCTTCTCGGAAAATCCTCGGAAGGTCTTTTAAAATCATTGAAAAAATCATTTCTTGCTTTTGAGTGTCTTGCAGCTCTGAAACGTACTTTAAAATAACTCCAGTGCATTTTTTGTGCCCTCTTTCAAGCGACAGTGTAAGTGGAGTTTTGCCTTCAGCAGACTCTAAAAAGTAACAACCTTCTTGCAGTGCCCTTTGCAACAACTTGTCTTTTCCTTGGTAAGCAAGTGCGTGTAGAAGGTTAATTCCGTAAGGCATCACTGCTAAGTGGTTCATGTTCTTGTTGTACTCAAAACTTTTCGACTCAGTTATTCTCTTAAAAAGATGCATACCGTGCACTGGTCCCGGAGAGCACCTGTAGTCGTAGCACAGCTTTGTAAGTCTCACTGTGCCATCTGAGGACCCAAAAGCTAAGTAGTTACCCACTACTTTCAGACACCAAACAGGGTCTTTGTGGCCTTTAAAAACAGCCTCTTCCGCTTTAGTGTGGAGACTCCAAAACCTCACTGTGCCGTCCCCAGAACCTGAAGCCAAGTAGTCCTCCACCACTTCCAAACAGGTCACACTTTCTTGATGACCCTTAAGTGTAGTTTCTCGAGTGGTTTCTAAGTTCCAAATCTTTACACTGCCTTCAAAGCACCCCGATACTAAGTAGTCCCCCAAAGCCTTTAAGCATCTCACAGGACTTGCATGCCCACCTAAAACAGCTTCCTCTTCCCCTGTTATTAAGTTCCAAAGCCTTATAGTTTTGTCCACAGAACCTGACGCTAAGTAACCCCCTACGAGCTTTAAGCACCAAACAGGCCCTGTATGTCCTTCGAAAATGCAAAGTTCTTCCTTAGTCACTATACTCCAGAGTCTGATAGTGCAGTCTTCAGACCCCGAAACCAAATGGTCTCCTACTACTTTCAGACACCACACTTCTTCAGTATGGCCAACTAAAACAGCTTCTTGGGCTTCAGTGTGCAAGTTCCAAAGTCTTATAGTGGCGTCCCTAGAACCTGAAGCCAAGTAGTCCCCCACGACTCTCAAGCAAGTAACTGTTTCAGTGTGACCTTCAAGCACAACCTCTTCACTTTGCAAGCAAGTAACCTCATGGGCTACTGCTATTGGTTCTCCTGTTTTGCTTTGCACGTCCCAAAGCCTCACAGTTCTGTCCTGCGACCCTGAAGCTAAATACTCTCCAACAACTTCCAAACACCTAACAGGCTCTGTGTGACCCCTTAAAACAGTTTGCTCTGTTTTCGTTTGCAAGTTCCATACTCTTATAGTGCTATCTGCAGAGCCTGATGCCAGAAACTGCCCTACAGCTTTCAAACAGTTAACAGTATCTAAGTGCCCTTCCAACACAACTTCTTCAGTCTTAGTGTGAAGTTTCCAGAACCTCAAAGTGCCATCTCCAGACCCCGAAACCAAGCAGTCCCCAACTTCCTTCAAGCAATTTATGTCCCCAAGGTGCCCTTCAAAAACAGCCAACTGTTCTTTGGTTTCTACATTCCAAAGCCTAACGCTGTAGTCCCAGGAACCCGAAACTAGGTATTCTCCTGCTGCTTTCAAGCACCAAACGTAACTGGTGTGTCCTTCAAGAACAGTTTCTTCTTCAGTCTCCAAGTCCCAAAGCCTCACAGTGCGGTCTACAGACCCTGATGCCAGGTACCCACCCACAACTCCTAGACACCATACTATGCCCTGGTGGCCCTCCAGCACTAGTTCTTGGGTTTTGCTTTCGGTGTTCCAAAGTCTTATAGTCCCATCCCTAGAGCCTGAAGCTAGGTACTTCCTTACAACTTTCAAACAAGTAATTTCGTTACTGTGGCCTTCCAGTACTGCTTCTTGGGTTTTGTTTTCTGTATTCCAGAGTCTCACAGTCCCATCTCTCGATCCAGACGCTAGGTACTCCTTCACAACTTTTAAGCAAACAACAGGAGCCGTGTGTCCTTCCAAAACGGCCTCTTGGGTTTTAGTTTGCATGCTCCATAGTCTCACAGTGCTGTCGTCAGACCCTGAAGCTAAGTACTCCCCAACAGCTTTCAAGCACATAACACTGTCGCTGTGCCCCCTCAACACTGCTTCTTGAGTTTTGGCTTGCACATTCCAAAGTCTCACAGTGCAGTCTTCCGACCCAGAAGCTAAATACCCTTCAATAACTTCTAAGCACTCTACACTTTCAATGTGGCCTCTTAAAACACCCACTTCTTGCTTGATTTCTGGGTTCCAAAGCCTCACAGTGCTGTCTTGTGACCCTGACGCTAGGTAGTTTCCCGCAACTTTTAAACAAGTAACTTCCTTTGTATGAGCTCTCAAAACTTTACAAGGCTCTAGGTTCTTAAGTACTTGGTCAAGGTCTTCCAGGAGCTGGTCTTCTCCAGTAGCAACCGAGTTAAAATCTTGATTAGGGCTAATTTTCATTACAGATTTATGTAAGTATTTCTAATCCTTAATAATTTAATAAGATTTAGTTTGACATGACACTTGAGTAAGGGCCTAGGAATTGGGCCTATCTATCTTCAATTTCCCTGAGTTTCTAATTCCTGTTCCTTTAGACACAAGCTTTTTAGGCGGAAGAAAATGAAACTAAAGTTAAACCCTCAACCATGGACATGTCAAAATACTTGCATTGTTCCTAACACCTTAGATTTAAAATCTAAATTTAGTAATTAAAAGTTTCTACTTTGGGTTATTCTCTATTTATTTATGCTTAAGTCTTCTATTAGTTGGTCATGGCTTGTATCAAAAAGGGCTTTCGAAAGCGATTTTACAAAGATCACTCAAGAACTCCAGTTTTGTGCAATAACTTAAATCATATGGTTCACTTCAAAACCAACCTGAACCATAAAGTTATTGCTCAACTGAATTCCTAAGAACCTGGTTATATCGTCTTTAGAAGCTTAAGTATAACCTTTTCTCAGAAGTTCCATTTATAAGAATACAATTTAAATTCTTAATGCTACTGAACTTTAGTGCCCTCCTCAAGAAAAGCTTCTTCACTAGGTTTAGCAGTGTGCGAGTTTTGCACAATTCCCATAATGCAAGGCATGTGCAAAGTGACTTCTCGGCTCTGGTCACTTACCCAAACTCGCGCGGCGTCTTTGCAAAACCAAGCGTTTTCAAAAGGCACTATTTCAAAAGCTTCTCCACAGACTTGGCAATAAAGCTGGTCAGGGTTGCAGGGTGCCCAGGACAACTGTTCTTCGTAGACTTCAATTTGTGTTTCTTCTTGAACTAGTCCGAACTGGACTTTGGGGTCACACCAACTCTCTCCATCAGGAAGCCAAGCTTTTGGTCCGCGTTTGCGCACGTTTTGTTGGAAGTGCCAGTCAAGATGCAAGTCTAGCTCTGAGTCTAGTCCAAACCTCAGTCCACAGTTGAGGCATTGCCTAGGGAGTTCATCATAGAGTTCATATAAAAGCCTTCTGTGGGTTTCTCGAGGGTCGATCACAGCAAGCCGCATTTCGAGTTTTTCGCGTTCAGCGTTGCTGCGTTCTTTAGTTAAGATTCTGTCGAAAAGTGAACTGTACTCGTCTTGTGTGGCTTGCAAAAGCAACTCTTTAGGAGTGTAGGAGTGATGTCCCAGCCAGTCGCCTACTTCGCCTAAGTCAAACATGCCCGACCCAGTGTGCATAGGAGAGGATATCAAAGGAGGAGCAGGGGCCATTTTCTCACGCATGTCCTCCAAAACTTCTTGAGGAAAGCGGATTTGCGACTCCCAAACTTGCAAAAGTTTGTCCATGTCCCGCTTCACCATAGGATCTGCCATGTGGAAAGAGTGGTTGAAAAAGTGAGCTACACGCATTCCTAGGAAGTCCCTCATAGCTGGAACGTTGAAAGAAAGTGAGTCAACTACATATAAAAACAAAAGTTTCCTGAACCCTTCTTGGGCTGAGTAAAGCCTAGACTCTAGCTTCTCTACTAAGTGAGGAGTGAGTTGAGGGTAGTCCCTTGCAATAGCAGTTAAGCAGTCAATTATGCGTTTATCGTTCCGAACAAGTCTGTCTAAAAGTTGCGAGAACTTCCAAATGGGGTCTATTTGTGCCATTTACTTAAGAATTGCTCTAAAAAGTTCTGTGAGCACATTTCTGGGCGCGTCCAGAAGAATTTGCTCATGTAGTTGACGTACTTCGTTTTAAGGTAAGGCTTGGCTGCCAAAAGCACAGGCTCTAAGTCCTTTTGGATGAATTCTGGAGTCAGTTGTTGAGACCTAACTAAGGAAAAACAAAGTACTCCTAGTTTGTGGTATTCCTTTTGAGCAAGCAAAGTTTTTAGGTTGTTTCTGATTTGCGGAACCAAGTACTTGACATAAGAAGGAGCTAGTTTAGAAAGCCCATGCACGAGCAAAGTCAATTCTGAAGAGCCAATCTCATTACTGCAACTCAAAGCAGTTTCTGAAATCCTTTTTATAAGTGGTAAGTTAACAGACTGCTTCCAAGCTAAAACGTCTAACAAATAAACTAGGTCACTAGAAGTGTATTTATCCAAGTTCTTCTCCACTAGGTTTTCTGCTTCCCACAAGTTGTCTTGGGTAAGTAATTGGTGCTTACAAGCTTGGTAAATCAGCTTGGCATGGCACTCAGGTGGTAAAGAGTTGAGGTACTTGGCGTATATTTGGCGAATGCTTTGGCTTTGTTTTTTGCAGGCTAAAACAAAGTGTTGGATGCACAATTTAGGTTCTGTGGTTTCCTGAGTAAAGATAGTGTCAATCTGACTTAGGACGGACTCCTCATTAGACTCTAAATACACCCTTAATAAATTCTGCCTTAGAATGGTTGGGTGCATTGAAAAGGCTTCTAAAACACTGAAGTCTTTTGAAAGCAACAAATAGTCACTAAGGATTTTAGGGTCCTGGAAGCAGTTCGGGCTTAGAATTAAACTTTTGGTGTGTTCTTTAAACTCTGTTTGAAGAGGAACTTTAAGTTTCTGGAAAAGCCCCAGCACAACTCGCAGCTGCTCAAGGTTTATTTTAGCCTCTGAAAGTTTGTGTTGGAATAGACTCCAGTGCTCAGCACTTGCTTCTTTTGAAAGCACTAGATGGTCCAAAGCTCTGAACAAAGAATTCGAGTCAGGCTTGGTTTGTTTGAGAACCGACAAAGCACTTCTAAGCAAATTTGACATGATTTTATAAACTTAAGTGCTCGGGAAACAAAAGTCATAAATAACTGCTGTAATAATTTAAATGGAACTGGAACTCAGCGCAGTTATAGGATTCACAGGAACAGTAAGTCAGGGCCTCGTTCTGCACCCTGACAACGAGCACCTGATCTTCCCACTAGGCTCTACAATTGTTATTCGGCACATTGTGTCTCGTACTCAATCCTTCCTGCGCGGGCACGACCAGCGGATTTCCTGCATCACAGTTTCTAGATCCGGTACCTACATTGCTAGTGGCCAACAAACCCACATGGGGTTCCAAGCAGAGGTGATCATCTGGGACTTTGCCACCAAACAACCCTTCCAAAAGATGAAGCTTCACAAAGTGCTCATTCAGTCTTTGAGCTTCTCGCCATCTGAGGAGTACCTTGCTTCACTGGGAGGCCAAGATGACAACATGCTGATTGTTTGGGACGTTGCTACAGGAAAAGGACTCTGTGGGTCTTCTGTAGGTCACGAACCCGCGAACCAAGTTAGGTTCTTCAACTCTTCAAACAACAATATGATCACTGTGCAGAACCTCAACGTGAAAATTTGGCACGCTGACTACTCAGCTAAGAAACTTAACAACACTGCTGTGAACCTGGGCAACCTTAAGCGCCACATCATGAACGTAGTCATCCACCCAACTGACGTTTACGCCTACGTAGGAACTAGAACTGGAGACATTCTAGAACTTAACTTAGAAAGAGCTATTTACAAACGCAGTGGACCTGCCAGGAAGCTTTTCTCTTTAGGAGTTCAGTGTATGGAGCTCTTACCTAACGGTGACTTACTTGTGGGGACAGGCGAAGGGATCATTGCTAAACTAGGATGCCAGAACTTAGCTGTGAAAGCCCAAAGCCAAGTGATGGGAGCAGTCACTTCTATTAGTTTAACTGGTGACGGAACTCACTTCTTTTTGGGTACGAATCAGTCAAACATCTACCTCGTGGACACTGACCAACTTAACTGCGAACTGAGGAACACCTGCCACTACGAAAAGATCAAC
>PR_CR_10_Liq_1_inCRDRAFT_1001149_pt1 | contig 15402 bp, 14 predicted proteins | sample PRCRCaboRojoPR_3_FD_10241 | JGI IMG/M metagenome (IMG submission 10241)
AGTTGAGGTTTTTTATTGTGGAGCTGCGGGGATTCGAACCCCGGTGCAAACAAGGAAATCAAAGGCTTTCTACATGCTTAGTTTGTTATTGGCTTTTCGACTTAAGGCTGGGAACAAACACCCCATCTTAAGCTTAACTGCGGTTTAAGGTTTCGGAAGTAAGGCACAGTTCCTTACTAACTAGTTCGGCTTTAATGACACCACTTGATCAAACCCAGCCAAACTTAGGGTTTGAGTGATGACTTGCTCCCGCGTCTTACGCGTGGATTAGCGGTAAGCCTCTAACCGAGTGCTTACGCGGCAAGTGCGAAGTTATTTTCGCCAATTATAGTTTGAAGCATCTTAGATAACGGGCGACATCCTCATAGCCCGGCATGCTTACATTCCATTTCATCTTGCTGTCGAAACCGTTCAGCCCCAAATTGTAAAAGAACTTTTACTTTGAACTTGCAAAGCTACCTATATTTACGCAAAACAAATGCCAATATGAAAATTGGAATTATTAAAGAGGGAAAACAGCCTATTGACAAAAGAGTTCCACTGACTCCTTCTCAATGTGCTTTTTTGCTAAAAACCTACCCAGAGTTAAACCTGGCTGTGCAGCCTAGTCCTATCCGGGCTTTTGCCGATGATGAGTACAGTGCAGAAGGCATTGCCCTGCAAGAAGACCTGAGCGATTGTGATGTTCTTTTGGGGGTCAAAGAAGTACCTGTAGATCAGCTAATACCCCATAAGACCTATTTATTCTTTTCGCATACCTATAAAAAACAGCCTTACAATAAAGCCTTGCTGCAAGCCATTTTGGCAAAGAAGATTAGGCTAATAGACTATGAAATGCTTAAAGAACCATCCGGTAAACGGGTGCTAGGCTTTGGCCGATATGCCGGTATTGTAGGCGCCTACAATGCTTTTAGAGCTTATGGTGAGCTTAGTAAACGCTATCAGCTAAAACCAGCGCATGCCTGCAAAGACCGCATTGAACTTGAAGCTGAGCTCATCAAGGTAGAGCTGCCAGAGAACTTCCGGATTGGCTTAACCGGAGCAGGAAAAGTGGCGGCCGGGGCCATGGAAATGCTTTCTGCACTAAAGATCACCCACGTCTTTCCAAAAGAGTTTCTCAATGAAGATTTTAAAAATGAGCCTGTCTATACCCAGCTAGACGTGCGGCACTATTTTAAACGCAAAGATGGCAAAAGCTTTACCCGGCATGAGTTTTTTCAGGATCAAACTGGCTATGCTTCTAATTTTATGCCCTACGCTAAGCATATGGATATGTACCTGGCCTGTCACTTTTGGAGTGAGACGTCACCCTTTATTTTCACCCGTGAAGACGCCCGCCACCCTGATTTTAATATTTCCCTTATTTCTGATATTAGCGCTGATATTGACGGCCCGGTAGCCAGTACCCTAAGACCTTCTACCATAGAAGCCCCTTTTTACGGATACCATCCTGCTAAAGAACGGGAAGTGCCCTTTGGAACACCCGGAAGCATTGGCGTGAGTGCGGTGGACAATTTACCTTGCGAATTGCCGCGTGACGCATCGGTAGACTTTGGTAATGAGTTAATTAAAAATGTGCTACCGCAGTTTTTTAATAATGACGAAGGGGGTATGCTACAGAGAGCTTCAGAAACTACTAAAGATGGTAGCCTAACTGAGGCTTTTAGCTATTTGCAGGATTACGTTAGCTAGCCCACAATAGTTACCTTTACCCGCTTTTAAGAAAAGAGGCCAGTGGAAAAAACACCCAGCGCACAGCAGGAAAAATACATTGATGTTAAGAAGGTAATTGCCGATAAAAATCCGGGGTTAGCTAAATGGCTGCCAGGATTTGCGGTCAATTATTTCAAACGCATCATTCATCAGGATGAGGTCAATGACATCATGTCTAAAATTGGTGATAAAACCGGTTTAGATTTTATAGAGCAGGGCCTCAAAGAATTAAATACCACGGTTCAAATTGAAGGGCTTGAAAACATTCCCAAAGAAAAAGGGGTAATCATTGCTTCAAATCATCCGTTAGGGGGACTTGATGGTATTGCCTTAATGTATGCGGTAGGAAAAGTTAGACCCGATATTCAGTTTTTAGTAAATGACATTTTACTGAACATTAAGAATCTGCAAGAGCTTTTTATACCTGTCAACAAAGTAGGGGTAAATCCCCGAAAGGCCTTGCAGATTATTGAAGATACTTACGCAAAGGATGTGGCAGTTTTGGTTTTTCCGGCCGGGCTGGTAAGCCGCAAGTTACCCGAGGGTATTGCCGATTTGGAATGGCAGAAGAGTTTTATTGCTCGCGCTAAGAAATATAAAAAAGATGTGGTGCCAGTGCACATTGGTGGGCGCAATTCTAATTTCTTTTACAACCTTTCTAACTTAAGGCGTAAGTTAGGGATAAAGGCAAACATAGAAATGCTGTATTTGGCAGATGAAATGTTTAAGCAACAAAACCGAACCCTTAAAATTAAATTTGGTAAGCCTATTGCTTACAGCACTTTTGATAAAAGCAAAACATTGAAAGAATGGGCAGCAGAGGTAAGAGATAGGGTCTATCAATTACCTAAAAAATAATTGTATGGAAGATATTATTGCTCCGGTAAGCCGGAAGGAAATACTTAAGGAGCTTACCGAGAATACATTTCTTAGAAACACCAGTAAAGGGGGCAACCAACTCTACGTGGTTAATCATTTAAACGCACCCAATGTAGTACGTGAAATTGGGCGCTTGCGCGAAGTAGCCTTTCGCACCGCAGGAGGCGGCACTGGTAAAAGCATTGATCTTGATGATTATGACCTCTCGGAAAGGTCACCCTATGATCAATTAGTAGTTTGGGACCCTGAAGATCAGGAAATTACTGCTGGTTACCGGCTCATAAAATGTGAGGATGCAGAGCGTGATGAAAACGGTCAACTGCTATCCGCCACCGCGCATCTGTTTCATCTCTCAGACGAGTTTTTAAATGACTACCTGCCATATACTTTAGAGCTGGGCCGATCATTTGTACAGCCAAAATATCAACGAGGAGCGGCCCGCAAGGGACTTTTTGCCTTGGATAATTTGTGGGATGGCCTGGCCACCATCATGCTGCTCAATCCTGTTATGAAATATTTTTTTGGCAAAGTAACCATGTATCCTGAGTATCAGCGGGAAGCGCGCAATATTCTACTGGCATTTTTGAACAGTCGCTTTCCAGATCCCAATAATTTGGTGGTGCCGCGTGAGCCTTTAGTAAGTGCAGAAGAGTTGCGCCAATATGCTCAACGCTTTGAGGGATTGGAATATAAAGAAGCCCATAAATTATTAGTGCGTGAATTGAAAGACCGGGGTGAGGCCATTCCCCCCTTAATTAACAGTTACATGGGCCTTTCGCCCACTATGAAAACATTTGGAACAGCCCCCAATTACGAGTTTGGGGAAGTAGAGGAAACCGGTATTCTAGTGCGTTTTGAAGATATTGATCCTGCCCGTAAAAACCGCTATATGGACACCTACGAAGCGTGCAAAGAATTTAAAGGCCCCTTGTTTGTACCCCCTAAAAGCAGCAGCTAAAGCTACGCATTCTTGAGCTGAGCAATAGTTTCAATAGGGTCTTTTGAGCGAAACACAAAGCTGCCAGCCACTAATACATCGGCCCCAGCGGCAATAAGCTTAGGGGCGTTGGTGGCATTTACCCCGCCATCTATTTCAATTTTGGTGTTAGCTTGCGCGGATGTGATGAGGGCTTTTAGCTCTTTCACTTTTTGGTAGGTATGCTCTATAAACTTTTGGCCACCAAAACCAGGGTTTACACTCATCATGCACACCAAGTCTACATCATTAATAACATCGCGCAATAGCGATACCGGAGTGTGCGGATTTAGTGCGACACCCGCTTGCATACCTTCATCTTTAATAGCCTGCAGGCTGCGGTGCAAATGGGTAGAAGCCTCGTAGTGTACTGTTAAAATATCGGCACCAGCCGCCTTAAAATCTTTAATGTAGCGCTCAGGTTGAGTGATCATCAGGTGTACATCTAAAGGTTTATCAGTGGCTTTACGGAAAGCCTCAACCACAGGAAGCCCAAAGGAAATGTTGGGCACAAAAACCCCATCCATCACGTCCAGGTGAAACCAATCAGCCTGGCTTTCATTAAGCAGGGTGCTGGCTTTACCCAGGTTTAAAAAATCAGAGGCCAGGAGCGAAGGGGCAATTAGAGCCATAAGTTTTACGTGTTTAGGGGGCAAAAATAAGAGAAATCAAAAGGATAAGACCATGGTGCTTTGACTTCTATGAAACCAAAAAAAAGGCCGGCTTACAGGAGCCGGCCTTTATAAATTCATTGAAAAATCTAGCCCAAATAGGTTTTCAAGATTTTACTTCTTGAGGTATGCTTTAACCTGCGGATGGCCTTCTCTTTTATCTGACGCACGCGCTCGCGGGTCAAATCAAACTTTTCACCAATCTCTTCTAATGTCATGGGGTGTTGACCACCCAAGCCAAAGTACAGGCGTACAACGTCACCCTCACGAGGGGTTAAAGTAGCTAGTGAACGTTCTATTTCGGTACGCAATGAGTCTTGAACCAAATCATCATCTGGGTTGGGACTCTCACCGGTATTTAAAACATCGTATAAATTGCTGTCCTCACCCTCAACTAATGGTGCATCCATAGAAATGTGGCGACCGCTGTTACGCATGCTTTCTTTCACGTCATTTTCGCCCATCTCCAGGTTGTCAGCAATTTCAATAGCTGAAGGCGCACGCTCATGCTCCTGTTCCAGAGCGGCATAAGACTTGTTAATCTTATTAATGGAACCAATCTTATTCAAAGGCAAACGCACAATTCTACTTTGTTCGGCCAAAGCCTGTAGAATACTTTGTCTGATCCACCAAACCGCGTACGAGATAAACTTAAAACCACGGGTTTCGTCAAAGCGTTGCGCGGCTTTAATCAGCCCCAGGTTTCCTTCATTAATTAGGTCGGGTAGGGTTAAACCCTGATTTTGGTATTGTTTGGCCACTGAAACCACAAAGCGAAGGTTGGCTTTAGTAAGTTTTTCAAGTGCTATTTGGTCTCCGGCTTTTATGCGCTGAGCTAATTCTACCTCTTCTTCGGCAGTAATTAGTTCAACCTTGCCTATTTCTTGTAAATACTTATCTAAAGATGCGGTTTCCCGATTGGTAACCTGCTTTGTTATCTTGAGCTGTCTCATATTGGGCTAAGTGTAGTAAAATTAAACGCTAAAAACACATCAAAAATTATACCCCTAGGGGTGCCAGATTTACTCTGGTTTTTCTAGTAAAACCTTTCTAGAAAGCTTTAGTTTGCCTCTATCATCCTTACCTATGAGTTTAACCTCAACGCGCTCTCCTTCTTTAAGTACCTCTTCTACCGTTTTAAGTCTGCGGTGCTCAATTTCAGAGATGTGTAGCAGCCCGTCTACTCCCGGGGCAATTTCTACAAAAGCACCGTAAGGTTGAATGGATTTTACCAAGCCATTGTATTGATCACCTACCTCGGGTACAAAGGCAATTTGCTTAATTCGCTCAATAGCTTTGCGCATGCCATCAGGGGCAACCCCCGATATCTCAATTACACCCTCATTATCAACTTCTTCAATGGTAATGGTGGTATCAGTATCTTCTTGCAATTGCTGAATATTTTTACCGCCCGGGCCAATGATGGGGCCTATAAATTCTTTAGGCACTTTAATTACCTCAATTTTAGGAGCATTGGGCTTCAGCTCTGCGCGAGGCTCAGAAATAGTTTTAAGCATCTCACCTAAAATGTGACTACGCCCTTCTTTCGCCTGGTTCAAGGCTTGCTCTAATACTTCATAGGAAAGACCGCTGATTTTGATATCCATCTGACAGGCGGTAATACCTTTTTCAGTACCCGTTACTTTAAAGTCCATATCACCCAGGTGATCTTCATCGCCTAAAATGTCTGATAAAACAGCAAACTCATTGGTTTCGGGGTCTGTGATTAATCCCATGGCAATGCCACTCACCGGACGCGTAATTTTGATGCCTGCGTCCATTAGAGCCAAGGTACCCGCGCAAACGGTAGCCATTGATGAAGAGCCGTTAGACTCTAGTATATCAGAAACCACTCGGATGGTGTAGTAATTATCTGCGGGAATCATGCCCTTGAGTGCACGCTGGGCCAAATTACCGTGCCCCACTTCTCTGCGGCTGGTACCGCGGATGGGACGCGCCTCACCGGTAGAAAATGGAGGGAAATTGTAATGCAAGTAAAAACGCTCAGAGCCGCTAAAAGTCACTCCGTCAATGCGGTTTTCATCTAACTTGGTACCAAGGGTTACCGTGGTTAAAGACTGGGTTTCACCGCGGGTGAAAACAGCCGAACCGTGCGCACCGGGTAGGTAATCAATTTCAGTCCAAATAGGACGTACTTCATTGGTTTCTCTGCCATCTAAACGCTGGCGATCTTTCAAAATCATATTGCGCATGGCGTGGTATTCCACGTCATGGTAGTAGCGTTTAATCAAGGCTTCTTTTTCCTCCAGCTCTTCTTCGCTAAAGTTTTCTTCCATGTAAGTATCCCGTAGCTCTTTAAAGTTATCGCTACGCTCTTCCTTACTCAGCCCGCTTTTAGCAATTTGGTAGACCTTATCGTAAAGATCGTCCATGATTTTTTTAGCCAACTCCTCATCATGGTCTTCATGATCATACTCACGCTTAGTCTGTGCTTTTTCAATGGAGGAAGCTAAAGCCACCTGAGCTTTAATTTGGTCTTTGATAGCTTCATGGGCGAATTGGATCGCTTCCAGCATTTCTTTTTCAGAAATCTCGTCCATTTCTCCTTCTACCATCACTACAGACTCAGCAGTAGCGCCTACCATCATATCCACGTCACTCTGGTCCATATCGGCAGGAGAAGGATTAATAATCCACTTTCCGTTAATGCGGCCTACGCGCGCTTCGCTCATGGGGCCGTTAAAAGGTAGATCAGACACGGCAATTGCTGCAGAAGCAGCTAAACCTGCCAGGCAATCAGCGGCTACATTTTCATCATACGAAATAAGGCTGATCATTACCTGCACTTCGGCATGGTAATCTTTAGGAAAGAGGGGTCTTAAAACCCGGTCAACCAAGCGCATTACCAAAATCTCTTCATCAGAAGGGCGACCCTCGCGCTTCATAAATCCTCCAGGTACTCTACCACCAGCGGCAAATTTTTCTCGGTAATCTACGGTTAGAGGTAAAAAATCTACCCCTTCTTTAGCTTCTTTGCTGGAAACTACGGTGGCTAATAACATGGTACCGCCCATACGAACCACTACGGAACCGTCTGCCTGTTTGGCCAGTTTACCGGTTTCCAGCGTAATAGTTCTTCCGTCTTCTAATGCAATCTCTTGCGTAATTGCGGTTGGAATCATAAATATGTTTGTGATAAATTAATTCTTCTAATAGAAAAAAGAAGGCAATTTTTGAATTGCCTTCTTTTCAGGTTTACTTTCTAATGCCTAATTCGGCAATAATAGCACGATAACGACTAATGTCTTTAGCCTTAAGGTAGTTGAGGATTCTTCTGCGTTTACCTACCAGGTTTACCAAGGCACGCTCAGTAGCAAAGTCTTTACGATTGCTCCGCAGATGCTGCGATAAGTGGTTGATACGATACGTGAAGAGTGCAATTTGACCTTCAGGAGAGCCGGTATCTGTTTCAGATTTACCGTGTTTTTTAAAGATTTCAGCCTTTTTTTCCGGACTTAGATACATTTCAAGATCTTTTAGATGAATGTTATGTATTGATTTTAAGCAGGCAAAAGTACTAAATTATTTCTTTTTAGTAGATTTTTCTGTTGCAGGCTGGGAGTGGGTCATTGTCAGGAAGAGGCCAATTTTTGCTTTCAAATCTTTGCGGTGGGAGATAAAATCCAGAAAGCCATGCTCCAGTAAAAACTCTGAGGTTTGAAAGCCTTCCGGCAGATCTTTACCAATAGTTTCTTTTACTACCCGGGGGCCGGCAAAGCCAATAAGCGCTCCAGGTTCTGCAATGTTAATATCACCCAGCATGGCAAAACTGGCGGTAACACCTCCGGTTGTGGGATCGGTTAGAACCGATACATAGGGAATACCTTTTTGGCCCAATTGCGCCAATTTTGAACTGGTTTTAGCCATTTGCATCAAAGAGAAAGCGGCTTCCATCATGCGGGCACCGCCACTTTTAGAAATCATGATAAAGGGCTTATGGTATTTTAAGGAGTGGTCAATCGCACGGGCAATCTTTTCACCTACCACTGAACCCATAGAGCCTCCAATAAAATTAAAGTTCATGCAGCCAATCACCACATCTTGATTGTTAAGCTTGCCGTAGGCTGTGCTTACTGCTTCATTTAATCCGGTTTTCTTTACCGAGGCCTGATAACGATCTGTGTATTTTTTGGTGTCTTCAAACTTAAGAGGGTCACCGCTGCTCAGCTTAGCGTTTAATTCGGTATGCTTTCCCTCATCAAATAAGAGCTGAAAGTACTCGCGCGCATTTATGCGCTCATGATGACCACAGTTATGGCAAACCCATACATTTTTGCCGTGGTCTTCTACACTAACAATTACTTTACATTTCTTGCATTTATACCAAAGCCCTTCAGGGGTCTCTTTTTTATCTTTTGTGCTGGTGGTAATGCCCTCCTTATTTCTTGTAAACCAACCCATTCAATATTTTTTTAAGATTAAAAAAGTCTGCATAGAACCCTTAGGTCTAGTGCAGACTCTTATTTCAAAAGTGCTTTTTTTTCAGGATAATCGCAAATTAAGCGATGGTAATCTCCTTTTCCAGATAAACATCCTGTATCGCGTTAAGCAGCTCAACGCCTTCTTTCATGGGTTTTTGGAATGCCTTGCGTCCTGATATCAGCCCCTGGCCGCCTGCCCTTTTGTTGATTACGGCTGTGCGCAGGGCATCGGCTAAATCTGAATTGGCATCGCCCTTAGAGGCCCCCCCACTGTTAATTAAACCTTGGCGGCCCATGTAGCAATTGGCTACCTGGTACCGGCAAAGGTCAATAGGATTGTCTGAAGTTAACTCGCTGTAAATACGCTCATCTAGCTTTCCATAGCTGCTTTCACCTGAGTTTAGCGCCTTGTAGCCACCGTTATTTTCAGGTAATTTTTGCTTAATTATGTCTGCTTGTATGGTTACCCCGAGGTGGTTTGCCTGGGCCGTAAGGTCTGCTGCTACGTGGTAATCTTTGTCTTGCTTAAAGGCTGAGTTGCGCATGTAGCACCACAAGATGGTAGCCATACCTAATTCGTGCGCATATTCAAAAGCTTTGGCTACTTCTACAATTTGGCGGTTACTCTCTGGCGAGCCAAAATAGATAGTTGCACCCACGGCCACTGCGCCCATGTTCCAGGCATCTTTAATGCTGCCAAACATGATTTGGTCAAAGGTATTGGGGTGGGTTAGTAGTTCATTATGGTTGATTTTTACAATGAACGGAATATGATGGGCATATTTTCTGGAAACACTGGCCAATACACCATAGGTAGAAGCTACGGCATTGCAGCCCCCTTCAATGGCTAATTTTACAATATTTTCCCCGTCAAAATAGATGGGGTTTTTGGCAAATGAAGCTCCTGCTGAATGCTCAATGCCTTGGTCTACCGGAAGAATAGAAAGATACCCCGTATCGGCTAAGCGGCCATTTCCATAAAGGGCCTGTAAACTTTTTAATACCTGCGGTGTGCGGTTGCTTACCCCAAAAACACGATCTACAAAGTCAGGGCCAGGTAGGTGCAACTGATCCTTGCTAATAGTCTTAGACTGGTGGTTTAGAAGTTGATCGGCATCGGCTCCTAAAACTTCGGTAATTTGGTTGATATTCATAGGATTTAATTGATTTCAGTACAAACAGGTGAGCGGCAAATTTATAATTTTTTCTAGGCCAAATTTCTAAAATGGATAACCAAGGGCAATGTTGTAGGTAATATTTGGAATAACTGGCTTGGTGACAATTACCCATTCTTTGTTTTCACGCACTAAACCGGGGTCTCGCACTTTAATGCCGGTATCAAAACGCAGCACAAAAAAATCCAAATCCAGGCGCAAGCCAAAACCGGTGCCAATGTACAGGTCGCGGGCTAAATCACTAAGTTCAAAGGCCGTTTGGGGATTATCACGCTCCAAGCCACCCGTAAGCCAAATGTTGCCAGCGTCTACAAAAATGGCGCCTTTAAGACTGGAATAAATGGGAAAGCGGTATTCACTGGAAGCTAAAAGTTTGAAAGTACCAATGGAAAACCCGTTTGAATCGGCCGGAGTGCCGCGGTAGCTGGTAATTTCTTCTTCACCGCCCCCTGCACGGTAGGCGGGCCAGGCTCTTAAATCGTTACTGCCGCCTAAAAAGAAAAAGCGCGAAAAAGGTGGAACCCGCAGCCTACCTTCTTCTGACTCAAATTCACTTATGCCGTAGGGCAGTACGTAACCCAATAAAAGGCGCTGAATCCAGGTTCTCTCTGAGCTTATGTTCCAATAAAATCGATAGTCGGTTTCTAAACGGGCAAACTGGTAAACGGGTACATTGCCCTCAGTGCTGTTGGAAATGGTGTTGGCCTCATCTGTAAATTGAGATAACAGCGTACCACTCACCTCTACATCACTTTTAAAGAAGTTATAGGTTTTTTGTTTTTTGTCTTGCTGCCCGTTGTAGGTAAAGGTATACTGGCTGCTGGAAATAAATTCACTTCTAAAAGCCAACTGTTGGATGGGATTTAATTGATTTAAAAACCGATTTCCTACCTGGAAGAGATTGGAGTAACTAAGATTTAAAACAGAGATTTGATGCCTTTTAAAATCATTTTCGCGCCAAGCGTAACTGAGGCGGCCCCCAAAGGTTTCTCGTTCAAATTCTATACGGCTGGTTCTGTTGGCATACACGCTAAAAACGCTGGTGGGCTGCATGCGCTTGGGTACCAAACCTATGGTATTAAAGGGCAGGGCAAAGCGCGGAAAACGTAAGCTTAACTCGGCCCCTAGCTCAAAAGTACGGGAAAGGTTATTGGCATTACCTACCGTAGGTTGGTATTCTAAACCACTGCTTAAGTCAAAGCGCAGCTCTTCACCGGCATTAAACAAATTTCTATTGACCAGCCCCACGCTGCCGCTAATACCAAAATTGTTGGAGGTGTTGGTCGCTTCAATTTGCGGGTCAATGGAAAACGTGGGACGCGGGGCCAAACGTACCTGTGCGTTTAGCAGCGGCTGGGTGCTATCAGCACTACTTTTAAGTTCTTTAAACGTGATTTCATTGAGCCTAAAAGCATTGTAGCTGCTAAGGTGGCTGTAGGTTTGCTGCACGTCTTCTTGGCGGTAAGTTTTACCCGGCTTAAAGTGAATGGCATCGGTGAGGTAGCGGGGCTTGTATTCCAGGCTGTCAAAGGCAATTTGATAACTTAAAAATTGCAGTGAATCTGAGGCGCTGTACCTTCCGGTGAAATTGTAATCGGGGTACACCGTTACTTTATTGATCTGGTGTTGCTCATGCGGTACGGTATAAGAACTGTCGCCTTGGCGCCTGCTGCGGTTAGCCACCCTTAATTGAATATTTACGGTATGGGGTTTTTGGGTATTTAAGGTATCGGCCAAGTAGGTGATGTAACTGGCCGAAAAATTGTAATAGCCGTGGTTTCTGAAAATTTGCTTAAGTCGCTCCCGTTCTTTATCCAGCTTTTCACTGTCATAGAACATACCGGTTTTTAGTTCACTTTCTTTAGAGAAATGCTCCACCAGGCCGGCCATTTTCTTTGTTTCAATTTGATAGCTTATAGAATCTATGCGGTAGCGGGGCCCCGGTTGTACGGTATAAGTGGCGCGTGCTTTTTGGCTGTTGGCTTTTCGGGTAATGTTGTAGCTCCCTTGTACTTTAAAATAGCCTTTGTTAAAATAGTAATTCTGCAGCTGCCGGGCCCCGCGCTCAATCTTGGAGGTATCTAAAATAACCGGGGGGTTGCCAAAATTGCCAAAGAAAGAGCTGTCGGTGCCATCGCCCCAGCTGTAAAGGGCCAGGCTGGGTCTTATTCCCAATATTTTGCGGTTGGGCTGCTGCTTTAAAATATTACTGGCTTCTGATTCTACTCTGCCCCCGTCTTTAATTTTAATTTCACTTTTCCAAAGCAGGTAACTCCCTTCAGGCACGTACTTGGTATACGAGCAGCCATGGAGCAAGATTAGGGCCATTAGGCCTAAAAGTATGTAGCTGTTTTTTGGCAAATTTGCGCTAGCTAAAAAGTAAATTTACAAGATGCCAAATGTCGCCCTTAAAAAACGCCTACGAAAACTCAAACAAAAGAAATTCAGGTGGCAGTGGCAGCAGTTTGTGGCAGAGGGTCCAAAGGTAGTGCAAGATTTACTACAGGCCGGGCTCAAGGCCGATGTGATTTTGGCCACCCAACCAGCCCAGTACCCCCAAGCCCAGGCGGTGAGCGAAGCCGAGTTGCAGGCCCTCACCCAATTAAGCACCAGTAATGAAGTGCTGGCCATTTTTAACTTTCCAAAGAAGAGCCTTTCAGCCAGAGCTTCCCTTTTTAGTGCTTGATGGCATTAATGACCCCGGTAATTTGGGTACTTTAATCCGCACGGCCGACTGGTTTGGACTCAAACAGGTGGTGGCCCTACCCGGTACGGCCGATGTGTTTAACGCCAAAACCGTGCAAAGCACCATGGGTAGTTTAGGGCGGGTAGCCGTTTTGTATCAAGAACCCCAAGAACTATTTGAAAAGTGGAAAGCAAGCCACCTTTGGCTCAAGGCCGATATGGCCGGTACCCCTCTCACTGAATTCAGACCTCCCCAGCAACCCTGGGCTTTGGTTTTAGGCAGTGAGTCACACGGTCCGTCTAGCTTTTGGGACGAAAAAACCCAGGCACTCACCTTGCCTAAGAAAGGGCAATCAGCTATTGACAGCTTAAACGTAGGGGTAGCCGGCAGTATTTTTATGCACCATCTTGTGAGCTAGTTTGGGCTTTTTTTCCGCAAATAGGCTTTTAGCAAAATTTTCACCACCAATCCACTAGTTTACCAAAGGGAATACTAACCTCGGCAATTGGTCACTTTATATATACCTCACTTTTTATTACAAAGCAGTGAATGGCCTTTAAGGAAAAAACATTCTGATTGAAGCGGAAGCCTAGTGAGAACGGGAAGCTCCGAGTTGGCGAGGAGATCACCCGCTCGAACTTGGTTAGTGCAAAAAGCAGGTTGTTTTTTTCTTAGCAGCCTTGATTTTTTTGGTTCTTTTTGCATCAAGGCAAAAATGAACAAGAACTTGAATGCATGCTATTCTGTTTTTTTTGAATTAGGACACTCCGTTTTTTTTGTAAAAGGAAAATATTACCAGAAATATGTCTGTCGATTTGCAGCGACTTAATTAGGAGCCTTTTTACGCCAATACGCCTTCAGCAAAATGTTGAGCACCACCCCACCCACAACCAGGGCCATACCCGCCAGGGCCAAAGGCTGGTAGCTTACGTTAAAAATGATAAAATCAAAGCTTAGCGCGAAGATTACCCCCAGGTATTTCAGACTGGTAATTTCATTGACTTCGGCTGCTTGCAGGGCCTTGGTCATGTAAATTTGGGCTATTTGGGTTAGGATGCCCATCAAAAGCAGCAGGGCCCATTCCCAGCCTTCGGGCTTGACCCAATTAAAAAGGGTGACCACCGCCATTACCGGAGTGGCCACCAGAGGGAAGTACAGCACTACGGTGAGGGGATGATCGGTGTCTTTGACCCTGCGGATGAAAACGTAGGCCAGCCCGGCAAAAACAGCTGAACCCAAACCAAAGACAAAAAGTAAGGGCGTAATGCGCGCGTCAAAACCTTTAATGAGAGCAATGCCGGCAAAGGAAACCACAAAAAAGAGCCATTGCACCGGGCGCACTTTCTCCTTTAAAATGAGCATACCAAAAAGAGCCGTAAAAATAGGGGAGAGGTACTGCAAGGTAATTGCTGAGCCCAGGGGTAGCTTTTGCAGGGTGTAGAAAAACATGCTCAGCGCGGTAACCCCGCACAACCCGCGTAGGATTAGATACTTTTTGTTGTTCCCAAAAAAAGGAATGTTGCGCCTGCGGATAAACCAGGCGCTAAGGGCCAAAGAAACTATGGAACGAAAAAGAACTAATTCAGTAGCGGGGAGCCGCCCCAGAAATTTTACGGTGAGGTTCATGAGGGCAAAGCCCACCACCGAAATTAGCATGTAACCAATGGCTTTATTGACTTTCAGTACGCGGTGTTTTGGCGGGCAAAGGTAGGCTTTCCCAAAGCCCTATCTTAACGGTAAAATGCTATTTTGCCTTTTAGAAGCACGCAGACTTTTAAAATTTAATACTTTGCTGCATCCTAAATCTACTTGAAACATGAAAAAAACTGTTTATCTACTTTACTTATTGGCTTTCGGCTATCCTTCGTTTTCTCAGAGTAATTTGCAAAATGGATTGAGCCTTAGCGTGGGAGCTAGCATTCCCTTAAATGATTTTGGTAGCGCAAACTTGGCGAATAATAANGCTGGCTTTGCCCAGACCGGACTGGCTATGAGCCTGGCCTACAACCATCATTTTAAAGATAGCTATTTGGGCTGGCAGTTTTTGGTGCGCGGTCAGCGATTCACAACCCAATCTGAAGCCATGGCAGCTTCAGGGGCTGCTGTGTATGCAGGAAATGATTGGAAAGTGCAAAGTGAGGCTTGGCAGATGGGCGGGTTAATGTTGGGATTATTTGCAGATTTACCTTTGAGTGCTCAAACCTCATTTAATTTGAAAGCTCATATGGGACTGATGGGGGCTCAATTACCGGCCTACAGATTAACAGTAGTTAATGGCTCAGAAAGAACTACATACATTAGAACTGAGGCCACTGAATCTGCAATAGGTTATTTACTGGGTTTAGGTTTCAGGACGGCCCTTGGGCCTTCCACTTTTTTACTCTTTAATTTAGACTATCAAGGAGCCAATTTTCGTTTCACAGAGGTTGAGTATAAAGAAGGTGCTGTGCCTACCGCACTGGAGCCTTTAGAAGTAGCTTTTAGCGCTGCAACTCTAAATGTAGGTTTGGCAGCGCAATTTTAAGGAGTTGCATTCGCTTTACCTGTTTTTCAAATCAAGCACTATACGTTGTAAAGCACTTTTACTAAAAAATCTAATCTTAAGCCTTTGCTTAGCAAGCTCGGTTAATCCAATTATGGCGCAAAGCCATAATTGGAAACCAGCTATGCAGGGGATAAAAGAGCTAACCCGCCCTACTAATTTACCACCGCGCATTATTACCCATGGCCCCTTGGGGAAAACTTGGTTTGTGGGTTCTTATTTAGATGAAGACTCGCTTTACCGTTGTGCTGCTTACTGGGAAAATGAAAAATGGCACCCCTTTCCTGCTACTTTTGATAGAAACAGTTACGGCCTTTC